>Ga0207652_10000600_pt1 | contig 35986 bp, 29 predicted proteins | sample KBSC63BmetaG_FD_184334 | JGI IMG/M metagenome (GOLD analysis project Ga0207652, IMG submission 184334) | Corn rhizosphere microbial communities from Kellogg Biological Station, Michigan, USA - KBS C6-3B metaG (SPAdes) (version 2) | ecosystem: Host-associated > Plants > Roots > Rhizosphere ...
CTTTTGCCGCCGGCTTCCTTCAGATTCCACCTCACGGTGGACACCCTTGCCTTTGACTAACACTTCCTACTGCAAAGCGTGTTCGGGACTTCCACCCTATAGCACATATACATGCCTGACACACAAAGAAGAAGACGAAGTTTCCCTCGTCTTCAAAAACCTTCCATTGCAGCGCCGACCATCTATTAAATATAATTTGCAATGAATGCAATTATTTTAGATTAAATCAGTGTTTTTCATATTTTGCAACGGTCTATGTTCATGCGAACACAATCGGTATTAATACTACTATCTAAATACTGTGCCAGTCTTTTTTTGCTAATAGAAAAAAACAAAAATTTTTGAGATTACATTTCTACATTCTTAACAGACCCTGAATTATTAAATATTTTAATCAACCAATATCAATTATCAATTAGAAAATCGGGTAAAATGACTTATAAAAATCTATACCTTTGCATCCTTTTATTTTTAGTGAAGGATATTTAATTAATGAAGCAGAAATACCGTGAATATAAGCAGTTAGATCTTACAGAAATAGCTGATGAAATTCTTACATTGTGGAACAAAGAAAGCACTTTCGAAAAAAGCATTTCAAATCGGGATGGGAAAATCCCTTTCGTATTTTATGAAGGGCCGCCAAGCGCCAATGGCATGCCAGGAATTCACCATGTAATTTCAAGGACGTTAAAAGATTTGGTTTGCCGCTATAAAACTATGAAGGGTTTTCAGGTAAAACGGAAAGGCGGCTGGGATACGCATGGATTGCCTGTAGAACTTGGCGTAGAAAAGCTTTTGGGGATTACGAAAGAAGATATTGGAAAATCAATTTCGGTAGAAGAATATAATGCCACGTGTCGCCGGGAGGTTTTGAAATTTAAAGGTAAGTGGGATGAGTTAACGCAAAAAATGGGCTATTGGGTTGATTTGAAACATCCTTACATCACTTTTGAAAATAAGTATATTGAAACACTTTGGTGGTGCCTGAAAGAATTATACAAAAAAGGATATTTGTATGAAAGCGTAAGTATTCAGCCATATTCGCCCGCTGCAGGAACAGGTTTAAGTTCACATGAACTGAATCAGCCCGGAACTTATAAAGATGTAAAAGATACAAGCGCCACGGTAATGTTCAAAGTGAACAGAAATTCCGAATCTGAGTTTTTGTTTAAAAATGTAGAAACAGATTTATTCTTTTTAGCGTGGACAACTACTCCCTGGACTTTACCCTCCAATCTTGGACTAACGGTGGGAGCCAACATCGAATATTCTGTGGTTCAATCTTTTAATCCTTATACTCATCTGCCTGTTTCTGTTATTCTTGCTACGGTTCTAATTTCAAATTATTTCAAAACAGAAGCGGAAAATATTTCTTTAGATACCTATGAAGGAGGTGATAAATTAATTCCCTGGAAAAAAATTGCAAGCTTTAAAGGAAGTGAACTTGAAGGATTGACTTATGAACAATTAATGCCTTTTGAAGCAAATACCTTAGAAAAAATTCACGCAATAACACCGGATGCAGAGCCCTTTAAAGTGATTTTAGGCGATTTTGTAACTACAGAAGACGGAACCGGAATAGTTCATACCGCCCCAGCTTTTGGCGCTGACGACTTTAAAGTTGGAAAAAAAAATAATCTCGGTATTTTAATTCTTGTAGATAAAGAAGGAAAATTTATCCAGGGCGTCGGTGAATTTGCCGGCCGTTTTGTGAAAGACTATAAAGACGATCCGAATTATGAAGATGTGAACGTGGATATTTCGGTCAAATTAAAAAAAGAAAACCGGGCTTTCAAGGTAGAAAAACACCAACATAATTATCCCCACTGCTGGCGTACTGATAAGCCGGTTATTTATTATCCGCTGGATGCGTGGTTTATAAAAACGACCGCCGTTAAAGACAGGATGGTCGAATTAAACAAAACCATTAATTGGAAACCAGCTTCTACAGGAACAGGAAGATTTGGCAACTGGCTGGAAAATATGGTTGATTGGAACCTGAGCCGCAGCCGTTTTTGGGGAACTCCGTTGCCAATCTGGCGCACGGAGGATGAAGAAGAAGAAAAGTGTATTGGTTCGATTGATGAATTGAAAAGGGAAATAAAAAAATCTTTTGATACCGGAATATTAATTCCTGAAAAAGAAAAAGATTTGGAGTTACAGATTGAAAAAATGGTTGCTGATTTGCACAAACCATTTGTTGATAATATCATTCTCACTTCTTCGAATGGAAAGCCAATGAAACGTGTACCAGACCTAATTGATGTATGGTTTGACAGCGGAGCGATGCCTTATGGGCAATGGCATTTCCCTTTTGAAAATAAAGAAGAATTTCAGAAAAATTTCCCCGCAGATTTTATTGCCGAAGGCGTAGATCAAACACGCGGCTGGTTTTACACTTTACATGCTTTGGCAGTTTTATTGTTTGATAGTGTTGCGTATAAAACAGTTGTAAGTAACGGACTTGTACTCGATAAGAATGGAAATAAAATGAGCAAACGGATTGGGAATGTAGTTGATCCGTTTGAAACCCTGGAAGTTTTTGGTCCGGATGCTACGCGCTGGTATTTAATTACCAATGCATCGCCGTGGGATAATCTGAAATTTGATACGGAAGGAATTAAGGAAGTTCAACGAAAATTTTTCGGCACTTTGTACAATACTTACCAGTTTTTTGCCCTGTACGCCAATGTTGACGGCTTTATTTTTGGAGAAGACGAAGTTCCCATCCAGGAAAGGCCTGAGTTGGATCAATGGATCCTTTCTTCTCTAAATTCGTTAAAAAAAGATGTAACAAAAAGCCTGGATGATTATGAACCAACGCAGGCAGGAAGAGCCATTGAATATTTTTTAGATGAACAATTGAGCAATTGGTACGTTCGGCTTTGCCGCCGCCGATTCTGGAAACCCATTGATAAAAATAATCCTTCAGGTGAAAAAGATAAAATTTCTGCCTACCAGACTTTATATGAATGCCTGCTAACCATCAGTGGATTAATTGCACCCATAGCGCCATTTTTTGCTGATTGGCTATTCAAAAATTTAAATGATATTATCAAAAAAATAAAGACCGATTCCATCCATTTAACCGACTTTCCAAAAGTGGATGAAAGATGGATCAATACTGGGCTTGAAGAGCGGATGCAATTGGCTCAAAATGTTTCTTCTCTTATTTTGTCACTTCGAAAAAAAGTGAACATTAAAGTTCGTCAACCGCTTCAAAAGGTAATTATTCCAGCTATTGACAGCGATTTTGAAACGAAGATTCGACAGATCGAAGGCATTATCAAATCTGAAACAAATATAAAGGAAGTAGAGATTTTGCCTACCGGAAACAACTTCATTAAAAAGAAAGCTAAAGCGAATTATAAGACGCTGGGCAAAAGACTGGGAACAAAAATGAAATGGGCTGCCGCTAAAATTCAGGAATTGAACGATGAGCAAATCAGCAAGACTCAAAATGGCCAACTTCTTTTAAACCCTGACTTTGAAACGGCAAAGGAAGTTCCTGTTTTTATCTTTTCAGAGGATATTGAAGTTACTACAGATGAAATACCTGGTTTTGAAATAGCTGCAAAAGGGAATTTGACCGTTGCTCTGGACTTGATCATTTCAGATGAATTAAAGAACGAAGGTTTTGCTCGGGAATTTATTAATAGAATTCAAAATATAAGGAAAGAAAATGGATTTGAGCTTACTGATAAAATACTCTTAATTATTGAAGAAAAAGCCGCTGTGAAAGATATAATTACTGAATTTAATGAGTATATTTGCGCCGAAATTTTGGCAGAAAAAATTAAATTCTTACCCAAGGTTTCGGAAGGCACAGAAATAGATGTCAATAATGACACTTTTACAGTAAATATTACTAAAAAAAGTACTTAAGTATGGCTACAAAGAAAAAAGCAACCGCTGTTACTCAAAAATCTAAAGCAACGAAAGGCGCAGCCAAAAAATCTGTTCCTGTTAAAAAAGCTGCTGCAAAAAAACCAATTGCCCAAAAACCAGTTGTAAAGAAACCCCTTGTAAAAGCCAAGAGCAAAAAAGTCGCTAAAGTAGCTATTCCCCAAAAAGCGGCATCCAAATTGAGTAAAGAAAAAAAATCATCGAAAGCAATTAAGAAACAGTCGCCGGTTAAAAAAACTGCTAAGGCCGGTGTAAAAAAAGCAGTATCTAAAAAATTGGCTACCTCAAAAAAATTGGCAGTTTCCAAGCCGGTAGTTACCGCAAAAAAAACTGCTAAAAAAGAAAATATAAATACGAAGAAATCCGCACCGGTTAAGAAATCCGATGTGGCGAAACCTAAAAAACAAAAAGCTTTAGAAAAATCTGCTCTGAAATCTGTTGGAAAAATAAACGACCATAAAGCAGAATTGAAAAAAGCAATTGCGAAGGTCAAATCAAAAAAGGAAGAAGAGAAAAAATCTCAAAAAGTTTTTGTTATGCCGAAAACTAATACAGAAAAAGCGAGAAAATACGAGCCGGAATTTACTAAATCAGTTCTTGATCAGTCGCCTGCTGAAAATAACGGTCCTACCATGCGATATAGCGATGGTGAGTTAATGGAATTCAGGGAATTAATTACCCGAAAATTGGAAACCGCCAAGAAAGAATTAGGTTATCTTCAAGGCCTTATTACCCGCAAAGATCAAATGGGCGGCGATGAAAGCGATAACCGTTATATGACGATGGAAGATGGAAGTTTGAGCATGGAAAGAGAACAACTGAGCCAAATGGCCAGTCGCCAGATCACCTTTATTGATCATTTGGAAAAAGCGATGATGCGAATTGAAAATAAGACTTACGGAATTTGTCGCGTTACGGGGAAATTAATTGATAAAGCAAGATTAAGAGCCGTTCCCCATGCTACACTTTCTATTGAAGCAAAAATGGGAATCGCAAGATAAACTTTGAATTATCTTTTTATTAAAAAGAGAATTGTAGAAACAGTTCTCTTTTTTGTTTTACTGAAAATAAAAATTGCTATTATTTATTGGTTTACTGACAAGCTAATAAAAAATAAATGTTGGTTATAAACTCCCATTCTTTGTTTGTTTACTGAAAATTTTCAGAATAATTCAAATTTATTAATTCAAATAAATTAAACTCATTGCTAAGGCAAGCGAGGCGATACTTAACTTCACATTTTTAATCTTTAAAATTTCTGAGCCGCAAGCGTCAATTGTAGTACCGGTTGTAATCATATCATCAACTAATAAAATGTGCTAGCCTTCTAATGATGTTAGATCCGTAATAAAAAAAATATCTTCAACATTTTTCCATCTTTCAATTCGATGTTTTTTTGTTTGTCTTTCGGTAGAAACTTTTTTGATCACATTATTTTTTATCACTGGTCTATTGGTGATTTCAGCAATTCCCTTTCAAATAATTTCGGATTGATTATAGCCGCGCATGCTGTCTTTTCTTTCAAATAATGGAAGCGGAATTAGCACGTCAACATCGAAGCGGTTGCTGTTGAGTAAACTTTTTCCCATTAAATTCCCAAAATAAAATCCCGCCTTTTTATTTCCACGATATTTTAATTCCTCAATCATATTTTTTTGCACAATAGAATCTTTAGAATAAAATTCGCACATTGCGGAGGTCAATGCAATTGCACGGCAAAATTTGTATGTGGCAAATCATTGATGCATTTCAGGCAAAGAAAATTTTCTTTGTTAATTACATCACTTCCACAACCAATGCAATTGTTGCGGATAAAAAAAATAAAAAAGCGGTAATGATGTTAAAGAAAATCTGTCCATTTTTAATTTTAGAACTTTAAAATAAATACCTATACAATTCTTCCACTTTCCCCAAAGGAATTACTTCAATATTAAATTTATTTTTCCCCAAACCTTTCGTGTTGTATTTACTCACAATAATTTTTTCAAATCCTAATTTTTCTGCTTCGGCAATTCGTTGTTCAATTCGGTTTACTGACCTGATTTCTCCGCTCAACCCAACTTCTCCTGAAAAACAAATTTGCATTGGCAGGGGCACATCTTCATAAGAAGAAAGTAATGCACTCAATACCGCCAGATCGATCGAAGGATCTTCAACTTTTAGTCCCCCGGCAATATTGATAAAAACATCTTTTATTCCAAAATGAAATCCGCCACGTTTTTCTAAAACGGCTAGTAACAACTGCAATCTTCTCAAATCAAATCCAGTGTTCGTTCTTTGCGGCGTACCATAAACACTTTGTGTAACCAAAGCCTGAACTTCAATCAGCAACGGCCGAATTCCTTCCAAGGTCGCAGCGATTGCAACACCACTTAGTTGCTCTTCTTTTTGTGTGATCAAAATTTCTGAAGGATTTTTTACTTCTTTCATTCCTTCACCGGTCATTTCATAAATTCCCAATTCCGATGTAGAACCGAAACGATTTTTTAAGGTTCGTAAAATCCTGTAAGCATAATGGCGATCGCCTTCAAATTGCAAAACCGTATCGACCATGTGTTCAAGAATTTTTGGCCCTGCAATATTTCCATCTTTGGTAATGTGACCGATCAAAAAAACCGGCGTGTTACTTTCTTTGGCAAACCGCTGAAGCTCAGCCGCGCTTTCTCTGATTTGTGAAATACTTCCAGGCGCAGATTCGATGTATGGAGATTGCAGCGTTTGAATCGAATCAATAATTACTAATTGCGGTTTCAGTTTTTTTATTTCCTTGAAAATTGTTCGTGTGTCGGTTTCTGTAAGAAGAAAAAAATTATCATTTACAATTTGCAATCTGTCGGCACGCATTTTTATTTGCTGTTCGCTTTCTTCTCCGCTAATATATAAGGTGCGAATATTTTTCAACTGCAATGTTGCCTGTAAAAAAAGTGTTGATTTACCAATTCCTGGTTCACCGGCAATCAACACAATACTTCCTAAAACAATACCGCCGCCAAGCACACGATTGAGTTCCGCATCTTCGGTAACAATTCTTTTTTCTTCACCGCTTATTACGTCCTGCAATGAAATCGTTTTTAATCCGCTTAATCCGGAAAATTCTTTCCATTCACTTTCCTGTTTTTCATTTCCTCTGACAATTATTTCTTCAACAAAAGTATTCCACTCGTTGCATGAAGGACATTTGCCAACCCACTTCGCACTTTCCTGTCCGCAGTTGCTGCAAAAAAAAGCAGTCTTTGTTTTACTCATACATATTTTTTCAAAGCAATGAAATTACAGAATCATTACCAACAGGAAAAAATGAAATTGAAAAATGAAAACGAAATAATGAAGAAAATAAAAATGGTTTTTAAATAAAAAATACAAATCAAAGAAAAAGTTCGTCTACTATGAAAAAAGTAAAAGAGCCGGTATCACTACCAGCTCTTTGTACTTACTAACCCATTAAATTCTATTGCTAAATTACAAATTGCAGGCAGATAAACAAATTAATTTTCGGGGATGTGAATAAATTTTCTATCCTTTCACATATAATCGCTATTTCAACTTCAAATTCATTACACGCTGATAATCAATCAGTAAACACACAAAAAAGTGAATTTTCTGTTTTTTTAAAAAAATATTTTAAACTATTTGATTTATATTATAAACTACTTTAGTTTTGTGACAAATTTATAAAATGCATAAATTTCGTTTTCTTCCCTTACTTTTCATCAGCTTTTCTGGAATAGCTCAAATAAAAATAAGCGGAAAAGTAACAGACACAAAAAGAAATTCTTTGTATGGAGTTAGCATTAGCGTTGTTGATTCTTATGATGGCGCAACAACAGATTCTGCCGGAAATTTTTCATTCATTACTTCAGAAAAAGGAGAACAAATTTTAAAAGCAACTTCGTTAGGTTATAAAGATTTTGAACAAAAAATAAACATCGCTGCCGAACCAATAATTGCAAACATAGAACTAAAAGAATCCATCACAGAATTAAAAGCAGTGGTAATCAGCGCTGGCACTTTTGAAGCAAGCGATGCAAAAAGAGCCACCGCATTAAACCCGATTGACATCGTAACAACAGCGAGCGCAAATGGTGATATCACATCAGCGATAAAAACTTTACCCGGCACACAACAAGTTGGAGAAAGTGAAGGATTATTTGTAAGAGGTGGAACTTCAACTGAAACCAAAATTTTTATTGATGGTACTCTGGTAAATAATTTTTTCTACAGCAGCGAACCAGGCCAGGCAACACGCGGAAGGTTTAATCCATTTTTATTTAAAGGAACTATTTTCAGTTCAGGAGGATATTCTGCCTTGTACGGACAAGCGCTTTCGTCAGTGCTTTTGTTAGAATCAATTGATCTTCCTGAAAAGACTTCTGCTGATTTTGGAATCTCCTATCTGGCGGCAAATGCAGGAATTCAAAAACTTTCTAAAAATAAAAAATCATCCTGGGGAATCACTTATGCTTACGCAAACCTTTCACTTGTCTTTAACCTGATCAAACAAAGATTTGATTATTTTAGGGTGCCTCAAACGCATGAATCTGATATAAATTTCAGAATTAAAACTTCATCATCAGGCATGTTGAAATACTATGGCTATTTTAATTCAACCGACGTAGGTTTTAGAAACCAGGATGTGGACTCTTTAGATATGAAAGATGCTTTTGGCCTGAACAATTTAAACATGTATCATAATTTATCGTGGAAAGAATATTTTGGACAAGGATGGAAAATAAATGTCGGCGTGTCTTACAGCAACAACAGGGACAAAATAAAAAATGAATTGCAAAACAGTGATAATGAAAAACAAGACTTAACAGACCAGCCCTTATATGCTTATAAAAATTTCAGTCTTGTAAACAATGGACAATATGCAAATGCAAAAGTTGTGTTTGAGAAAAAATTAAAATCACTTAGTGCCATTCGATTCGGTGCGGAAAATAATTACAGCAACGAAAAATCAACTTATAATGAACATGATGGAAATACATTTCGGCAAACTGTGAAAGAAAATATTTTATCCGCGCTTGGAGAAGCAGATATATATGTAACGAACAACATCGCTGCAAGAATCGGAGCAAGGGCAGAGCATTCTAAATTATTAGATGAATGGAATGCCGCGCCACGAATCTCCTTTGCCTATAAATTTCCAGATAAGAGCCAGGTTTCATTAGCGTATGGAATTTTTTACCAGACTCCAGAAAGAAAATATCTGCCTTCACAGAATGCGCTGCATTTTGCAAAAGCAACACATTACATTGCCCAATATGAAAAGATTACCATCAACCGCACATTCCGCATAGAACTCTTTTATAAAAAATATGATGACCTGATAAAAACCGGCGGCTCTTACAACCAAACATATACAGCAATCAATAATAAAGGTTTTGGTGATGCAAAAGGAATTGAATTTTTTTGGCGTGATAAAAAAACAATAAAGAATGTAGATTATTGGATTTCATATTCTTACCTGGATACCAAAAGAGATTTCTTAAATTATCCTTTCGCGATTGAACCATCATTCGTTTCAAAACATACAGGTTCTCTGGTAGCAAAAAAATTCGTTACGTCGCTAAAAACGCAATTTAATATGTCTTATACATACGCATCCGGACGACCTTATTACGACCTCGTTTATGACGGCAACAATAATAATTACAAAATGCTGGAAAACGGACGTACAAAGGATTACAACAACTTAAGCTTTAGTGTTAACTACCTTCCATCAATTGGAAAAGCAAAAGCAAAAGCGTTTTCAGTTTTTGTTTTTTCTGTTACCAATGTTTTAGGATTTAAAAATGTTTATAATTATAATTTTTCTGTGAACGGCAAAAATAAAGTTGCGATAACTCCGCCCTCGAAAAGATTTATTTATCTCGGATATTTTGTAAGCCTTGGAATAGACAGGACACAGGATGAAATCAATAATCATTTGTGAGCCAGAAAGCTAATGGTAAAGGCAAAGGCAGCAAAATCTCCTGCAACAGAAAAATCATTTATTTGTAATAATCATTTTTAAAAAATAAAAAACAATTATTTATGGAACAAGAAGTTAAAAAAAAAGGGCCGGATTTAAATATCATGTGCTCATTTATTTTATAATGAATATTTTTTTCTGGACGATCTGATATACCAGTCTGAGAAATAATTCAACTCCACCTGCTCAAAGAGATGCAATTCCCTGGCCGGTCTGGCCAATGATTGGTTGGGGAATCGATGTTTTCTTTAATTATCTGGCCGCATACAAAAACATCAGCTCAATGGCACAAAAAGAATATCAGAAACTTAAAAACTATTTAATAATTTTCTAATTAAAAATTAAATCAAATAAAATGAAAAAGTCAATTTTATTCGCCGCATTTATTTTCTTAACCGGATTCACATTCGCGCAAAGTGCCAAATATGCAAGCGTTATGAAAGCAAATATCAGCCAGTTAGATTCCGTTCACTCAAATAACAATGCCGATGACCTTGCAAATAGTTTTATTAGGATCGCCGATGCAGAAAAAACGCAATGGCTCCCTTATTATTATGCTAGCTATTGCAAAGCAGTTCAGGCCATGGTAGAAAAAGACAATTCAAAAAAAGACGCCCTGGCAGACAAAGCAACTGAGCTAATTACAAAAGCAGAAAGCATTTTAGGAAAAGAAAATTCTGAAACTGATGTAATAAAAAGTATGATCGCAACAGCACACATGACCGTAGATCCGGCAAGCAGGTACATGACTTACGGCCAGGACATCAGCAGCAATATTGAAAAAGCGGAAACACTTGATCCTACCAATCCCCGTCCGGTTTTAGTGCAGGCAGAAAATGTTTTTTACACCCCTGATCAATATGGCGGTGGAAAAGATGTAGCAAAACAATTGTTTGATAAAGCAAAACAATTGTACGACAATTTCAAACCCGAATCTGACCTTTCACCAATGTGGGGCCAAACAACCTTGAACTATTTTTTATCGCAATACAAATAAATTTTTATGGAAAATGCTGGAATAAAAATGACGGAAAAAGAAAGCCTAGAATTGATTGCCTCCATGATCAATAAAGCAAAAAACCGGGTAAGCGAAACGGGCACCATGTATTTATTTTGGGGTTGGTTAATTTTGCTGTGCTGCCTAGTTCATTTTACGGCCTTACATTTCTTCAATTATCCCTATGCCTATTTTGTTTGGCTCTCTACCTGGATAGTAGTCATTGTTCAATTTTTTTACTTCCGCAAAAAGAAAAAATTTAAAAAAGTAACAACTTATACCGGGGAAATAAATAGATTTGTTTGGCTTGTGTTTTTGATATCTACACTATTAATTATTTTTATTACCATTAGTTTCAAAAGATACGAACTGATTGACCCGCTTATATTAGTGTTGTATGGAATGCCAACGTTTTTATCAGGCATTATTTTAAAATTTAAACCTTTAATAACTGGCGGGATCTGTTGTTGGCTGCTTTCTGTTTTCTCTGTATTCATTCCGGTGGAATATCATTCCTTATTAATTGCAGCAGCAGTTATTTTAGCTTGGATCATTCCTGGACATTTTTTAAAGAAAAATTTTAAGAAGGATAATAATAATGGATTTTAAAGAACTTGATCCCATATTGCATTCGCAGTTGCGGCTCGCCGTGATGTCGATCTTAATAAGTGTAAAGGAAGCAGAGTTTACTTTTTTAAAAGAAAAAACAAACGCTACTTCCGGAAATTTAAGTGTGCAGATCAGCAAACTAAAAGAAGCCGGCTACATAGAAATTACTAAACAATTTAATAATAATTATCCTCAAACTATATGCAAAATAACTTTGAAAGGAATTTTGGCTTTTGAAAATTATGTAAAGGCGTTACAAAGTTATATGACGCTTTAAAAAGAATATTACCGTAAAAATTAAAAATTAAAATTAAATATTAAAAATAATATAATATCTTCCAATAGTCCCAATTGATAGTTATAAAATCGAAGTTTCTTTATTTAAATTTACATTATTAAAATAAAAATGTTTATATTTGTATTGATTTTTGAAATTTTTGAATAGATTTGTTGAAAATTTAAATCAATATGAAAAAAATTAATTTAAGTAATGCGGCTCCTTTTATCGCTTTGATAGTTGTTGCGGTTTTATCTTTATTTGTCCCTTCATTTGCAACCTTTAATGACGGCGGCAAATATAATTCCGCAGATATTGCATGGATTCTTGTTGCCACCGCGCTAGTTTTTTTAATGACACCCGGATTAGCATTTTTTTATGGCGGAATGGTTCACCGAAAAAATGTTCTTTCAACAATGATCAAAAGCTTTGTTGCCGCTGGTGTTGTTAGCATATTATGGATCACGGTTGGTTATAGCCTTGCATTTGGCGATTCAATTGGCGGTTTTATTGGAAATCCATTCACGCATCTTTTTTTTAAAGGCGTGAGCTCCGGAGCGCCATGGAGTTTAGCGCCAACCATTCCATTAATGTTGTTCGCGCTTTTTCAATTGATGTTTGCCATCATAACGCCAAGCCTTGTTGTTGGCGCTGTTGCAGAAAGAACCCGTTTTTCCTCCTACATACTTTTTATAGTTATGTTCAGCCTTTTCGTTTATGCGCCTATTGCCCATTGGACATGGAATCCTCAGGGGTTTTTGTTCAAAATGGGAATTCTTGATTTTGCGGGTGGAACTGTAGTCCATATTTCGGCAGGTTGCGCAGCACTTGCCGGAGCTTTGGTTTTAAAAAGAAGAAAAACTCATCGGGAACACAAAGGAATTCCACCCGCTAATATTCCTTATGTTTTAATCGGAACGGGATTGCTTTGGTTTGGCTGGTTTGGTTTTAATGCCGGTTCAGCATTAGCCGCAAACTCTCTGGCAGTTTCTGCATTTGCTACAACCAATACAGCAGCCGCAGCAGCCGGATTAGCATGGATGTTTTTTGACGTTTTGAAAGGAAAAAAACCTTCTGTTCTGGGATTCTGCATTGGTGCAGTTGTAGGCCTCGTAGCCATTACTCCTGCTGCCGGATTTGTAGCCATTCCGCAAAGTATTTTCATTGGCGTTATTGCAGCAATTATTTCAAATGTTGCTGTTTATTACCGGTCAAAATTAAGACTGGATGACACTTTAGACGTTTTCCCTTGCCACGGAATTGGCGGAATAGTTGGAATGATTCTAACTGGAATTTTTGCAACAAAAACAATAAACGCCACAGGAAATGACGGATTATTTTATGGAAATCCTGCATTCTTTTTTACTCAATTAAAAGGTTTGGCAATTGTAGTTGCTTATAGTTTTTGTGTTTCTTACGGTATTTTTAAATTTATTAATTGGGTTATGCCAATGAGGGTAAGTGAAGCAGATGAAGAGTTAGGATTGGATGCTTCTCAACATGATGAAAAATATTTGCAGGGAACTCTACTGGTAAGGCATAGGGGAATTTTGATTGAAGAAGAAAATGAGATCGAAGAAACATTTGAGTAATAATAAATTAAATCCGGCCCATGCGAAAAAAAATTCTAATAGCAATCCTTTTGCTTTCCTCAGCCGCAAACATCAGTGCTCAAGATTCTTCCAAAGTTTCTTCCATAAAGATTTCAGGTTCGGTGGATGCCTATTACCGGTACGATTTTAATAATCCAAAATCTGCCCCCTATAATAATTTCACCAATTTTACCAATTCTCAAAATTCTTTTGAATTGGGAATGGTTTCTATTAAAGCAGAGCATAATATTGGGAAAGTTGGAATGATTGCCGATCTCGGGTTTGGAAAAAGAGCGCAGGAATTTTCTTATAACGACGCAGGCTCCTCCATGGCAATCAAACAATTATTTGTTACCTGGTCTCCTTCATCAAAAGTGAAATTAACTTTAGGAAGCTGGGCAACGCACATTGGCTATGAATCTGTGGATGCCTTTTTAAACAGAAATTACAGCATGAGCTATCTGTTTTCTTATGGCCCCTTTTTTCATACTGGCTTGAAAGCAGAATTTTTGTTAAACGCAAAAACAACGTTGATGTTAGGTATTGCAAATCCGTCAGATTTAAAACAGGCGAGTAATTTACCTAAAATGATTCTTGGGCAGTTAACCACCGCTTCAAAAGATGATAAACTGAAAGCTTATTTGAACTATCAGGGTGGAAAAAATAATGATTCCGGTAGATTATACCAGGCAGATTTGGTTTTAAATTATGGCATCACAGAAAAATTTAGTTTAGGTTTCAACGGAACGATTCAGTCGAGACAAAATAATAATTTAGGAAAATGGCAAAGCGCTAAAAACTGGTATGGATCTGCTTTATATGCAAACGCAGATCCCAAAAAAGGGCTTGGATTCACTTTAAGAGCTGAATATTTTAATGATAAAAAAAATGTGCTTGGATTTGATGCAGATATTTTTGAAACTACTTTTTCAACCAATATTAAAATTGATAATCTTACCATCATCCCTGAATTTCGTTTTGAAAATGCAAGCCGGAAAATTTATTCAAAACAAAATGATTTTATAAACAGCACAGGAAACTTTTTATTGGCAGCAGTTTACAAATTCTAATAAAAACAGAAACAGCAATTGCGAATATTTATTCGTTTAATGCCAGGAAAGCGAAATGGTGTCATCCAATTGTTTTTCCATTCTTAATAAAGATTCCAAAAGATCATTGCTTAAAATGTCGCCGGAATTATTTTCTTTCAATTGTGTAGCGTACCAGATCAGTACCATCGAAATATAATCCTGCATATCTTTTCCTGCAAACTGCGTGCGGAATTCAACAATCTTTTCATTAATTGTTTTCAAAACCTTCCGCACCGTTTCTTCATCAGAAGGGAGAATTTTGATTCGATAATTCCGATCTCCAATCACAATATTTAAAGGTATAAGAGGGTCGTTTGCCATCATTATTCATTTAGCATGTTGATACATTTATCAATGGAACGAATGTAGCGATTGATACTTTTTTCGAAATCGGTTTTTTCTTTCCCTTCCATCTGTCCGGTAGAAGTTTTTAAAATATTTACCTTCATTTGCAATTGTTCCGTTTTTTCAATCAATGATTTTTCTTTTAGTTGGTAAATTTCATTTTCTTTTTTTAGTTGATTATTCTCTTTTGATAAGAGTGCATGTTTTTTCAAAAGCAATTGCAGCTTCGATTGAATATTTTTTATATGAATTTCAATAGAATCAGGCATTGCGTCGAATTATAGCATTCAATTTGGTTTCAAGATTGGAAATAATTTTATGCATCATGGTTTCTATTTCTTGATCAGTCAAAGTTTTTTCTTTATCAATAAAAGCAAAATTAATGGCGAGAGACTTTTTGTTTTCTCCTAATTTTTCATTTTCAAAAACATCAAATAACTGAATGTTTTCCAGTTTTTTAATCTGCAAAGATTTTACCACATTTTCAATTTCTGCATAAGTTATTTTTTTATCAATAAGAATAGAAAGATCTCGTTGTACCTGGGGAAATTTCGCAATTGGTTCAAAAGAAATTTCATCCTTTGCCGTAAATGAAATTAATTTTTCCCAATCAATATTTAGAAAATATATTGGTTGTTTGATCGAAAACATTTCCAAATCTTTTTTGGTTACTCTTCCTGCAGTAGCGACTGGAAGCTGATCTACAGCGGCAATTAAACATTCATCAAATGAGTCGGCGGCGGCCTTATCAATTTGATAATTTTTCAATCCAACTAAAGAAAATATTGCTTCGCAAATTCCTTTTACATAATAAATATCTGTTTTTTCCGCTGAGGCATTCCAATTTACATCATTGCTGTTTCCGGTAAAATACAAACTGAGGTTTTGACTTTCAACATAACTATTTTCAGCAACAGAATATGTTTTCCCAAATTCAAAAAACAATAAATTATTATTTTTCCTGTTCAGATTATAGGCAATGCATTCCAAACCGGTAGGCAGCATTGAAGGCCGCATTACATTCAACCCTTCGCTCAGGCTGTTAATGATTTTTACAGTAGCACTAAGGGTTTCGTCGTCAAAATATTTACTGTTTGTAATCGAATTGGTAAAAATTTCATGAAACCCATTTCCTGTAAGCCAGCTAATTATTTTTTCTTTTTGCAAAGCATTTTTCAAACCGGTATCTATTGCCGGAGACATATTTATGGAAGCAGGAATTTCAATATTATCCAATCCGTCAATACGCAATATTTCTTCAATTACATCGGCAGGCATGGTTATATCCGGATTGCTGAACGGAACCGCTACATTTATACTATCTATTCCTTCTCTTAGAATGGCAAAATTTAAAGACTTCAAAATATTTTTTACCGTATCAGGATGATAGTTTTTGCCGCTAATTTTTTTAAGGTAGTGGTTGGATAAAGTAATTTCTCTTTTCTGCCTCTGCACGGGATAAACATCTTTTATTTCTGAAGAAATTTTTCCGCCCGCAATCTCCTTAATGAGCATCGCCGCACGCTTCAGTACATCAACGGCAAGACTAATATTAATTCCTTTTTCGAAACGAACTGCCGCTTCCGTTCTTAAATTGTGCAGCAACATGGACTTTCTGATTGATGCAGGATTAAAAACAGCACTTTCTAAAAAAATGTTTTTGGTTTGAGAAGAAACGCCGCTATGTAAACCACCAAAAACTCCGGCAATACACATCGGTTCATTATCGCCATTGCAAATCATAATATCGCTTGCGCCCAATTTCCTTTCCTTCTCATCAAGCGTAATAAAAGGCGTCCCTTCACGAAGTGTTTCAACAATAATTTTATTCCCTTTTATTTTGTCAAGATCAAAGGCATGAAGCGGTTGGCCGGTTTCATGCAAAATAAAATTGGTAATATCCACAATATTATTCACTGGCCGAATTCCAATACTTCTCAGTTTATTTTGCAGCCATTGAGGAGAATCTGCAACCGTAATTGCTGAAATACTTACTCCCGCATAACGTTCACAATCCGTCTGATTTTTAATTTCTACCTCCACAGGTTTTGTACGATCATCCGCCTTAAAATCATTTTTAAAAGGTGCAATAACTTTTGTAGTTCTCTTATAATGATGAGAAATATAAGCACAAACATCTTTTGCGACGCCAAGATGGCTCATCGCGTCCATTCGGTTTGGCGTGAGTCCGATTTCAAAAACCCAATCGCTGTATAAATTATAATAGTCAGCGGCAGCCACTCCTGCGTTTGCATTTTTTGGTAAAACAATAATTCCTTCATGGCCGTTTCCCAAACCGACCTCATCTTCTGCGCACAGCATTCCATTACTTTCTACACCCCGGATTTTCGCCTTTTTTATGGTAAAGGGTTCGCCGGAAACCGGAAATAATTTAGTTCCAACTGGTGCCACAACTACCTTTTGCCCTACGGCAACATTCGACGCACCACAAACAATTTGCAGCGTTTCACCATGACCGTTAGATACAGTGGTTATTTTTAATTTGTCTGCATCCGGATGTTTTTCACAGGTAATTACCTCACCAATAATTAAACCTTCCAAACTATTTTTTACCTGTTCGTATTTTTCTAAACTTTCAACTTCAAGGCCAACAGAAGTAAGGATTTCCGCTATTTTTTGTGGCTTGCCTGTTATTTTAGCAGTAAATTCATCTATGGGCAAATATTCAATCAACCATTTGTAACTAATCTTCATGTAATTTTTTTCTAAAAGCTTCTTTTGATTTTTAAGAATCCCAAAAATAAGAAAGAAGTAGATAAGAATTCCGGTTCTATTTTTCCTAAGCCATATTCCATCTATATTTCAACAAAAAATTGGTTAATTCATTCCTTTTTTTAAACTTGATTTTTTTAAAATAACTAAACTTTTTTTTCCAAAAATGAAAAGGAAATCAGGAAATATTTTCTTCACAGCCAAATGTTCATTTTCGAATTAAAAAGTAGAAAATAATTTCTATATTGTGGAGAACCCGAAATTTAATGTGCATAAAGCGGGATCTTTAGTGGATACCAATGTGTATTGTGTATGTATAAATATAAGGGCTTAACAATTTCTTTAAATAGCTTTTTTGCCTTTACCTTAGCCGCCCGCTTCTGAAAATGGAAGCAGGTTTTTACTAAAATTTTAAAAAATTGCTCTGAATTGAGAAAATAAAAAATGGATCTTACCAACATCAATAAAGACAGAAAAATCAGGAGAAAAACAGGTTCTCTGGAACTGGGAACAATGGCATTTGGAAAAGTACCGCCACAGGCAAAAGAGTTAGAAGAAGCAGTGCTCGGAGCGATCATGCTTGAAAAAAATGCCTTTGATATTATCGTTGAAATTTTAACCCCGGAATGTTTTTACATTGAAGCACATCAGCGGATTTTTAGAACCATGCAGGCTTTGCAACAAAAAAATTCACCGATAGATTTATTAACTGTTGTAGAAGAATTGAAATTCAGGGAAGAACTGGATTTGATTGGTGGCCCTTTTTATGTGACCAAATTAACCAACGCCGTTTTTTCTTCGGCAAATATTGAAATTCATGCAAGAATAATTCTGCAAAAATTTATACAAAGAGAATTGATAAAAATCAGCAGTGAAATTATTGGAGATGCTTATGAAGATAGCACGGACGTTTTTGAGTTGCTCGACATGGCCGAATCAAAATTGTTCGACATCACCAATAAACATTTGAAAAGAGATTATGCCAGTATTGATTCCGTGTTGGTAAAAACAATTCAACGGATTGAAGACCTGAGAACGCGCCAGGATGAAATCACAGGTGTTCCCACCGGTTTTCCGTCTATTGACCGGGTAACTTACGGCTGGCAACAAAGTGATTTGATCGTTCTTGCAGCGCGTCCTTCTGTTGGTAAAACCGCTTTTGCACTGAATCTTGCCCGCAATGCTGCACTTCATCCTACAAAGCCGACTGCCGTTGGTTTCTTCTCGCTGGAAATGAGTGCCAGCCAGCTCGTACAAAGAATTTTGAGTGCAGAAAGCGGCATACTTTTAGAAAAAATTGCGCGGGGAAAATTAGAACAACATGAAATGGAGGAGCTGTATAAAAAAGGAATCAACCGGCTTTCTTCAGCGCCAATTCACATTGATGACACGGCCGCTTTGAATATTTTCGAATTAAGGGCAAAGTGCAGAAGATTAAAAAATAAACACAATGTAGGTTTAATTATTATTGATTACTTGCAATTAATGAGCGGCACCGGCGAAAACCGTAATGCCAATCGTGAGCAGGAAATCAGTCGTATTTCGCGCGACTTAAAAGGTCTTGCAAAAGAATTACAAGTTCCAATAATCGCGCTCAGCCAATTAAGCCGAGAAGTAGAAAAAAGAAAAGAAGGAAGTAAAATTCCACAGCTGAGCGATCTACGAGAATCTGGTGCCATTGAGCAGGATGCAGATATGGTTATATTTCTTTACCGGCCCGAATATCATGATATTCACGCAAATGAAATGGGCGAATCTACCAAAGGCGAAACCCAGATTCGTATTGCAAAACACAGGAACGGGCAGTTAGAAACGATTACTTTAAAAGCGTTATTACATATTCAAAAGTTTGTGGAAAACGATGATAATAATTTCGGAAACAGTTTACCTCCCGGAAACTTTAAACCTGTAAAAGATCTGGATGGAAGCGGCGGCGCGAAACTTTATTTTCAGGCCGGAAGCAAAATGAATGATGAAGAATTTGATGAGAATGCTCCTTTTTAATTAAAAATTATAAAGAGATTTTATTGAATTAATGTAAAAAATTTTAGATGGCATCTCCATTTTTTTTTGAAAAAGATTTACCAGATTCAGAAGAATTCATTCTAAGCGAAGAAACCTCCAGGCACATTACCCAGGTTTTGCGCATGAAAGAAGAAGCGCAAGTTATTATTACTAACGGTAACGGACATATGATAACGACAAAAATAATTTCTGCCAATAAAAAAAAGACGAAAGTAAAAATTCTTCACAAAGAATTTTCAGAATTACAAAAGCCCAGAACTGCCATCGCAATTTCGATGATAAAAAATACAAAGCGGTTTGAATGGTTTATCGAAAAAGCAACAGAGATAGGTATTTCAGCGATTATTCCTTTAATCTGTAAACGTTCAGAAAAAACACATTTCAGAACAGAAAGAATCTATTCTATTTTAGTTAGCGCGATGTTGCAAAGCCAACAAACCTGGTTGCCAGAAATTTCAGCACCAGTTAAATTTTTTGATTTGATAAACAAAGAAAATTATCAGCAAAAGTTTATTGCCCATTGTTTGCCGGAAGAAAAAAAAGAATTAAAAGATGTTGTAAAAAAAGATTCCTCCAAGATAATTTTAATTGGTCCTGAAGGAGATTTTACGGAAGAAGAAATTGCGCAGGCAATTCAACAAAATTATCTTCCGGTAAGCTTAGGAGAAACAAGATTAAGAACCGAAACGGCCGGCGTTGCAGCTTCGGTTTTATTGAAATAAAAAAGCAAGAATCTGTAAAATTTGTTGGTTTATTATTCGCCTTTAAAAAAAAATTGCGGAGATAGAAATTCACTTTATTTGCTGCCTCACTCTAAGATTAAGAAAAACGCAGCCATTTGTGCTGCGTTTTTCTTAAAAATTAAAGCAATAAAAATTATTCCTGAACAACAAGCCTGAAGCCGTTTCCATGAATATTTACAATCTCAATATTAGGGTCTCCTTTTAAATATTTTCTCAGTTTTGCGATATACACATCCATGCTGCGACCATTAAAATAAGTATCGCTCCCCCAAATCTTTTTTAGAGCCGATTCTCTTGGCAAAAGATCATTCTTATATTCGCTGAGCATTTTTAATAATTCATTTTCTTTTGGCGATAAAGTTTGAATATCTTTTCCAACGCCCAATTGGCGCAGCCTTGGATTAAAATGATATTTTCCCAAATCATATTCTGCATTCGCTTCCTCGCGATGCAACTCTTCATTTCGTTTTAAGATCGCCTTTATTTTATGAAGCAACACATCACTGTCAAAAGGCTTTGTAATATAATCATCAGCCCCCAATTTGTAACCTTTTATTATGTCGTCTTTCATTGTTTTTGCAGACAGAAAAAATAACGGCATATCCGGATCAACATTCCTGATTTCTTCCGCAACGGTAAATCCATCCATATTTGGCATCATTACATCCAGCAGGCACAAATCAAACTTTTCACGCTGAAACGCAGCAAGACCAAGTCTTCCATCTCTTTCTAAAACTACATCATAATCATTCAGTTCAAGAAAATTTTTGAGAACCATCCCGAGGTTTGGATCGTCCTCACAAATAAGAATCTTAGGTTTATTATTTTCCATAACTTTTGTTGTTTAATTCTGAATAAAGGTATTTAGTTTTTATGAAATATCTTTTACATATTTAATGCCATAAATTAATAAGGATAAATGTATGGGCTTAAAAGTTAAGACAATCTTATGATTTTCAATTTCAGTTTGTAACTTTCAGAAAAAATAATTGTATGGAAAAGAAAGACACTTTTATCCAGGCTATAAAAAATGGCTACACCTTTAAAGGAGAAACGATTAAAATAGGAGCCGCAATGTTGGATGGTGAAGTAATTCCAGAGGCAGAAATATTTTTGCCGCTTTCTACATTGAACCGCCACGGACTTATTGCTGGGGCGACCGGCGGGGGGAAAACAAAATCTTTTCAAATGATCGCCGAAGGATTAAGCGATGCAAGCGTTCCATGTTTATTAATGGACATCAAAGGCGATCTCAGTGGAATTGCAGAATCTGGCACAGCGAATGATAAAATCACTTCACGGTATCAAAAATTAAAAATGGATTATAAACCGTGTACCTTCCCGGTAGATCTGCTCACATTAAGCAATCAAAAAGGAGTGAAGTTGCGCGCGACGGTTTCTGAATTCGGGCCAATTTTGATGACGAAAATTTTAGGATTAAATGATACGCAGGGCGGCGTAGTTGCCATGATTTTTAAATATTGCGACGACAATAAACTTCCTCTTCTTGATTTAAAAGATTTTATCAAAGTGCTGCAGTATGTTGGAAATGAAGGCAAGGCTGAATTACAAAAATCGTACGGAAATATTTCAACAACTTCTACCGGAACTATTTTAAGAAAGGTAATCGAATTGCAACAACAAGGTGCGGATTTATTTTTTGGTGAAAAAAGTTTTGAAGTAGAAGATTTGATGCGCATAAATGATGAAGGACGTGGAATGCTATCGGTTTTAAGAGTTACCGATATACAGGATAAACCGAAATTATTTTCCACTTTTATGTTGCAGATGTTGGCAGAATTATATGCGGTTTGTCCGGAAGTAGGTGATATAGACAAACCGAAACTGATCATTTTTATAGATGAAGCGCATCTCATTTTTGAAGAAGCGAGCAAGGCATTGATTGATCAGATAAACACTGTTATCAAACTGATCCGGTCGAAAGGAATTGGGATTTATTTCTGCACGCAAAATCCGATGGATGTTCCTGCAAGTGTTTTAGGGCAATTGGGATTAAAGATTCAACATTCGTTGAGAGCATTTACAGCCGCCGACAGGCAAGTGATTAAGCAAACAGCCCAAAATTATCCTGAAACCACTTTTTATAAAACGGAAGATTTGATTACGCAATTAGGTATTGGAGAAGCGTTGGTTACACTTTTGAACGAAAAAGGAATTCCTACGCCACTTGCCCAAACGATGATGTGTACGCCACGAAGCCGCATGGATGTTTTGACAGAAAATGAAATCGAAACGATTGTAAATCATTCGAAATTGGCTGCCAAATATAATCAGGTGATTGACAGTCAAAGTGCATGCGAAATGCTAACCGCAAAATTAGAGGAAGCCGCCGAAAAATCACCTGTCCAAACAACAAAAGCCGCTAAGCCGAAAGAAACTACCATAGAAAAAGTGGTAAATAATAGCGTGGTAAAAAGCATTATGCGAACAGCAGGAAATACAATTGTAAGAGGCCTTTTGGGATCTCTGGGATTAGGAGGAAGAACAAGAAAATCTTCAAAAAATTGGTTTTAATTATCTCTCTTTTGCAATTTATATTTCGTCCTTTTGTAAAATTCGCTGCTCTGAACTTTGAATAAGTTTACGTTTGTATAAATTTTTATTTTATAGTATAAACATATTATTTTTTGAAAAATACATTCAAAAAATATTGTTGTATAAAAATATTCCCATTATATTTGCATCGGTTTTTCATAGGATATTGGATTTTAAAGCGGGACTAGATTTCTATCTGGGTCCCCTTTTTTTTATTAAACCTTTCCCCTTTATACTTCATAAATTTTACCTCTTTTTATATTTTTCAAAATATCAGAATTCTTGTTTTGAATTTTATTTCGGTTTTATCAATCCTCCCTGGTCCACCACAGAATTTTCTTCCAGTAAAAAGTTTAAAACTTTCCATATTTTATTTTCATTAAAATCAGAAAGCTGCTGGAAAAGTACCTGGCTCGAAACAGGATGAGTGTTACAAATCTTTTTTATTCTGTCCGATATTGAATTGAATTCTGCATTGGAAAGAATAACTTTTTTATTCTGCAAACAGTTATCGCAAACACCACATGGATGAAGATGATGATCATCAAAATAATTTCCAATCATTACACTTCTACATCGGTTTTTATTTTGGCAAAAATTGATCATTGCATTCAACCTTTTTTCTGATGCATTTTTTCTTTTCAAAATATTTTTTTCATTTATAAAAAGATCTTCCGCTCTTACACGATTTTGCAAAAAATAAATTTGTGGTTTTTCTTTTTGTGGTTTGTAATCAATAATATTCAGGCCATTCAATTCAAGCAAAATTTTGGTAAGGCGTTCTTTTTTTAGCGCAATGAACTTAGCAAGTTCTGTTTCATTTATCGCTACAGGAAAATCAAAAATTCCATCATAAGAACGCAGCAAGCCTTTTACTACTTCATTGAATCGCGCGTGGCTTTTTTCAAAAAGGTTGAGCGCAAATTTATCAACGGTAAATTCTACGGTTGGTGGCGAAAAGAATTGTTCGCTATAATTAATCAACTCTTCCTGCTCAAGAATTTTTAAAACACTAGTGGCAGAAAAAGCATCGAGCTTGAAATTTTTTACAAATGCGTTGATGTCAAAATCATAAGAAATTGTTTCTCCACTACCGGCGGGTATTTGCAAAAAATCGCACAATGCACCATACACTTTTCTGATAATTTCTTTTGAAGGAAATTTCAGATCGGATTGCTTCTTTAACTCTTCTAATTCTCTCTTATTATAAAGCAAAACGGCGTACGATTTTTTGCCATCACGCCCGGCCCGGCCAGCTTCTTGGTAATAATTTTCCAGCGCATAAGGAACGTCATAATGCACGACGGTTCTAACATCCGGCTTATCAATTCCCATTCCAAAAGCGTTGGTACATGCTATTATCCGGGTTTTGCTATTCAACCAATCTTCCTGTTTTTTATTACGTTCATCATTTGTCAGGCCGGCGTGATAATGGTCTGCACTGATTCCGTTCAATTTAAGCATTTCCGCAACTTCTTTTGTACGTTTTCTTGTTTTACAATAAACAATTCCGCTCCCCAAAACCTTATTTAAAATATCGATGAGTTTACTTTGTTTTGAAGAAAGTTCAAACGCACTGTAAGAAAGATTGCTGCGTTCAAAAGTTTGATGAAAAGATTTTTTATTTTTTTTAAAAAGCAATTTTTCGCAAATATCCTTTTGCACATCAAATGTAGCAGAAGCCGTAAGCGCCAAAATTGGAACTTCCGGAAAATATTCCCGGATCGCTGCGATGCGCAAATATGACGGTCTGAAATCATAGCCCCATTGCGAAACACAATGCGCTTCATCAACAGCGAGTAAATTTACTTTTATAGAAGAAAGAGATTCTAAAAATAAATCCGTCTCTAATCTTTCAGGAGATACATACAAAAATTTATAATTGCCATAAGCTGCATTTTGCAAAGTCTTTTTTACTTCTATAAAACTCATTCCTGAATAAATAGAAAGTGCAGGAATTCCTTTCTTCTTCAAATTCAAAACCTGATCTTTCATCAAAGCGATCAACGGACTGATCACAAGACATAAACCTCCATTCATAATTGACGGAACCTGGAAGCAGATTGATTTTCCACCACCAGTTGGCATAATGGCAAGCGTATCATTTTTGGATAAAACCGAATTAATTATTTCTTGCTGAAGAGGTCTGAAAGAATTATATCCCCAATATTTTTTCAAAATTTCAACAGCGTCAATCATCAGAAAGGAAAATAAATTTTTATAAAATTAAACCGATCTTATTAAAAAAGAAGCAGCCAATGAATATTGATTAATCTTTGTTTACCGCAATACTTTTTTAAATTAAATAAGAATTCGCTTTATTTGTCTCTTAATATAAATTAATTGTAAAAGTACCTTTTTAGAAATCTTAATTTTGCGCACAAAATCGTTTTAAGAATGGAATTTATTTTTGAGCTGAGTAATATTGAAAATGCTGCCAAAGAATTTTTAAAATTGACAAATGATTATACAGTTTTTGCATTTAGCGGAGAATTAGGCGCGGGAAAGACTACTTTTATCAGTGTGCTTTGCAAACAATTAAAAGTTGCTGAAACTGTTACCAGCCCTACATATTCTATCATTCAGGAATATAAAACAATTGCCGATAAAATTATTTATCACATTGATCTTTACCGGATAAAAAGTAAAGAAGAAGCGATGGAAGCCGGAATAGAAGATTGTTTGAACAGCGAAGAAATTTGTATGGTTGAATGGCCGCAAAAAGCTCCGGAAATTTTTCCTGATAAAACTATCTTTTCAAATTTTGAAATAGTTTCGCCCACCAAAAGAAAATTGGTGATGCAACTTCCGGCATAAAATTTTATATTTATACTATATTCATTGTAAATTTTCTAAATGGCATCTTCAAAACCTTTTGTTTCCCCTTCCTTCTCTTATGAAACACTCGAAGAAACTCTTGATATCAAACCAAAAGGTGCGGAATTGATGATTGGAATTCCAAGGGAAACTTCTTTTCAGGAGAATCGTGTTGCGCTTACTCCCGAAGCTATAAGCGTATTGATTGCCAACGGGCATCGCGTAATCATGGAAAGCAAAGCAGGTGACGGGGCGAGCTATTCGGATAAAGATTATAGTGAAGCCGGTGCAAAAATTGCTCATGCAAAAAAAGAAGTTTTTGAATGTGATGTTTTGGTAAAAAGTGCGCCTGTTTGTGAAGAAGAAATTGATTTATTAAAACCAAACCAATTTATTATTTCCCCGATTCATGTTACAGCGATGAAGCGCGAAATCCTGGAAAAAATGATGGATAAAAAGATTACTGCACTTAGTTTTGAAAATCTAAAAGATGACAGCGGCCATAATCCAATTGTAAGAAGCATGAGTGAAATTGCAGGAAGTGCGGTGATGCTGATTGCGGGCCAATATTTAAGCAATGCAAATCATGGAAAAGGAGTTTTGGTTGGAGGCATTTCAGGAATTCCGCCCACAAAAGTAATTATCATCGGCGCAGGGATTGTGGGTGAGCAAGCAGCCCGGACGGCGCTTGCAATGGGGGCCAGCGTAAAAATATTTGACAACAGTATCTATCGTTTAAAGCGTTTGCAAAATAACATTGGTTTGCGTTTATACACCTCCGTTATAGAGCCAAAGATTTTGTCAAAACAATTAAAAACGTGTGATGTGGCTGTGGGCGCTTTAGCTGCTTCCGGCGGACGCACGCCGCTCGTGGTAACCGAAGAAATGGTTTCTAAAATGCGGCCTGGGAGCGTCATCGTGGATGTAAGTATTGATCATGGCGGATGTTTTGAAACATCACGAATCACTTCTCATGCGTCGCCCGTTTTTAAAAAGTATGATGTTATTCATTATTGCGTTCCAAATATCCCGAGCGGATTTGCACGAACTGCTTCGCAGGCGATCAGTAATGTATTAATGCCATTGATGCTTGAAATGGCCGATGATGGCGGTTTTGAGAATTTGGTTTGGTATAAAATAAATATTCGTAGTGGGATTTATTTATTTAAAGGAGCACTTACCAATTTTCATCTGAGCCAAAGATTCGATTTAAAATTTACAGATTTGAATTTATTAATTGCAAGCAGAAGATAGAAAAAATTGAAAGAATTAATTGCAGCAAACCAACAAATAATTCAATTCTTAAACAACAAGATTTTAATGTGGGATGCATATAAAAAAGGGTTCAAGGCGCATTTGCAATTAGAGAAATCTCTGTCTGAAAATTCAGTAGATGCTTATGTGCATGACATTGAAAAATTTACACAATTTCTTGTTCAAAATAATATTGAAAAAAATCCTGGAGATGTCGTATTGAGTCATCTGGAAGATTTTTTAAAATGGATCAACAAGTTGGGAATGACACCCGCGTCGCAGGGAAGAATCATTTCCGGCTTGCGAAGTTTTTATAAATTTTGTAACCAGGAACAAATTTCGCAAACCGATCCGACCGCTTTATTAGAAGCGCCAAAACTTGTCAAACATCTTCCCGATACTTTAAGCTTTAGTGAAATAGAAAAGATTATTTCTGTTATTGATCTCAGCACGCCGGAAGGAGTAAGAAACAAAGCTATTATTGAAACACTGTACAGCTGCGGCTTGCGTGTTTCTGAATTGGTGAATCTAAAATTATCATGTCTTTATTTTGCGGAAGAATATGTGCGGATTATTGGAAAAGGAGATAAAGAACGACTGGTTCCCATTGGCTCGTCGGCAATAAAATATATAAATATTTACCTTGATAATATTCGTGTACACATCCCCGTTATATCTGGCAATGAGGACGTTGTTTTTTTAAACAGAAGAGGAAGAAAACTTTCAAGGGTAATGATCTTTTTAATCATAAAAGATCTTGCAAAAAAAGCATTTATTACTAAAAAAATTTCACCACATACTTTCCGGCATTCTTTTGCAACTCATCTGGTTGAAGGCGGCGCTGATCTTCGTGCAGTACAGGAAATGCTTGGCCACGAAAGTATTACTACAACTGAGATTTATACACATTTAAGTAGAGAGTATTTAAGAGACACTTTACAACAATTTCATCCGGCGTTTCAGTAAATGCGAAAATTCGCTGACGGGCCAATTGGAAAAGTAAAGGCAATCCGCCCGTCGCGAAAAAACAACTAACTGCGCGTCTCATTTTTTAAATTCTATTAATTTATATTGCAGAATTTATTTTTCTTCCATAGAAAAAGGTTGTTCCTGAAAAGCATTGTCATAATTTTTTACCCTGCTGCGATAGTTTTTAAACATGCTCATCCATTTCAATTTAAGCACACCAAAAATGCCTTCTTTTACAATTCCTTTATTCATTTTTGAAACTCCGAATTGTCGATCTATAAAAGTGATCGGCACCTCCTTTATTTTGAATCCGAGTTTCCATGCCGCAAATTTCATTTCGATCTGGAAAGCATATCCAATAAAACTTATCTCATCAAAATTGATCGCTTCCAACACATAATTGCGGTAACAAACAAAACCTGCTGTGGGGTCTTTAATTGGCATAAACGTTATTAATCTTGTATAAATGGAAGCGCCTTTTGAAAGAAAGATTCTTATTGCCGGCCAGTTTTCAACTTTACCTCTTTTTACATATCTCGAACCAACAGCTACATCGGCTCCGCCCGTTTTGCAAGCTAAATATAATTTGTCCAGTTCGTTTGGGTTATGTGAAAAATCACAATCCATTTCAAAAATAAACCGATAACCCTTATCCAATGCCCATTTGAAACCATGAATGTACGCAGTTCCCAAACCAAGTTTTCCGACGCGTTCTTCCAAAAATAATTTCCCTGGATAAGTAACAAAAAGATTTTTTACAATATCCGCGGTTCCATCTGGCGAATTATCATCTATAATTAAAATATGAAAATCTTCCTGTAAACCAAACACTGTTTTTAGCAAGAGAGCGACATTTTCTCTTTCATTATAAGTAGGTATAATCAGAAGCTTTTCCAAAAACAAGGATAATATTTGAAAATGAATTTACAATTTTATTTCTTATAGTTTTTCAAAAGTGGATCAACGGCTTATTTCTTGAGCAGCGTGCGGTTAAAAATTTCCGTTAATTTTTGTTTTGTGTGTAACGGAAAATCTCCTTTCATCATCCAGTCGTAATATTGAGGTTCTGCCTTCAAAACCTCCGCAACGCATCTTCCTTTGTGTTTGCCAAAATTAAAAACTTCTACATCCTTATCTATTACGAATCTTCGTGCAAAATCTACATATTTCTCTTCACCGGTAAATTTCAAAACTGTATCGAGCGTATTTCCTAAATGCTCATAACGCGTTAATTGCGCTTCTAAAATTTCCCATGTCGCTAATGCATCGGCTTCAGCAGAATGCGCATCCGTTAATTCTTTTTCACAATAAAACTTATAAGCGGCCGCCAGGGTACGCTTTTCCATCATGTGAAAAATCGTCTGGACATCGAGCATTTTTCTGTTGGTCATTTCGAATATAATTCCAGCCCTTAAAAATTCTTCCATCAATAAAGGAATATCAAATCTGTTGGAATTATAACCAGAAAGATCGGCGTTGTCAATGAATTGTTTCAATTCATTGGCCACTTCTTTAAACGTTGGCGCATCTTTTACCTTGTCGTCTGTAATTCCATGAACCGCACTGCTGGATTCGGGTATAGGCATTTGCGGATTCACTAATTTATGCTTTACTTGTTTCGTTTTATCAGGTAAAATTTTAATGATCGCAATTTCTATAATTCTGTCGAGAGCAATATTTATTCCCGTTGTTTCGAGGTCAATAAATACGATAGGCCGCGCTAATTGTAATGGCATATTGGATTAAAAAGTTTAAAGATTGTTTTTTAAAATTAGTTTTTTTAAGATTGTATATTTAAAGTGGCCAAAACATCCATCCCGTCATAGTTGCCACTGCTCATAAATAAAAAGTTCGTGTTATTTACAGGTAGACTTTTTAATTTTTCCTCCAAATATTTTCTTTCGGTAATCACTTGCAGATTTTGTTTTTGAAATCCATCCTTCACAAATTGAGGTTCTAAAAAATTCATTCTTTTTAATTCCAGTGCGTGCCTGCTGTAAAAAACAATTGCTTCATCCGCATCCTTCATCGCGCCTTTATACTCCTTCATAAAATTTTTATTCAGGCTGCTAAATGTATGCATCTCCAGAATTGCAACTAATTTTTTATCAGGAAATTGTTGTTTTACTGCGTTAATACTTGCTCTCACTTTGCTTGGTGCGTGGGCAAAATCTCTGTAAATATTACTGTTATTTTTTTGACCAATTAACTCAAGCCGTCTTGCCGCTCCTTCAAATAAAGCAATACCCTTTGCAAAACCGGCATCATCCATTCCAAGCTCTTTACATACAAAATATGATGCCTGCAAATTTAAAAGATTATGATTACCAAAAATCTTTAAATCCGTTTTTTCTTCGCCAATAAAAAGCGTGGTAACACCATTCTCAATCGTGTGTTCCGGAAGTGTGTAGGGAATATATCTAATTTCTTTCCGATAATTTTCCTCGACCAATCTTTTTAAAACTTTATCGGTTTCATTGTAGATCAGAACGCCACCTCTTTCTATTTTATTAATGAAGATAACAAACTGTTCAAGATAGACATCAAAAGTAGGAAACACATTAATGTGATCCCACGCAATTCCGGTTATTACTGCAATATGCGGAAAAAGGAAATGAAATTTAGGGCGTTTTTCTATCGTGCTTGCCGGATATTCATCCGCTTCGCAAACAATGATTGGCGCATCCGTTATTTTCACACTTTGATCAAATCCATGAAGCCGTGCGCCCACCAAATAGTCAAAATCAAAACCAGCATTTTTTAATACATGCATGATCATCGCGGTTGTGGTTGTTTTGCCATGGCTGCCTCCAACCGCTACTCTTTTTTTATGAAGGCTTTCATGAAAAATATATTCGGGAAATGAAAATATTTTCAATCCCAACTCAATGGCTTTCTCCACTTCCGGATTGTCAGCTTTCGCATGCATCCCCAAAATGATCGCGTCTATTTCAGTAGTGATCTTTTCAGGAAACCAACCCATTTTATCAGGACAAATATCTTCTCTTTTAAGATTAGCTAATGCAGGTTCAAAAATCTCATCATCACTCCCAGTAATTCTGTATCCTTTATGTTTTAAAGCAATCGCCAGTTGATGCATTACGCTTCCTCCAATAGAAATAAAATGGATCTGCATAATTTTTACATTTTTTTTTCGTTAATTTATCTTGAAGATTAAGGATATAATCGTTTTTAGTAAATTACATTGAGGACCTTAGTCTAACTTTGCAAAATAATACCTAATTAAACAATTATCTATGAAAAAATTATTTGTGTCTTTGCTGCTTGTATGCCTGATTGCATTTACTATTAGTTCTTGCAGCAGCACGCGCAAAACGGGTTGTCCGATGACAGAAGGTATTATACATTAATATCTTGTTTACAAAATTTAATTTAAAAATGAACTGGATTCCTTTAAATCAAGAAACACAACTTGATGAAATTGTTGCTAATTCAAATACCATTCCACAGGTAATTTTTAAACACAGTACCCGCTGCTCTATTAGCAGCATGGCCAAAAACAGGTTGGATAAAAAAGAAGCTCCTGGTGGAATAAATTTTTATTTGCTTGATTTGATAAAGTACAGAAATCTTTCAAATAAAATTGCTGAAGATTTTCAGGTGAGACATCAATCACCACAGGTCCTGGTAATTGACAATGGAAGATGCGTTTATGATGAAAGTCACAGTGGGATTACTTTTGATGAGATTGAAGCAGTTACAATGCGCCCGTAAACAAAATAAGACATCATTTCATTGCTTGTTTACTGTAGTTGTTTCTTTTGAAAGAAAGTGGACACATTTTCAATTTACATTTAAATATTCCTGTAATTCAGCATCGGTTTTTACCATTACATCCCGCACTTTGCTTCCTTGGTTTGGTCCAACGATTCCTGCGGCTTCCAACTGATCCATTAAACGGCCAGCCCGATTGTAACCTAGTTTCATTCTGCGTTGCAATAAAGAAGTGCTTCCACTCTGGCTTTGAACAATCAGTTTTGCCGCGTCTTCAAAAAGTGGATCGCGATCGGTCGCATCAAAAGTTTTGTTTTCAAATTCTTTTTCGTCTACATATTCAGGCAACATAAATGCCTCGGTATATCCCTGCTGATCACCGATAAAATCAGTTATTTTATCTACTTCTGGAGTATCTACAAAAGCACATTGAAGCCTTGTCAATTCACCATTGTAACTGATCAGCATGTCTCCTTTGCCGATCAATTGTTCAGCTCCACCAATGTCTAAAATCGTGCGGCTATCAATTTTACTACTCACTTTAAAAGCAATACGCGCAGGAAAATTAGCTTTGATCGTTCCGGTAATAATATTTACAGAAGGCCGCTGCGTAGCAATGATCAAATGAATGCCGACAGCGCGGGCAAGCTGCGCCAGGCGGGCAATTGGCATCTCCACTTCTTTTCCGGCAGTCATAATCAAATCTGCAAATTCATCAATTACCAAAACAATAAAAGGTAAAAACTGGTGCCCTTTTTCAGGATTTAATTTTCTGGATACAAACTTCTGGTTGTATTCTTTTATATTTCTTGTTCCCGCTTCCTTCAACAAATCATAACGGTTGTCCATTTCAATACACAACGCGTTCAAAGTATGAATTACTTTTTTTGTATCCGTTATAATTGCGTCCTCTTCGCCAGGTAATTTTGCCAAAAAATGTTTTTCAATTGTTTTGTAAATACTTAATTCAACTTTTTTGGGATCAATTAAAACAAGCTTCAATTGTGAAGGATGTTTCTTATATAAAAGTGAAACAAGAATCGCATTTAATCCGACAGATTTTCCCTGGCCGGTCGCGCCCGCCATCAGCAAATGCGGCATGGAAGTAAGATCAACAATAAAGTTTTCATTGTCGATTTTTTTACCGATTGCAATAGGCAGAGAAAATTTATTGTTTTGAAATTTGTCAGAATTTAAGAGCGTTTTCATGCTCACCACGGTCTTCTTAAAATTTGGAACTTCAATACCTATGGTCCCTTTCCCTGGAATGGGCGCAATGATGCGAATGCCAAGCGCAGAAAGGCTTAGTGCGATATCGTCTTCTAAATTTTTAATGCGCGAAATACGCACGCCCGGCGCCGGAATGATTTCATATAAAGTAACTGTCGGCCCCACTGTTGCAAAAATTTTCTGAATTTCTATATCGTAATTTCTAAGTGTATGAATGATCTGGTTTTTATTTTCTTCCAGCTCAGAAACATCCTGAATTATCTTATCGCTTCCATGATTTTCTAAAAGATCAATGGTTGGAAATTTATAATTCCTTAGGTCAAGAACCGGATCATAAGGCTCCTGTTGAATCTTTGGTTTTATCACCGAAGGCTCATCTTCTTTTTTATCATTTAAAACTTCCGCATTTTTTACTTCCAGCGTCAATCCCGTTTCCGCATTTTCTTTACCGAAAGAAATCCTTTCTTTTTTCGGAGAAACTACTTCTTCATTTTTTTCTACGATTTTCAATTCATGATTATAAGGAGTTTCTTCTTTTACTGCGTTTTTATTTATCGGAAAAATCTGTGCATTTGAAGACCCTTCTTCGGCATAATCATTATTTTCATCAGCAAAAGATGCTTCTTTTTGTGTGGATAAAAAACTATCTGCCAGAGCATTTCTCTTTTTAAAATTAAAAGAAGGATTAAACCGCCAGATAATATAACTGAGCAAGCCAACGAACAGCAGAGCGGCCGTGCCTACATATCCGATAATTTGTTGCAGCCATTCATTGATCATATCTCCCACTTTTCCACCCCAGAAAAATTCTGCGTCCGAAGAATTTATTTTTTCAGAATGCGGCGTATGCATTAAAAAAGAAGCGCAAACACTAATCACCAAAAGGCCGGCAATAACATATCTGATATTTCTGCGGACAGAAAATATTTTTTTTGGTGCAAATAGGTTTACACCCACAACAAAAAAGAAAAGACAAAATAAATATGAGGCAATTCCAAAACCTGAACGAAAAAACAAATCAGAAAAATAAGCGCCGGCTGTACCTAAAGAATTTGCCATCGCCTGATCGTGACTCGGCAATAAAATTTTTGCGCCCTGCAAAACTTTTGATTGATCCTGTTGCCATGTAAATAAATAAGAAGTGAAAGCGATAAATAATAAAAAAGAAATCAGAATTAAAACCGTTCCGGCAATCTTGTGCGAACGCTCGTCATGAATTAACTTTTTTACTTCTATTTTTTCCACTTTGTCAGGATTCATTTTAGAAGGATCTGCAGATTTTGTTTTTTTAATCTTTTTTCGGTTAGTCGCCATTGACAGCAAAGATAGAGAAAGGGTTAAATTGTTTTATTGTAAAATTTGGATAATTATTATCCGCAATTTTTACGCTTTTATTTTCTTGAAATTCCAATAAATAAGAAAATCCAGCCAAGAATAAAACACAAACCGCCGAAAGGCGTAATCGCTCCGATCCAGTTATAACCCGGGACTACGGAAGCTTTTACCGCAGTAAGAACATACAGGGAGCCGCAGAATAAAATGATTCCGGCGATAAATAACCGGCCCGACCAATTCAATACTTTGTTAGGGAATTCTTTATAAATAATTCCAACAGCCGATAATGCAAACACATGATAAAACTGGTATTTAACCGCTGTTTCAAAAATCTCAAGTGCATAACCGGAAATATTTTGTTTTAATGTATGCGCGGCAAAAGCGCCAAGTACTACTGAAAGTACTCCCAAAATTGCAGCAGTTTTCAAATATCCTTTATGCATTTTTATTGGATTTATTTTTTACAGTAAAAGAACTATTCTCCTCTTTTTCTATTCTTTCTTTCTTCACGCTATCTTTTTTTTCAAGTTTCTTTTTATTGCCTTCGATTGATTTAGCTAATCTCTTTTCTAAAAAATTTAATGAATTTTTCCTGAGCTTTTCAACTTCAAAAATATGATCAGCTTTTAAATAAACAGGCTCCCTTTCTATTAATTTTTTTTGAATAAAAAATAATAATTCCGCTGAATTTACTTCTTTTAATAAGGGCCTTTTTGAAGTTTCATCCATCACACGATCCAAAATATATTCAGGCGACGCTTTTAAATAAATAATTTCGCCATGTTGTTTCATCCATTCTAAATTATCAAAAAAACAAGGCGTGCCGCCACCACAAGAAAGTAAATATTTTTTTTTATTTTCAAATTTACGCAGATGATATCTTTCCATTTCCCGGAATTTATCTTCGCCATGTTTGTCAAAAATTTCTTCCACCGACATTTTAAACGCCTTCTCTATTTCTGTATCCAGATCATAAAAAGTATAACCACGCTCAAGCGCCCAAATGTGCCCCCAATACGACTTTCCGCTACCCATAAAACCGATTAAGAAAATGTTGTGATTCAAATGATTTATATTGAAAATTATTCTTTTTTCCGCTTTCGCCTTAACTCTATAAAATTAACGATTTGATTCTGATAAGTAATCAATAAACCGCCAACAAAAATCTTGGAGCCTGATAAAATTAAATACGATCTTTTAGATGCAGCTCCTTTCCCCAGAATATTTCTATCCAGAAAATAAAAATTAATTTGATTAATAAAATTGGGAATTTCATTTACGAGTATCAAGCCTCCAACTACCATAATTGAAATGCTTAAAACAATAGATCTATGAATATTTAAATCAATTATTTCTTTTCCAAATTTCTTGTCAAGTCCCAACAAATCAATTATAAATTCTGTTTTAAAAATCAGCAAATAAATAATTGCAACACAAGCTAAAAAAATAAAAAACGTGCTTATCAAATTAAAGTAGTCAATCTTGGCCGAAAAACTATTTTCTGGCTTCAAATAAATAACCGCAGCGAAAAGTTGAAGGAGAAAAGTTAGAGCATCTTTTATAAAAAAGATACCAGCTACTTTAAGAATGACATTAAATAACGTGAGTTCGATATAAGAAAAGTACAATTTTTACTATTAAATTACAGCATTATTACAATTATATTACACTGATTATCAGAAGAATGTGAGCATAATTTGGTATATTTATAGTGCAAACAAAAAACTAAAAATATGCTCACATCAGACCAAATTACAGAACTTTTTTTTCTTATTGACGAATATTGTATTCTTTTTGA
>Ga0207652_10000602_pt1 | contig 35921 bp, 39 predicted proteins | sample KBSC63BmetaG_FD_184334 | JGI IMG/M metagenome (GOLD analysis project Ga0207652, IMG submission 184334) | Corn rhizosphere microbial communities from Kellogg Biological Station, Michigan, USA - KBS C6-3B metaG (SPAdes) (version 2) | ecosystem: Host-associated > Plants > Roots > Rhizosphere ...
TCGGTGTGCTTCTCCGCGACCTCCCGGAACGGGCAGTGGTGCAGCAGGACCTCGGTGCCCTGCTTGGTGGTGTGCGCCTCCGGTGCGAAGCCGACGGCGTCGAGCACGCGGTTGAGCCGGGTCACGGCCTCCCCGGCACCGATGCGCTCCGACGGCGCGGACCGCTCGACGAGATGGCCGCCCCAGGCCCTGCCCGCATGGGCGGCCGCCGGGCCGGCGTCCTTGAGCGAGGCAACCAGACCGGTGAGCATCTCCGCGAGCAGGCCGTAGCTGCGCGGGCCGGGGACCGGCCCGTCGGCGGAGTAGAGGATGCGCGGCCGGCCGGGGACGTCGCGCGGTTCCGAGGCCCGCATCGCGAGCCCCTCCTCCACGAGGCCGTCAAGGTGGAAGCGTGCGGTGTTGAGGTGCAGCCCGGTGGTCTCGGCGACCTGGGCGGCGGACAGCGGCCCGTCGGCGGCGCGGAGCAGCGCGAGCACCTCTTCACGTCGGCTGCCGACGGCCACCGGCGCCGGGGGGTCGACGAAAGACGTGGTCATGCCGCGATTGTCACATCAGATCTCGTCAAAAACAACCACGTGGGGAATATCTCGGATGGCGACATGTGTTGTCGTCGATGTGAACGACGAATGGTGCCGCTACGCCGTGACCGCGACCGGTGAGCGGATCGGTTTCGACATGTGTTTCTCGCCCGAATGCGCCCGGCACATCAGCCGGTGCACGTGCGAGGACGGCCCGACCCCACCACGCCTCGGCGCGACGGTGAGCGTGACGCTCGAGCGTCCCCCGGTCGCGCCCGCAGCCTGACCGGCGCCGCTCAGGCGTGGTCGCCCGGCACGCCCCAGGAGCGCAGCCGGGCCAGCGAGGTCGTCGAGCCGGCGGTGAGCACGATCGAGCCCATGACCAGGGCGATCGGCCCCGCGATGGTCGTGCCGGCGAAGTAGAGGGCGGTCGTCGCGAGGGCGCCGAGGAAGGCGACGAGCGTGACGAGGCGGAGCAACGGCATCTGATCCTCCTACTTCTGGGCCGGCGCGAGCTTCGCGACGGTGAGGAGCACCGCCGAGTCCTCGATCGCCTGCACGTCGTGGCGCGCCGGCGGGATCACGATGAGGTCACCCTTGCGGCCCTCCCACGACTCGCCACCCGAGCCCAGCTTCACCCGCCCGGCCAGCACGTGCGCGGTCGCCTCGCCGGGGTTCTCGTGCTCGGCCAGGGTGGTGCCCGCCGTCAGCGCGACCAGGGTCTGGCGCAGCGTGTGCTCGTGCCCGCCGAAGACGGTCTCCGCGCTGCGACCGGCACTGGACGTGCGGGCGCGCTCGAGATGTTCGCGGGCAAGGGCGTCGAGCGAGAGCTTCTGCATGGTCACCTCTCCGGTGGGGGTGTCGTCGCGCCGAGTATGGCCTTGCCGCTCACCGGCGTCGGCCGTCGGCCCATCTTGTCCCTGCCCCTACGGCCTCGCGCACCCGGAGGAAGTCTCACGGTGCGGCGAACAAGTCGCTCGCGCGCTCGCCGATCATGATCGCGGTCGCGTAAGGCCCCCGCGTCGTCACCGTCGGCATGATCGACGTGTCGACGACGCGCAGACCCTCGATCCCGCGCACCCGGCAGAGCTCGTCGACCACCGCGCCGGCGTCGCGGTCCGGCCCCATCCGGCAGGTGCCCGAGAGGTGCACCGAGGTCGACAGGTTCTGCGCGACCCACGCGTCGAGGGCCCGGTCAGTGCCGAGATCCACCTCAGCGGGCGCTGACGCGCCGAGGCGTCGGAACGGTGCCGACGCGAGCAAGGCAGCGGCGAGGCGGACTGCTGCGCGCATCCGGCGCCGGTCGACGTCGCTCGTCAGGTAGTGCGACGACAGCTGCGGAGGGACGTCCGGGTCCGGTGAGGTCAGGCGCATCGACCCCCGGGCCTCGCAGCGTTGCAGCCCGACGCCGAGTGCGAGCTCGCCGTCGCCCGCGCCGGTCACGAGCTGCTCGAAAGATGCTGTGTAGCAAAGAATTTCGACGTCGTCGTCGTTGAGAGCGACCTCGACCGCCGACGACGCGGCCCGGCCCGTGGCCGGCGGCGAGCGGAACGCGACGGCGACCGAGGGGTGGTCGCTCGACCCTTGCCCTACGCCGGGCAGGTCGACGTGGACCTCGATGCCCTGAGCGCGCAGCTGCGCCGCCGGTCCGATGCCCGAGACCATCAGCAGGTGTGGCGACTTCACCGCCCCTGCACTGAGCACCACGTGGTCGGCGCGGATCACCCGTGTCGTCCGGCCGGTCGCGACCTCGACCCCGGTCGCCCGCCGGCCCGCGAGGAGGACTCGGTGTACGACGCTGCCGCCCTGGACCCGCAGGTTCGGCCGGTCCAGGTGCGGGAGCAGGTAGGCCATCGCCGCGTTGACGCGGGTCCCGTCCACCACGGTGAGGGGCACCGGGCCGACGCCTTCGGCACCGGCGCCGTTCTTGTCCGGCTCGGCCGCGAACCCCGCGTCGCGGCAGGCCTCGGCGAACGCCGCACTGGCCGGGTGCAGGTCGTGCGCGGCGACGCGACGCACCGGTACGGGGCCGGCGTCGCCGTGGCCGGGCAACGTCCCGAAGTCGGCGTCGGCCTCGAGCCGCCGGAAGAAGGGCAGCACCGCGTCGTACGACCAGATGGCGTTGCCGGCGGCTGCCCAGCCGTCGAAGTCCGCAGGCCGGCCGCGCACGAAGTAGCCCGCGTTGATGGCGCTCGACCCCCCGAAGATGCGCCCGCGGGGCACGGGGCCGTGGCGGCCGGGCGCCAGCTCCGTCGTGAAAGCCCAGTTGAGAGGGCTGGCCGGATCGGTCGCGGCGAGGGAGCGGGCGCTTCGGATCTCCGCGGGAAAGTCGCGTGCGCGCGTGAACGCCGGGCCGGCCTCGAGCAGCAGCACCGACCGTGCCGGGTCCTCGCTCAGCCGCGCGGCGAGCGCGCACCCGGCCGGCCCGGCACCCACGACCACGACGTCGGCGTCGATCGGGCCACCTCCTGCGATCGGCAGCGGCATCCGGCGCTGTTCGTGACCGTCATCTAACCGTCACACGTCGGATCGGGCTCCCGTCACATCGGCCGGACACGATGTGGGCTCCGGTGCGCTCGGTGCATCGGACCGTGCCACGTAGGAGGGAGATGTCGTGATCGTGAACGTGCTTGCCGACGAGCTGCGCTGCCAGATGCGGGACGCCAGGACCAGGCTCAACTGGGCGCGCAGCTGTGACGACCAGTACCTCGTCGACGTGCTCCGTGCCCGGCTCGAGGAGCTCTCGCAGATCGCCCAGCGGCACGGCATCCGGCTGGCTGCTTGATCACCGGTCGACCTCTCCGGCACCACGCGAGGTGTGACGCTTCCACGTGACCGGTGACACGATGGTGGTTATGCCTGGATCCGTGCTGGTCGTCGACGACGACGACGGCATTCGGACCTCCCTGCGCCTGGCGCTCGAGGACCACGGCTACAAGGTGCTCGAGGCGCCCGACGGGGAGACCGCTCTCGACCGGATGCGGACCGAGCCGCCGGACGTCGTCGTGCTCGATCTGATGCTGCCCGGCATGGACGGCTTCGAGTGCTGCCGGCAGATGCGGCGCAGCAGCGACGTACCGGTCCTGATCATCAGCGCGCGAGGCGACAGCCACGACGTCGTCGCCGGGCTCGAGGCCGGCGCCGACGACTACATCCGCAAGCCCTTCGACATCCCCGAACTCGCCGCACGCCTGCGAGCGCTGCGCCGGCGGCTGCGATCGGTCAGCGACAAGCCCGACGAGCTCGTGGCCGGCGACATCGTCGTGCACCCCGACCGCGGAGAGGTCACGGTCGCCGGGCGCCCGGTGCACCTGACCAAGACGGAGTTCCACCTGCTCTACGAGCTGGCCTCGTCGCCGGGCCGGGTGTTCAGCCGCGACATGCTGCTGCAGCGAGTGTGGGACTACGGCTACTTCGGTGACGCCCGCATCGTCGACGTCCACATCCGGCGGCTGAGAGCGAAGATCGAGCAGGACAGCAGCAAGCCGCAGCGGCTGATCACCGTGCGGGGCTTCGGGTACAAGCTCGAGCCGTGATCGCCGGCAGGGCCCGACCGCGGCTCGGCCTGACGTTGCGGATCACGTTGGCGTTCACCCTCGGTGCCCTGCTGGTCTCGTCGGCCGTTGCCCTCAGCGCCTACCTGTTCACCCTGCGGTTCCAGGTGCAGCAGCAGGAGCGCATCACGCTGCGGCAGACCTACCTCAACGCCGCGCAGGCCCGGGCCCGGCTGATCCAGCCCGACCCCGACGTCCCGGGCGTGCTCGACACCCTGACGACGGGCTCCGCGGCGACCACGGTCATCTACCGCGGCGGCCGCTGGTACGCGTCGTCGCTGACCATCTCGCGCGACGCGCTGCCGCTGCAGATGCGCCAGCAGGTCATCGCCGGGTCGGTGGTGCGATCGTGGTCCCGGATCGACCGGGCGCCGAAGATCATCGTGGGCGTGCCCCTGCCCGCGGCGAACGCGGCGTACTTCCAGGTCTTCGACGAGTCGTCGCTGCAGCAGACCTTGAGCCTGCTGCGCACGATCCTCGTCGCCGCGGCGTCGGCGACCACGGCCGCGGGCGCCGCGCTCGGCTGGTGGCTGAGCCGGCGGCTGACCGCGCCGCTGCGGGCCGTCGACGACGCGGCGCGGCGCATCGCCGCGGGCAACCTGCAGGCCGAGCTGCCCGCCGAGAGCGACCGTGACGTCGCCAACCTCGTCGACAGCTTCAACACGATGGTCCGGACGCTGCGGGCCCGGATCGAGCGGGACACCCGCTTCGCCGCGGACGTGAGCCACGAGCTGCGCTCCCCGCTGACCACGCTCGCGACGTCTCTCGGCGTGCTGCAGGCCCGCCGCGACGAGATGCCGGACCGGGCCCGCGACGCGCTGGACCTGCTCACGACCGAGCTGGCGCGCTTCGAGCGCCTCGTCGAGGACCTGCTGGAGATCTCCCGGGCCGACACGCAGGCGCGCCTGGTCGACCCCGAGCCCGTCAACGTCGGGCAGCTGGTGGAGAACCTCCTGCAGACCTCGGAGTACGCCGGGATCCCGTCGCGCGTCGAGGGCGACTGCGACCAGGCCGTGGTCCTGGGGGACAAGCGCCGGCTGCACCAGGCGCTGCGCAACCTGCTCGACAACGCCGCGACCTACGCGGGCGGGGCCACCGCCGTCATAGTGACGACGGGTCGGGAGGCCGTGACCATCCACGTCGACGACGCCGGGCCGGGCGTGCCGCAGGCGGAGCGGGAGCGCATCTTCGACCGGTTCTCCCGCGGCCGGCAGGGATCTCGCAGGGCGTCGCAGCGCGGCACCGGTCTCGGGCTGGCCCTGGTCACCGAGCACGTCCGTGCTCACGGCGGCAGCGTCCACGTCGAGGACGCGCCCTCGGGCGGGGCGCGGTTCACGGTGCAGCTGCCGAGGAGGCGCCGATGAGGAGCCGGCTTCGGGCCGCGGTCGCCGCGGCGGTGATCGCCCTGGGCTGCGCCGCGTGCGGGCTGCCCGCCACGGGTCAGACGCAGACGATCGACCCGTCGGGCGTGCCGTTCGGGCTGCTGTCGCCGTCGCCCGCGGAGCTGGCCAGCCCGAAGGCCCAGGGCCAGCCGACCGCCGTCTACTTCGTGCGCGACGACCGGCTGGTGACGTCGTTGCGACGTGTCGACGGCGACAACGCACCGGCCGAGATAGTCCGGATGCTGCTGGACGGGCCGACCCGTGAAGAGGCCGCGCGCAACATCACCAGCGACATCCCGGAAGGCACCCGGCTGATCTCGCTCGACGTCGTCGGAAGCATTGCGACCGTCGACCTGAGCGAGCAGTTCGGCACGGCGGGCGGCAGCGACCAGGTGCTCGCGGTCGCGCAGATCGTCTACACGCTCACGTCGACGGGCGCGGTGCGCGCGGTGCAGTTCGCGATCGGCGGCAAGGTGATCGAGGTGCCCGACGGCAGCGGGTCGCTCGCCAGCACGCCGCGGTCCCGCGCGGACTACGCGCAGGTCGCGCCGAAGTAGCCGGCATCGTCACGGAAAGTTCAAGTCGTCGTCAGATTCTCTTCATCTTGGTGGGCGACCGTGGGACACGCACCGCTCACGGACGGAGGACGACGCGTGCTGACGCCCACGACGCACCGAACCTCGTCGTACGAGGCTCGGATGCTGGCCGCTGCCGACCGCTTGTTCGCCGAGTTCGACGAGCTCCCCGTCGCCACGGTCTTCCGCGCGATCCGCACCGCGCGCAGCGAGCTGCGCGAGCACGGTGACGTCGCGCTGCCCGAGGAGGTCGAGCTGCGCGCCCGCGAGCGGCTGGCGCACTTGTGAACGCACCTTCCTAGCCGCCCCTGCGGCTCTTGGATACCTTCGCGACCAATCGTGGCGCCCGGCCGGCGCCGGCCCGGTCGAGGAGGCCCTGAGGTGACGGTGGACGACCGGTTCAGCCAGTCGCTCGAAGAGATCAACGCCATCCAGGCGGAGGAGATGCTCCGCGGCACGTTCAACGCGGTCGTCACCGGAGCCGTGTCGGACTGGGCGACCGACTTCGACCACCTCGAGGAGGAGTGGGCGTCGGATCCCTACCCGATCCTCGACGACCTGCGCCAACGCTGCCCGATCGCCCACACCGAACGGTTCGGCGGCGCCTGGCTGCCGACGACCTACGCCGACGTCTCCGCGATCGCCTACGACACCGAGCGGTTCTCCTCGCGGGCGATCATCATCGGCAACTTCCGGCCGCCGGTCGACATCGCGCCGATCGGCGGGTCGCCGCCCATCTCGTCCGACCCGCCGTTCCACCACGACGCGCGCAAGCTGCTGCTGCCGGCGTTCACCAAGACCAACGTCGCCAAGCTCGAGGCGTCGACCCGGGCCTTCTGCCACGAGCTCATCGACCGGCTCGCCGGGCAGGACGTCGTCGACGCCGCGCACGACTACGCCCAGCACATCCCGATGCGGGTCATCGCCGACATGCTCGGTTTTCCGCCGGAGGATGGCCCGATGTTCCGCGAGTTCGTCGAGAACGCGCTGGAGGGCATCAACCTGCCGCTCGAGGAGCAGATCGAGCGGGGGCAGAAGCTCGGCGAGTACATCCTCGCGCAGATCCACGACCACCTCGCCAACCCGCGCGACGACCTCACCACCTACCTGCTCAACGCCGAGCTCTACGGCCAGAAGCTCGACCCCTTCCACGTCGCAGGCACGATGGTCCTGCTGCTCATCGCCGGCATCGACACGACCTGGAGCGCGATCGGGGCGTCGTTGTGGCACCTGGCGAAGACGCCCGCCGACCGGCAGCGCCTGGTGGCCGAGCCGGGCCTGCTGCCGACGGCGATGGAGGAGTTCCTGCGGGCCTACGGTCCGGTGACGATGGCGCGGCTGGTCAAGGAGGACATGACCTGGGGCGGCGTCGAGATGAAGGCCGACGACTGGATCCTGCTGTCGTTCCCGTCGGCCAACCGTGACCCGGCGCAGTTCGACCGGGCCGACGAAGTCGTGATCGACCGAGAGGTCAACAAGCACGCGGCGTTCGGCCTCGGCATCCACCGCTGCGTCGGCTCGCACCTCGCCCGCATGGAGCTGCGGATCGCGCTGGAGGTCTGGCTCGAGCGCTTCCCGGAGTTCGCGCTGGCCGACCCGCAGGGCATCCGGTGGGCCGCCGGCCAGGTGCGCGGACCGCGCACGCTTCCCCTCCGCATCGGGTAGGACCGCGCTCCTACCGGCGGGCTGGGAGACCTGTCAGCTGAGGGCGGCGAGGGGACTCTCGTCGTACGTCGCGAGCAACACGCTCGCGCTGTACAGGAAGTCGTGCGGGAACAGCGCGTTGACGAGCCGGAAGAACGCAGCGTCGCGCGCCTCGTCCCAGCTGTCCGGCAGAGCTTCGAAGCGGTTGCCGTCCATCGCCACTCCTCGTGTCGCGCGGTAACGGCGACAGTAGGAAGGCGGCACAACCGGCACCATCCGCTGTGCAGCTTGTCCGAGTTGTCCGCTCGGCGGGTCGGATGGCCCGAACGTACTAGTTGTTCCCGGCGCCGGGACCGGGCGGTGCAGCCTCGCGCGCGCCGGTCGTGCCGTCGGTCAGCGCGTGACCTCGGTGGCGTACTTGGCCATCGTGCGCCCGATGTCGGGCGGGTTCAGCTGTCCGTTGCCGTCGGTGGGGAGCTTGCCGAGGTCGCGGAAGTAGTCCACGTAGAGGTCGGGCGTGAGCGTGCAGATGAACGTCGCCGGCTCGTCGAACGGGTTGGAGAACGTGTGCGGCGTGCCAGACGGGACCGTGACGCACCCGCCCGCCGCAACGTCGACGCTGTCGTCTCCCGAGCCGAACCGGAGCGTGCCCCGGGTCACGATGAAGACCTCGTCGTGCTCGCGGTGGATGTGCTGCGGAGGACCGGCCGGCCCCGGCGGCACGACCGCTTCGATGAGGCCGAGCCGGTGACCGGTGTGTGAGCCGTCCTCGATGATGCGGCACCGGATGGGCCCGCCACCCGACTGCTCGCCATCGTCCGGCCGTACGACGTGGATGGCCATGGAGATCTCCTGAAGAGGATGCGGAGCGAGGGTCGGCGGTCAGCCGTTGCGCCCGCTGGGCGACGAGGCGAACTCGTAGGACGCACGCACGAGCTGCAGGACCATGTCCCTCTCCACCTCGTCGCGCGGCGCGTAGATCATGACGACGGTCGCCGGCGCCTGCCCGGTGTGCACGAGGAAGTGTGGTTCGGCCCATCCGGCCCGTTCCGCCGCGGCGGCCAGGTGCAACGGCAGGGTGGCGTGCAGGCTGTGGTCACCCTGCGCGTGCACGTGGCAGAACTCCTGCCCGACCATGAATGCCTCGCGCGGTCCCACGGCGGCACCGGTCTCCAACGTGAGTGCGCGGGCGCCTTCGACCGAGATCTTGGAGGGCTGCTCCTGGACCCACGGCCAGGTCCGGGCCTCGGCCAGGATCTCGTCCACGTAGCTGCTGTCCGCGGGTTGCTGGTCTAGTTGGCTCTGCGGGAAGTCGGTGGTGATCTGCGGCCGGCTGCCCGCCCGGACGGGCAGCGTGGAGGTCTCGGTCATGTCAGCCCCCGAACCAGAACAGCTCGATCGGGATGCCGTCAGGGTCGTGGAAGCAGAGCAGGGCGTGTGCCGGCGGCTCGTCGGTTTCGGAAATCGCGCCGTGCTCGACGTCGAGTGCGTCCAGGTGGGCGCTCCACGCGTCGAGATCGGACCGGTCGGGCACCTGCAGCGCCAGATGATCGAGCCCGGTGCGTAGCGGGCTGAACATCTCCCGGTCCGCGGCGGGGTGGTGCTCCAACCCGAGGAACAACCCGGTCCCCGGACGGGTCATCACGACGGCGTAACCGTCACCGATCGCGTGCGGCTCGACGAAGGCGCGGACGAGCCCCAGGACCCGGGTGTACCAGGCCTCGCTCGCGTCGATGTCGCGGACGGTGAGGCCGAGGTGCTGCAAGCCGGTAACCGTCGGGACCACCGGACTGGATCGTGCCTGTTCCATCGCGATGCTCATGATCCCTCCTCGCTGTGCGGGGCTGCGGCCGATCGTGAGATAGAGTGTCCAGGGTTGAGAGATGACATCTCAGGATGAGACGGGCCGTATCATTATCCTGTCGGCGGACCCTGTCAAGGAGTGGATGGTGGACGGATCCGGTGAGCAGGAAGCGCGTCCTGGTCCGAAGGAGCGCACCCGGCGGTTGTTGCGGCAGGCCGCCGAGGAGCTGCTCCGCACCGGCGGACCTCTCACCGTGCCGGCAGTCGCCGAGGTCGCCGGCGTATCCCGGGCGACCGCCTACCGCTACTTCCCGAACAACGAGTCGGTCGTGCTGCACGCAACCATGGCGATAGCCGTGGACCCCGTGGCCGACACCGCTGCGCCCGCGGCCGGCTCGCCGGAAGAGCTCGATGCCCGAGCCGCCGAGCTGGTGCGAGCGACCGCGGCCTGGGCCTTCGACCACGAGACCGAGTTGCGCACCGCGCTCTGGCTCTCTCTCAACCCGGACCCGGACAAGCGGCAGGCGAGACGGGCCATGACCAACCGGGACCGCTGGATCAAGTCGCTCCTGCGCGGCCTGCCCGACGATGTGCCGGCCCCCGCTCGGGCCCGCCTTGCGGCCGCTCTCACCCCGCTCTTCGGGTCCGACGCCATCGTGTGGACCACCGACATCGCCGGTCTGGCGCGCGACCAGGCCGTCGACCTCCTGGTGTGGATGGCGCGGGCCCTCATCGCCGCAACGGTTCACGACTGGTAGCCATAGTGGGGGCACGCGTTCGGTCACCTGACAGGAGATCACCGGGCATGACGAACCGGCTCGCCGACTCGACCAGTCCCTATCTCCTGCAGCACAAGGACAACCCGGTCTACTGGTGGCAGTGGGGCGAGGAGGCGTTCGCGTCCGCCCGCCGGCGCGACGTGCCGATCCTGCTGTCGGTCGGCTACGCCGCCTGCCACTGGTGCCACGTGATGGCGCACGAGTCGTTCGAGGACCCGGAGACGGCGCACCTCATGAACGAGCTGTTCGTCAACATCAAGGTCGACCGCGAAGAGCGTCCCGACGTCGACGCGGTCTACATGGAGGCCGTGACCGCGATGACCGGCCACGGCGGCTGGCCGATGACGGCCTTCCTCACTCCCGAGGGCGAGCCGTTCTACTGCGGCACGTACTTCCCACCCGACGACCGGCACGGCATGCCGGCCTTCCGGCGAGTGCTGATCGCGGTCGCCGAGGCCTGGCGGGAGCGGCGGGACGACCTCAAGGCCCAGGGCGCGCAGGTCGTGCAGGCGTTGTCACAGCAGCGCGCCGCCCCCTCCGGTCAGCAGCTGACCGCCGAGGTGCTCGACGCGGCGGCGCGCTCGCTCTCCTCGGCGTACGACGGCGCGCACGGCGGCTTCGGCGGCGCGCCGAAGTTCCCGCCCTCGATGGTGCTGGAGTTCCTGCTCCGCCACCACGCCCGCACCGGCGACCCCGACTCGCTCGCGATGGTCGCGGGCACCTGCGAGCGAATGGCCCGCGGCGGCATCTACGACCAGCTCGCGGGCGGCTTCGCCCGCTACTCGGTCGACGGGCAGTGGGTGGTGCCGCACTTCGAGAAGATGCTCTACGACAACGCGTTGCTGGCCCGCGTCTACACCCACCTGTGGCGCGCGACCGGGTCGGCGCTCGCGCAACGGATCGCGGTCGAGACCTGCGAGTGGATGCTCGCCGACCTCCGCACTCCCGAGGGGGGCTTCGCTTCCGCGCTCGACGCCGACAGCGAGGGCGAGGAGGGCAGGTACTACGTCTGGACGCCCGAGGAGATCGGTGCCTACGCCGCCGGGCTGTTCGGCGTCACCGAGCAGGGCACGTTCGAGCACGGCCGCTCGGTGCTGCAGCTCCTGCGGGACGCGGACGACGCGCGACGCTGGCAGGACGAACGCCGTCGCCTGCTCGACCTACGACGTCGGCGGGTGCCACCGGCCCGTGACGACAAGGTCGTCACCGCCTGGAACGGCCTGGCGATCGCGGCGCTCGCCGAGACCGGCGTCCTCCTCGATCGGGTCGACCTCGTCACCGCCGCCGTCGCGTGCGCCGATCTGATCGTCAACCTGCACCTCGTCGAGGGTCGGCTGCGCCGCACGTCGAGGGCCGGCAGGGTCGGCGAACCGGCCGGTGTCCTCGAGGACTACGGCGACCTGGCCGAGGGGCTGCTGACCCTGCACCAGGTGACCGGCGAGCGCCGCTGGCTCGACGTCGCGGGCCGGCTGCTCGACGTCGTGCTCGACCGGTTCGCCGACGGCCAGGGCGGCTTCTTCGACACCGCCGATGATGCGGAGCAGCTGGTCCGCCGGCCGCAGGACCCGACCGACAACGCCACCCCGGCCGGCATGTCCGCGGCCGCGGGGGCGCTCGTGACCTATGCCGCGCTCACCGGATCGAGCCGGCACCGCGAGGCCGCCGAGCGCGCCCTCGGCACCGTCGCGCCGCTCGCCGCGCAGCACGCCCGGTTCGTCGGCTGGTCGGCTGCGGTCGGCGAGGCGCTGCTGGCCGGGCCGCTCGAGGTGGCTGTCGTCGGTGACACCGACGGCCGGCGCGACGTCGAGCGGGCGGCGCGCCTGTCCACCTCGCCCGGTGCGGTCGTGGTCGTCGGTGAGGTGGGCAGCCCGGCGAGCCCGCTGCTCGCCGACCGGCCGCTGGTCGACGGCCGGCCGGCGGTCTACGTGTGCCAGGGCTTCGTGTGCGACCGACCCCTCACCGGCGTCGACGAGATTCGGCGCCGGCTCGGCGTCGCAGTGGGTTGACACCCAAACCGAGGTATTTAGCCGCGCGCGTAGAATTCATGATCAAAGAACCCCGGTAACGCGCGCGAGGAGCGGATTCGATGACGGCATCGGCGACCATCCCCGGACTCGACGAAGCCCCGACCACGCACCAGCGCCTCGTCTCCTGGGTCCGGGAGATCGCCGAGCTGACCCAGCCCGACCGGGTCGAGTGGTGCGACGGTTCGCAGGAGGAGTGGGACCGTCTCACCGCGCTGCTCGTCGAGCAGGGCACCCTGATCAAGCTCGACGAGAAGAAGCGCCCCAACAGCTTCTACGCCGCCTCCGACCCCAGCGACGTCGCCCGCGTGGAGAGCCGCACGTTCATCTGCTCCGAGAAGGAGATCGACGCCGGGCCGACCAACAACTGGACCGCCCCGGCCGAGATGAAGGAGACCCTGCACGGTCTCTTCGCCGGCTGCATGCGCGGCCGCACGATGTACGTCGTCCCGTTCTGCATGGGCCCGCTCGGCTCGAAGATCTCCGCTCTCGGCGTCGAGATCACCGACTCGGCCTACGTCGCGGTGTCGATGCGCGTGATGACCCGCATGGGCAAGGCGGCGCTCGACCAGCTCGGCGACGACGGGTTCTTCGTGCCGGCCGTGCACTCGGTCGGCAAGCCGCTCGCGCCCGGCGAGGCCGACGTGGCGTGGCCGTGCAGCGACACGAAATACATCACGCACTTCCCCGAGACTCGCGAGATCTGGTCCTACGGCTCCGGCTACGGCGGCAACGCGCTTCTCGGCAAGAAGTGCTACGCGCTGCGCATCGCCTCGGTGATGGCCCGTGACGAGGGTTGGCTCGCCGAGCACATGCTCGTGCTCAAGCTCACCTCACCGGCCGGGGTGGTCCGCTACATCGCCGCGGCTTTCCCGTCCGCCTGCGGCAAGACCAACCTCGCGATGCTGCAGCCGACGATCCCGGGCTGGAAGGCCGAGACGGTCGGTGACGACATCGCCTGGATGCGGTTCGGCGCCGACGGCCGGCTCTACGCGATCAACCCCGAGGCCGGCTTCTTCGGCGTCGCCCCCGGCACCAGCGCCGAGACCAACAAGAACGCCCTCGACACGCTCTGGGGCAACTGCGTCTTCACCAACGTCGCGCGCACCGACGACGGCGACGTCTGGTGGGAGGGGTTGTCCGAGCCGCCCGCGCACCTCATCGACTGGAAGGGTCGCGACTGGGCCCCCGGCTCCGCCGAACCCGCGGCTCACCCCAACTCCCGCTTCACCGCACCGGCCGGCCAGTGCCCGACGATCGCGCCCGAGTGGGAGGACCCCTCCGGCGTACCGATCTCGGCGATCCTCTTCGGTGGGCGACGGGCGACCAACGTGCCGCTCGTGACCGAGGCGTTCGACTGGGAGCACGGCGTCTTCCTCGCCTCCAACGTGTCGTCGGAGGGCACCGCCGCCGCCGAGAACAAGGTGGGCGCGCTGCGCCGCGACCCGTTCGCGATGCTGCCGTTCTGCGGCTACAACATGGGCGACTACTTCGGCCACTGGCTGAAGATCGGGCAGAGCACCGACGCCGACAAGCTGCCGCGCATGTACTACGTCAACTGGTTCCGCAAGGACGCCGACGGCAAGTTCGTGTGGCCCGGCTTCGGTGACAACGCCCGCGTCCTGAAGTGGATCGTCGACCGGCTCGAGGGCGCCGCCGCCGCAACCGACACCCCGATCGGCCGGGTGCCGGCCAAGGACTCGCTCGACCTGTCGGGGCTGGACCTCACCGACGAGCAGCTCGAGCTGCTGCTCTCCGTCGACGCCGAGGCGTGGAGCGAAGAGGCCAAGAGCATCCCCGAGCACTACGAGCGCTTCGGCGACCGGCTGCCCAAGGCTCTGTGGCAGCAGTACGACGCACTCGTGCAGCGCCTCGGCGCCTGATCTCGGCCGACCCTCCGGGGGGTCGCCCCGATCGTTTCCGTCTGCAGGCAGCCGGGCATCGAGCCCGCATGGGTTATGCGCTGAACGCGAAGTCGGTCGAGTGGAATCCGTCGCCGGAGCGGCTGCGTGAGCTCGCCGCCCGGATGCCGAACGCCTACCGGACGGAGTTCGGCAGCATCGACGTGCTGACCCGCGTGCACGCGCGCAGCAAGGGCTCCACCTACATCGTCACCGACGACCCCGCGTCGGTCACCGACCAGACCGTGGAGCGCGCCGAGCTCGACCGCATCGCGCAGCTGCAGGACGACTACATCCGCGCGCAGGACATGCTCGTGATCGACGGCTACATCGGCGACGACCCGGCGTTCCGCACCCGGGCCCGGCTCGTCATCGAGGCGGCCAACGCCAACATCGCCGGCATGCAGCAGCAGCTCTACTTTCCCGGCGAGTGGGCGCACGGCGAGCAGCCCGACAGCGAGCCGGTCACCACGGTCGTCTACACGCCGAACCTGCCGGTCGCGGGCTACCCCGACGAGCGCGCCATCCTGGTCGACCTCGAGAGCAACGTCACGCGAGTCCTCAACTCCGACTACTTCGGGGAGTCGAAGAAGGGCGGCCTGCGGATGTGGAACAACATCGTCTACGAGCGCGGCGGGCTCGCCCTGCACGCCGGCTGCAAGGTGGTGCCGGTCGACGGCGACCTCAAGACCGTCGTCATCGTCGGGCTGTCCGGCACCGGCAAGACCACGACGACGTTCCGCGAGGTGCTCGGCTCCAAGCCCGTGCAGGACGACTTCGTCGCGCTGATGCCCGGCGGCGTGGTGCACGGGTCGGAGGCCGGTTGCTTCGCGAAGACGTTCGGCCTGTCCGCCGACACGGAGCCGGAGATCTACCACGCGACCGTGCAGCCGGACGCCTACCTCGAGAACGTCCACGTCGACGGCGAGACCGGCAAGGTCGACTTCGACGACCCGGAGCCCACGCCCAACGGGCGCACCACCTGGCCGTTCACCTATGTCGACCCGCTGCCGCCGCGGGAGGCCCCGCCCGCGTCGTACCTGCTGATCCTCAACCGCAACCAGAACATCGTGCCGGGAGTCGCGCGGCTCGACCGCGTGCAGGCGGCGGCCTACTTCATGCTCGGCGAGACGACCGGTACGTCGGCGGGCGGCGCCGCCGAGGCCGGCAAGAGCCTGCGGGTGCCCGGGACCAACCCGTTCTTCCCGCGCGCCCACGCGGACATGGGCAACCGCATGCTCGAGCTGCTCGACAGCACCGACCTGCAGGTCTTCCTGCTCAACACCGGTTGGGTCGGCGGCGGGAAGGACGACGAGGGCTCGAAGAAGATGACGATCGCCGACTCGGCCGCGATCGTCGAGGGCATCGTCACCGGCACGATCGCGTGGGAGGCCGACGCCGACTTCGGCTACGACGTCGCGGTCTCCTGCCCCGGCATCAGCGACCACGAGAAGCTGCAGCCGCGCCGGCTCTACGAGCGCACGAACCGCCTCGGCGACTACGAGCAGTGGGTCGAGCGGTTCAAGCGGGAGCGCAAGGACTACCTCGCCAGCTACCCCGGCCTGCACGAGGAGATCGTCAAGTCTGTGCTCTGACCGCAGTAACCTCCGAACGTGAGCACTCCTGACGATGTCGCCTGCCGCCGCTCGCGACGCCGGGAGGGCCGCCGATGAAGGACCTGCGCGATCTCATCTACGCCGCCTACGAACGGCGGCTGCTCGCCTCGCTCGCCGACGCCCCCCGCCCCCGCCATGTCGGCGTCATCCTCGACGGCAACCGCCGCTGGGCGCGGGCCGTCGGGCTCGACGCGGCGACCGGCCACCGCCGTGGCGCCGACAAGATCGTCGAGCTGCTCGGCTGGTGCGCCGAGGCCGACGTCGAGGTCGTCACCCTCTGGCTGCTGTCGACCGACAACCTGTCGCGCCCGGCGGAAGAGCTCGACCCGCTGCTGCGGATCATCGAGGACACCGTGCGCGATCTCGCTGCTCCGCACCGCCCGTGGCGGGTGCACCCGGTCGGTGCGCTCGACCTCCTGCCCGACGCGACCGCGCAGGTCCTCAAGTCCGCGGCAGACGACACCGTCGACCGACCCGGCCTGCTGGTCAACGTGGCGGTCGGCTACGGCGGCCGCCAGGAGATCGCCGACGCGGTCCGCTCGCTGCTCGCCGACCGCGCGGCGCACGGCGACTCCCTCGACGAGGTGGCGGCGACGCTCGACGTCGAGCAGATCACCGCGCACCTCTACACCCGCGGCCAGCCCGATCCCGACCTGCTGATCCGCACCTCGGGCGAGCAGCGGCTCTCGGGGTTCCTGCTCTGGCAGAGCGCGCACAGCGAGTTCTACTTCTGCGAGGCGTTCTGGCCCGACTTTCGGCGGGTCGACTTCCTGCGAGCCCTTCGCGCCTACGCCCAGCGCGAGCGCCGCTTCGGCGCCTAGCGACGCCCGGAGCGGCGGCCGGCGGCGTTGTCCTCGGCCCTCCGGCGTACGCCGTCCGCGTGTCGCCACCTGTGGATCACGGCCCGGCCGTACCGTCGCCGATGGCGGACCGGCACCCGCCGGCGCGTCCGGTGACCTCGGGGGAGGACCGACTCTGTGACGACTGCCCGTGCCAGCACCCGCGTCTCGACCCGCCCGGCGGCACCCGCCGCCACCACCCGGCGGCGCAAGCCCCGCCGTCGCACCTACGTGCTGGACACGAGCGTCTTGCTCGCCGATCCCGGTGCGCTCGACCGGTTCGCCGAGCACGAGGTCGTGCTGCCGATCGTGGTGATCAGCGAGCTCGAGGCCAAGCGCCAGCACCCGGACCTCGGCTACTTCGCCAGGGCGGCGTTGCGGCGGCTCGACGAGATGCGCGTCGAGCACGGGCGGCTCGACGAGATGCTGCCCGTCGGCAACGAGGGCGGCACGTGCCGCGTCGAGCTCAACCACACCGACGCCGAGGTGCTGCCGCCCGGATTCCGGGTGGCCGACAACGACAGCCGCATCCTCGCGGTCGCGCTCAACCTGGCCGCCGAGGGTCTCGACGTGGTGCTGGTCTCCAAGGACCTGCCGCTGCGGGTCAAGGCCGCCAGCGTCGGGCTGCCGGCGCAGGAGTACCTCGCCGAGCAGGTCGACTCGGGCTGGACCGGCATGGCAGAGCTCGAGGTCGCTGCCGCGGAGATCGACGCGCTCTACGCCGAGGACGTGCGCGACATCGAGTGCGCCCGGGAGCTGCCCTGCCACACCGGCGTCGTGCTGCTCTCCGAGCGGGGGAGCGCACTCGGGCGGGTCACCGCCGACAAGCGGGTGCGGCTGGTGCGGGCCGACCGCGACGCGTTCGGGCTGCACGGCCGCAGCGCCCAGCAACGGATCGCGCTCGACCTGCTGCTCGATCCGGAGGTCGGCATCGTGAGCCTCGGCGGGCGGGCCGGCACCGGCAAGTCGGCGCTGGCGCTGTGCGCGGGGCTCGAGGCGGTGATGGAACGCCGCCAGCACAAGAAGGTCGTCGTCTTCCGCCCGCTCTATGCGGTCGGCGGCCAGGAGCTGGGCTACCTGCCCGGCAGCGAGCAGGAGAAGATGTCGCCCTGGGGGCAGGCGGTCTTCGACACCCTTGGCGCGCTGGTCTCCGACGCGGTCATCGACGAGGTCGTCGACCGCGGCATGCTCGAGGTGCTGCCGCTCACCCACATCCGCGGACGTTCCCTGCACGACGCGTTCGTGATCGTCGACGAGGCGCAGTCGCTGGAGCGCGGCGTGCTGCTCACCGTGCTCTCGCGGATCGGCGCGGGTTCCCGGGTCGTGCTCACCCACGACGTCGCCCAGCGGGACAACCTGCGGGTCGGCCGTCACGACGGCGTCGCCGCGGTGATCGAGTCGCTCAAGGGCCACCCGCTGTTCGCCCACGTCACGCTCACCCGCTCGGAGCGATCCCCGATCGCCGCCCTGGTCACCGAGCTGTTGGAGGGCCCGGCGTTCTAGCGGCCGGTCGGCGGGGAGACTGGCGCGCATGGTCATCCCGGTCCACGACGCCAACCCCACCCGGCGCACGCCGTGGGTGACCTACGCGCTGATCATCGTCAACTTCGTCGTCTTCTTCGCCCTCGAGCCGATCAACCACTTCCCGACCGTCAGTAGCACGCAGACGGTCGGGCAGTTCTGCGAGCAGCAGCGGTTCTTCGACGACTACGCCGCGGTGCCCAAGGAGCTGATCGACAACCAGAACCTGCCGCCGCACCGGGTCGTCGTGAGCACCAACCAGGGCCCGGTCGCCTGCCCGGTGGTGAAGGAGTCGGTGCCGCCGGTTCTCACGGTGCTGACGGCGATGTTCCTGCACGGCGGGCTGCTGCACATCCTCGGCAACATGCTGTTCCTGTGGGTCTTCGGCAACAACATCGAGGACCGGCTCGGGCCGCTGCGCTACCTGGTCTTCTACCTGGTCGCGGGCTACGTGGCTACCTATGCCTTCGCCTTCGCCAACGCCGGGTCGACCGAGTCGCTGATCGGGGCCTCGGGGGCGATCGCGGGCGTGCTCGGCTCCTACCTGGTGCTCTATCCGCGGGCGCGGGTCACGACCCTGGTGCCGTTCCTGTTCTTCATCCCGTTCCGGTTGCCCGCCTGGGTCGTGCTGGGGTTCTGGTTCGTGCTGCAGTACGCCTACGCCTCGGGCTCAGCGGTGGCCTCCGGGGCCGGTGTCGCCTACCTTGCCCACGTCGCCGGCTTCGTCTTCGGCGTTCTGGTGACGCTGCTGCTCGTCGACCGGCATCGGCCCGCGCCCTTGCGACAGGTGTGACTCCTGCGCCCGCTGAGGCGCCGGTCGTGGACATTGTGAGTCTTGTCACGTGTTCTGGCGCCCTCGCCGGGGCGTGCGTGCAGGAGTTTGCACTTAACTGTCTAAGTCCGTCTTGAACGCCTGCCTACAGGCGGCCCGTGGCAGCCGGGCTCCTAGGTCTGCCTCGCAGCGCCCAGAGCGTTGCGTCCGTGCTGCAGCAAGTCAGCGCGACCCCACACGAAGGGAAAGTCTTGTGCGCCGGATCTCGATCCGGGGGGCCACGCTTGCAGTCGCCGTCGCGACGGTGACGTCGGGGATGGGAGCAGTTGGCATCGCCGCGGCGGCGAACGATTCGCCGCACGTGCACGACGACGCCGCCGCAACGTCGACCTACGACGTGCGCGGCGAGATCCACCAACTGCAGCTCGACCAGGCACATGCCCGCCACACGGCCGACCTCCGCGCGGCCCAGCTACGCACCGCGGCCGCCGCACGCAAGGCGGAGCTCGCCCGCGCGGAGGCGGCCCGCCAGGCCGCGGCCGAGCGGGCCAGCCGCGAGGCCCACCGCCGCGCGCTCTACAGCGGCGACCCGCGCACGATCGCCCGGGCGATGCTGGCCGACTACGGCTGGGGCGACGCCCAGTGGTCGTGCCTCGACGCGCTGTGGACGCGCGAGAGCTCGTGGCAGGTGCACAACACCAACCCCGGCTCCGGCGCCTACGGCATCCCGCAGGCGCTGCCCGGCTACAAGATGGCCTGGGCGGGCAGCGACTGGCGCGACAACCCGCGCACCCAGATCTCCTGGGGGCTGCACTACATCGCGCAGCGCTACGGCACGCCGTGCGCCGCCTGGTCGCACTCGCAGAGCTACGACTTCTACTGAGCGTTCTTCTCGAGAAGGCTGCGCAGGTCGTCCGCGTGCTCTTCCTCGTTCTCGAGGATCGACTCCAGCAACCTGCGCGTGGTCGGGTCCTTGTCACCGAGCCACTGGATGATCTCGGCGTACGACGCGATCGCCACGCGCTCCGCGACGAGATCCTCCTTGATCATCGTGAGCAGGTCGCCCGAGGTCTTGTACTCCGAGTGCGACCGGGCGGTGAGCGTGTCGGGGTTGTGGTCGGGCTCGCCGCCGAGCTGCGCGATGCGCGTCGCGATGCGGTCGGCGTGCATCTGCTCCTCGCCCGCGTGCTCGAGGAACTCCTGGGCGACCGGCTCGGCGTTGAGGCCGTCGGCGGCGTAGTAGTGGTTCTTGTAGCGCAGCACGCAGACGAGCTCCGTGGCCAGGGCCTCGTTGAGGACCTTGATCACGCGGTCGACGTCGGCGGCGTAGGCCGAGGTGATCGGCCCCTTCTCGATCTCTTCGCGGGCGCGGGCCCGCAGCGTCTGCACGTCGGTCAGGAAGTCGTTGCTCATGAGCGGCCCCTACCCCGGTGCGGGCGCGCCATAGCCAGGACGTCGAGGGCTTCGTCGAGCTGGGCCTCGGTCAGCTTGCCTTCTGCCACGAAGCCCATGTCGATGACCGTCTCGCGGATCGTCTTGCCGGAGGCCAGCGACTGCTTGGCGACCTTGGCGGCGTTCTCGTAGCCGATGTAGCGGTTGAGCGGCGTGACGATCGACGGTGACGACTCGGCGTAGGACCGGCACCGCTCGACGTCGGCGGAGATCCCGTCGACGCACCGGTCGGCCAGCAGCCGGGAGATGTTGGTGAGCAGGCGGATCGACTCGAGCAGGTTGCGGGCGATCACCGGCAGCATCACGTTGAGCTCGAGGTTGCCGGCCGCGCCGCCGAACGCGACGGCCGCGTCGTTGCCGATGACCTGCGCGACCACCTGACAGACGGCTTCGGGGATGACCGGGTTGACCTTGCCCGGCATGATCGACGAACCGGGCTGCAGGTCGGGCAAGTGGATCTCGCCGAGGCCGGCCCGGGGACCGGACGACATCCAGCGCAGGTCGTTCGCGATCTTGTAGAGCGAGACCGCCAGGACCCGCAGCTGACCCGACGCCTCGACCAGGGCGTCGCGCGCACCCTGCGCCTCGAAGTGGTCGCGCGCCTCGCTGAGCGGCAGCCGCATGTCGCCCGCCAGCATCGAGATCACCGCGCGCGCGAACCCGTCAGGAGTGTTGATGCCCGTGCCCACCGCCGTACCGCCGAGCGGCAGCTCGCCGATGCGCGGCAGCGACGCCTGCAGCCGCTCGACCCCGTGGCGTACGGCGGCGGCGTAGCCACCGAACTCCTGCCCGAGCGTCACCGGCGTCGCGTCCATCAGGTGGGTGCGCCCCGACTTCACGACGTCGACGAACTCGATCGACTTGCGCTCCAGTGCCGCGGCCAGGTGCTCACAAGCCGGGATCAGCTCGCGCACGATCGATCGGGTCGCCGCGATGTGGATCGCCGAGGGGAACGTGTCGTTGGACGATTGCGAGGCGTTGACGTGGTCGTTCGGGTGCACGTCGCGACCGAGCCGGGCGGTGGCGAGCGTGGCGATGACCTCGTTCATGTTCATGTTCGACGAGGTGCCGGACCCGGTCTGGTAGACGTCGACCGGGAACTGGTCGTCCCACTGCCCCGAGGCCACCTCTGCGGCCGCGTCATGGATCGCGGCGGCGATGTCGGTCGCCACGATGCCGAGGTCGCCGTTGACGGTCGCCGCGGCCCCCTTGATCGAGGCCAGTGCGCCGATCAGGGAGCGCTCGATCGTCAGGCCGGAGACGGGGAAGTTCTCCACCGCGCGCTGGGTCTGTGCCCGCCACTTGGCGTCGGCCGGGACGCGGACCTCACCCATGGAGTCGTGCTCGATTCGGAAGCCGCTCTGCTCGCTCATGTGCTGAGCATGCCCCTGCCGCTGTGCGTCAGGACGGCGGACCGACCGGGATGTTGGTGATCGTCGGGGCCGAGGTCTCGGCGAAGAAGTCGTTGCCCTTGTCGTCGACGACCACGAACGCCGGGAAGTCCTCGACCTCGATCTTCCAGATGGCTTCCATGCCGAGCTCGGGGTACTCCAGCACGTCGACCCGCCGGATGCAGTCCTGCGCCAGCCGCGCGGCCGGCCCGCCGATGGAGCCGAGGTAGAAGCCGCCGTTGGCCTGGCAGGCCCGCGTCACCTCGGCCGACCTGTTGCCCTTGGCGAGCATCACCAGCGACCCGCCGGCCTTCTGGAACTGGTCGACGTAGGAGTCCATCCGCCCCGCGGTCGTGGGCCCGAACGACCCGGACGCGTAGCCGGCGGGCGTCTTGGCCGGCCCGGCGTAGTAGACGGCGTGGTCGCGCAGGTAGGCCGGCATCGGCTCGCCCGCGTCGAGCCGTTCCTTGATCTTCGCGTGTGCGATGTCGCGCGCCACCACCAGCGGGCCGCTCAACGACAGCCGCGTCTTCACGGGCAGCCGCGCCAGGTCGGCGCGGATCTCGTCCATCGGCCGGTTGAGGTCGATGCGTACGACGTCGTCGGACAGGTGGTCGTCGGACACGTCCGGCAGGTAGCGCGCCGGGTCGGTCTCGAGCGCCTCGAGGAACACGCCCTCCGGCGTGATCCTCCCGATCGCCTGCCGGTCGGCCGAGCACGACACCGACACCGCGACCGGCAGCGACGCCCCGTGCCGCGGCAGCCGCACCACGCGCACGTCGTGGCAGAAGTACTTGCCGCCGAACTGCGCGCCGATCCCGAACGCCTGCGTCAGCTCGAGGATCCGCTTCTCCATCTCGATGTCGCGGAACCCGTGGCCGGTCTCGTCTCCGGACGTCGGCAGCGCGTCGAGGTAGCGGGCGCTGGCGTACTTCGCCGTCTTCAGCGCGTACTCCGCGCTGGTGCCGCCGACGACCACCGCGAGGTGGTACGGCGGGCAGGCCGCGGTCCCCAGCGAGCGGAGCTTCTCGTCGAGCCAGGACAGCAGCTTGTCGGGGTTCAGCAGCGCCTTGGTCTCCTGGTAGAGGTAGGACTTGTTGGCGCTGCCGCCGCCCTTTGCCATGAACAGGAGCTCGTAGGTGTCGGCGTGCCCGTGCGGGTCCTGCGCGTAGACCTCGATCTGGGCCGGCAGGTTGGAGCCGGTGTTCTTCTCGTCCCAGAACGTCAGCGGCGCCATCTGCGAGTAGCGCAGGTTGAGCGTCGTGTAGGCGTCGTAGACGCCTCTGCTGATGTGCTCGGCGTCGCGTCCGTCGGTCAGCACGTGCCGGCCGCGCTTGGCCGAGACGATGGCGGTGCCGGTGTCCTGGCACATGGGCAGCACGCCGCCCGCGGCGATGTTGGCGTTCTTCAGCAGGTCGAGCGCGACGAAGCGGTCGTTGGGTGAGGCGTCGGGGTCGTCGAGGATGCGGCGCAGCTGCGCCAGGTGCCCGGGTCGCAGCAGGTGTGCGATGTTGTGCATCGCGGTCTCGGTCAGCAGCCGCAGCGCCTCGGGCCCCACCTCGAGAAACGTGCGGCCCGCGGCGTCGACGGTGCGGACCCCGTCGGTGGTCAGCAGGCGGTAGGGCGTCTCGTCGGCGCCGAGCGGCAGCAGGTCGGTGTAGCGGAACTCAGGCACGGACCGAGGCTATCCAGCACGGAGGATCTCGCCGACTGAGGCCACGGGCGCTCCCGCCCACCAGGGCTTGAGCAGCCCCCACTTGTCCGGCGTTGTGGGGGTGGAAAAGGCCCCCGGGACCCCCTTACCGCCGGACAAGTCGTGGCCGGGGGTGAGGTGCGCCCTCGCTGCCCGGTGCGGTCAGGTGGCGCGGTCGAAGTCGATGCTCGAGTAGGCCCGCAGCTTCGACAGCCGGTGCTCGCTCTCGATCGTGCGGATCGTGCCGCTCTTCGAGCGCATGACCAGCGAGTGGGTCGTGGCGCCGCCGGCGCGGTAGCGCACGCCGCGCAGCAGCTCGCCGTCGGTCACGCCGGTCGCCACGAAGAACACGTTGTCGCTGCGCACCAGGTCCTCGGTGAACAGCACCCGGTCGAGGTCGTGCCCGGCGTCCTTGGCGCGGCCCCGCTCGGCGTCGTCGCGCGGCCAGAGCTTCGCCTGGATGACGCCACCCAGGCAGCGCAGCGCGCAGGCGGTGATGATGCCCTCCGGTGTGCCACCGATGCCGAGCAGCAGGTCGACGCCGGTGCCCTCGCGGGCAGCCATGATGGCGCCGGCCACGTCGCCGTCGCTGATGAACTTGATGCGCGCGCCGGCTTCGCGGATCTGCCGGACCATCTCCTCGTGCCGCGGCCGGTCGAGGATCACCACGGTCACGTCCTCGGGCGTGCCGCCCTTGGCCCGGGCCACCGCGCGGATGTTGTGCGCGACCGGCGCCTCGATGTCGACGGCCTCGGCCGCCTCCCGTCCGGTCGCCAGCTTCTCCATGTAGAAGACCGCGGAGGGGTCGTACATGGTGCCGCGCTCGGCGACGGCCATGACCGAGATCGCGTTGTTCATGCCCTTGGCGGTGAGCGTCGTGCCGTCGACCGGGTCGACCGCGACGTCACAGTCGGGAGCGTCGCCGGTACCGACCTGCTCGCCGTTGAACAGCATCGGCGCTTCGTCCTTCTCGCCTTCGCCGATGACGACGACGCCGTTCATGGAGACCGTGCTGATGAGCTGGCGCATCGCGTTGACCGCGGCCGCGTCGGCGCCGTTCTTGTCGCCGCGCCCGACCCAGCGGCCGGCCGCCATCGCCGCCGCCTCGGTGACGCGCACCAGCTCGAGGGCGAGGTTGCGGTCGGGCGCCTCCCCACCAACGGCCAAGGAGCTGGGGAGGTGGGCAGCGTCGGGCTCGGTCACGGGGTTGGTCATGGCAGCGGGCGTACCCCCTGGCGCGGGTGATGATCGTCGGGCCTTGCGACTGTGGCGATCGTAACGATGCGGGCTACAAGGCAACCAGCGTCACTTCGGTGGCCTTGATGCTGACCCACACCGGGGCACCCTCCCGCAGCTCGAGCTCGGCGGCCGCGGCGGCCGTCACCTCGGCGACGATCGGCGGCCGGCCGTCGACCCCGACCCGCACCCGGGCGCCGACGAGGGTCAGCTCACTCACGGTGCCGGGCCACAGGTTGCGCGGGCTGCCCTCCGGCCGCTGCCGGTGCAGGGCCACGGCGTGCGGCGGGACCACGGCGAGCAGCGGTACGCCGGGAGCGATGTCGTCCGCCCCGACGAGGGTCCCGCCCTCGTCGAGCCGCAACCCGTCTGCGGCCGACGTCGCGCGGTAGGCGTTGGCGCCGAGCAGGCGCGCCACCCATGGCGACCGCGGTGCGCGGGTCACCTCGACCGGCGAGGCGTCCTGCACGACGCGACCCTCGTCGAGCACCACCAGCCGGTCGGCCAGGGTGACGGCGTCGAGCGGGTCGTGGGTGACGACGAGGGTCGTGCCGTCGTAGGCCGACAGGTGCCGGCGCAGCGCCTGCCGCACGTCGGTGCGGGCGTCGGCGTCGAGCGCGGCGAGCGGCTCGTCGAGCAGCAGCACCCGCGGGTCGACGGCGAGCGCCCGGGCGAGGGCGACCCGCTGTGCCTGGCCGCCGGACAGCGCCGCCGGCCGCCGGTGCGCGAGTTCGCCCACGCCGAGCCGGTCGAGCCACTCGGCCGCGCGCCGGCGCGCGGCGGTGCGGCGTACGCCCTGCTGGCGGGGGCCGAAGGCCACGTTGTCCAGCGCGGTGAGGTGCGGGAACAGCGCGCCGTCCTGCGGCACGTAGCCGACCCTGCGGGCGTGGGTCGCCAGCCCGGCGACGTCGGCGCCGTCGATGGCGATGGGGCCGTGCGACGGGTGTACCCCGGCGATCGCACGCAGCAGGGTGCTCTTGCCGGCGCCGTTGGGTCCGACCAGCGCGACGACGCTGCCCGCCTCGGCTGCGACGTCGGCGGTCAGGGTGAACGTGCCGGCCCGCGCGGTCAGCGCGACCGCGAGGCTCACCGCCGCACCGCCCATCGACCGCGCAACCCGATGAGCACCGCCACCGAGACGACGAGCAGCACGAGGCTCATCGCGACCGCCGCGTCGGGATCGGTCTGCAGCTGCAGGTAGACGTAGAGCGGCAAGGTCTGGGTGGTGCCGGGCAGGTTGCCGGCGAACGTGATCGTCGCGCCGAACTCGCCGAGGGCCCGCGCCCACGACAGCGCCGCGCCCGCGGCGAGCGCCGGGCCGGCGATCGGCAGCGTCACCCGGCGGAACACCGCCCACGGCCGGGCGCCGAGCGTCGCGGCCACCTGTTCGTAGCGCTCGTCGAGGGCCGCGAGGGCACCCTCGACCGACAGCACCAGGAAGGGCAGCGCCACGAACGTCTCCGCCAGCACCACGCCCGCGGTCGAGAACGGCAGGCGGATGCCTGCCGCCGACAGCGCGCCGCCGAGCAGCCCGGCCCGGCCGAACGCCAGCAGCAGCGCCACGCCGCCGACCACGGGCGGAAGCACGAGCGGCAGCGTGACCAGCGACCTCAGCAGCGACCGTCCGCGGAACCGCGACCGCGCCAGCACCCAGGCCAGCGGTACGCCGAACAGCAGGCACAGCACGACGGAGGCCGTCGACGTGATCATCGACAGCCGCAGCGCGTCGAGGGCACCGCCGCTGGACAGCTGGGCCGGCAGCCGCGACCACGGGGCCTTCGCGACCAGGCCGACGAGCGGCAGCATCAGCAGGACGACGGCGAGGACGGCGAGGCCGCCGACCGGCAGCGGCGTGCGCCGGATCGTGGCGGCCCGCGCCTTCATCGCGCCCGCCCGCTCATGAGGCGGGCAGGAAGCCGAAGCGGGTGAGGATCCGCTGGCCGGCCGGCGACAGCACGAACGCGAGGAACGCTCGGCCCGTGGCGTCGCGGGACAGTGGCGCGATCGGGTAGCGCGCGGTCTGGTTGACGGCCGGTGGGATCGTGACCCGCGACACCTGGTGACCGGCGGCGGTGATGTCGCTGGCGTAGACGATGCCCGCGTCGGCCTCGCCGAGCTCGACCTTGGTGAGCACGCTGCGGACGTTCTCCTCCAGCGACTTCGGCGCGACGGTGACGCCGGCCTTCTGCAGTGCGGTGCGTGCGTAGTGGCCCGCCGGCACCGCCGGGGCCGCGAGGACCACGGCGACGCCGGGGCGGGCGAGGTCAGCGAGCGACGCGATGTGCTTCGGGTTGCCCGGCGCGACCGCGATGGCGAGCGTGTTGCGGGCGAAGACCCGCGGGGCGGCGGTCGTCTCCCGGCGTGCGGCGTCCATCGAGCGCTCGTCCGCGGAGGCGAAGACGTCGGCGGGGGCACCCTGCTGGATCTGCGCGACGAGCGACTGCGAGCCGGCGAACGACAGCGTGATCTGCGTGCCCGGGTGGGCCTTCTCGAAGGCTGCCTTCTCGGCGTTGAAGGCATCGGTCAGCGACGCGGCGGCGAGCACGGTCGCGTGGGTCGACGGAGCATCGCTGCCGCCCGAGCCACCGCAGGCCGCGAGCGCGACCAGTGGCAGCGCCGCCACCAGGGCGGCCGCCCGCCGCCTCACGGGGCGACCACCTCGACGCCCACGTTGGTCGCCTTGACGCTGGCAATGGCGAGCATGCCCTCGACGAGACCGAGCTCGTCGACCGCCTCGCGGGTCAGCAGCGACACCAGCCGGTGCGGCCCGGCCTGGATCTCGACCTGCGCCGCGACGTCGCCGCGGTGCACCCGCGTGACGATGCCCTGGAACCTGTTGCGGGCCGACCGCCCGACGACCGTCACCCCGTCGAGCTGTGGCTCCTCCTCGGCCAGCGCGACCGCGAACTCTGCGAGCGCCGTGCCGTCGACGACCCGGTGGCCGCCGTCGTCGAGCCGGGTCGGGAACCGCTCCGCCTCCGCCCACCGCCGCACGGTGTCGACGCTGACGCCGAGCAGGCCGGCGGCTTGCGCCATGCGGTAGGCCGGAGCGGCAGGCTTACGCATGTGCGGCACGATAGCGCAGGATCAAGCCGCATCTGCGGACGACGATGAGCCCGCACAGCCTTGCAGCCGCACCTCACGCGCATCGCCGCCCCGCCCGTGCCAAAGTAGGAGCCGTGACGGAGACCTCGGCACGCCCGTCCGGCCGCGCGCAGGCGACCCGCGCGGCGCTGCTCGACGCCGCGCGCGAGGTGTTCACGGCCTGCGGGTTCAGCGACGCGAACATCTCCGACGTCGTCGCGCGTGCGGGTGCCAGCGTCGGCAGCCTCTACCACCACTTCGGCGGCAAGGCCGACCTCTACCTCGCCCTCTACGAGGACTACCAGGCCCGCCAGGAGGACCGCGCCTCCGCCGCCGTCCGGCAGGCGCGCGTCGCCGGTGAGACCGACCCCGTGCGGCTGTTCATCGCCGGCGCTCGGGCTTTCTTCCACGGCTGCTGGGAGGAGCGCGACCTCGCGCGGCTGTTCCTCGCCGGCGGCCGTCCGCCCGGCTTCGAGCTGGTCGCCCGGCGGCGCTACCGCGAGTGGGTGTCGAGCAACGCCGCCCTGCTCAAGCCGCGCGAGCGTCCCCTCGGCGAGGCGCTCGTGCTCGTGCTCACGACGGTCGCCGCGCAGGCCGGGCACGAGGTCGCGATGCAGGAGTCGCAGGAGGCGGCCTACGAGCTGGCCGAGGCCCTGCTCGAGCTGATCCACCGGATCGGCGTCCCCGACTGACCCACGGCCGCCGTCCGTGCGTCAGCATGGAGGGGTGGCACCGAGCACTCCGGCGCGGCCGACGGCCAACGCCCGCGTCCGTCAGACCGTCGGGGACATGGGACGGTCTCTCGGCCTGGTGTTCGTGTTCATCGCCGTGCTGCTGTTCGTGAGTCCGGCCCGCTCGCTGGTGCTCCCGGGGCACGGGCACAAGGTGCAGACCGTGAGCTACTCCGACGAGGTCCGGGCGGCTACCCGGTTGACCGCGGGTGCCGTGCTCGAGCCGGTCGGACTGCCCCACGGCTGGCAGCCGACCAGCGCCCGCGTCGGGGGTGGCAACGGCGACCCGATGACCTTGCACATCGGCTACGTCACCCCGGCCGGCGAGTACGCCGCGCTCGAGGAGTCCGACGGACCGGCCGCCGGCTTCCTGCGCGGCCTGCTCGGCAAGGCCGGCGCCCGCACGGTCGACGGCACCGTGACCGTCGGGTCGGCGGCGTGGCAGGTCCGTCACGACGCCAAGGGCGAGCTCGCCCTGACCCGCACCGCGGGCGGGCTGACGCTCGTGGTCACCGGCGGCGCGAAGCAGGCCGAGCTCGAGTCGCTGGCGGGCGCCCTGCGCCCGGCGCCGAAGCAGTAGCTAGTCCTCGTCCTCGTCCTCGTCGCCGGCGACGGCCGCCGCCAGCCGGGCGCGCGCGCCGTCCAGCCACTCCTGGCAGATCTGCGCGAGCTGCTCGCCGCGCTCCCAGAGCGCGAGCGACTCCTCGAGCGTCGTACCTCCGGCCTCCAGCCGGCGGACGACGTCGACCAGCTCGTCGCGGGCCTGCTCGTAGCCCGGTCTGTCAGGATCGGCTGCCATGGCGAGCCGAAGCGTACGGCGGGCAACCGTCGACGACGCCGACACCCTGCTGGCGCTGCGAGTCGCGATGTACGACGCGCTCGAGGTCGACACGTCCGGATCGGACTGGCGCGACGCGTGCCGCTCGCTGCTCGTCGAGCGGCTCGCGCGCGACGACTTCGCCGGGATGCTCTGCGAGGTCGGCGGTGAGGTCGTCAGCGGGGGTGTGGCCTGGGTGGAGTTCCACCTGCCGAACCCGCTGGATGCAGCCGGTCGCCGCGGCTACATCTCGTCGATGTCGACCCTGCAGCACGCCCGCGGCCGGGGTCACGCGCGCGCGGTCGTGCAGGCGTTGCTCGACTGGTGCGTCGCGCAGGGCTGCCGGCGGGTGGACCTGCGGGCGACGACCTACGGCGAGCCGCTCTACAGCGGCATGGGCTTCCGGATCGCGACCGGCCTGCCGATGACCTGGACTACTCCGTGACCCGGACGCCGATCCGGCCACCGGCGACCCGCGCCGTGAGCGTCTCGCCGGCCGACACCTCGGCCGGGTCGCGGACGACGGTGCCGTCGGGCTTCTGCAGTACCGCGTAGCCGCGCTCGAGCGTCGCGGCCGGCGAGAGGGCGCCGACCCGCGCCCGTAGCTGCTGCAGCTGGCCGTGGTCGCCGTCGAGGCGTGCGGCGAGGCACCGCCGCGCCCGTTCGACGTGTCCACCGATGTCGGCCGCACGACGGTCGAGATCGGCGACCGGCGCGGCCAGGGCGGGGCGGCTGCGCAGCGCGTCGAGCGACCGCTGCTCCTGGTCGAGGCGGGCGTGCAGGCACCGCCAGGTGCGCTGCCGGAGCGCTTCGACACGGCCGACCTCCTCGGCCATGTCGGGGACGACGAGCTTGCCGGCGTCGGTCGGCGTCGAGGCGCGCCGGTCGGCCACGTGGTCGACCAGCGGGGTGTCGGTCTCGTGCCCGACAGCAGACACCACCGGCGTCCGGCAGGCGGCGACCGCCCGGCAGAGCGCCTCGTCGGAGAACGGCAGCAGGTCCTCGACCGACCCGCCGCCGCGGGCCAGCACGATGACGTCGACGGCCGGGTCGGTGTCGAGCCGGGCGAGCGCGTCGAGCATCTGGCTCACGGCGTACGCGCCCTGCACGGCGACGGCCTCGATCCGGAAGCGGACCGCGGGCCAGCGGCGGCGGGCGTTCTCGACGACGTCGCGCTCGGCGGCGCTGTCGCGGCCCGTGACGAGTCCCACCGTGCCCGGGAGGAAGGGCAGCGGCCGCTTGCGTTCGGCGGCGAACAACCCCTCTGCGGCCAGCACCTGGCGCAGCTGCTCGAGGCGGGCCAGGAGCGCACCGACACCGACCGGGCGGATGTCGTAGGCCGTGAGCGACAGGGTCCCGCGCATCAGGTAGAAGTCCGGCTTCGCCCACACGACGACGCGGGCACCTTCGGCTAGCGGCGGTTGCACGGTTTCGCACACCGCGCGCGGGCAGGTGATGCGCAGCGACACGTCGGCGACCGGGTCGCGCAGCGTCAGGAACGCCGTGGCCGCCCGGCCGCTGAGCTCCGTGACCTGGCCCTCGACCCAGACGCGACCGAGGCGGCCGATCCACTCACCGATCGCGCGCGCGACCGTGCGTACCGGCAGCGGTGACTCGGGCGTCGACTCCAGGGGCACCCGGCCAACCTAGAGCCCGGGTGGGCGCTAAGGGCGGGGCGTCGCGCCGAGGTCGTCGGCGCCGGACTCCGCCCGGCGTATCGCCGGCTCGGCCGCCTGCTGCGCGGCCTGCTGGCCGTCGTTCGCGGACGGGGCGGCGGCGGTCGGTCCGGTGCTGTTCGACGAGCTGTCGGTGGCGGGCGCATGCGGCCCGTCGGCCTCGAGCTTGGCGATGCGGTTCTCGAGCATCGTCACGACCTGCAGGCGGTTGGCGTGGGCGAGCTCGTAGGCCCGCAGCGTCACGAGCTGAGGGACGTCGAGCTGGCGCAGGCGCGCCCGCAGCGAGGCGAGCGTGAGGTGGTCGATGTCGGGGATCGCCAGGTCGTCGGGGGACAGGTCGGCGCCCTCCGCCGCGGTCGACGGGACGTTCGCGCCGGCCTCCTGGCTCGCCTGCTCGGCCACCGCGGTCGCGGCACCGGGTGCGCCGGCCTCGATCGCCTGCTCGGACAGCTCCTCGGCCGGTGCGGGAGCGCTGGGCCGGTTGCCGCCCGCCGGTCGCGTGGTGGTCCTCTTACCGGTGGGCTTGGCTGCGGCGTCCTTGCGCCCGGCCGGCCGGTCGCTGGAGCGGCTGGTGGTGCGCCGCAGCTGGGTCGCCTTCTCGACCGCGTCACGTGCCTTCTCCGCGACCTCGCGCGCCTCCTCCTCGACCGTGCGCTCCGCCCCGCGGGCGGCCTCGGCGACCGAGCCGTTGGCCGACTCGCCGCGAAGCCCGCCCGTCAGGCCGGTGAGCTGGGTGCCGAGGCCCACGGCGTCGCCGGTCATCTTCTGCACGAACGCGATGCCGCGGGCCGCGTAGCCGAGGTACTCGCGGCGCACGGTCTGCGCCTTCTGGGCGACGAACGCCATGCCGATCAGCGGCAGCTGCGGCGCGATCGTCGGCAGGTTCTTCGCGGTGCGTACGCCGGACACCACGATCCCGAGGGCGGCGGCCACCGGGGTCGGCAGGTTTCCCGCCACGCCGGTGTGCTCGTCGTGGTTCTGGTCGTCGGGGGTGGCAGCCATGGAGAGTTCCTCTGGATCGTGCCCGCAGGCGCGGATGGTCCTGGTCCAGCGTGCCCGGCGCCGTCCGACGGCTAACCGGCGGGGTGGTGTGACGATGCCCGCTTCGCGGGACCGGGCGGAGCGGGCCCCGCGACGTACCATCGACACATGGAATCCACCGGCAAGCGCGTGCTCCTCGCGAAGCCGCGCGGCTACTGCGCCGGCGTCGACCGCGCGGTGCAGACGGTGGAGCGGGCACTGGAGACCTACGGCCCGCCGGTCTACGTGCGCAAGCAGATCGTGCACAACCTGCACGTGGTGCAGACCCTCGAGGCGCGCGGTGCGATCTTCGTGGAGGAGACCGACGAGGTGCCCGAGGGCGCGCTCGTCGTCTTCTCCGCCCACGGCGTCGCGCCGACCGTGCACGACGAGGCGCGCGACCGGCAGCTGCGCGCGATCGACGCGACCTGCCCGCTGGTGACGAAGGTGCACTCGGAGGTACGTCGGTTCGCCGGGCAGGACCTCGACATCCTGCTCATCGGCCACGCCGGCCACGAGGAGGTCATCGGCACCACCGGCGAGGCGCCGGAGCACGTGCACCTGGTCGACGGTCCCGACGACGTCGCCAACGTGACGGTGCGCGACCCCGACCGGGTGGCCTGGCTCTCCCAGACGACGTTGTCGGTCGACGAGACCAACGCGACGGTCGCGGCCTTGCGGGAGCGGTTCCCCAACCTGATCGACCCGCCGAGCGACGACATCTGCTACGCGACCCAGAACCGCCAGGGAGCCGTCAAGGCGATCGCCGCCGACAGCGACCTCGTCATCGTCGTGGGCTCGGCCAACTCCTCGAACTCCGTGCGGTTGGTCGAGGTGGCCCTCGACTCGGGCGCGGGTGCGGCGCGTCTCGTCGACCACGCGAGCGAGATCGACGAGGCCTGGCTCGACGGGGTGACGACCGTCGGTGTGACCAGCGGCGCGTCGGTGCCGGAGGAGCTGGTCGTCGAGGTCATGGAGTGGCTCGCCGCCCGCGGTTTCGGAGACGTCGAGGAGATCACCTCGGCCGAGGAGAACCTCCTGTTCGCGTTGCCCCGCGAGCTGCGCCGGTTGCCCGTCGCCGAGCGCGGCTGAGCCTTCGGCTCAGGTCAGTGCCAGGACGCCGGACGCGTATCCGGCGGCCGGTGCGCGACCGGGTGCTGCTGCAACGCGAGCACCCGTTGCCGGTGGGCCGTGTGCCGAAGCCCCGCGGTGCCGGCGGCGAGCAGGGTGCCGACGACGAGCACCGGCGCGCCGGTGATGAGCTCGGTAGCGAGCTCGAGCAGCTCCTGGGTGAGGAAGCTGCCGGTCACGCCCGTCACCTCGATCGTGCCCGCGATCAGCGCGACCAGCACGTAGACGAGTGGCGGCATGACCACGGTCGCGCGCAGGCCGTCGATCCGGACCAGCAGCGCGGCCGCCAGGCAGCCGGCACAGAAGCAGATCGCGAACAGGGTGCGCAGCCCGGAGCCGGTGGCCGCGTCGATGGTGCCGCCGGACACCGAGAGCACCACGGCCAGCAGCACGGCGGCCGGCACGGTGAGCCCGCGGCTGTCGACCAGCCGGGCCACGACCGGGCTCGTCCCGAGCGCCGTGGACCGTGGCCTGGGTGATCCGAACTCGCGTCCTGCCGAGATCACCACGTCGTCCTCCGTCTGCGTCGGCGCCGAGCGGTCGGCCCATCCACCCCGTGGGCGTGATGTCCGGGTCAGCACGGTAGCCGCCGGATGCCCGGATGGTGCCGCACCACGCGGGGCGTCAAACAAGCCTCACGGCGGCACGTCGTGCCCCTCCGCAGCTGTCACCAGCCGGATGCGTCGGCCTCGGTCGCCACGGTGGCGGACCGCGGGGCGTCGTCGATCGGGCGCGGCGGTGGCACATCGGCGTCGACGGCACCGGTGTCGCGGATGCGGCGCAGCTGCGGCAGCACCCGCGTCTCCAGGGAGCCGACTGCGGCGTTGTAGTCGCCCACCGCCCGGCCGAGCGCGCGGCCCATGCGGTCGACGTGACCGGCGAACGTGGCCAATCGGCCGTGCAGCTCGCGCGCCGCGTCGAAGAGCACCCTGGCGTTGTCGGTGAGCGCTGCCTGCTGCCACGAGAACGCCACCGTGCGCAGCAGCGCGATCAGCGTCGTCGGCGTCGCCACGACGACGCGCCGGCTCATGGCGTGCTCGAGCAGGCCGGGGTCGTGCTCGAGCGCCGGGGCGAGAAATGCCTCGCCCGGCACGAACAGCACCACGAACTCCGGCGCCGGGCTGACCGCTGACCAGTAGGCCTTGCCGGCAAGGGCGTCGACGTGCGACCGCAGCTGGCGGGCGTGCCCGGCGAGGTGCTCCTTGCGGCGGGCGTCGTCGCTCGCGTCGGCGGCCTCGAGGTAGGCGCTCAACGGCACCTTCGCGTCGACGACCACGCTGCGCCCGCCGGACAGCCGCACAACGAGGTCGGGGCGTTGCACCCCGTCGGCCGTCGCCAGCGTCGGTTGCTCGTCGAAGTCGCAGTGCTCCACCATCCCGGCCACCTCGACCACCCGGCGCAGCTGCATCTCGCCCCAGCGGCCGCGCGCCTGCGGCGCCCGCAGCGCCCCGACCAGAGACGCGGTCTGCGCGCGCAGCTGCTCCGAGGTCTCGCGGACGAAGCCGACCTGCTCGACGAGCGAGGCGTAGGCCGCCGTCCGTGCCTGCTCCAACCCCCGCAGCTGGAGCTCGACCCGGTCGAGCGCCTCGCGAAGCGGCACGACCAGCTGCTCGACGGCCTGCCGGCGCTGCTCGAGCTCGCCGGTGGCTCGGGTCTCCGCCACTCGCAGGCGCCCCTCGGCCAGTGCGACGAACTGCGCGTTGTTGCGCTCCAGCGCCGCCGCCGACAGCTCCTGGAACTGCAGCGCCATCCGGGCCTGCGCCCCCGCGTTTCGCGCGCCGGCGAACCATGCGCCCAGCGCCGCGCCGAGCAGTAGACCGATGGCGGCCGCCATCACCGTGTTGTCCATCCGCCGACCTTCGCGCGAGGGTGTGACAGAACCGCCCCGGACCGCGGCCGCCGCAGCCGGTGGACGGCGACCGGCTCGACCGGGCTCGGCGTGTCGTCCCGTCGTTTTGTCGGTGGCCCCGCCTACCGTCCGAAACATGCTCGTGCTGCACACCTCCGACTGGCATCTCGGCCGGTCGTTCCACGGCGCCGACCTCACCGGTGCGCAGGCCGCCGTGCTCGACCACCTGGTCGACGTGGTGCGCGAGGAGCGGGTCGGCCTCGTCCTGATCGCGGGCGACCTCTACGACCGGGCGCTTCCGCCGGTCTCCGCCGTCGAACTGTGGGGCGACACGGCCGAGCGGCTCGTCGACGCCGGTGCACAGGTCGTGGTCGTCAGCGGCAACCACGACTCGGCCCGCCGGTTGGGCGGGGGCGCCGGGTTGCTCGAGCGCGCCGGCGTACACATCCGCACCGATCCCTCCCGGGCGGCCGACCCGGTGCTGCTCGACCTCGACGGTGCCGCGCTCGCGGTCTACCCGATCCCCTACCTGGAGCCGTCGGTCGCCGCCGATCTGGTCGAGGGCGCGCAGCCCACGCACGCCACGGTGCTGCGCGCCGCGGCCGAGCGGTGCCGCTTCGATCTGGCGGGCCGGTCGGGGGTGCGCGGCATCGCCGTCGCCCACGCGTTCGTCGCCGGCGGCGAGGAGTGCGCGAGCGAGCGCGCGCTGACGGTCGGCGGGGCGGCGCAGGTGTCCGCCGGCACCTTCGCGGGCTTCGACTACGTCGCGCTCGGTCACCTGCACGGTCGGCAGGTGCTCGGCGAGGGCCAGCTGCGCTACTCCGGCTCCCCGCTCGCCTACTCCTTCTCCGAGGAGCGCCACCACAAGGGTGCGTGGCTGCTCGACATCGGCACCGACGGCGTACGCCGCGTC
>Ga0207652_10000605_pt1 | contig 35708 bp, 32 predicted proteins | sample KBSC63BmetaG_FD_184334 | JGI IMG/M metagenome (GOLD analysis project Ga0207652, IMG submission 184334) | Corn rhizosphere microbial communities from Kellogg Biological Station, Michigan, USA - KBS C6-3B metaG (SPAdes) (version 2) | ecosystem: Host-associated > Plants > Roots > Rhizosphere ...
GCGGTCGACCTGAGGTCCGGTATCCGGACGAAAGGTCGACCGCGGACTCCCGGGCGCAGGCGCGGTCGTCCTTAGGTCCGGCATCCGGACGAAAGGTCGACCGCATGCTCTCCGGGCCTCGTCCCCGGCCCCGAGAGCGACACGAGGCGCAAGAACGTGTGACGTTCCCGGCATCTTCGTCGCCGATCCGGCCGAGGTGCGGGATCTCCCCGACGGGATCGTCACGGAAGTCCGACCTCCCCCGTCCCTGTGCCGCCTCCGTCACGGAAGTCCGACTTCGTCACGTCCCTGTGACGCCTCCCCCACGGAAGCCTCACGTCCCGGGCGCCTCATGGGGGTCACAGCCTGCCAGGACCCCCATGAGGCGCCCGGGACACTCGGAACGCACCTCGGACGGCCGCACGGGCCCCGAACTCCCGCCCTCCGAACCCCCGCCCTCAGACCGCGACGGCGACCTTCGGGGGCTTCACGACCATCGTGCCGCTCGCGACCGGCTTGCCGTCCTGGTTGTGCCAGGTGACGGCGAAGGTGGCTCGGTTGCGGGCCGGGTCGAGGGCGGCCACTTCGACCTTGACGGCGATCGTGTCGCCGATGTAGACGGGGGCTTCGTAGGTGACCTCGTTGGTGACGGCGATCGTGCCGACGCCGGGGAGCTCGGTGCCGAGGAGGCCGGCGCAGAGGCTGAAGGTGAGCGGGCCGTGGGCGACCCGCGCCCCGAAGGGGGTCGTCTTGGCGAACTCTTCGTCGACGTGGACGGGGTTGAGGTCGCCGGTGATGCCGGCGAAGAGGTAGACGTCGGACTCCGAGATCGTCTTGCGGAATTCCGCTGCGTCGCCGAGGTTGAGCTCGGCGATGGTGAGCGAGCGCACGGTCAGCCCGCCGCCGGGAAGGAGCGGGAGATGCAGCCGCCGTCTGCGAGCAGGGCCGTCCCGGTGCAGTAGCTCGACTCGTCGGAGGCGAGGTAGAGGACCGCGTAGGCCATCTCCTCCGGCGTGCCCGCCCGTCCCAGCGGGACCATCGCCCAGCGGGTGGCGTCGTCGCGGAAGAGGTCGATCGCCGGTTCGATCAGCGGCGTGTCGATGAAGCCCGGGCAGACGCAGTTGGCCCGCACGCCCTGTTTGGCGTAGGTGATCGCCATCGAGCGGGTGAGGTTGACCAGGGCGCCCTTCGTTGCGGTGTAGGCGTGCGCGTCGTAGAGGCCGGTCAGGCCGGCCATCGAGGCGACGGAGACGATCGAGCCGCGTCCGCGCTCCAGCATGTGGGGAAGGGCGGCGTGGATCATCGTAAAGTAGCCCTCGAGGTCGACGCCGCCGACGATGTCGCGCCAGTTCTCCAGCGAGGCCTCGTGGACGGGGCCCATCGTGCCCGGGTGTTCCTCGCCGTACTGCCAGCCGACGCCGGCGTTGCAGACGAGGATGTCGACCTGGCCGTAGGCCTCGATCGCCGCGTCGATCACGCGGTCGGCGGTGGTCTCGTCCTCGAGGTCGGCGGGGATGACCATGCCCTCGCCGCCCGCGGCCCGGACGGCCTCCAGCGCCTCGTTCAGCTTCTCCTCGCGCCTTGCCGTCCCGACGCCCTTCGCGCCCTCGCGCCCGAGCATCTCGAACGAGGCGCGGCCGATGCCGCTGCTCGCCCCGCTCACCACCGCGACCTTGCCCGCGACGCGCCCGCTTCCGTCACTCATCTCGATCTCCCCTCTCGCCTCAGGCGGCGAAGCTGCGCGAGGTGCAGCCGCCGTCGACCGCCAACGCGGCGCCGTTCACGTAGCTGGCGTCGTCCGATGCCAGGAAGAGCACCGCGGCGGCGATCTCCTCCGCCTTGCCGGGGCGTTTCATCGGCACCAGCAGGGCGGCCGTGTCGGGGTCGTCGAAGGCGCCGATCACCGGCGCGATCATCGCCGTGTCGATGAAGCCGGGACAGACGGCGTTGGTGCGGATCCCCTGCTTGCCGTAGGTGATCGCCAGCGACCGGGTGAGGTTGACGATCGCGCCCTTGGCCGCCGTGTAGGGGTGGGCGTCGTAGAGGCCGGTGACCCCGGCCATCGAGGCGATGTTGACGATCGCGCCGCTCTCGGCCTCGATCATCGGCGGCAGCGCCGCCCGCATCATCTCGAAGTACCCCTGCAGGTCGACGCCGCCGATCACGTCCTGCCAGTTGTCGAGCGAGACCTCGTGCAGGGCGGCCATCGTGCCCGGGTGTTCTTCGCCGTACTTCCAGCCCACCCCGGCGTTGCAGACGAGGATGTCGACCCGGCCGTAGGCGTCGATGGCGGCCTGGACGACCCGGTCGGCGGTGCCTGCCTCCTCGAGGTCGGCGGGGACGACGAGCCCCTCGCCGCCGTGGCGCCGGACCTCCTCCAGGGCCTCGTTCAGGAGCTCCTCGCGACGCGCGGTGCCGACCACCTTGGCGCCTTCGCGTCCCAGCAGCTCGAAGGTCGCGCGGCCGATGCCGCTGCTCGCCCCGCTGACCACAGCCACCTTGCCGGCGACCCGGCCCGCCCCATCGCTCATCTGTTCCTCCTAAGCTCGCGGTATCCAGTGCGCGACTCGCGCGCTACCGATACTCGCCCGGCGCGGCGCCGATCGGGCCGGCCGCCGCGACGAGGGTTGGGGCAATCACAGATGAGCGGCGCCCGGGCCGGGGGAGGGCGCACGGCGCGGGTGTATTACTTCGCCGCATGCACGTGCGAGGTGTCATTGAAGGAGGCGAGGATCCAGCGGCCGTCCGGCATCCGGATCGCGCGGCTGAGCGACCCGTTGGTGTTGTGCAGAAAGGCGAAGGCGTCGGCGCCGGTGATCTGGCGCAGGAACTCGGCGATCACGGCCGAGTGGGTGACCACGACGACGAGCTCGCCGTCGGCGCCCGCGTCGGCCGCGGCCTCGATCGCGCGCCGGGTGCGCAGGCCGAAGCCGTCGATGTCCTCGACCCCGGGCACCAGCCCCCAGCTCTGCGCGGCGAAGACGCGGGCCAGCTCCGGGTCGCCGGAGGCGCCGCGGGAGGCGATCCCGTTGCCCTCCCACTCGCCCAGGTAGATCTCGCCGAGGTCCTCGTCGACGATCGGCTCGAGCCCGTGCCCGGCGGCGATCGGCGCCGCCGTCTCGGCCGTCCGCACGAGGTGGCTGATGAAGATGGCGCGGACCGGCTCGCGCCGCAGCCGGGCGCCGGCCGCCGCCGCCTCGGCGCGCCCGCGCGCGTTCAGGCCGGGGTCGCTGCGGCCGCCGATCAACCCGTCCGGCGCCGGGGGATCGCAGGAGCCGTGGCGCACGAGGACGACCTCGCGGGCGCCGGGCGGAGCGCTCAGCGCCCGTTGAAAATCGATCTTCACCCGCGCATCATCGAGTGGAGCCGTCAATTCCGCGACCGAGGAGATCGCCACCTATGGAGATGAGTCCAGAAACGATCCGCGCGCTGCTTGACGCGTTCGAGCGCAGCGACTGGCGCGAGATGGTCGTCGAGGTCGGCGAGGACCGCCTCCACGTCTCGCGCGATCAGCTGACCGAGGCGTTGGCCGCCCGCCCCGCGCCGCCTGCCCCCGCGCCCGCCGCTCCGGCACCGACGCCGGCCGCCGCGCCCGCTCCCGCCCCGGCGCCGCCCGCGCCCGCCACGGCCCCCGAGCCGGTCGCCGCGAGCAGCGCGCCGACGAACGGGACGGGCGCGGCGGAGCGCGCCGCCGCGGCCGACGGCACCAGGATCGAGTCTCCCTCGGTAGGCCTCTTCTGGCGCGCGCCGTCGCCGGGCGCGCCGCCCTTCGTCGAGCTCGGCGGCAGGGTCGCCGCCGGGGACACCGTCGCCATCGTCGAGGTGATGAAGCTGATGAACCACGTCGCCTCGCCGATCGACGGCGTCGTCACCGCGATCCTGGTCGAGAACGGCGACTCGGTCGAATTCGGCCAGCCGATCGTCGTCGTCGACCCCGAGGGCTAGCGGGGCCCGCCGTGGCGCTGCGTCGGGTCCTGATCGCAAACCGCGGCGAGATCGCCGTGCGGATCGTCAAAGCCTGCTTCGACGAGGGGATCGAATCGGTCCTCGCGGTCTCCGACGCCGACCGCGACAGCCTCGGCGCCCAGCTCGCCGACCAGGTCGTCTGCATCGGCCCCGCCGCGGCGGCGGAAAGCTACCTCGACATCGACCGGGTCCTCGCGGCGGCCAAGGTGGCGGGCTGCGACGCGCTGCATCCCGGCTACGGCTTCCTCTCCGAGCGGCCCGAGCTGCCCGCCGCCTGCGAGGAGGAGGGCGTGATCTTCATCGGGCCCTCGGCCGCGGCGATGCGCCGCTCCGGCGACAAGGCGACCGCCCGCGCCCTCGCCAAAGAGCTCGACGTGCCGATCAACGAGGGCTCCGACGTGATCGAGGCCGAAGCCGAGGCGCGCGAGATCGCCGCCGCGATCGGCTACCCGGTGCTGCTCAAGGCCGCGGCGGGCGGCGGTGGCCGCGGCATGCGGCTGGTCGAGTCGGAGGCGGGGATGGCCGCCGCCTTCGCCCAGGCCCACGGCGAGGCCGAGGCGGCCTTCGGCGACGGTCGGCTCTTCCTCGAGCGCTACGTGCGCTCCGCCCGCCACGTCGAGGTGCAGGTGCTCGGCGACGCGGAGCGCAACGTCATCCACCTCGGCACCCGCGACTGCACCCTGCAGCGCCGCTACCAGAAGCTGATCGAGGAGGCGCCGGCGCCGAACCTCCCGGACGCCCTGCGCGCCGAGATCCAGGAGGCCGCCGTCCGCCTGATCGGCGCGCTTCACTACAGCGGCGCCGCCACCTGCGAGTTCCTCGTCGACCCCGACCGCGGCTCGGCGGGCTTCCTCGAGATCAACGCGCGCCTGCAGGTCGAGCACCCGGTCTCCGAGCTCGTCACCGGGGTGGACGTGGTGCGGGAGATGCTGCGGATCGCCGGCGGCGAGGGCCTCTCGGTCGGCCAGGACGAGATCGAGGTGCGCGGACACGCGATCGAGGTGCGGATCAACGCCGAGTCGCCCGCCCGTGATTTCGCCCCGACGCCCGGCACGCTCGCGACCTGGGTCGTCCCGGTCGGCACCGACGTCCGCGTCGACACCGCCTGCTTCCCCGGCTGGACCGTGCCGGCCTTCTACGACTCGCTGCTCGCCAAGCTGATCGGCTCCGGCCCCGACCGCGAGGCGGCGCTGGCGCGCACCCGCCAGGCGCTCCGTCATCTGCGGGTCGAGGGCGTCGAGACCACCGCGGGCTTCGCCCTCGACCTGCTCGAGCACCCCGAGGTGGTCGCCGGCCGGGTCCACACGCGCTGGGTCGAGGAGACCTTCCTGCCCGAGTGGGGCGGCACCGCCCTGGCGGAGGCGGCCTGATGGCACGGATCGAAGTCATCGACCAGTCGCTGCGCGACGGCCAGCAGAGCTACTGGGGCATGCGCATGCGGGCGGGCCAGATCCTGCCGGTCGCGGCGGCGATCGACGCGGCGGGCTACCGGGTGGTCGACCTCACCGGCTCCTCGATCTTCGAGGTGATGGTGCGCTTCCGCGAGGAGAACCCGTGGGAGGGGCTCGACGCGATCCGCGCCGCCTTCCCGACCGCGACGCTGCGGGCCGGGACGCGCACCAACGGGATCGTCGGCATGAACGTCACCCCGGACTCGATCGTCGAGCTCTGGATCCGCACGCTCGCCAAGCACGGGATCGGCAGCCTCTGGATCTTCGACTGCCTGCACGACGCCGAGAACATGGTCCGGGTGGCCAAGCTCGCCCGCGACGCCGGGATGGACCCTTCGCCGCAGCTGAACTTCTCCGAGTCCCCGGTCCACACCGACGACTACTACGCCGACGTGATCGACCGCATGATCGCGGGCGGCGCCGCCCACACGATCATCCTCGGCGACGAGGCGGGCGTGCTGGGGCCGGAGCGGGCGCGGCGCTGGATCCGCCAGAGCCAGGAGCGCGCCGCGCGCGGGGGGCTGCCGCTGGAGATGCACTTCCACAACCGCACCGGGATGGCGAACCTCAACCACATCATCGGCGTCGAGGAGGGGGTGAGGATCGTGCACTCGGCGCTCTCGACCCTCGCCAACGGCGTCTCGATGCCGTCGACCGAGGTCACCGTCGACAACCTCCGCCGGCTCGGCCACGAGGTGGCGGTCGACGACAGCCGCTTCGCCGAGGTCGCCGCGCACTTCGGCGCGCTCGCCGACGAGGAAGGCTTCCAGCGCGGCGCCCCGGTCGAGTACCAGGTGGCGAACATCCAGCAGCAGTTCCCGGGCGGGATGATGGGGACGCTGCGCGAACAGCTGAAGCAGGTGAACATGAGCGAGCGCCTGCCCGCCGTGCTCGAGGAGGCGATCCGGGTGCGCGAGGAGATGGGCTGGCCGATCATGGCGACCCCGTTCTCGCAGCTGGTCGGGATCCAGGCGCTGCTCAACGTGGTCCAGGGGGAGCGCTACGCGACGATCCCCGACGAGAACCTGATGTACCTGGCGGGCTGGTACGGGACGCCGCCGGGGAAGGTCGACCAGGAGGTGCTCGACCGCGCCGCCGCCAACCCCCGCGGCAAGGAGATGATGGACGTCGGCCACGCCCCGCAGCCCTCGCTGGCGGAGATCCGTGCCGAGTACGGGGAGAACCTGTCCGACGAGGAGCTGCTGCTGCGCTACCTGATCCCCGGCCACGACGTCGACCGCATGTACGCGGCCGGCAACCCGATCGAGCCGATCGTCCCGATCGGCGGCCCCGACGGCCTGCCCTGGATCAAGGACGTGCTGCGAGCCCGCGACGTGCGGGCGATCAGCGCGAGCCGGGGTGGCGTGCGGGTGACGTTGAGGCGATGAGATGGTTCGGCGTGGGGAAGGGACGGGCGGGGGTTCGGGGGGCGGGCGGCCGTCCGAGATGGTCCTGGGCTCCTCATGGGGGTCCTGGCAGGCTGTGACCCCCATGAGGAGCCTAGGACGTGAGGCTTCTGTGAGGGAGCTGGCACAGGGACGACGCGAAGTCGGACTTCCGTGAGGGAGGCGTCACAGGGACGGGAGGAGGTCGGACTTCCGTGATGATCGTGTCCGGGAGATCCCACACCTCGGCCCGATCGGCGACGAAGATGCCGAGAACGTCACACTTTCCGGCCCCGGGAGGCCATGTTTCGGTCCGAAATCGGGGGCCGATAACGCGCTGTCGACTTTTGGTCCCCTATAGGGGGCTCAAAGTCGACAGCGCGTCCGTCACTGTTGGACAACACGGGAGGAAAAGTGGAGTTCTCACGCTCTCTGTGACGAGGTCGGACTTTCGTCACGGATCCGTGACGGATCCATGGCTTCCTCGTGACGGACGGTCCACGGACTCTTCCCGCTGCCCGCAACCCGGCCGTCTCGGCCACGGCCACAGCCTGCCGGGGCCGTGGACGAGACGGCCCGTCCCTTCCCCGGGCGCCAGCTTGCGGGGCCCCGTCCCTCCCGTCCCTCCGCCCGGCGCCGTGGCTCACGCGGGATCGACCACCTGAGGCCGACGTGGATCTCGCGCACGAGTTCACCTTCAGCGCCCGGCTCGCCCCGGCGGTCCGGGTCGGCGACGGGCCCTTCGGCCGGCGCCACATCCGCGAGGTCCTGGGTGGGGAGGTCAAGGGCGAGCGGATCAACGGCACCGTCGGGACCGGGGGCGCCGACTGGGTCCTGGTCGGCCCCGACGGGTGGGGCCGGCTCGACGTGCGGCTGACGATCCTCACCGACGACGGCGCCGCGATCTACGTCCAGTACCGCGGCGTGATCGAGTACAACGAGGCCGCCCACGCGGCCAACGCGGGCGAGCGCTCGAGCGAGTACGCCGACCATTACTTCCGCATCGCGCCGCGGCTCGAGACCGGCGACGAGCGCTACGCCTGGGTCAACCGGACGGTCTTCGTCGGCGAGGGGCGGCTCCACCCCGGGCCGGTCGTCGAATACCGCGTCAGCAGAGTCGTCTGAGCGCGCTCGAAAGTCGCTCCAAAGCCGCTCGCGATGCGGCTTTGGCGATTCTCCAAGCGTCTTGCCAAGAGCTTCTTCCGAGGCGTCGCGGCACTCATACGCTAGCCCTCAAGTCCGGCTTGCTACCGAGGAGGAGAGTCGATGAAGTCAACCACCCGTCGCATCGCGAGGGGGTCGAGATGGCCTTTGCTTGCCGTCTTCGCGCTCCTGGCCAGCGCTCTGGTGCTCGCTGCCTGCGGAGGCGGCGGAAGTACGTCTACCCCTGAAGAACCCGCCGCTTCGCAAGAAGAACCGGCAGGTTCGGAAGAAACCGCCGCGAGCGAAGAATCTGCGGGCGCCGAAGAATCGGAAGCCAAAGGCGAACCGATCGTCACGATGACGTATACCGACGTCAACACCGAAGGGCCGCAGTACAAAAACATCGAAGAAACCGAGCGCGTCTACCAGGAATGGGTGAACAGCCACGGCGGCATCGCCGGTCGCCCGCTGGAAGGCAAGTTCTGTGACGCTCACGGGACGCCGACCGCGGCAGCGGCCTGCGCACGTGAAGCGGTCGCCGACAAGGCGGTGGCCGTGGTCGGGAACTTCACGTTCACCGGCGACGCGGTCGTGCCGATCCTCGAAAAGGGGAATACCGCACTGTTCGGCAACTGCTGCGCGATCTCACCGCTGGAACTGAGCTCGAAGATCAGCTTCCCGATGGGGAACCAGCCGCTCTACGGGGTGGGCCTGGTCAAGAAAGCGGTGGCCGACGGGTGCCAACACATGGTCGGCGTGATCATCGAAGGCGCGGAAGCCTTCGAACCGCTGATGGAAAACGCGGCGAAAGCCGAAGGAACCAAGATCGAAAAGTTCGTCCAGCTCCCCGGAACCGCGCAGGACTACAGCGCACAGGTCGCGGAAGCGACGTCTGGGAATACGGACTGCTTGGTCATGATCGTCTCCGAAACGCCATACATAGCCTGGATGCCGGCTTTCGCGCAGTCAGGCTCGGAAGCGGTCATGTACGGCCCGCAGGGCAATTTCAACGAAAACGCCGTGAAGGGCTTCGAGTCGGTGGTCGAAGGCGATCAGGTCGGCGGTATGTACCCCGACATCTCGACCGAAGCATGGAGCGAATACCGCGAAGCGCTCGAAAAGTATGAAGCCGATTCGGAACAGGACTACAACAGCCTGGGCGGGATGGGCACGTGGGCGGCCTACGAAGGGTTCAAACAGGTCGTCGAATCGATGAAAGGCGAAATCAACAACGAAACGTTCCTGAAAGCCGCGGAAACGGCGAAAATCAATCTCCCGGGCATGGTGCCCCCGGAGAACTTCGCCGAGAACTGGGGCAAGACGGGCGGCCCGAAAGGGTTCGAACGAATCAACAACCGGTGCGTCGTCTTCAGTGAATTCAAAGAAGGCAAGCTGGTTCCGGCCAGCACCGAATTCGAAGACGTCTCCGAAATCGCCGGTGGCACGAAACCGATGGATTGCGGTCCTCCGTTCGGATGATCGCCTCACCTCGCGACCCCGGGCCCCTGGCCCGGGGTCGCGGGTTTGCCTGACACACCTGCCAGTACGAGTATCGAAAGAGAGCGCGCCGTGGAAGAAGTAATCCGTTTCGCACTGTTGGGGCTGGGGATCGGTGCGACCTACGCCCTCGCGTCGCAGGGACTGATCATCGTCTACCGCGGATCAGGGGTGCTCAACTTCGCCTTGGGTGCGATCGGCATGGCCGGCGCCTACGTCTGGTGGGAGCTGAACGCCAACCAGGGCTGGGCCTTCCTGCCCGCGCTCATCGCCGGCGTCCTCTTCGCCGCCGTCATCGGGGGCCTCGTACACCTCCTGATCATGCGACCTCTGCGCCACAGCGCGCCCTTGGTCAGGGTCATCGCCACGCTCGGCGTGCTGATCACGATCCAGTCGATCGCGATCCTCCGCTACACGGCGACCTCGAAATTCGTCGCCTCGGCGCTGCCGACCGACATCGTCCACATCCACAACACGATCGTCATCTCGGCCGACCGGCTGATCCTGCTCGGGATCGCCGCCGCGCTCACGCTCGGCCTCTGGATCTTCTACCGCTACACCCGCTTCGGGCTCGCCACCTCGGCGGTGGCCGAGTCGGAGCGCTCGGCCTCGGCGCTCGGCCTCTCGCCGGACACCGTGGCGACGCTGAACTGGGCGCTCGGCTGTGGTCTCGCCGGCCTCGCCGCGATCCTGATCGTCCCGATCGTCACCCTGCAGCCGGCGGTGCTCACCAACCTGGTGCTGGCGGCCACCGCGGCAGCGCTGGTGGCCGGCTTCCGCTCCTTCCCGATCGCGCTCTTCGTCGGCCTCCTTGTCGGCATCGCCCAGACCGAGGTGACCCGGTATGTGAGCCAGGCCGGCGTCGGCACGGCGATCCCGTTCGTCGTGATCGTGATCTGGCTGGTGCTGCGCGGCCAGGCACTGCCGCTGCGCGACTACCTCCTGCAGCGCCTGCCGACGATCGGCACCGGCCGCATCAGCTGGGGCGGCATCGCGGTCGGCACGATCGCCGGCGTCGTCCTGCTCGCCTCCACGCCACCGATCTGGATCGACGCGATCACGGTGACGATCTGCGTCAGCGTGATCCTGCTCTCGATCGTCGTCCTGACCGGCTACACCGGGCAGCTCTCGTTGGCCCAGTTCGCCTTCGCCGGGTTCGGCGCCTACGTCGCCGGCCGATTGCTGGCGACCACCGGCATGCCGCTGGCGGTCGGCGTCATCATCGGCGTCGCCGCGACGGTCCCGCTCGGCCTCCTGTTCGGCCTCCCCGCGGTGCGCACGCGCGGCATCAACCTGGCGATCGTCACCCTCGGCCTGGGCAGCGCGGTCGAGCTGGTGCTGTTCGGCAACACCGACTTCACCGGCGGCTTCGGCGGCACCCAGATCGGCGAACCGGTGCTGTTCGGCCTGAACATCAACGCCGCCTCGCACCCGACCCGGTACGGGCTGGTCGCACTCGGCTGCCTGATCGTCGTCTCGCTGATCGTCGCCAACCTGAGGCGGGGGAGATCCGGCCGACGGCTGATCGCCGTGCGCACGAACGAGCGGGCCGCGGCCGCGCTCGGGATCAGTGTGCCGGGGGCGAAGCTCTACGCCTTCGCCGTGGCGGCGGCGATCGCCGGCCTCGGCGGCATCCTGCTCGCCTTCCGCACGACCTCGATCAACTACTCCGAATTCACCTCGTTCACCTCGATCACGATGGTCGCCTACGCGATGATCGGCGGCATCGGCTACCTGTTCGGCCCGGTGATCGGCGCGACGCTGGCGCCCGGCGCCTTCTCCGAACGGCTGCTCAACTCGATCGACAGCGGGATCGGCAAATACATCCCGCTGATCGGCGGCGTCTCGCTGATCGTCCTGCTGCTCGTCAACCAGAACGGCGTGGTCAAGGAGCAGATCGCCCAGATCGCCCTGGTGCGGTCGAAGCTCGGCGGCCTGCTGCCGTTCCTGGCGCCGAAGGAGAAGCCGAAGCGCGAGCTGCCGCGGCCGGGCAGCGAGCAGACCAAGGTGAGCCCGATGACCCTCGAGGTGAAGAACCTGTCGGTCAAATACGGCGGCACGGTCGCGGTCGACGACGTCTCGCTGACCGTGAAGCCGGGGCAGGTGCTCGGCCTGATCGGCCCGAACGGTGCCGGCAAGACCTCGCTGATCGACGCCGTCACCGGCTTCACCAAGATGGCGTCGGGGGCTGAGCTGCACCTCGACGGACGCGACATCAGCCACCTGTCGGCGACGCGGCGCTCGCGCCTCGGCCTGGGGCGCTCGTTCCAGTCGCTCGAGCTGTTCGAGGACTCCACCGTGCTCGACAACCTGCGGGCGGCGTCCGACCCCCGTGACGTCGGCTCCTACGCGCGCGACCTCGTCTGGCCGATCAACGCGCCGCTCCCGGACACGGTGCTGGCGACGATCCGCGAGTTCGAACTGGAGGACGATCTCGATCGCCAGGTCGAGGACCTGCCCTACGGCCGACGCCGGCTGCTGGCGATGGCGCGGGCGGTCGCGACCGAGTCGAGCGTGCTGCTGCTCGACGAGCCCGCGGCCGGGCTCGGGGATGCCGAGACCGCCGAGCTCGCCAGCCTGGTCGGGCGATTGGCCAAGGAGTGGGGGATCGCGGTGCTGGTGGTCGAGCACGACATGAACTTCGTGATGTCGGTGTGCGACGAGCTGGTCGTCCTCGACTTCGGCAAACCCATCGCGGCCGGCAGCCCGGCGGACGTCCGCAACGACCCGGCGGTGATCGCCGCCTACCTCGGCGAGGAAGACGACGCGCACACCAAAGCCGCGTCGTCGCGGACGGCACCGCGGCCGGTGCTGGGATCGGAGGGGATCTGATGGACCCGGTGATCACGGTCAAGGACATGTGCACCGGTTATGCCGGCCAGCCCGTCGTCCACGACCTCAACTTCGACGTGATGCCGGGCGAAGTCCTCTGCCTGCTCGGCCCGAACGGCGCGGGCAAGACGACGACGATGCTGGCGCTGGCGGGCGAACTGCCGCTGATCGAGGGCGAGGTCCACTTCGCCGGCATGAAGTCCAACGCGCCGCTCTACAAACGGGCGCGCAACGGGATGTCCTACGTGACCGAAGAGCGGTCGGTCTTCAAGGGGATGACGCTGCGCGACAACCTGCGGATCGGCGGGGTCTCGGTCGACGAGGCGGTCGCCCTGTTCCCGGAGCTGGGCAAGCGCCTCGGCGTCCGCGGCGGGCTCCTCTCCGGCGGCGAGCAGCAGATGCTGACCCTCGCCCGGGCGCTCGGGCGCAAGCCGCGCCTGCTGCTCGCCGACGAGCTCTCCCTCGGCCTCGCGCCCCTGGTCGTCGACCGGCTCCTGCAGGCGGTGCGCCGCGCCGCCGACGAGACCGGCACGGCGGTGATCATGGTCGAGCAGCACGCCCACAAGGCGCTGAACTACACCGACCACGCCATCGTCATGCGGCGCGGCCGCGTCGGTCTCGACCTGACCGGCGAACAGGCCCGGCACCGCATCGGCGAGGTCGAGCAGGCCTACCTCACCTCGGCCGGCGGCGATGTGAACGCCGGCGAGGCCGATCTGGCGGCCCATCACCAGGCTCGCCCGAACGCGAACAACAGCGCCGGCTGACCCCGGCGCATGGCGCGAAGGCGGCGCGGTCGGTCCTTTCTCCTCCTTCCGACCGCGCCGCCGTAAGCGCGCGGGGGGAGGGTTACCGGGGGGCGGGCCGGGAAGGGACGGGCGGGGGTGCGGGGCGCGGGTGGCCGTCCGAGATGGTCCTGGGCTCCTCATGGGGGTCCTGGCAGGCTGTGACCCCCATGAGGAGCCCAGGACGTGAGGCTTCTGTCTGGAAGGCGTCACAGGGACGATGCGAAGTCGGACTTCCGTGGAGGAGGCGGCACAGGGACGTCGCGAAGTCGGACTTCCGTGGGGGAGCCGCCGCAGGGCCGGGAGGAGGTCGGACTTCCGTGACGATCCCGTCCGGGAGATCCCACACCTCGGCCCGGTCGGTCACAGAGATGCCGGGAACGTCACACTTTCCGGCCCCGGAGGGGCCTTCTCGGGCCGGAATCGGAGGCCCTGAAACGCGCTGCGTGTCTTTGGGCCCCCATAGGGGCCTCAATACACGCAGCGCGTAGGTCGGTGTTGCACAACACGGGAGGAAGCGTGGAGTTCCCGACGTCTCTGTGACGACGTCGGACCTCCGTCACGGATCCGTGTCACACCCGACGCACTCCCGTGACGCTCCCGTGCGCATCCCTCCGCTCTTCGCACACCCGCCCCTCTCGCCACGGCCACAGCCTGCCCGGGCCGTGGCGAGAGGGGCGCGTCCCCTATCCGGGCGACAGCTTGCGGGTCCCCATCCCTCCCGGGCGCCAGCTTGCGGGTCCCCATCCCTCCCAGGGCGCCAGCCTGCGAGTCCCCGTCCCTTCCGGGCGCCAGCTTGCGGGTCCCCGTCCCTTCCGGGCGCCAGCTTCACCCCTCTACGCCACCGGCACCAGCCGCGCCGATTCCGTGTCCAGGGCGCTCCAGTCGTCGTGGCGACCGTAGTGGTAGGGGAGGAAGACGTCGGCGGGGGTGGTGGCGACCGCTTCGCACTTGCCGATCAGGTCGCACTCGGTGTAGGTGGCCCTGGCGACCGAGCGGACCGGGATCTCGTCGAGGGGGTCGTGGACGGTGCCGCGGAGGACGACCGAGCCGGCGCCCATCAGGGAGGCGGTGGCGTGGACGTCGAACTTGGCGCGGGTCAGGATCGCGTCCTCCTCGAGGCCGTGGCCGGCCGCCGCCGGGCGGGCCTTGAAGTTGAAGTTGTAGCCCTCCGCGTCGAAGGCGCCGGAGTCCTCGTTCATCTCCGCCTGCAGCTCGATGATCCGGACGCCGCCGCGGTCGACGTAGCCGCGGAAGGCGTCGCCACGCCGCACCAGGTTCGAGTCGGCGATCTTCTTCGGCTCCCCGAAGAGGTCCCGGCCGTAGATCGTCGGCACGTCGTTGTCCATGTACATCGCGAGGACGTACTCGCCGTCGATGCCGTCGTGGCGGGCGGCGACGTAGATCGCGCCGCCGTAGAAGTCGCCGACGCAGTTCGACTGCCAGCGGCCGACCATGGCGCGCACGCTCGGCGCCGCGCCCGGCTCGAGCGGCGGCGGCAGCACTTCCCGGACCACGCTCTCGTCGGTGGCGAACTCCACCGAGAGCATCTGCCCCCCTACGAATCGCGGGAAGCTGAGGGCATGCTCGATGCGGGCGATCTCCTCGGAGCTCTTGACGAATCCCATCTCTCTTCCTCCTGGTCAGAACCGTTGGATTCGACCCTATGCGGCCCCGAATCGGCGGTGGAGGAGAGATCGAGGATCTCTTGGTGGAGGTCCAAACCGCGCCGCTCCCAGGCGGTGCGCCAGTCGTTGATGTGCCGGCGCATGACCGCCGCGGCGGTGTCGGGATCGCGGACCTCGATCTCCTCGACGATGCGCCGGTGGTATTTGGTCGCGTGTTCGGCCATGTCGCGGGTGTCCATGAACCGGTAGAGCGCCGGCATCAGGAGCTGGGAGATCGGCTCGCGGGCGATGAGCAGCGCCGGGTTGGCGGCGATCTCGGCCAGCATCGAGTGGAATTCGACGTCCAGGCGGCTCCACTCGGCGAGGTGGCCGAGGTGCCGTTCCTGCACCGCCAGCGCCGCGTTCAGCTCCTTCAGGTCGCTGCGGTCGGCGCGGATCGTGGCGAGGCGGGTCAGCTCGGGGTCGAGCGTCATCATCGCCTCGTGCAGGTGGTGGAAGGTGACGTTGTGCTGGCTCAGGGACCGGCGCAGCTCGCGGAAGCCCGGATCTTCGCTGCGGTCGGCGACGACCATGATCCGCGGGCTCGCCCGTTCGACCAGGCCGCCCTGTTCGAGGATCCGCAGCGCCTCGCGGACGGTCGAGCGGCTGACCCCGGCCTGCTCGGCGAGGGCGCTCTCGGAGGGCAGGCGGTCGCCGACCCGCAGGTCGCCGGAGGTGATCCGCTCCCGCAGGAGCCCCGCCAGCTGCTCGTAGGCCCGGGCGATCTTTATCGGCTGGACGAGCGAAGGTCGTCCGCTCATGGCAATTCCCGCAATACAGACATATGAAGTGAGGAGAGACTATCCCTCGGCTACGAGGGCTTCGGCTGCCGTCGAAATGGCTTTGGAGGTTGGTAACAAAGCCTTCTCCAGGTCGGGGCTGAACGGCATCGGTACCGTGGGCGTACCGAGACGGCGGACCGGGGTCCGCAGTTCGTCGAAGAGCTGGTCGCCGACCCGGGCCGCGATCTCGGCACCGGCGCCGAAGTCCTGGATCGCCTCGTGGACGATCAGGAGGCGGCCGGTGCGCCGGACCGAGGCGAGGATCGTCTCCATGTCGAGCGGGGCCAGCGAGCGCAGGTCGATCACCTCCAGCGAGGCGTCGCCTTCCTCGGCGGCGGCGAGGCAGGTGCGCAGCATCTGCCCCCAGGTGACGACGGTCACCTGCTCGCCGGGCCGGGCGACGCGCGCCTTGCCGAGCGGCAGCGGGTCGGCGTCGATGTCGCCCTTGCTGCCGTAGAGCCGGCGGTTCTCGACGAAGACGACCGGGTTCGGGTCGCGGACGGCGGCGAGCATCAGGTCGCGGGCGTCGGCGACGGTCGCGGGGAGGACCACCTTGAGGCCCGGCACGTGCGCGAACCAGGCCTCGAGGCTCTGCGAGTGCTGGGCCCCCGCCGCTTTGCCGGCGCCGGTCTGCATGCGGAAGACGACCGGGATCTCGAGCGCCCCGGCGGTCATGTAGCGGAGCTTCGCCGCCTGGTTCAGGATCGGGTCGAGGCAGACGCCGACGAAGTCCATGAACATGATCTCGACGATCGGCCGCAGGCCGGTCATCGCGGCGCCGACCGCGGCGCCGACGTAGCCCATCTCGGCGATCGGCGTGTCGATCACCCGCTCCGGCCCGAAGCGCTCGTACAGGCCCTTGGTGACCCGGAAGATGCCGCCGCCGGCGCCGACGTCGATGCCCATCACGACGACGCGCTCGTCCTCTTCGAGCGCCGTCGCCATGCCCTCGTTGAGGGCGTCGATGTAGCGCCGCTCGGCGGCGGGCGCCTCAGTCGCCGAAGACATCCGCGTAGGCCTCCTCGGGGTCGGGAGCGGGGAGGGAGCGGGCCCGCTCGATCGCCGCGTCGACGCGCGCACCGGCCTCCTCGCGGAGCTTCGCCAGCTCCTCGGAGCTCGCCCCGCCCGCCGCGGTGAGCCGCTTCCCCGAGACCTCGAGCGGGTCGCGCTCGCGCCAGCTCGCGTCCTCGCCGTCGGGCTTGTAGGGCTGTGGGTCGCCCTCGTAGTGGCCGTGCCAGCGGTACGTCTCGGCCTCGATCAGGAACGGGCCCTCGCCCGCCCGGCAGCGTGCCGCCGCCGCGCTCGCCAGCTCGTAGACGGCGACCACGTCGTTGCCGTCGACCGCCGCCGCGTCGACGCCGTAGGCGGCACAGCGGTCGACCACCGAAGGCACGCGGGTGAGCGTGCGGCTGTCGGAGAACTCGGCGTAGATGTTGTTCTCGCAGACGAGCAGCACCGGCAGGCTCCAGATCGCGGCCAGGTTGACCGCCTCGTGGAAGGCGCCCTGGTTCACCGCGCCCTCGCCGAAGAAGGCGACCGCGACACGGCCCTGGGAGAGGTGCTTGCTGGAGAGGCCGGCGCCGACGGCCAGTGGCAGGCTGGCGCCGACGATGGCGTTGGCGCCGAGGACGCCGTGGCTCGGGTCGGCGACGTGCATCGAGCCGCCCTTGCCGTGGCAGATGCCCGCGCCGCGGGCGAAGAGCTCCGCCATCATCGCGTCGACGTCCATCCCGCGGGCCAGGCAGTGGCCGTGGCCGCGGTGCGTGGTGGCGACGTAGTCGTCGGCGGCAAGCGCTCCGCCGACCCCTGCCGCGACCCCCTCCTGACCCAGCGAGGTGTGGACGAAGCCGGGGATCTCGCCGTCGCGGTAGAGCTCGGCGACCCGCGTCTCGAAGGCCCGGATGAGCGCCATCGTCGCGAACAGGTCGCGCTCGGGAACGGCTGGGGAATCGGTCGTCGAAGCCTGCACGCTTGTGCTCATTGTCGCTGAATATATGTCAGAGTGTCCGATTGTTGCAAGGCAAAATTGGGATTTGACGCCGAAGCAGCCGGACAGTAGGGTCGATAGTCAGACGATAATGGATGAGAGCGGCCAGGGAAAGGCCGTCGGTTGGAACAGTCGTCCGGGAAGAGGGAGCTGCATCCGTTGATCACCGAGGTGGTCCTGCCGCAGATGGGACTCGAGGTCGCCGAGGGCGTGGTCCTCGCCCTGCCGGTCGAGGTGGGCGCGACGGTCGCCGAGGGCGACGTCGTCGCCGAGGTCGAGACCGACAAGGCGATCGCCGAGGTGCCCGCGCCCCGCGCCGGGGTGGTCACCGCGATCGAGGTCGCGCTCGAGGACACCGTCCCGATCGGGACGGTCCTGGTGCGGATCGGCGACTCGGTCGACGAGGTGGGCGAGCCCGCGACCGCCCCCGAGCCTGCCCGGGGCAACGGCACGCGCCGCCTGCGCGCCGCCCCGATCGCCCGCCGCGCCGCCGCCGCGCACGGCATCGAGCTTGAGCTTGTCACCGGGACCGGCCCGTCCGGACGCATCACGCTCGGTGACGTCGAGCGGGCCGTCGCCGAGCGCGATGACTCTCCCGCCCGACGGGCGCCCGCCGCCGCACCCCCCGACGATGTTGGCGGCGGCGGGCGTCTGGAACCTCTCTCGGCGACCCGCCAGTCGATCGCCCGCCGGCTCACCGAGTCACAGCTGGTGCCGCAGTACACGCTCACGCGCGAGTTCGACGCCGGTTGGCTGCTCGCCGAGAAGGCGCGCCTGACGGCCGCGAGCCCGGTCAAGGTCGGCGTGCTCGACCTGCTGCTGGTGGCGCTGGCCGAGACGATCTCCCGTCACCGCGCGCTCGCCGCCTCCTTCGTCCCCGCCCGCGACGGCGAGCCGCCGAGCTACCGCCATCCCGAGTCGATCGACCTCGGCGTGGCCGTCGCCACCGACCGCGGCCTGCTCGTCCCGGTGATCCGCGGCGCCTATGGTCGGACCGTCGCGGAGCTCGTGCTGGAGCGCAGCAGGCTCGTCGACCTGACCCGGGCCGGCCGCCTTGGCCCCGCCGACATGGGCGGCGCGGCGGCGACGCTCTCGAGCCTCGGCACCTTCGGCGTCGACTCGTTCACGGCGATGCTGAACCCCGGCGAGAGCGCGATCCTCGCTGCCGGCCGCGCGGTGGAGAGGCTGGTCCCGCGCGAGCGCGGCATCGCCGTCGCGCCGATGATCTCGCTCACCTTCACCTTCGACCACCGGGTCGTCGACGGCGCCGTCGGCGGCGCCGCGCTCGCCGAGCTGGCCGACCTGCTCGAAGGGGGGATCGAGTGGCCGACGTGAGCGGGCCCGCGCTGGTGGTCGGCGGCTCCTCCGGGATCGGTCGCGCCTGCGCCGAGGCCCTGGCCGCGTCCGGCTGGGACACGAAGGTCTTCGACCTCAAGCCGGGCGAGGAGGAAGACGCCGTCGCGCTCGACGTCCGCGATCGTGAGGCGGTCTTCGGCGCGGTCGACGAGCTGGCCGCGGCGGCCGGCGGCCTCGGTGCCGTCGTCTACGCCGCGGGCACCGCGCGGGTCACCCCGATCCTCGAGATCGAGGGCCGCGAGTGGGACCTCGTGATGGGCGTCAACCTCGCCGGCGCCTTCCACGTCCTCCAGGCCGCCGCACCCCACCTCGCCGCCGGCGGCTCCTTCACCGCGATCTCCTCGATCGACTCCCGGGCGCCGGTCCCCGGCCTCGCTCCGTACTGCGCCTCGAAGGCGGGGCTCGAGGCGCTGGTCCGCTCGGCGGCGCTCGAGCTCGGGCCCGCCGGGATCCGCTGCAACGCGGTCCTGCCCGGCCTCGTCCGCACCCCGCTGATGGAGGCGCAGCTGGAGCGCCCCGGCGTCGAAGACGCCTTCCTCGCCCAGACCCCGCTGCGCGGCATCGCCGGCGGTGGCGAGGTGGCCGACGTCGTCGCCTTCCTCGCCTCGCCCGGCGGGCGCTGGATCACCGGCGCCTCGATCCCGGTCGACGGCGGCATGTCCCTCACCGAGCACCCGAAGCTGCACTGACACATCAGAACCACGAAAGGACCCCCCCGAAGATGGCAACCGAGCAACAGTCCCCATCGGCCGGCATCAGCGTCGACAGGGCCGAGCAGCTCCTCAGCGAATTCGTCGCCATCCCCAGCGTGGTCGGCGACAAGACGAGCGCGCACCTGTGGATGACCGACCGCCTGGAGGAAATCGGGATGACGGTCGAGCACTACCCCGTGGAGGGCCGCCCGGCGCCGTTCGTGTTCGGCGTCATCGAGGGCGACGGGGACGGCCCCGGCGTGCTGTTCGACGCCCACTTCGACACCGTGCACGCCGTCCCCGAGGACTGGGCCCACGATCCCTGGAAGCCGTTCATCGAGGACGGCGTCCTCTACGGGCGCGGCGCGGTCGACTCGAAGGGCACCGTGGTGGCGATGTTGATGGCGGCAAAAGCCGTGGTCGACTCGGGAAAGCCGCGCAGCGGCCCGATCTATCTGATGTCGGACTCCGACGGCGAGGACGGGTTCCGCGGCGCGGCGCTGATGCGCGACATCGGGATCATGGACCGGATCGGCACCGTCTGGTCGGCGGAGGCGACCTCCAACACCGGCATCGAGATCGCCTACCCGGGCATCTCGACCTGGAAAATCACCGCGGTCGGCAAGACCGCGCACCCGACCGAGCCCGAGCACGGGATCAACGCGGTGACGAAGATGGCGAAGCTCGTGACGGCGGTCGCCGAAGGCCGCCTGGAGCTGCCGAAGGGCGAGTCCAAGTGGTTCGAGCCGCGGGTGACGACCAACGCGATCCGCACCCGGCCGGGCGGCGGCTGGGCGATCCCGGCGCGCTGCGACGCGGTGCTGTCGATCCTCTCGCCGGCAGGCGCCTCGCTGGAGGAAGTCCGCGGTGCCATCGACGACTTCCTGCGGATGCTCGAGCGGGAGGACGGCGAGGTCCGCTTCGAGCGCAAAATCCTGCCGATGGGGGCGGGCCGCCTCTGGCTGCACCCCGGCGAGTCGGACCCCGACAGCCCCGGCGTCAAGGCGCTGGCGGCGGCGATCGAGGCGTCGGGCCGCACCCCCGAGGTGCGCAAGTTCAACGGCGGCTGGGTCGACTCGGTCGAGATGATGCGCCCCGGCGGCGGCGGCTTCGACGTCCCCACCACGATCACCTTCGGCCCCGGTGACTTCGAACTCGCCCACACCGTCGACGAGCACATCCCGTTGGCCGAAGTCGCCGAAGCGGCGGAGATCTACGCCAAGGCCACCCTGGATCTACTGACCTGACCGAGGAGGAGAGAGCGATGACCGACAGTCATATGCGACGCGCCTTCACCGCGCTGTCGCGGATCACCCCGGCGGCGGCTGCCGTCACCAACATCGACGACCTCCTGCGGCTGGTCACCGAGCGCGCCGCGTCGCTGGTCGGCGTCGAGCGCTGTTCCATATATATGCGCGAAGAGCGGGCCAACCTCTTCCGCGGCTGCGTCGGCTGCAGCAAAGGGAGCCCGCTGCCCGACGACTTCAAGCGCTGGGTCGCCGGCGTCGCCGCCGACGGGGTGACCAGGGAGGTCCTCGAGACACGCCTCCCGGTCGTCATCGCCAACGCCCGCCACGACGAGCGGATGGTCAAATCGACGGTCCGGCACTGGCACATCCGCTCGCTGCTCGAGGTGCCGATGGTCGTCGACGCCCAGGTGATCGGGCTGCTCTTGATGGACGACGTCGATCGCCAGCACGAGTTCAGCGCCGACGAGGTCGAGCTCGCGCACTGCTTCGCCGACCTCGCCGGCGGCCTGATCGCCCAGACCCGGACGCGGCTCGAGCTGCAGTCGAAGCTGGGGGCGGCGGGCCGGCGGCTGAACGCGCTGCGGCGGGCGACGGCGGTCGACGAGCGGCTCTCCGACCTGGTCCTCGCGGGCCGCTCGCTCGCCGAACTCACCGCCACGCTGGCGGAGCTCTTGGGCAAGCCCTGCGCGCTCTTCCTGCCGGACGGCGAGCGGGTCGCGGCGGCGCTGCCCGAGATGGCGCCCGAGGGCTCCGTGCCACGGCTGCTCGAACCCGCCGTGGCCTCCCTGCCGGACGTCCGCGACGCGCTGATCGAGAGCGAGGGCAGCCGCGCCTTCGTCGTCGGCCCGGTGCCGGCGGCCGGCCTCCTGCACCGCCACGTGGTCGCCCCGATCATGCTCGGCGAGGAGCTCTGGGGTCGCCTCGTGGTGATGGAGCACAAGACCCGCTTCACCGGCGGCGACGTGGTCGCCGTGCGACGGGCGGCGACGCTGATCGCGCTGCAGGTGAGCTCCGAGCGCAAGGCGGCGGAGGCCGACTGGAACGCCGGCGCCTCGCTGGCCGCCGAGCTGCTCGCCGGCGGCTCCGAGGCCGCCGTGGTCCGCCGGCGCGCTGACCGGCTGGGGGTCGGGCTGGACGCCGACCGGCTGGTCGTCGTGATCGGGTCCCGCTCAGGGGCGGAGGCCGACGCGCCCGATTTCCGCGCCGTCGCCGCCGCCTTCGGGCGCGAGGCGCCGGAGCTGACCGCCCACGTGACCGCGCTCGAGGGCCTGGTCGCGGCGTTGGTCGCGGTTCCGGCGGGCGTCGATCCGCGCGGCTTCGCCGCCGCCGAACGGGATCGCTTCGAGGCGGTTCGCGCCTCCCTGGTCGGCTCCGGGCGGCTGATCGCCGGCGTCTCCGCCGTCCGCAGCGGTCCGGAGGGCTACCGGGCCGCCCACCGCGAGGCGCGGCAGGTCGTGGAGTGCATCCGCCGTTACTCGCCCGCCGACGGGCCGGCGCTGTTCACCGCCGACGACCTCGGCGTCGGGAGCCTGCTGCTGTCCAGCTCCGACAGCGAGGCGATGGCGACCTTCGCCGAGCAGACGGTCGGCGAGCTGGTGTTGGAAAACTCGAAGGCCGACCTGCTGACGACGCTCTGCTCGTTCTTCGACAACATGGGCTCGATCCGCGGCTCGGCCGCGGCGCTCGAGGTGCACGAGAACACGATCCGCTATCGGCTCTCGCGGATCGAGGAGCTGACCGGGCTGGCGGTGATGCACGACCCCGACGCCCAGCTGCGGGCGCGGCTCTCGCTGCTCGTCCTGCAGCTCCAGGGCCGCCTGCCGAGCGGCGTCGCCGCGCCGCCGCCCGCCCTGCCGACGGTCCCCGCGGCGGTCGATCTGGAGGTGGTTCCCGCCTAGCGCAGCGCACGACAGCCGCCGCTTCTCCCGCCTTTGGGAGAACTCCCAGTGCCGCACGACCGCCCTCCCCGAGGGCGGTCGTCGCGCGGCTATGTTCGCGCCGTGGCCCTGGTTCATCTTCTCGGCGTCGCGGCTACGCCCCGGTCTCCCCGAGGCGGCAGTCCGGCGGACCTCGCCCGCCAGGCGCTGACCGGCGCCCTCGACGACGCCGGGCTGACCGCCGCGGAGGTCGACGGGGTGGCGATCGCCACCACCGACCGGTCCTTCGCCAGCGGCGCCGAGGCCGTGCTCGGCCCGACCAGGCGCGGTTACAACTGTCGCTGCGGGCTCGGGCCGGTGGCGCTCGACTCGGCCTGGAAAGCGGTCTCGGCGGGGGTCAGCGACGTGGTCGTCTGCCTCGGCTTCGACCGCGGGCCGGGGACCGCGCTCGTCGACGACCGCAAGTGGGTCGAGGCGCAGGCCGCGGCGGCGCGCGAATTCCTCCAGCACTCGGGCGCCGCGGAGCGCCACCTGGCCCTGGTGGCGGCGAAGAACCGGCGCCACGGGGCCGAGGCGCCCGGCGCGCCCTTGGCCGCGGTGGGCGTCGAGGAGATCCTGGCGAGCGAGACCCTGCTCTGGCCGCTGCGGCGGCTGATGGTGGCGCCGCCCGCCCACGGCGCCGCCGCGATCATCCTGGCGGGCGCCGCGCCCGGGGGTCGGCGCGGGCCGAAGGCGCCGGTGGTGCGGGCCTCGGTGATGCTCGACGCCTCCTCGAACGGCGGCGCCGAGTCGAGCCGCGCCGCCCGCCTCGCCTACTTCTCCGCCGGCGTCGGGCCGGAGGACATCGACCTGGCCGAGGTCGAGGACCCGACCCCGGTCGAGGAGATCGCCGCCTATGAGGCACTCGAGTTCGCCCCCGAGGGCGCCGCCGCCGAACTGGTCGAAAGCGGCTTCACGGCCCTCGGCGGAGTCCTGCCGGTCAACGCCAGCGGCGGCGCCCTCTGCCAGGGCTTCTCGCGCGGCGCCGGCGGCATCCGCCAACTTGTCGAGCTCTCCCTCCAGCTCCGCGGCCGCGCCGGCCGCCGCCAGGTCCCCGGCGCCCGCGTCGGCCTCGCCCTGAGCGGCGGCCCGGCCACCCCCGGCGGCCCCACGGGCCTCACCATCGTCTCGACCTGAAGCGCGGGTGCCCACCACCTTGGCCGCCGGGAGGCAGACGGTGGCGTTCGCACTTCTGATCGCTATCCGACCATTTCTGCGAACGCACCCCAGGGTGCGGCGTTGATGGGCCGAAAACCCCTCTATATCAGGAGTTTTCGGCCCATCAACGCCAGCCGCGGGACGCGCGGCTGGTCACCGAGCGGATAAGGGACGGGCCGTCTCGTCCACGGCCCTGGCAGGCTGTGGCCGTGGCCGAGACGGCCGGGTCGCGGGGAGCGGGGGGACCCGTGGGGCGTCCGTCACGAGGGAGCCACGGATCCCTCACCGGAGGGACACGGATCCGTGACGGGGGTCGGACCTCGTCACAGAGATGCCGAGAACTCCACTCTTCCTCCCGTGTCGTCCGCCACGCACGGAGGCGCGGTCGACCTGAGGTCCGGTATCCGGACCAAAGGTCGACCGCATGCTCTCGGTGCCTCGTCCCCGGCCCCGAGAGCCACGCGAGGCGAGAGAGCGTGTGACGTTCCCGGCATCTCTGTGACCGATCGGGCCGAGGTGTCGAATCTCTCGGACAGGATCGTCACGGAAGTCCGACCTCGCACCGTCCCTATGACGCCTCCGTCACGGAAGTCCGACCTGCTCCCGTCCCTGTGACACCTCTCCCACGGAAGCCTCACGTCCCGGGCGCCTCATGGGGGTTACAGCCTGCCAGGACCCCCATGAGGAGCCCGGGACCATCTCGGACGGCCGCCCGGGCCACGGACCCCCTGCTCGGACGGCCGCCCGCCCCCCGGACCCCCCCGCCCGTTCCTCCCCCCTCCTGTAAGAGCAACAAAGCCTTCCATCGATCCCGTCCCACGGGCAGGGCGCCGGGTGAAATGGTCCCTGCTGATGTATCGGGCACTGCAGACCGACTTCGACAGCCTGCCGCAGCTGCTTGCCGCGCGCGCCGGCGAGATCGGCGGCGAGCGCTTCGTCCGTGACGCCGAGCGCGAGTGGACCTACGGCGAGTTCCACGAGCGGGTGATGGAGGTGGCCGCGGGGCTGCGGGAGCTCGGGGTGGGGCAGGGCGACGTCGTCGGGGTCGTGCTGCCCAACAGTCCCCATTACCTGGAGGTCTGGTGGGCGATCCTCTGGCTCGGGGCGATCTTCAACCCGGTCAACCCGGCGCTCACCGCGCGTGAGGCGGTCGGCATCCTCGCCGACTCCGAAGCGGCGGTTGCCGTCTGCACCCCGGAGGCCGCCGCCGGGCTCGAGGCGCACCGCGACGAGCTGCCGAGCCTGCGCGAGATCGTCGCCGCGGACGGCGACCCCGCGGCGCCGCTGCGCGGCCGCGGCAGCGTCGGCGAGCACGCCGCGGTCGGCCCCGGCGACCTCTGCTCGTTCGTCTACACGTCGGGGACCACGGGGCGGCCCAAGGGCGCGATGCTCGGCCACGGCAACTTCCTCGCCAACGCCTGGCAGCTCGGCGAGCCGCTGCCGATCTCGCGCGGCGACACGCTGGGGATGGTGCTGCCGCTCTTCCACGTCAACGCGCAGCTGGTGACGACCGTGATCCCGCTCGTGCTCGGCGCCCAGGTGGCGATGTGGGAGCGCTTCAGCGCCTCCCGCTTCTGGGCCGACGTCGCCCGCTTCGAACCGGTCACCTTCTCCTCGGTGCCGACGATGCTCGCCGCGCTGCTGCACGCCCCCGGCGCCGACGAGGCCGAGTCGAACTCGCTGCGCTTCGTGATCTGCGGCGCCGCGCCGCTCTCGCCGGCCCTCTTCCGCCGCTTTGAGGAGAAGTTCGGGCTCAAGATCATGGAGGGCTACGGGCTCACCGAGGGCACCTGCTGCACGACCATCAACCCGTTCACCGGCCCGCGCAAGATCGGCTCGGTGGGGCTGCCGACGCGCGCCCAGCAGGTGATGATCATCGACGAGGCGGGCGACCCGGTCCCCGACGGGACGGCGGGCGAAGTCTGCTTCCGCGGGCCGAACATGATGCACGGCTACTACAAGCGGCCCGACGCCAACGCCGAGACGATGGTCGACGGCTGGGTCCGCACCGGCGACGTCGGCTACCGCGACGAGGACGGTTATTTTTTCCTCGTCGACCGCACCAAGGACATGATCATCCGCGGCGGCGAGAACATCTACCCGCGCGAGATCGAGGACGTGCTGCTGGAGCACGACTCGGTCAAGGAGGCGGCGGTCGTCGGCCGGCCCGACGAAGTGCGGGGCGAGGAGGTCCACGCCGTCGTGGCCCTCGTCGCCGGCGACGACGTCGCCGTGCTCAAGGAGCACTGCCGCGCCCGCCTGGCCCCGTTCAAGGTGCCGACGAGCTGGGAGGTGGTCGAGGAGCTGCCGAAGACCTCGACCGGCAAGATCGACAAGAAGCCGCTGCGCGAGAGGCTCGCCGCGGCCACCGGGTGAGAGGAGAGACCGTGGGCATTCTCGACGGCAAGGCGGTGATGATCACCGGCGCCGCCAGCGGCATCGGCGAAGCGACGGCGAAGGAGGCGGCGGCGGAGGGCGCGAAGCTGATGCTCTGCGATGTCGACGCCGAGAAGGGCGGCGCCGTGGCCGCCGCGATCGGCGCGGCGGCGACCTACCGCGACTGTGACGTCACCGACGAGGCGGCGGTCGAAGCGGCGGTGGGAGCGACGATCGCCGAGCTCGGCGGGATCGACGGCGCCTTCAACTGCGCCGGCATCCTCGGCGTCGTCGGCAACATCGGCGAACTGCCGCTCGACGGCTGGAAGCGGCTGATCGAGGTCGACCTGAACGGCGTCTTCCTCTGCACCAAGCACCAGGTGAACGCGATGGTCGAGCAGGGCTCCGGCGCGATCCTCAACATGGCCTCGGCCGCGGGCCTGATCGGCTGGCCGGGCGCCTCGGGCTACGTGGCCGCGAAGCATGGCGTCGTCGGGCTGACCAAGGCGGCGGCGCTCGAGTACGCCCCGCAGGGCATCCGCGTCAACTCGATCTGCCCGAGCTACACGATGACCCCGATGGTCGAAAAAGACCTCTTCACCGACACCCTCGGAGGCGACGAGGAGCTGATCGCCGCCGCCCGCGCCAACCATCCGATCGGCCGCTTCGCGCAGCCCTCGGAGATCGCCGCCGCCGCGGTCTGGCTGCTCTCCGACAAGGCCTCGTTCGTCACCGGGACGGCGATGCCGGTCGACGGCGGCTACACGGCGCCCTGAGTCGATGGCCGACCGCGACAGCTTCGAGCAGGCTCCCTACGAGCTGCCGCCGGGGGCGACCGAAATCATCCTCGTGCGCCACGGCGCCTCGTCCCCGCCGCTCCAGGGCGTCCCCAACCCGCTGGTCGGCGGCCACTCCGATCCGGCCCTCGCCGACGCGGGCCGGGCGCAGGCCGAGCTGGTCGCCGAAGGCCTGCGGCACGAGCCGATCTCGGCGATCTTCGTCTCGACCCTGCGCCGCACGGGGGAAACCGCGGCGCCGCTGGGCGCCGCGCTCGGCCTCGAGCCGGTGGCGCTGGCCGACCTGCGCGAGGTCTTCCTCGGCGACTTCGAGGGGGGCGAGTACCGCGTCCGCGCCGCCCGCGGCGACCCGGTCATCAAGCGGGTCTTCGAGCAGGAAGCCTGGAGCGCGATCCCCAACGGCGAGCCCTTCGAGGACTTCGGCCCCCGGATCACGCGCGGGGTCGAGGAGATCGTCCGCCGGGTCGGCCCGGACAAGGCCGCGGTCGCGGTGCTCCACGGCGCCGTCATCGGCCAGCTCTGCCGCCAGGCGACCGCGAGCCGCCCCTTCGCGTTCGTCCACGCCGACAACGGCTCGGTCTCCCGCCTCGTCGTCAACCCCGACGGGCGCTGGCTGCTGCGTTCCTTCAACGACATCTCGCACCTGCGGGTGCGCGCCGGGGCGACCGGCTGACCCCGATCAGGAGGAGAACATGACCGCCTTCCTCGTCCATGGCAATCCCGACTCGGCGCGGCTCTGGTCGCGCACGATCGAGCACCTCGGCGACTACGGCGGGGAGATCGTCGCCGCCGACCTGCCCGGCTTCGCGCAGGCCGCGCCGGCGGGGTTCCCGCGCACCAAGGAGTCCTACGTCGACTGGATCGCCACGCGTCTCGAGGCCCTCGGCGGCGGCGTCGACCTCGTCGGCCACGATTGGGGCTCGCTGCTCGTGCAGCGCGTCGCCTCGACCCGTCCCGACCTGGTGCGAACCGTCGCCTGCGGCGGCGCCGCGGTCGATCGCGACTACCCCTGGCACCCGCTGGCCCAGGTCTGGCAGACCCCGGGCGAGGGCGAGCGCTATATGGAGGAGGAGCTGACCGACGAGTTCGGCATCGCCCACCTGATCGAAAACGGCGTTCCCCGCGAGGACGCCGAGGCCAACATCTGGACCACGCCCCACGGCAAGCAGACGATCCTCGACCTCTACCGCTCGGCCGTCGACATCGGCGCCGAATGGCAGCCCGACCTGGAGCGGATCGAGGTCCCGGCGATGGTGATCTGGGGCCGGACCGACCCCTACGTGCCGCTCGAGTTCGGCGAGGCCCTGGCGCAACGGATGAAAGGCGAGCTGGTCGTCCTCGAGTGCGGGCACTGGTGGCCCTTCGAGCGGCCCGAAGGGACCGCCGCGGCACTGCTCGGCCACTGGAACTCCGTGGGCTAGCGTTCGAATCTCGCGATGGAGACGGAAGGGATCGCAGCGCTGCTGCGCTAGCGATCGAGTTGAACGCGGTCCAGCTCGTCGCGTTCAAAGTCATCGACGGCGCGACCGAGATCCCGTCCTACTGCGCACCAATCACTGTAGATGGCCAGTGCGTTCGCATGGTTCGGCGATAGTTCGCGGCACCGATAAAGCGCCGTTCCTTTCCACATGCGGGAGGTGCCGAAGAAGTCGAAGGCTCCGCCAACGCCAACGATGATCGCGTGACCCTTGGAGGGGATTTGACGATTGCACGTGAACGCAGGCGGATGCCACTGCCACCGCTGCTCCTCGGGATCCTCCGCGGAGTCGGGACCGTCGGCCACAGCCTCGACCCACGCATAATCAAGGTTCTGATCGTAGATCTCAGAAGCCATGTGCCGATATTAGCCGGCGGAAGGCCTCGGCGAAACCTGCGCACACGATGGTGCAAGCGTTAAGTTGGCCATTGTGGAGGGGGAGGTGAGCCGCAGAAGCGAGTATCCGGATCGTGCCTCGCGAGAGCATGGCGACCCGGATTCGCTGACGCCGGAGGAGCTACGGATCGCGAGGGGACACTAGTCTGGGCCGTTGCCGCCGCCGGCTGCGTTAGCGCAGTTCGAGCGCGCTGCGCCCGGAGCGGCGGATCGGATTTTGAGCATGGCGGAACGGGAGGAGGACCACCGCCATGAACAGGAGCGCGAGATGCTTGCCTCCGATGTGACCGCCCGCTCTCGAGGACAGATCATGGGTTTCCTGATCGCCGTTCTGATCATCGTCGGTGGAATCTGGCTTATCTATAAGGGCAAGAACGTCGAGGGTCTGATCGCTGTTCTGACTCCGTTGGCGGTTCTGGTTGGGCTCTTTCTCCGAGGCCAGGAATAACGGACCCAGTACTCGTCGTCGACCGGCTGAACGGCCGCCCAGCTTTGTGGGGAATCCACAAATAACCCGACGGCCGGGCGGTGGCGGGGACGCCGTTCCCGTGAGAGTCTGGCCGGCATGTCGAGCGCTACCGACACCGAGTTGCTTGCCCTGCACGGTCTGGCGGTGAAGAAGGCCGGCACCCCGGCTGCCGTCGCCGCCGTGATCGGCGCCGAAGAGGCGGACGTCGAGGCCGCGCTCGAGGCCGCCGTCGCCGCCGGTCGCGCGGCGGGCGCGAAAGGCACCTTCATGGTCGCCCCGGCGGGGCGCGAGTGGCTCGACGCGCAGTACCCGGAGGCATTCGGCGGGTTCCGCGCCGACCCGGCCGCCACCGAGACCTACGAGCGCTTCGAGAAGATCAACCGCGAGCTGCTGGCGCTCTTCACCGACTGGCAGATGATCCCCGCAGCGGGTGGCGAACGGGTGCCCAACGACCACTCCGACGCCGACTACGACACCGGCGTGATCGACCGCCTCGGCGCCCAGCACGAACGGGCCGAACGCGTCCTCGACTCCTTCGCCGCGCTCGAGCCGCGCCTCGGCCTCTACAAAGAGCGCCTCGACGACGCCTACGACAAGGCGCTGGCGGGCGAGGTCGAATGGGTCTCCGGGGCCCGGATCGACAGCTACCACACGGTCTGGTTCGAGCTGCACGAGGATCTGCTGCGGATGTTGGGACGGGAACGCGAGGAGGCACCTTGACCGCGGTCGCCGATCGGGTCGTCGTCCTCGACGGCCGGGCGGTGCCCGACAAGGAGGTCGTCGGCAACAAGGGCCGCAGCATCGCCTGGATGCTCAGCCTCGGGCTGCCGGTGCCGCCGGCGCTGTGCCTGCCGATCGAGGAGTGCCGCCGCTTCCACGCGGGCGGCGGCGAGCTCGACGCCGACACCTGGAGCGCCGTCCTCGCCGGCGTCGCCGGCCTGGAGGAACGCTCCGGCCGCAGCTTCGGCGGCGGCGAGCGCCCGCTGCTCGTGTCGGTCCGCTCCGGCGCGGCCGTCTCGATGCCGGGGATGATGGACACGGTCCTGAACCTGGGCATCACCGAGGAGGTCGAGGCGGCGCTGGCGCGCCTCTCCGGCGATGAGGCCTTCGCCCGCCAGACCCACTGCCGCTTCGTCCACCAGTTCGGCGAGACGGTGCTGAAGGCCCACCTCGACGACCCGGCCGCCGACGCCACCCCGGCCGCGGTCCGCGCGGCGGTCCGCGAGGACACCGGCGAGGAGGTGCCGACCGACCCGCACGAGCAGCTTCGCGCGGTGATCAAGACCGTCTTCGGCTCCTGGTCCTCGCGCCGCGCCAAGGCCTACCGCAAGCACTGGGGGATCGCCGATGACGGCGGCACCGCGGTGGTCATCCAGGCGATGGCCTTCGGCAACCTCGGCGAGGACTCCGGCACCGGCGTGCTCTTCAGCCGCAACCCGCTGAGCGGCGACCCCGAGCCCTACGGCGAGTGGCTGGCCCACGGCCAGGGCGAGGACGTCGTCTCCGGGACCCACGACCCGCTGCCGCTGGACGCCCTCGCCGACTCGATGCCCGTCGCGCACGAGCGGCTGCTCGCCGCGGCGAAGCTGCTCGAGCGCGAGCAGGGCGACGTCCAGGACATCGAGTTCACGGTCGAGCGCGGGGACCTCTACCTGCTGCAGACGCGGGCCGCCAAGCGCTCGCCGCAGGCGGCCGTGCGGGCCGCCGTCGACCTCGCCGAAGAGGGCGCGATCGACCGCGCGGAGGCGCTGCGGCGGGTCACGCCGGAGCAGCTCGCGACGGTCCTGGCGCCGCACGTCTCTGCTGCCGCGGCCGCCGCGGCCGAGGTGGTCGCCAGGGGCGTCGCCGCCTGTCCCGGCGTCGCGGGCGGAGTCGCGGTCGACGACTCCGTCGCCGCCTGCGAGGCCGAGGGCGACGTGGTGCTCACCCGGCCGATGACGAGCCCCGAGGACGTCAGCGGCATGATCGCCGCCCGCGCCGTGGTCACCGAGCGCGGCGGCTCGACCTCGCACGCGGCGGTCGTCACCCGGGCGCTCGGCCGGCCCAGCGTGGTCGGCGTCGGCGAGGGCGTGACCGCGACGCTGGTCGGCTCGGAGCTGACCGTCGACGGCTCGGCCGGGATCGTCTACCGCGGCATCCTCGCGACGGAGGCGGTCGACCCGGCGAGCGTGCCGGGGCTGGAGAAGCTGAGCGAGTGGGCTCGCGAGGTGAGCCCACTCAAAGACGACGCGGCGTCGGTGATCGATGTTCTGCGCGCCGTCCGGGAGAAGTCGAATCTCGAGCACGAGGAGGAGAGTTCGTGACGGTCAAGGCTCAAGGGGTCGGTCCTTACCCCGACAAGTGGGCGCGCGAGTCGGCGACGCCGCTGGTCGAGCGGTACCACAGCGCCGTGCGGGCGCTGGCGGCGGAGAAGTTCGAGCGCAGCGGCATGTCCTGGGAGGAGGCGGTCGAAGCCGGCGTCCTGCTGCCCACCCGCGAGGAGCTGGAGCAGATCGAGGCCGACGTGCTCGCCGACGGCTACCGGTTCGACGTCTCGGCGACGATCTCGCTGAAGGAGGAGCCGGACAAATACAAACCGCTCGCCGGGATCACCGACTCCGGCGAACACGAGATCGACGAGGAGGGCCGGCCGATCGTCGGCACCGGGGACAACGTCTTCAAGGCGCCCGCCGACATCACCGGCACGGCGCGCTACATCTCCGACGTGGACCGGGTCATGGAGATGCTCACCGAGGGCGTGCCGGAGAACACGGTGGCGATCATCGACGACTCCGGCGGCACCCTGACGGCACCGATCCTCGGCGACTTCACCGCGGTCGTCTGCATGGGCGGCACGGTGCGCTCGCACCTCGGGATCCTGACCCGCGAGTACAACGTCCCCTGCCTGATGAACGCCCAGCTCGACGGCCTCGCCGACGGCGACGAGGTGCTCGTCGAATACTCGAAACCGGCCGCCGACGCCTACGCCGACGCTGACGCGGCGGCACACCATCGTGTCCGCATCGTCAAGGTCTCGTAGAGGAGGAGTGAAGATGCCGATCAAGCACAGCTACGTCGACCTTCTGGAGACGAACAACTTCATCCAGAAGTGGGCCGACTCGTTCTTCTTCCAGTGCACCACCCGGACCGTGCAGGAGTCGAAACTCTTCCCGGTCAACCCTTACATCACGATGTCGTACTACAACGCCTGGGCCCGTTACCCGGAAGTGCTGCGCAAGGTGGACGCGGCGATGCCGGCGGAGGAGATCGGTGACCGGGCGCGCCAGGTCGGCACCTACGTCAACACGATCTCGATGGGCGTCGGGCCGCAGTTCTACCTCGGCGGCCGCCAGTGGATGATCGACATGGGCCTGCTGAAGCCGACCGACGCGGTCGAAGACGTGATCGACGTGATCGACTTCGCCCGCCGGCTGAACATGTCCTACCACCGCTCGGAGAACCACATCATGCCGAGCGACGGCAACCACAAAGACCAGATCCACACCGCCCGCCAGACCGAGTTCTTCGAAGAGCACGCGATCGGGGTGACGCCGGGCGACCAGCTCCACACCGCCTTCACCAGCTTCATGGCATCGGTCTCGGCGTACGGCTTCCTCAGCCACTGCGAGTGCCGGCTCTCCTTCTGCAACCACGGTCCGTACCGGACCAAGGACGGCAACCAGATGCTGGTCCGCGATGCGCTCGACCTCTCCGAGTGCGACTTCCCCTGGATGGACGGGTCGGCGTCGGAGATCGAGCACAACAACCTGACGATCCCGGTGATCATGAAGGACACCGACTTCAAGATGGTCGACGACTGGGGCAGCTTCGAGGCCTCGCCTTCGTATGACAACAGCAAGCTCGCGGCGGTCGGCCTGTTCACCTCCGACTGGCTCTCGGATGGCTACATCCCCGTCCACATGGGCGATGCAACCGAGCTGGCCGAATACTTCGACGACCAGCGCGAGAAGATGGAAGCGGCGACCGCGGACATGTGGCGGATGATGGCCGGCTGGACCCGCGAACAGATGGTCGACGCGGGCCTCCTCGTCTACTACGCGATCCTCAAGGACGTCGCCCACTTCGCCGGCGTCTACGAGCAGTCGGACTGGTTCGAGGTCGACGAGCGCACCCAGCTCTTCCGCCCGCTGATGAACGACGAGTACGGCAACTCGGCGATCGCCGAGTTGGTCGGGTTGATCTCGCTCAGCTCGCAGGACCGCGGCCCGCACCGGATGGCGCGCTACTCGCGCGAGACGGGCGAGATGTGGACCTCGATCCCCTACTCGGTGCTGGCCGACGACAACTGGACCGCGGGCGTCGGCCCGATGGGCGCCGGCTCCACCTCGCTGCCGCCGAAAACCGCGAAGTGGACGACGACCCGGGGCAAGCTCACCCAGGAGGAGTGCAACGCGGCGGCGAAAGCGTTCCACTCGACCAAGTTCGACCTCCGCTACTACGACGACGACGTCTGGGTGAAGAACAACCCGGACGCCGAGCAGACCACGACCCTCGCGGCACGATGACCGTCAATCGTGCCTGGCGCCTGCGCCGCCGCCCCGCGGGCGCGGCGGCGGTCGGCGACCTCGAGCTGGTCGAGGAGGAGGTGCCCGAGCTGCGCGACGGCCAGGCGCTGGTGCGGACGAACCTGCTCTCGCTCGACCCGACCAACCGGATCTGGATGTCCGACATCCGCGGCTACATGCCGCCGGTGCCGATCGACGCGGTGATGCGCGGCCTCGGGATCGGCGAGGTGGTCGAGTCGCGGCGCGACGACATGCCGGTCGGGGCGAAGGTCAGCGGCTTCGTGGGCTGGCAGGACCACGTGGTCGCCGACGACTCGCTCCTCGAAGCGCCCCTGACGGTGCTCCCGGACCCCCTGCCCGGCCCGGAATCCGCCTTCCTCGGGGCGCTCGGCCACACCGGCGTCACCGCCTACATCGGCAACGACCTGGCCGGGGTCGGGGAGGGGGACACCGTCGTCATCTCGGCCGCCTGCGGCGCGGTCGGCTCGATCGCGGGCCAGGTGGCGAGGCAGCGCGGCGCGAAGCGCGTCGTCGGCATCGCCGGCGGGCCGGAGAAGTGCTCCCACGCAGTCGAGAAGCTCGGCTACGACGCCTGCGTCGACCACCGGGCGGACGACTGGCGTGACCAGCTCGACGCCGCCACGCCGGACGGCATCGACGTCGACTTCGAGAACGTCGGCGGCCCGATCATGGACCACGTCCTCGGCCGCCTGAACATCGGTGCCCGCGTCTCCCTCTGCGGCATGATCGCCGAGTACAACACCTACGACGAGGGCGGCAAGCACTCCGGCGCCCTCACCAACATCGGCCAGCTGATCATGCAGCGCGCCACGATCAAGGGCTTCCTCGTCCTCGACTACGCCGACCGCTTTCCTGAGGCGATCGACTATCTGGGCACCCTCCTCGCCGCCGGCAAGCTCCACTACGACGAGACGATCCGCGACACCGGCATCGAGTCGATGCCCACCGTCCTGAACGAGCTCTTCGACGGCGGCAACATGGGCAAGCTCCTGGTCCGCGTCGCCGGCTGAGTTCTAGGCGGTCGGTTCCGCGGGTGGGACCCCGCAAGCTGGCGCCCGATCAAGGGACGGGCCGTCTCGTCCACGGCCCTGGCAGGCTGTGGCCGTGGCCGAGACGGCCGGGGGTGCGGGGAGCGGGAGGACCCGTGGAGCGTCCGTCAGGAGGGAGCCACGGATCCCTCACCGGAGGGACACGGATCCGTGACGGGAGTCAGACCCCGTCACGGAGATGTCGGGAACTCCTCTGTTTCTCCCGTGTCGTCCGCCACGCACGCAGGCGCGGTCGACCTGAGGTCCGGTATCCGGACGAAAGGACGACCGCGGACTCCCGGGCGCAGGCGCGGTCGTCCTTGGGTCCGTCCACCGGACGAAAGGTCGACCGCATGCTCTCGGTGCCTCGGCCCCGGCCCCGAGAGCGACGCGAGGCGAGAGAGCGTGTGACGTTCCCGGCATCTTCGTCGCCGACCGGGCCGAGGTGTGGAATCTCCCGGACACGGGCGTCACGGAAGTCCGACCTCCCCCCGTCCCTGTGACGCCTCTCCCACGGAAGACGCCCGCCACCCCATCTCGGGCGGCCGCAAGGCCCCCGGCCACCAGCACCCCGGACCCCACGCTGATGCCACGCGGCACGCTCTGAGGCGGCGACGCTCGCTCAGACTTTGTAGCCGCCGTCGACGTTGATCACCTGGCCGGTGATGCCGGCGCCGCCGGGGCCGGCGAGGAGGACGGCCATCGGGGCGAGCTCGTCCGGCTCGAGGACGCGGCCCTGGACCGAGTGGATGCGTGCCTTCGCGGTCGCCGCCGCGGCGCCTTCTGGGCCGTT
>Ga0207652_10000606_pt1 | contig 35687 bp, 28 predicted proteins | sample KBSC63BmetaG_FD_184334 | JGI IMG/M metagenome (GOLD analysis project Ga0207652, IMG submission 184334) | Corn rhizosphere microbial communities from Kellogg Biological Station, Michigan, USA - KBS C6-3B metaG (SPAdes) (version 2) | ecosystem: Host-associated > Plants > Roots > Rhizosphere ...
TCTTTGTTTTTGCACCATAAAGATACTAAAATATGCTTACATTTTGCTTATAATCACTAAGATATAATTTAAATAATTGTTTACTTTGTAAATAATCTTTACAAACCCTTACATCGAACTCACGTTATTTAAAATGAGCAGGCCGTCTTTAAGAAGATGGCCTGTTTGTTCTATAATGAAAGTTATTTTAGATTAGCTACCCCAATCTTGATAATTAATTAAATAAAAGAATTTTTATTTTTCACCTGCTCTAAGAAAATAAATCTGATATCTTATTTTCCATACTCAGTTATAAACTCGAAAGAGTATTCATCGTTTTCCTGTAATTGATAGGAGCTTGGCAAATTTGCATTTTTCTTTTAAGTCAGAAATTTTACCTCCCTTTCGAATATGTTCACTAATTGCTTTTTTATCAGCTATCATTTTTTTGAAGATAGCTGCGCCTTTAGAAATTGTGGCAGATGATATGGCTTCTTCCATTTTCGCGAATTGTATAAATATACAAAAAATGGATAAGATAAGATCTCCTGTAAGAACCTAATAATTGTATTTCCCGTTCTATATAATCTTATCTCAGCTCCCTTATTTTAATACTCCTGTAAGACACTTCATTACCATGATCCTGGAGAAGTAAATGTCCTTTATCCCAGAGTCCGAAGTTTTTCCAGTCTTTATACTTACTGATGTCAACAAGGTGTTTAAAATCTGCTGAACCGCGCTGGTATTCCAGCATCTTATAGCCATTGAGCCAATGCTCTACATGATTATCGGGATAAACAATAATTCTTCCACGGTTCCATTCGCCTACATCTTTCAAAGCTGCCGGAATATTTTGCCGTGGAATCAAATCATATAAAGAAGATAAAGTGCGATCGCCATTACGCCCAAGTTTGGCATCGGGGTGAAGTTTGTCGTCCAGCACCTGGTATTCCAGCCCGATACCTGACATTCCATGCGTATCATAACTTTCTTTTACAAAATATTTGACGCCACTATTAGCTGCGGGTGTCAGTTTAAATTCAAATTGCAAATCGAAAGCGCCATATTCCTTATCAGTGATAATGTCGCCGCCAGATCCTTCCTGTTGGCCGTTTGAGGCCAAAATGGTCAGCACTCCATCTTTCATTACCCAACCAGAATCAGGAAAATGATCTTTATTAATGCCGAGCCAGCCTTTGGATGTTTTGCCATCCCAAAGCATCCCGACACCGTTTTTCTTTTCCTGTGAGGAAAGCGTATTAGGAACTAAGTTGACTACAAAAATTTTATCGTCAGGAGAGGGTTTTAAACCAGTGGTTTTAATCCGGATATTTTTAAAACGGATTTCTTCACCTGCATGTGCGGCGTCCGGAACTTCATGAACCTGCAAGGCGATAAAACCATTAAGGGTCATACGGTCAACCAGGTTTGCTGCAGGAACTCCGTTCAGCCACGTACGGATACTGCTGCCGATGCATTCAATGTAATAGTGGTTCCATTGCCCGTTTTTAAAAGCCTTTTTTGCGGCTGTGTTCAGTTCCAAAGGATAGAGCCATCCGCGCCGGGCTTCATCATAAATGCCACCACTCCATGCTCTTTTTGAAGGATCAATTTCTACCTGGTAACCATGTACCCGTCCGTTGTTATAATCCGGCAGGCTCTCACTCCTGATCTGGATGCCTGAGTTCATAGCGGTATCTACTTTTATATCCAGCTCCAGGAAAAAATCCCCATAATTTTTATCAGTAGCAAGAAAAGAATTTGGAGTATTTGCAACAGTAGTTCCTACAATTTCTCCATTTTCAACAGAATATTTTGCATGGCCGTTCAACTGGTGCCAGCCGTTGAGGTTTTTGCCGTTAAAAAGATCTGTCCATCCCTCCTTTGCAGCTTGAGCTGAAGTATAATTGGCATATAAAATAGGCAAAAAAGCCAAAGCTGTAATTGAATTCTTTAAGTTCATTTGAAAAGATTTAATAAAAAATAGCGGGTTAATCTAGTTTAATATCCGGCCTCCAGCCTTGCTGATACTGACGGTTCCAAAGTGCCTGCGCTGCCTTGTCATTCAGGATCTTTCCGCCTTTTGCCGGATCGCAATGCAATGTTCTACTCACTCGCTGGGCAATATTTCCCAAATGGCACAACAACACACTTTTATGTCCTTCAGTGATGGGCGAAGTTAGCGGTTTGCCTTCCCGCACTGCATCAATAAAATTTTTAAAATGATAAGCGTCCAATTGCACTCCCGGGCCAACAGGATTAATGGTATCCGTTTTTTCTTCCTCATGACTTTGTTTGATTAGCTTATTGTCCTGGTCGTAAATCTTATAATCATCATTGCCACTATTCACCATGGTTCCTTTTTTGCCGAAAATTTTAAAACCTCTGCCACCGCCGGCTTCAGGATAATTATTGCAACTGCGGCCTTCCCAGCTAATTGCTTTTTTCTCTGGAAATTCGAAAGTGATCATTTGTGAATCTGTGGTTTGCCAATCGTCATTAAAAGCATAACGGCCACCTCCTGAAACAACTTTATTAGGATAATTTACATCCAAAGCCCAGCGCATACAATCAATTTCATGCGTTCCGTTATTGCACGATTCACCGGTACCCCAATTCCAGAACCAGTGCCAGTTGTAGTGTACCAGATTATCGCGATAATGTTCCCGCGGCGCTGGCCCCTGCCACAGCTCCCAGTCGAGATTTGCAGGAACGGGCACTACTTTTCCGTGGCCAATAGTTCCACGGTTGTTGGCATACCAGCCTCTGGCAAAATAGACTTCGCCAATAATCCCTTCATGGATTGCCTTCATTGCTTCTGTAATATTTGGCCATGAGCGACGTTGATTTCCCATTTGCACCAGCCGGTTATATTTTTTCGCCGCAGCTACCAGCATTTCTCCTTCCTCCGGATTATGCCCACATGGCTTTTCAACATATACCTGTTTTCCTGCCGCACAAGCGAGAATTGCAGCCGGGGTATGCCAGTGATCCGGAGTAGCAATAGAAACCGCGTCAAGATCTTTGTCGTCTAAGATCGTACGGAAATCCTTAATGGCTTTTGGCCTTTTGCCATTCAGTTTTTCTGCAAGATTGATTCCTTTGGCAAGCGCATTTTCTTCAACATCACAGATATAAGCAATCTCAATATTTGGAATTGTGTGATAGGCTTCGATATGTGCCAGGCCACGGCCATTGGTGCCTATTACAGCGATTCTTACTTTATTAGCAGCGCTTTTATGGGCAAACGCTGAAAGATTTAAACCGGTGAGGCCAAGGCCAACACCGGCAACGGTAGTGTTTTTAATAAACTGACGTCTTTGCATTGGATTTTTTTAGTAAATGTAATGCTTTTGTAAATTGAATGTTAAAAGAGATTAAGGATAAAGAAAGTTTTTCTCCTTCTTCTATTTTAAAAAAGGTCGGGATGAAATATTCCTTGCTTCCATTTAGAAAAATAAGCCAATCCGGTATGGTCGCATCCCTAACAGGGCTACCTGCTATGTACCTGGTAGGGTTCAGAGCGTTATCACTTCTTAAATTTTAGCAGTGAAACGTTCTGGAGCAAAAGGAGGTAGGTAGCAAGCAGACAAAAGTGGTTCACTCGAGAAACTCATTTTTTATAGGCCGCATGTTTGACTTTTTAAAAATAAAAAACCTCCCAATTTGTTGCTTTACTATCTCTTCTTTGCCCAAATAATATTATAGACTATGTAACTTTCTTCTTCATTTCAGCGTATCATATCAGGGGAAGCGGTTTTGTGTACCATAAAAGAAATCAATTAAACACATTCATAAGCGATCGTCATGATAAAAAACCTGTTGCGCATTGCGCTCCGCAATTTCAAAAAAGATAAATGGTACACACTGCTCAATATTTTTGGGCTTACCATCGGGATTACTTTCAGCCTTTTCCTGATCTTTTATATCCGCGATGAACTGAACTTTGACCGTTATAATACAAAGGCTGACCGTATCTTCAGGATCGTTTCTTATATCCAGGAACGTGATAAAAATACCGACTGGACGTTAACGCAGGCGCCGCTTGCAGCTACTTTAAAAAAAGATTATCCTGAAGTAGAAGAATCCGCAAGGTTCATGAGCAGGGAGAGGACACTGTTCAAAAACGGAGAGAATAATTTTTATGAAACAAAGGTTTATTATGCAGACAGTACCGTCTTTAATATTTTTACCTATCCTTTTCTGCAAGGTAATGCGGCACACGCCCTCGCTGAGCCGAACAGTATCGTAATCACCAAATCACTCGCTGATAAATATTTTGGAAAGAACAATCCGGCTATCGGTAAAACACTCCGAACGGTTTATGATGTTTATAAAGTTACCGGTGTAATAAAAGATGTCCCTCAAAATTCCCATTTGCGTTTTGATATGCTTATTTCCTGGGTGTCTTTGCCTAAAAACCAATACGGCGGCGAGGACAACTGGGGCAATTTCAACAACTTTACTTATGTGTTACTGAAGCCCGGAACCAGTGCCGCAGCATTTAATAAAAAGCTGGTGCCAATGTATGAAAAATACATGGCGCCCCTTTTCGCACAGTTTAATGTAAAGATGCATTATGGGGTTCAGCCTCTCACAGACATTCATTTGCATTCAAAACTGGAGCATGAACCGGAAGAACTGGGAAGTATGTCGTATATATGGATATTCAGTGCGGTGGCCTTTTTTATGATGCTAATCGCAAGTATCAATTACATGAATCTTACCACCGCGAGGTCGGCGCGCAGGGCAAAAGAGATAGGCATCCGCAAAGTGATTGGCAGTACAAAAAAACGATTAGTATTCCAGTTTCTCGCTGAATCTGTGCTCACGTCACTGGCAGCGATGCTGTTAAGTTTTCTGCTGGTGCTGCTGTTATTGCCTGCGTTCAATTCTTTATCAGGTAAAGCGTTTACCTGGCACACTTTATTTCAGCCATTCAATATTCTTTTATTGCTTGGTATTGGTTTGCTTACAGGATTGGTGGGTGGCAGCTACCCGGCCTTTTATCTCTCATCCTTTAAACCCGTTAAGGTATTAAAAGGCAGCCTTTCGAAAGCGTCCGGTAATATCAACCTTCGCCGCACCCTCGTGGTTTTGCAGTTTGCTATTTCAATGGTCATGCTGATTTGTACCTGGGTGGTTTATTCACAGCTTTCTTATGTTCAAAATAAAGACCTTGGCTTTGACAAAAGCCAGGTAATGACTGTAACCGTGAATACAGGGGAAGATGAGCGCCCTAAAATAAACGCTATGAATAATGATTTCCGAAGCCTTCCGGGCGTGAAGACCGTGGGCACGGGAAACAGTTATCCCGGGAGCGCTAACCTGAACCTGAATCTTTTTAGGGTGCAGACAGATAGCGGCTATGTTGACAAGGCGGTTGAATGCTATGCAATTGATGAAAACTTTTTGCCGGCATTAAATATTCCTGTAGTAAAAGGGCGAAATTTTTCCAACCTTTCCGATACACTCCACAGCATTGTTGTGAACCAGGCGATGGTAAAACATTTTGGATGGCAGGAAGCAATTGGAAAACGGGTGAAATTCCCCGGAGACACTTCAGGCCAGTACCTCGAAGTAGTCGGTGTGGTAAAAGATTTTAATCAAAAATCGCTCTACAATCCGATTGCGCCACTACTCATGTTTTATGGGCCTAACAGTAATATTATCCAGTTGAAAATGAATACCTCAAACCTGAAAAGCACCATCGCACAGGTAAGCAATACTTGGAAGAAATATTTTCCTGCGCTGCCCTTTGAATATAAATTCCTCGATGAAGATTTTAATTCTCAATATGCTGCCGATCAAAAGCGGGGAAAGATATTTGCGGCATTTTCCATTCTGACTATTATCATTACCTGTCTTGGATTGCTCGGCCTCACCGCCTTTACTACACAGCAAAAGCAGAAGGAAATCAGCATTCGCAGGGTAATGGGAGCCAGCATTCGGCAGATCATAAGCCTGAATACGGTTAATTATTTGTGGCTGGCGCTTATTGCTGCAATGATCGCGTTTCCGATAGCTTATTATTTTATGAGCAACTGGCTCAAAGTATTTCCTTATAACCCTGGTTTGTCTGGCATTCCGTTCGTGATTTCTTCTTTAGTGATTGTAGTAACCGTAGTTATAACAGTAATGTTTCATTCTACAAAAGCAGCTATGGCAAACCCGGCAAACAGCCTGAGGACGGAGTAGGTGATACCGGATGCAAAAAGAGCAAATCCTTTGTGAATCTTTATGCATTATTGTAAAAGAAAAAATCAAAATCTTCCTTTCCATATGCAGAGCAATCCAGTGGTAAGATCAGGAACACACTCAACCAGGCAACTGGTTATCTTTACCCGGATAAACGATCTTTGGTCTAAATTGTTTTGCTTCTTCAAACGGAAGGATGCAATAAGAAATAATAATGACCACATCGCCGGTCATCCCTTTGCGGGCGGCGGGGCCGTTTAGACAACACACTCCACTTCCTCTTTCTCCCCGGATCAGGTAAGTTTCTATCCGCTCGCCATTATTGGCATTCACCACCTGTATTTTTTCATTCTCAATCATACCTGCAGCATCCATGAGGTTTTCGTCAAGTGTAAGGCTGCCCACATAATCAAGGTTCGCTTCAGTAATAGTTGCGCGGTGTACTTTCGATTTTAAGATTTGAATTTGCATGTACTGTTTTTTCAGATTTCGCCGCAAAGTTAAATAAATAAAGCAGCTATTCTGGTTGTAAAAAGCTAAAATAGATGATGGGGGCATAAATTTTGTGGTTGCAAAAAAGTTTGGAAGAATGAGAAAATAATTAACTTTAATATAAAATAACCAAGATGAAAAATGTAATCAACTGGTTTGAAATTTATACTTCAGATTTTAACCGGGCAAAAAAGTTTTATACAGAAGTCTTTAAATGTAAACTGACAGATCTGCCCATGGGTAGTGATAATCATCCCGAAATGGAATATGCTACTTTCCCAGGTGATCAAAATGGATGGGGAGCAAGTGGTGCATTGGCGAAGATGGACATGGCAAAACCAGGGATGGGTGGCACTATTGTGTATTTTATTTCTGAAGAGATCAATGAAGAATTATCGCGGGTAGAAGCTGCCGGTGGCAAAATTATTCGTTCTAAACAGGATATAGGCGATTACGGATTTATTGCCTTGGTAGAGGATACAGAAGGAAATATGATTGGCTTGCACTCAATGAAGTAATCTTTAAAAAGGGGCTTCAAAATCATCCTTTTGACTGGATAATTATGAGATAGACTTTGTTTGAGTAAGCGAATAAATAACACGATTTCTTATTTATCCAATTCAACAAAACCGGCTTCAGCTGCTGTGGCAGCTTCTTTAAAAGATTCTCTTGGTTTCAATCCTAGCAACTTAAACATCATTTTATCCTGGTCAAAATCGGGATTGGGAGTGGTTAATAATTTCTCACCTGAAAAAATTGAATTAGCTCCGGCCATAAAACAAAGCGCTTGTTCAGAAACGGTCATTTCGCTCCGGCCGGCGCTTAATCTTACCATTGCCTTGGGCATAATAATTCTTGCAGTGGCAATCATTCTAACCATATCCCAAATATCAACTTTTTCATTTCCTTCAAGCGGCGTTCCTTTCACCCTCACCAAAGCATTGATGGGAACGCTTCCCGGATGAGTTGGCAAGGTGGATAAAGTATGTAGCATGCCAATTCTGTCTTCATATTTTTCGCCCAGCCCAATAATTCCGCCACTACAAACGCTTATTCCGGCATTACGAACATTTTTCAAGGTTTCGAGCCTGTCATCATAAGTCCTGGTGGTAATTATTTCCGGATAATATTCTCTTGAGGTGTCCACATTGTGATTGTATGCGTAAAGTCCCGCTTCATGCAATTTCTCTGCCTGGCTTTCTGTGATCATTCCTAAAGTACAGCACACTTCCATTCCCATTTCATTGACTCCTTTTACCATTTCGAGCACCCGATCAAAATCACGATTGTCTCTCACTTCGCGCCATGCTGCACCCATACAAAACCTTGTAGACCCTGCGTCCTTTGCTTTTTTTGCGGAAGCCAGCACTTCTTCTTTTTTCATGAGCGCCTCCACTTTAAGCCCGGTATGATTCCGGATAGATTGCGAGCAATAAGAACAATCCTCCGTACAGGCACCGGTCTTAATAGAAAGCAAAGTACATACCTGCACTTCACCGGTTTCCTGGTATTCACGGTGAATGACAGAAGCTTTATAAATCAGCTCTAACAAAGGCGTGTTGTAGATTTCAGCGATCTCTTCTTTTGTCCAGTCGTTTCTTATTTGCATTTAGATAAATGGGTTTATGATGGTTAGATTTTTTTTCTATTTTTTAGTTATGATGCAATTCTTCGGAATATAAAATAGAGCATTCATTTTGTAAAGCTGAGGCAATTATTAATGGATCGTAGTAAGAATACTGGTATTTAAAATGAATTTGTAATACCTTATTTATGGTTACCAAATTACTAGATTTAACTTTAAAATTCATATCTAATTTCGATAAAGTCTTTGAAATTGAAGCTTCATCAAGTTCAAATTTCTTAAAGGCATTACAAATTTCTTGTAACACCTGGGTTACTAATCACTGATTTAGTTTCATTGACTAGTCGTTTTGCAACTATACTCTTATGATCGTTAATCAAAGAATAAGCGTATAAAATAATATTTGTATCAAAGAAGATATTATCGCTCATTAGCTTCCTCTCAATTAAATTTAAATTCTGAAAGATCTAATTTAATTGCATCAAAAGATTTGCTGTTTAAATCTTTCAAATCTCTTGTTCCCTTTTCAATTTTAAAAGCAAGAGCTTCAATTTCTGATCCAATAAATTATCAGGAATAATTAATTCTATTTCATTGTTTTTTCAGGAACAATAATTTCTCTTATTGATTCCATAATTTAATTTTTATTTATCAAAAATAACTCAAATTGGTTTTAGGTGAAAGAGCCAAAACTGTTTCATAAATCAACCTTATGGTATTGTCCACATCATCTTTATGAATCATTTCTACCGTTGTGTGCATATAACGCAATGGAATAGAAATCAATGCTGACGGGCATCCATCATTTGCGTAAGCAAAAGAATCTGTGTCGGTGCCGGTGCTGCGGCTAACGGCAGCAAGCTGATAAGGGATACTATTTTTAACGGCTGTGTCTTCTATCAGATCACGCAATTTATTATGAACTGCGGGACCGTAAGTTAAAGATGGCCCTTTGCCACATGAACATTCCCCTTCCGTATTTTTATTGATCATTGGAGTGGTCGAATCATGCGTAACATCTGTAATAATGGCGACATTTGGTTTTATTCTTCTCGCAATCATTTCTGCACCGCGCAACCCGATTTCTTCCTGAACTGCATTCACTACATACAAAGAATAAGGAATTGTTTTTTTATTTTCTTTTAATAAACGCGCAACTTCCGCAATCATAAAACCGCCAATGCGATTGTCAAATGCGCGGCCGATTAAATTGCCATAAGCGATCTCATCAAAACCTTCTGTGTACGTAACTACAGCGCCGACATGAATTCCTAAATCTTCTACTTCTTTTTTATTTCTTGCTCCGCAATCGAGAAAAAGATTTTCGACTTTTGGTTGTGTTTCTTTATTGTCGTCACGATGACGGGTATGAATTGCCGGCCATCCAAAAACCGCTTTCACCGCACCTTTTTTCCCATGGACAATAACACGTTGCGAAGGAGCAATCTGCTGATCTACTCCGCCATTTCTTTTTAAATAAATAAATCCTTCGGGAGTAATATAATTTACAAACCAACTGATCTCATCAGCATGCGCTTCTATCACCACTTTAAAAGGTTTATCGGGATTGATAACGCCAACTGCTGTTCCGTAAGGATCGGTGAAAGTAGTTCCCACAAAAGGTTTGATATAATTCATCCATACTTTTTGCCCGTTCGATTCTGAACCAACTGGTGAGGCTGTGTTCATGTAAGTCTTCAGAAAATTTAATGATTTTTCAGAAATACCGGAAGAAGATTTTTTGCTATTTGCCATTTTAAAAAATTAAAATTTAATTGTGAGAAAATGCAAATTTAAAGGTTTAGGCTGAATAGGTAAACGAGCGTCGCCTGCAACAACATCATCCCGTCAATACCGGCGAGATAAACAAAATCCGAATTTGATCTTTTGGTAATCTCGATTGTTACCAAAGTAGCAGCAGCCGAAATGACCATCGGAATTAAAAATCGCATTTGAGGAAAATAAAAATATTGCGCGATACATAACAAGACAAAAACAAATAACAACCAGTATGATAAAGAGTAAGATTTTTTATGGCCAAGTACCACCGCCAATGTCTTTATATTTTCTGAATTATCTACTTCGATATCACGCATGTCAAACAGTAAACAAAGAATAAACATGAAAAGCAATCTTTTGATAAACACAAAAATAAAAAGGCCAGTGTCATAGGCATGGCCGCTCATCGGAAACCATACGGTTACTAACGTCCATAAAAAAGCGAGCGTTGTTATTTTTAAAAATCCATAGTCTTTAATTCGCTTTTTTTTTGCAAAAGGAAGAAAGGGAAATGAATATAAAAAAGAAACACACCCAAGAACAAAAAGAATAAAAAAATGTTCGAGGTGAAAGCTAAATAAACTAAATAATATTAAAACACTTCCGGCGATCAAAAGTATGACATGAATGTTTTTATTTCTTTGAGACCAGCGAAGGCGAGCTGAATCTTTTGCGGCAACTTTTTTTACAAGGTAATGCAGATTATACTGAACAATTGTAGCGCCGAAAACAAAGCAATAAAAGCTGAAATTATTTAAAGGAACGCCCAATAAAATATTGGTTTCCATACAAAAAGCCACCGCACATCCGGCAACAAAAATGCTTGTGAATAAAATAAATTCCAGTAATTTTTTGATGCGCACTTTTATTGATAAATAATAATAATTGGAGGTGAGGAAACTGTGTCACTCACATGGTTGGCTTTATCTTTTATGGCAAAACGGAAAATAGCGGTATCATTTCTGGAGCATTGTGGCGCCATATTAAAATAAGAAATGTCGTTCGGATTATTCCCAAAAGTAACGATGAAATCTCCTTTCTCATTTTTTGAAACAGGAAAATCAGGAATGATGTAGGTGCCGCTATTATTACTGTTTACACAAGTTGGCTCAACTTTTTCCACAAACATGGAATCACTTAAATCGCCTTCTGCATCAGTAAAAGAAAGAGTAAATTGTATTAACTGATGTTGCGGAAGAACGGTGGTATTGACCGATTTAAATTTAAGAGATGGCTTTGAACCAAATTTATCTTTCTTACATCCGGCGAGTATGGCAAATAAGAATATTGAAAATAAAATAGTGTATCGCATCTTTGTGGTTTAATTTTTCAAATTTAATTATTAAAACCTGAATAATAAGTTACAAATATCTGATTGGGAAAATAAAATTTTTGATGCCACTTATTATAATTTCGACCAAATGGCTTTGGAAATATTTTTTTTTCAATACAGGTATAATGAGGTTTATAAAAAATATATTGATGCGCTTGGCATTGTTCCTGAAACCATCAATTCCATTGAAAAAATCCCATACTTGCCCATCTCTTTTTTTAAAACCCATCTGGTTTCTACAACAACTTTTGGGCCTGAAATAATTTTTGAAAGCAGCGGCACGACAGGGAAAAATACCAGCAGGCATTTAGTAAAAAGCCTTCAGCTTTATCAAAAAAGTTTTGTCAAAGGATTTAATTTATTTTATGGAAATCCTGCCAAATGGTGTTTTCTTGGTCTGTTGCCGGGTTATCTGGAAAGAGAAAATTCTTCATTGATCGAAATGGTAAATGAACTGATCAAAAAGAGCCATAATTCTTACAGTGGATTTTATTTGCATGATCATGAAAAACTTTACAAGGCGTTGGTGCACAATGAAATTATCGAGCAGCCAACTTTGTTGATTGGGGTTACGTATGCGCTGCTGGATTTTGCGGAAAAATATTCTATGAAATTACATAATACCGTCGTCATGGAAACGGGCGGTATGAAAGGGAAAAGAGAAGAAATAACGCGCGAAGAAGTACATGAAGTTTTGAAAAATAAATTGGGATTGCGAACAATCCATTCAGAATATGGAATGACGGAATTATTGTCGCAGGCTTATTCAAAAGGAAACGGATTGTTCCAAACCCCACCGTGGATGAAGGTTTTGGTACGTGAATACAATGATCCTTTTGCAATAAACGTTAAAGCTACGACTGAAAAACCGGTAAACGGGTTGATCAATATTATTGATTTGGCAAATTTATATTCATGTAGCTTTATCGCCACCGATGATGTTGGAAAAATTTACAAGAATAACACTTTTGAAGTTTTGGGTAGAAGAGATTCGAGCGACTTAAGAGGTTGCAGCTTGTTAACTTTTTAGTAAACAAAATCGAAAATCGTGAATTCATATTTAGTAAATTAACATCAACATTTAATCGAATAGCTTTTCAGTAAACGAACAAATTATGTTGATTTTTATTTGATGAAAGTCTTCCAAATAATATTTGTTTTAAAATAAAAAAGTATTTTACCTTTAGGAAATCCTTTTCCAACGAACTCACTTCTTATCAGAGCTTCCTCATTATCACCAGATTGGTTTACCTTTTTTACTACGGTTATTAATTTTTATTCACTTCAAAAATCAAAAAAAATGAGAAGTTTATTTCTAACAACCGTCGGAGCAATTTTTTGCGTTGGGCTGTGCAGTGCACAAGTTACGGACAGTGCCAATACAGGCAATGAAAACACGATGAAAGTTTATCACGCGATCGAAACCGGTGATATGAGCAACCTTGATCAGATTATTGATGCTAACATTGTTGATCATACGATGCAGGGTGACGTTACCGGGCTTGATGCAGTAAAAAATATGTTTATGCAGATGCATGATCACATTGATAATCTTTCGATGAAACTTATTTCCGGGGCAAATAATGGAGAATATAATTTTGCTTTATCAAGAATGACCGGTACTACCAATAGTGACTTTATGGGAATGCCTGCCAATACGCCTATTGATATGACAGATGTAGATGTGGTGAGAACTAAAAATGGAAAAGCGGTTGAACATTGGGAATATATTGGCCCGAAAGAAGCGATGGAAATGATGAACATGCATCATGAAATGCCAATGGATTCAACGAAAACGCAATAGGGATTTCAATAATTTTTTTAGTAAACAAATGGGACTGGATTTTTTATTAAAAAAATCTTGAAAAGAAAAGCATGGAATCAATGATATGCTCCTGCCAGTAAGCCCATTCATGTCCGCCTTCGTATTCTTCATAATCGTGCATGATGTTATTTTCAAGTAACTGTTGATGCAGAAGGCGGTTATCTTCCAACAGAGAATCCGAAGTTCCGCAATCAAAATTTATTGCGGGAAGGTGATCTTTGTATTTTAGAATGGTAGCAAAAACATCTTCCTCGCTTTTATCTTCCTGCAAATAATTTTCAATTTTTTCTTCAACAAATAATTCCATTTGGTGCACATTTGTAATGGAAGAATGTGCGGAAATTGCAGTGAAAAGATCCGCATATTTTACGCCGATTTTAAAAGCGCCAAACCCACCCATTGATAATCCGCCAATAAAAATTTTTGATCGATCATCCACTTGGGGAATACATTTTTTTATAGCAGCCGGAACGTCTTCTGCGATCCATTTTTCAAAATCAAAATTGTTGTGCCGAAGAAATGCCGAACCATCACCCCATAATCCATCAGAGGGCATGGCGATAGTTACAGGAGCAATTATTTTTTTTCTGATTAGCTCTAAAACTGAAATATGCACACCGCCACTTAAAGCCCAGCTCCAGGAACTTCCATAAACGCCGTGCAGCAAAATTACCAGAGGGCATGAAGACAGATCTTCTATTCCGGGAGGAACAAAAACACAGATGTCGCCACGTCCTTTTAAGTGCTCGCTTTTAACGGTTATGTATCTAAGGAAATCGTTTTCAAATCGGGGGTTCGAGATTTCAATCGTGTTGAATTCTTTCATTTTTATTTAAATTCTATAACACCTTTTGCATTTTTACCTTCCAGCAAATCATGAAAAGCCATGTCAAGTTGCGATAAAGAGTAAGTTTGGGTAACCAATTCTTCCAGCATTAATCTGCCGTTTTCATAGTGCTTGATGATTGACGGAAAATCTACCTGGGGTCTGCATCTTCCATACAATGGATTGATGTATTTTTTATCCCATTCAAATAAATTCATGTCAAAAGAAATTTCTTCCTCAATTCCGCTCACCTGAACTGCAGTACCTGCATTTCTAACCATTGCCAAGGGCGATGCGCCCAAAGCTGGAACAGCCGTGCATTCAAAAGCGTAATCAGCACCACAGCCATTCAGGATCTCCTTTACTTTTTGGGAGGCATTCAACAACCCTTTATCATTTTGGTCGGCAAGAATTGTATCTGTGGCGCCCATTTTTTTCGCCATTTCAAAACGGCTTTCTTTTACATCAATGACAATAATTGTTTTTGCTTTTAAAAGTTTTGCAGCCTGGATCACATTAAGCCCGACGCCACCTGCCCCTATAACTACAACGGAGCAACCGCGTTTTACTTTGGCTGCATTTACTACCGATCCATAGCCGGTCATTACGCCGCAGCCAATGATACTTGCGGCAGCAAAAGGCATTTTAGTGGAATTGTTTTTTACGACTGCACCTTTTTTTACCAAAGTATATTCCGATAAAGTACCTAGATTAAATGAACGGTCAATGTTTTCACCATTAAAAAGTGAGCCGCCAAAGTGTGCGTGGCCACGATTATTCTGTCCGGTGACGGGTGAATTATTTTCGCAAATATTTTGATGGCCTCTTTTGCATTGATTACAATGGCCGCATGGAATTGCCCAATTTAAAATGACTGAATCGCCTTCAGAAAAATTTCTCACATTTCTTCCAACCTTTACAACGGTTCCTGCGCCTTCGTGGCCAAGAACAATTTGTTTTCCCCACTTTAAAGAATCGTGATCCGTATGACAAATTCCAGCGGCTTTTATTTTTACCAGGACTTCATCAAATGAAGGTTCTTCGACTTCAATCTGTTCAATTGTAAAATTTCCTTTGCCATCTGTTATAGCGGCTTTGCAATTAATTTTTTCCAAGGAATTTTTGTTTAAATGCTTTTGAGTTTTTAAATTATAAAACCAATGGATTCAATTCAGAATCTGCCGGCGTTCCGACTGCTTTATTCATGAGCCATGTTTTCAAATCATTTTTTTGCCATGAGTTTTTTGGTTCGGCAATTTTTGCTTCATCAGCCAGATAAATAATTGTAAAAACTTCACGCATCATTGCTGAACTATTTCCTGGCGCATTGTGAATAGTGAAACCGGTGTGCCAGGTGGCATCGCCGGCTTTCATGGTTTTTGCACGACTTATTTCAAAATTATTTTCGCGGACATATTTATCAAACTCCTGTTCAGATTCGTCTGAAATTTCAAAATTGAAAACGCTTCCTTTTTTTTGAGAACCGGATGCAAAAGTCAGCATGCCCATGTTCACATCAATGTCAACGAGCGGCATCCACATCGTGACTGTTTTGTCAGTATCAACTGGCCAATAATATTGATCCTGGTGCCATGGAGTAGGGCCGCCGCCCGGTTCTTTAAATAATGCCTGATCATGATAAATGCGCACATTTTTTACGCCTAACAAATCTGCTGCAACTTGTGCGAGTCGCTTTGACATGACCAGTTTTTTTACATTTTCATCATGGCGCCACAAATTCATAATTTGTAAAAATGCTTTCCCGTACGTATCGCGATCTTGCATTTTCCTTTTCTCTGTATTATACTTCAGTGCTGCAATTGAAATAACAGAATGATAGGCTGCTACTTCTTCAGGTGATAACAATCCACGGGTGATGGTGTGTCCGTTTTCTTTAAATTTTTCAATTTGTTCTTGTGGAATCTTTTTGATGTCGTTCAGTTCAGGCAGCGATTGTTTTTTGATTTCCATAGTGTAGAATTAAAAAACGAAGGAATGGGAAATTATCCGGAATTAAAAGGATGAAATTGGTAAAATATTGGGATATTTTATCCTAATTTCACTCTCTATTGATTCAGAAAAACAAAATAAGCAATGTCAAAGGCAACTTTTGAAATAATAACTTCCGCTGAAAGAGAATCTTTTGTAATAAAAAAGTTTGATAAAAAAGGTTTCGCTGCACCTTTTCATTTTCATCCTGAATTTGAATTAACAAGTATTGTTGAAGGAAAAGGAAAACGTTTTGTAGGAAACAATATGGCTGGTTTTTATGACAATGATCTTGTATTGATGGGTGCCGGACTTCCTCATTGCTGGAAGCTCGCGCCGTTAGAAAATAGCCAGGCCACTTCATTGGTGATTCATTTTAACTATGAATTTTTAGGGAAAGATTTTTTTGAAAAACCGGAGTTGGATCACATCCGGAAATTACTTAAAAGAAGTGAGTGTGGCATTGAATTTCGGGGAAAAATAAAAGAGCAGGTCAAAGAAAATATGGCGTTGATTTTAGAAGAGAAAAATCATTTTAAAAAATTGATTCTTATGCTTGAAATTTTAAATAAACTCGCTGGTTCAAGAGAATATATTTTACTCAATAAAAAAGATTCTGTTAAGCAGCAGTCAGATGATAGCCACGAACGGATCAGTAAGGTTTTTGCGTATATCGTAGAAAATTTCCGTGAGGATATTTTGATGAGTGAGGCTTCAAAAACAATTGGAATGACACCCAATGCTTTTTGCAAATATTTCAAAAAAATTACGCGTAAAACTTTTATGGAAACGGTGATAAATTATCGGATCAATTTTGCTACACAGCAATTAATTGAAACGGATAAAAGCATTGCTGACATTTGCTTTGAAAGTGGCTTCAGAGACATGTCGCACTTTTACAAAATATTTTCTTCGCGTATGGATTTAAGCCCGCTTAATTATAGAAAACAGTTTTTAAGGGAAACAGTAAATGAAGAATAATTTGTTGATTCTTTTATTTAGTAAACAAACAAATAATTCACTTTTCTATTTTGTTTTTTATTTTTCCTCAATAACCGGTCGCGGCGAATGATCTAAATTTCTTTTAATCAATTCAGGAACATGTTTGTGTTTGAACAGAATCACAAATAAAATGGCGACAATCAATGCATACAAAGAGAAGGAAATCCAGATGCCATGCCAGTCTTTGGTGTTATCGGCGTAAGTAAAAAACTGGTCAATTACGATGCCGCTGATGGAACTTCCCAGCACGGCTCCAACTCCGTTGGTCATCATCATGAAAAGCCCCTGGGCGCTTGCTCTGATGGAAGGATCGCTTTGTGTTTCTACAAAAAGAGAGCCTGAAATATTGAAAAAATCGAACGCCATTCCATAAACAATACACGAAAGAATAATCATCCAAAGTCCATCGCCGGGATTGCCATAAGCGAATAAACCAAATCGCACAAACCACGCGAGCATACTGATCAACATTACTTTTTTTATCCCAAATCTTTTTAAGAAAAAAGGAATCGCCAGAATAAAAAGTGTTTCAGAAACCTGCGAAATACTCATGATAATTGCCGGGTATTTTACAGCGATCAGTCCTTTATATTTTCCCACATTGGCAAAGTCGTGAAGAAACGTATCGCCATAAGCATTGGTCAATTGTAATGCTGCACCGAGTAACATGGCGAACAGAAAAAAGATCGCCATTTTTCGGTTTTTTAATAACCGGAAAGAGTTAAGCCCTAAAACATCTATCAAAGATCTCTTCTCTTTGGAACGTAGTAACGGTGGGCATTTTGGTAAAGTGAATGCATAAAATCCCAGTATCAGAGAAGCAATAGAAGCTACATAAAATTGACCCGAAGTTGTTTCCATGTGCAACAAACTGACAACCCAAAGCGCCACAATAAATCCGATGGTGCCCCAAACCCTGATTGGCGGATAATCTATCACTACATCCTGTCCGTTTCTTTTTAAAGCGGAATAAGCAACCGCAATTGATAAAGAAATCGTTGGCATATAAAACATCATGTTTAAAAGCATTACCCAAAACATTGTGAAAGGATCGTTGATCATTGGAATCGTGAAAAGTACGATCGCTCCGCAGATGTGAAAAATGCCGTATAATTTTTCCGCATTCACCCATTTATCAGCGATAATTCCGGCGATCGAAGGCATGAATAAAGAGGCAAGTCCCATGGTTGAAAAGATAGCGCCAAATTGTGTACCTGACCATTGTTTTGTCTGAAACCAGTAAGCGCCAATTGTGATGAGCCATGAACCCCAAATAAAGAACTGTAAAAAATTCATTACAATCAGACGGAACTTGATATTCTTCATCTATTTTTAATTTTAAAAATTATATATTTAAAAGCAACCTTTAAGCGGTTAAAACCGATAAATATTTTTTCGATAATGGCCGAAAGTTTTAAATAATTTTGAAAGATAAGAGAATAAATAAAATCTTTTGCGCTAAGTTTTGCTTTCAACTTAAAATCCTACTTTGCGATTGGAAACTACTTCTAAAATATTTCATCACCAATCTTTCAAATCAGCACCTGTGTTGAAAAAATTACTACTCATTATTTGCGGATTATTTGTTCTTTTTTTCAATGGCTTTTCTCAGAAAAAGAAAGCCGCACCGGCTCAAGAAAAGATGCCGCAAATTATTCGATGTGCTACAACACAGCGGGTGGAGATGTTATTCAGGGCATTTCCTGAAAAAAAATTACTTGCAGAAAAATTAGCCAAACAACTTCCAAATAATTCTTTGCGTGCTCCCAAACGCCTGGCAGCTATTGTTAATATTCCTGTGGTTTTTCATATTGTTCTTTCAAATCCTTATGTAATTACTGATGAAGCCGTGAGATCGCAGATAGATGCAATGAACACCGATTTTGCTGGCTTGAATGCGGATAGCACCAATATTCCGGCAGCATTTGAAGCGGTGAGGGGACATTCCTTGATCCGGTTTGTTTTAGCCAAAAGAACCCCTTCAGGTCAATTGACAAATGGAATTGACAGAGTTTCAAGTTCTACAACGGGCGATCCGAATAATGTTATCGATTCAATAAAAAGAAAATCTTTGGGCGGTGCGGATGCATGGGATCCAAATTCATACTTGAACATTTGGGTGGGAAATATTTCCGGCGGTCAGGGCGTGCTTGGCTACACACAAATTCCTGGAAGTGGCTCTCCGCTTGATGATGGAGTTTTTTGTAACATTTTGGGATTTGGCATTAGTTCCTGTAATGCGAACAGCTATAATAAAGGCCGTACCATCGTTCATGAATTGGGACATTATTTTGGCCTTAATCATATTTGGGGTGATGACGAAACTGCATCAAACAAATGCAGCGGCGATGATTTTCGCCCATTGACAGATGATGGTTCTACCTACACTTTGCCGTTGACGTTATATAACCCACATGGCAAAGGAAATACATCGGAGGATATTGGAGATACTCCCAACCAGGCAATTCCATTGATGGATTGCTCGTCTGGAATAGTTACAGATGAATGTTCATCAGCCGCCCCCGGCATTATGTATGAAAATTTCATGGATTACACAATGGATAATTGTTACAGTTTGTTTACAAAAAAGCAGGTAGCAAGAATGGAATATGTTCTTCAGAATTATAGAAGTTCTTTGATCACTTCAACAGGGGCAACGGCTCCTGCAAACGCGCCTTCTGTGGATGCCGCGCCAATCTTATCCGTCAATCCGGGTGGTGTGGAAACAATAGGTTGTACTTCGATTTTTTATCCTTCCACTTTAACCTGTGCGGGAAATATTGTTCCAAAAGTGCTGATAAAAAATAACGGATCAAATACCATTACTTCGTTAACTGTTGGCTATGTGCTCAATGGCGGTACGCCGGTTACAGTTTCTATAAATACCAATTTGGTTTCCGGAGCAACACAAATGATTCCTTTCCCTTCGATTGCTGTTTCCACTGGTAATTATATTTTCAAATTTTTTACTAAAAATGTAAATGGAAGCCCGGCTGATAATGTTCCTGGAAATGATACATTAACTGCAACGCTTTCCGTTCCTAACCCAGTGTCACTACCACTTTCAGAAGGGTTTGAAAATAGTATTTTCCCCCCGTCCGGTTGGGCAATCATTAATCCGGGAAATGATGTTACCTGGGCGAAAACCACTCCCGGAAGCCAAAGCGCCCATTCGATGTTTATTGATAATTTTGATAACAATTCTGTCGGTCAAACAGATGAAATAAGAACTCCGAAATTAGTTTTAACAAGTTCAGATCCTGTCGTTATCACTTTTGATTTGGCTCATAAAAATTATCCTGATGCCGCATATAATGATAGTTTGCAGGTGTTGGTTTCCAATGATTGCGGCGCTACTTTTAAAATATATTTTAATAAAGCAGGAGCTGCGCTTGCAACGGCAGGCTCTTCGGCTGACGCTTATGTAAATCCGGCTGCTTCCGACTGGAAAACTCAGAAGATCACTTTGTCCGGTTCTATTTTAAACGCGGGAAATATTATTGTAGCATTTAGAAATACCAGCGACTGGGGGAATAATATTTTTATAGACAACATTAATATTAAACAAGAAACCTCAAGAGATATATCTGTGATTGCTGTAAATCCACCAGCAGCAATAGATTGCGCGGAACCCACTATTCCAACGGCGACAATAAAGAATGTTGGATTTTCTACAATAACCGGATTTAAAGTTTCTTATAAAATTGATAATGGCACTCTTTCTGAAACAACTGTTTCGGGGATTTCGCTAGCAGCAGACCAGCAGGTAAATGTTCCTTTAAACGCTTTTACTCCTGTTGACGGTCAACATACGATTACCGTGTTTACAACTTCGCCGGTTTCTTCTTTGGGAACGGGAGATCAGTCGCCTTTAAATGACACGCTTACCAAAATGTTTGTTGTAGTTGGTAAAGTCAATCCTCCGGTAACAGAAGATTTTGAAAATCCTGTTTTCCCGCCACCAACCTGGGTGATAGAAAATGATGATGGCGGCATAACATGGGAAAGAACAACACAATCTGCAAAAACGGGAACCGCTTCGATGGTGATAAAAAACTTTAATTATTCTTCAACCGGTACCACTGATAAATTTGTTTCTTCTGTTATCACCGGAACCGCCAATTTTGATACTTTGTTTGTTTCTTTTGATTATGCTTATGCGCTAGGAAACTCAACAAACTTATCAGACACCTTGGAACTGCAGGTCACTACCGATTGCGGACAAACCTTTACAACTGTTTGGAAAAATTGGGGAAATGGTTTACAAACCACTACTGATCAATCATCCGGCGGATTTGTCCCGACAGTAAATGACTGGAAAAATGTGACCCTTAATTTATTTAAACAGGTCGGAACAAATGATTTTCAACTTTATTTTGTTGACAAAGGCAACAGGCAAAATAATTTATACATTGACAACATTAATCTTTATGGAATTACAGTTCCTGAAAAATTGAAACAGCAAGGATATTTAATTTATCCAAATCCATTTCATCAACAATTTTTTATCAGGAATTATGAAGTTCCGGTTACATTGCAGAGTGCACATATTTACAATTCCATTGGACAACTGGTGTGGTCAAAATCGTATAACGGTAATGCATACACGCAAATGCCGGTTGATCTTGCAAATGTTCAACCAGGCGTTTACATTGTTAAACTTCAATACTCGGATAAATCCGTTGTGCAGAAGATTGTGAAGAATTAAAGGTGCGAATGTATCAATCTGCTAATGTGCCAATTTGCTAATTATAAATCAGTAGTATTTGATTTACTGATAATGTAAATTACTCGAATTTTAAAACTTTAATTGGTCATACATAAAAAAGTTGAAAGTCGATTCCAGTAATTGGTGCCTTAAAATTCGTGACAAGTAACATTTGTGCAATTCGTTCTTTAATTTTGCGTCATGCAAAACATAAAAAAAGAAGAAGAGATTTTAGATATTATTAAAGCATTACCCGAAGGCAAATTATTTAAAAAAATTACTGAAAAAGTAATGGGAGATGAAAGAATAACTGATGAAGAAGGAATTCTTCTTTTTCAAAAAGCCAGTCTTGGATTAAGCGCCTATTTAGCAAATTATATCAGGGAAAAGAAGTACGGAGATAAAACTTATTTCAACAGAAATTTTCATATTGAGCCGACGAATGTTTGTGTTTTTTCGTGCAAGTTTTGTTCTTACTCACGGCTGTATGCTCATCGCGACGAAGGTTGGGCATTGAGTAAAGAACAAATGATGGATATTGTAAAAAGTTACGATGGAAAGGCAGTTACAGAAGTTCATATTGTTGGTGGCGTGCATCCAAAAATGAATCTTGATTTTTTCTGTGATTTTATTTCTCAGATAAAGCAATACAGGCCGGAGTTGCATATAAAAGGATTTACGGCTGTAGAACTGGATTATATGTTTAAAAAAGCAAAACTTTCTGTGAAAGAAGGGCTAAAAAAGTTACATGATGCGGGTTTACAATCCTTGCCTGGCGGTGGTGCAGAAATTTTCGATGATGGAATCAGAAAACAAATTTGTGAAGATAAAGTGGGCGCGGAAGGGTGGTTAAAAATTCATGAAGAAGCGCATTTATTGGGAATGCACACCAACGCTACGATGCTTTATGGTCACATCGAAAATTATGCGCATCGCATTGACCACATGAGCCGTTTAAGAAATCTGCAGGACAAAACGCACGGCTTCAATACGTTCATTCCTTTGAAATTCCGCAACAAAAATAATGACATGAGCCATGTGGCTGAATCTTCTATTATTGAAGACATGAAGATGTATGCGGTCGCAAGAATCTACATGGATAATTTCCAGCATTTAAAAGCATATTGGCCAATGCTCGGCAGGCAAAACGCACAACTTTCTTTGTCATTCGGCGTAGATGATATGGATGGAACAATTGATGATTCTACCAAGATTTATTCAATGGCCGGAAGCGAAGAACAAACACCCACAATGACTACGGATGAATTGGTCATGCTCATTTCTCAAGCTGGTCGCCAAGCTGTTGAAAGAGATACTTTGTATAATGTGGTAAAAAATTATTCTGTAAAAAAAGATGTTCAATTTGACGCGGCTTTGAATTAGAAATTGATGTCTTAATTTATAGCATCTCGCAGGAAAAAGCGATTTTAAATTATGGGATAAAGTCGATAATTTCTCAAAAGTATTTGTGAGTGAAGAATCCGGTGTTATTTCATGAGAAGATGAAATTGATTTGGATGCACTAAACATCTGTTGTGCAATAAAAGGAATTTCATCTGATAGATTTTTGCAAAGTCAAAGCCGTCATGCCAAGTATTAGTGCTTTCTATGTAATTTTTGGATGTATTGGAAAGATCATAATCCTCCACATTTTCATGCAACTTATAATGAATTGAAAATTTAGTCAATATAGCTGATCTTTCAATTTATGCCGGATAACCTGCCCGTGCATTTGGGCTTTTAAATGAATGATCTTTAATTTATCAGCAAGGACTTTTAGAAAATTGGCAATTGATGTCCCAATCCCTTCCTTTTAAAAAAATTGAACCGCTAAAATAATAACACTCCTTCAACGCTTTTGATGCAATTCAATAAAGATAAAATGCCTTTATTATCTTAATTTTGCACACTTTAAAAAAAGCATTGGCTTTATTCTTCATTCAAAATTTCTTATTTCTTATTTCATGTTATTAGGTTTACAAAATGTAACGTTTGAATTTGGTGCAAGAGTGATTGTAAAAAACGCTACCTGGCACATCCAGCCCAATGAAAGGATCGGACTTATCGGTTATAATGGAACCGGAAAATCTACTTTATTAAAAGTATTAACCAATCAATATCTTCCTTCATCCGGTACCGTAGAAAAAGGAAAAGAAACTACCATTGGTTTTCTTCACCAGGATTTACTGAGTTTTGATACAGAAGAATCTATCATGGAAGTGGCTTTAAGCGCTTTTGAAAAAGTGCAGGCGTTGCAAAAAGAAATTGAAGAAATAGGACACGAATTAGAAAAGACTTCTGATGAATCTTTGGCGCATATTTATGGTGATAAACTTCATGAACTTGAAGTATTGGGTGGTTATGACATTCATCATAAAACAGAAGAAATATTACAAGGACTTGGATTTGCAAATGCTGATTTGCAGAGGCCTTACAAAACATTTAGTGGTGGTTGGAGAATGAGGGTTTTATTGGCAAAAATGATTCTCATGAATCCCGACGTTTTGCTACTAGATGAACCTACAAACCATTTGGATTTACCTTCTATTGAATGGCTTGAAAAGTATTTGCAACATTACCACGGATCAGTTGTAATTGTTTCTCATGACCGTTATTTTTTAGATAGAATGGTTACAAAAATTGTTGAATTGTATCAACAGGAATTGCATTTTTATACTGGTAACTATTCTTATTATTTACAGGAAAAAGAACAGCGCATCGAGTTGCAAAAACGCGCTTATGAAAATCAGCAGGATTACATTCGCCAACAGGAAAAATTTGTAGAACGTTTTAAAGCAAAAGCTTCAAAAGCCGCACAGGCACAGAGTATCATGAAACGCCTCGACAAAATCGAACGCATTGAAAATACAGAATTAGAAAGGCCAAATATGCGCATCAATTTTACGATTGGTCATCAACCAGGAAGAATTTTGTGTACATTAAAAGATGCATCTAAAAGTTTTGGTAATGTAAAAATTGTAGAACATACCGGTGCGGAAATTAATCGTGGAGATAAAATCGGATTGATCGGCGCAAACGGAAAAGGAAAATCAACTTTGTTGAGAATGGTTGCAGGCGTTGAAGCTTTTGAAGGCCAGAGAGTAGAAGGCCATAATGTGAAAGATGCTTTTTATGCGCAGCATCAATTGGAAGCGCTAAATATGGAAAACACTGTTTTGGAAGAAATGAATTATTCTGGCAGTGGAAAAACAGAACTCGAATTAAGAACATTGCTCGGATGTTTTCTATTTAGCGGCGATGATGTAGAGAAGAAAATAAAAGTATTGAGCGGTGGTGAAAAAGCGCGTGTTGCTCTTGCAAAGACAATCGTAAGCAAAGCGAATTTTTTATTGCTGGATGAACCGACGAATCACCTGGATATGCATTCAGTTGATCTCTTAATCGAAGCGTTGAATAAATATGAAGGAAGTTATATTCTTGTGAGCCACGACCGGTATTTTGTGAACAAAACCGCCAACAAAATCTGGGAAATTGAAGATTATAAGATCAAAGAATTTGTAGGCACTTATGATGAATGGGAGCGCTGGAAACAAGAGAGGAAAGCTGCTGAAAATAATGTTTCCAAAAAGAAAGACCTTACTATTGAAAAAAAACCGGCACATTCTGAAAAGCGATCAAACAATCATCATCCCGAGAATCGTGAACAGCAAAAAGAATTGCAAAAATTAAAAAGACAATTCGAGCTATTAGAAGAAATAATTGCCAAAAGCACGGAGGAGAAAAAACAACTGGAAGCAAATCTTGCTCTTCCTGAAATATATTCCGACAATCAAAAATTTATTGAAGCAGAAAAAAAGTACAAGCAAAAATTGGAGCAATTATCTAACGCAAATACAGAGTATGAAAGAGTATTTGAAAAACTTATGTTGATGGAAGAAAAAGTCCATTCGTAATTCTCCGGCTCGAAATCCAAAATCTTTCTAAAACTCCATTACTGCCGCGTCATGTATAAAATCAATGGATCATCGCTTCCCCAGGGTGCCAGTCGAAGTGTCGGAACTTCTTTTTTTGTGAACCGCCAGCTGCGGCTTAAAAAATTAAATTCAGGTATCGAATCTGGCAAAGTAATAATAAGTTTGCTGTAATCATCATTAGTGCTCCATGTTCCCATGTATTCGTTAGTGCCATTTGTCGCTTTTAAAGGGCCATGATAAAAATCTGTTTTTAAAAGAACAAAAGTGTATTCGGTATAATTTGATGTCAGATCGGTTGTGCTGTCTTTGGCGAGAGTTACTTTAAAGTTATTACCAATCACGTATTTATCAAAATATTTTTGGAGTGTGGATTGACTAATATTATCTACAGCTTTTTTGCATGAAAGGCAAAATAACAAAGAAGCTAATAAAACAAACGGCAGATATTTTTTCATAGAAAATGCTTATCAATAAATAGAAAACTTTTGTTTTTTTATAAACGAAATAAAAGTAGTAAAAGTATAAAAGTAATCAACAAAAAATGTTCCTGATTTCATTCTATTAAAATAGGAAAAATGTCGTTGCATGCAGAATTATATTTCATCATAAAACTGCTCAAAACATTTCCCTATCTTTATTTTCAGAAATGTAACATGTTTTATTTACAAAGATTTTTATTCCTGGTTCTATTGATATTCGTTTTTTTAAATGGATCTTCTCAAATTTTTGGAGGCGATCCAGCTTCTATCAAATGGAAACAAATTAACACACCGGCTTCAAGAGTCATTTTTCCACACGGCCTTGATTCTGTTGCGACAAGAATTACCAACATTATTTCATTTATTAAAAATCCTACAGAAAAAACGATTGGTAACCGGTCAAAAAAAATAAATATTGTTCTTCAAAATCAGACGACGGTTTCTAATGCTTATGTCAGTTTAGGGCCTCTCAGAAGTGAATTTTTTTTAACTCCCGATCAGAATAGTTTTGAAATGGGAAGCATTGCATGGCCAGACCAGCTTACGATTCACGAATACCGGCATGTAGAACAGTATAATAATTTTAATGTAGGCCTTTCTAAATTAATGTATAATATTTTCGGTGAAGAAGGCCAGGCACTCGCCAATAATGCAGCCATACCAAATTGGTTTTTTGAAGGCGATGCAGTTTATAATGAAACGAATGTAAGTAAGCAGGGGCGGGGAAGTTTACCTGCATTTTTTAATGCTTATCGCTCACTTTGGGAAGCAGGAAAAAATTATAGCTGGATGAAATTAAGGAACGGATCGTTAAAAGATTTTATTCCTGATCATTATGCGCTTGGGTATTTATTGGTTTCTTACGGACGGGAAAAATATGGTGATGATTTCTGGAAAAACGTAACGCACGATGCTGCAGCTTATAAAAGTTTATTTTATCCATTTCAACATGCAATAAAGAAGTACTCCGGATCGAATTATATTACTTTCAGAAATGAGGCCTTCGATTTTTTTAAAAGAGAATTTGAACTTTTACAAAAGAAGGAATCGAATAAATTGGGAACTTATAGGAATGAAGAGTACCCTTCTTTTACTGAAGATGGCTCAGTGATTTTTGTAAAAAATACCTTTAAACAAAGCCCCCAATTTATAATACGTAAAGGGAATAAAGATCGTAAAATAAGAACTGCAGATTATACTTTAGACACTTATTTTAGCTACCGGAAAGGGAAAATTGTTTACACTTCCTTTCAACCTGATACCCGCTGGGGCTACCGCGATTACAGCAATTTACAGATTATTGATGTTACTAACGGCCATCAACAAACGCTAAGCAAAAAGACGAAGTATTTTTCTCCGGATATTAGCAATGATGGGCGAACAATTGTTGTTGTTGATGAACCTGCTTCAGGAAAATGCAACCTGAAATTATTAAATTCTCAAACAGGAAAACTAATTGAGCAGCTTCCAAACCCGGATAAACTTTTTTATACTTATCCAAAGTTTTATGACAATAAAAAAATAATTTCAGCGGTCAGAAATACCGAGGGACAAATGTCGCTTCAACAAATTGATCTCGATAATAATGAAACAAAAAATCTGCTTCCTTTTACTTACAATGTGATTGGTTTTCCGGTTATCTTTCACGACACACTTTATTTTTCTTATTCTTATAAACAAAATGATGAGCTTTTCGCTTACACATTTTCAGACAAAAAATTATGGAAGATAGAAACAAATAATTTTCAAGGCTTTGGAAAATATCATTCAACTGTAAATGATTCAAACATCGTGTGGACTTCCTTTACAGCAGAAGGCAACCGTTTACAAACGTCTTCAAAACAAGATGTACAATTTAAAGAAATAAATATAGACGACCTTCAAAAGATTACTTCCAGTTTCGGAATTACAGCAATCAATAATACCAATGCAAATTTATTATATATCGTCCCTGATAATACATTTGCGATTAAAAAATACCATAAGAGTTTCAAGCTTTTTAATTTTCACAGTATCGAACCGGCAGTAAATGACCCGCAATACACATTGTCCCTTGTGAGTGAAAATATTTTAAATACACTTGAATCTAATTTATCATTTACTTATGATCGCGCAGAAAAATTTAAACAAACTACTTTTAATGCTACCTATGGCGGTTGGTTCCCTTATCTTTCAGCCGGCATAAATTATTTTGTAGACAGGAGTGCATCATTCCACCAAAATTTGATTCGATACAATCAGATTGAACCTTATGCCGGATTTAATATTCCTCTGAATCTGAGCAGACACCGGTCTTTTACCAATCTTAATTTTGGATCACAGTATGTTTACAGCCAGGGAATTTTCAGGGGAAAGTATCAGGATACTTTAAAATCTTCATACAGTTACAGCAGTAGTTTTATATCGTTCAGTCACCAAACTCAACAAAATCAACAGCAAATTTTCCCCAGTTTTGCACAGACGATTTCCTTTTCTTATAAAACGCCTTTGACACAAATAAAAGGATTTCAATTTTTAGCAAACGGCAATTTATATTTTCCGGGATTTGGTAAAACTCACAGTCTAGTTTTTAACGGTGCTTACCTTCGTAAAGATAGTCTGGATCAAATAAATTTCTCCAGTGGATTTCCGTTTTCGAGAGGTTACCAATCGGTGAATTTTAGGGAAATGTATAAATGGGGAATTAATTATAATCTGCCATTAGTCTTTCCTGATGCAGGTTTTGCAAATATTTTTTATCTCTTAAGAGTCAGGGCCAATTTATTTTATGATGATACTCATGTGAAAGATTTTTTGTCAAGCAGCGATCTTAACTTAGCCGATTTTCGTTCCGCCGGCGCAGAAATTACTTTTGATTCAAAGTGGTGGAACGAAGTAAATGTTTCTTTCGGAATAAGGTATAGCCGCCTGCTTGATAAAGATGTTTATGGCGGCAAAGGATATGATCGCTGGGAAATTATTTTACCCGTAAATATTTTAAATCAGTAAAAACCGTAATTGCAATTATCTGTTGCCTGTAAATATCTAATACGAAATCATTCGTATTTGTTCGTATTCTAGGATTCAGAAACTACCAAATTTAAAATCCTCTTTTTGCATCAAAATTTTCTAATTCTTTTGCTACCGCATTTAAGAAAGTAGAACCCAAAGCACCGTCAATAATCCGGTGATCATAACTTAATGAAAGATACATCATGTGACGAATGGCAATACTGTCGCCCTGTTCGGTTTCAATTACAACCGGGCGTTTTTTTATCGCACCGACAGCAAGGATTGCAACCTGCGGTTGATTAATGATCGGTGTTCCCATCAGGCTTCCAAAGGTTCCTACATTAGTCAAAGTGAAAGTTCCGCCGGCAGTATCATCGGGTTTTAATTTATTATTTCTTGCAGCATTTGCCAGGCCATTTACCTGTTTGGTAAGACCGGTCAAATTTAATTGATCAGCGTTTTTAATTACCGGAACTATTAGGTTTCCACTTGGCATGGCTGTGGCCATTCCGATATTAATATCTTTTTTGATAACGATCCTCTCAGCCTCAACGCTGCTGTTAATGAGCGGATATTTTTTAATGCATTTTACAACTGCTTCAACAAATAATGGCGTGAAAGTAATTTTTTCACCTTCTCTCTTTTCAAAATCTTTCTTTATTTTTTCGCGCCATAAAACCAAATTGGTAACATCGCATTCTGTAAAACTTGTAACATGGGCGCTCGTGTTTTGACTGTCGATCATGTGTTTGGCAATCATTTTGCGCATGCGGTCCATTTCAATAATTTCCACATTTCCTGTATAAACTGCCGGCGTATATTCCTGCCTTTGCAATGCCGCCGGAACTTCATGAACACGCGTTGGCTGCTGGGTTTGCTGCGATTTTTGTTGCGGGGCATTTTTCCTTTTTTCCAGATAAGACATGATATCTTTTTTGCTAACTCTCCCATCTTGTCCGGTACCTTCTATATTTTCTAATTCGCTCATTGAAATTCCTTCGCTCGCTGCAATATTCAAGACCAATGGAGAATAAAAACGAATGGCTGAGCCACTGTTATTTATTGATTTTTTTTCTTCCGGCTGATAAGGAACCTCTTCCATTATCTCCGCTTCCTCATGTTGCTGTTGCGCTGAAGATTGTTGCGAAAAATTATTTTCAGAAGCATTTCCGTCCGTAGTGATTCTTGCAATCACTTTTCCAATGGGCACTACATCATTTTCATTATATAGAATTTCAGCAATCGTTCCTTCCGCAGTTGAGGGCACTTCGCTATCCACTTTATCGGTTGCAATATCGAGCACGGTTTCGTCCATTTCTACTTTATCGCCCGGTTTTTTATGCCATTTCAAAATAGTGGCTTCCATAATGCTTTCGCCCAGCTTGGGCATTATCAAATCTACCATGCTCATAAAGATAATTTAAGATTAAACTGATTAAACAGGCTTCAAAAATAAGAAAAACGATTTAGTTTGTTGGTATTAGTTTAAGGGTATAGGTAATAAGAAATTCAGTTTATTTTTTCATTTACTAAAAACTGGAATCAACAGCCATTGTACAAATTAATGATTCGAAATTATTATATCAAAAAATAAACCATCCTTTTACTTTAGGATGAGATTAGAATCAGTAGATTGATTTGTCAGGCAATTACCGGAAAGTGTTTTAACAGCAAAAGTTTTTCGGAAGGCAAGGTAAGTAAGGAATAAGCCTGGCCATTCAAATCAGAGAATTTCAACTTCGTAAAAATTATTATGATACACGTGAACTATTGTGCCGATGGTGCTTTACTTGAATGCTGCGCTGAAATATCTCCAAGCAACGCCAGCAATATCCAATTCTTTTATTTTTTCTTTTTTATCCATAATCTATCATTTTTTTCGAATGCTAAATCAAAATCAACAGTATTTTTTCTTCCAAATTCCGGCTCTGATTGCTTTACAGCATCATTAACCAATATTGCATCCTGAATTTCTTTTATAGGGTAATCAGCATTTTCTTTTTTTTTAACCAAGAATGGATTAGAATACTCGTGCTCTATTCTTTCCCTCAAAGTGATCAAAATTTAATACGACGCAGTTATCTTTTCTTCTTTAATAATCGCTTTATTTGCGTTAGGCAAAAGCATTATTCAAATAGCCAAAATTATTTTTCCTGTTTCCTTTGTAACACAATAATTCGCAAATTTTTCTTGTATCCAAGACATTTTTTATACCCTTAGAAAAACGTTTTTCTTATAAAGGAAATAGAGGAAAACCCATTTCACAGCCACAAAGCAAATCGCTATAATAACTACATTAAAAGGATTACCAACCAATTGGCCAAACCATTGGAAAAAACTGTTCGTGGTGTAAGTCCAGTTTATAAACCGCCCTGACATGTAGATCAAAATGGAATTCATTCCCACAACCTTAAAGAAAAATGCCCATTTTTTATAACCGAGCACATCAATGATATAATAAAATAAGGACAATAAAAGAAGGCTGATTCCGCCAACATGTAACACAAAAGAACTTGTCCAAAGATTTTTATTGATGGGAAAAACGATGTTCCAGATTTGAGCAAGGATCAATAAAACAACCCCAGCAATCGCCATCATTAAAGCCTTCCTTTGCCGGCTTAACGGACTGTTTTTTAATAAATTGCCAGTTAAGATACCGAGAAGCCCTGTGGCAATTGCAGGAATAGTTGATATCAATCCTTCCGGGTCATGAATGCCTAAATAAAGCCTGCCGGGAAGAACAGAACGATCAATAAAGGAAGCGAAATTTCCTTCCATCGTGAGGTCGCCTTTTGCAAAACCAGGCGCAGCATTGAATTTCAGTAATAGCCAATAACCGATCAGTATGCCGCAAAACCAGATAATCTGCGCCCGTTGTTTTGAGTAGATATAAATGATATTCGCAAACATGTAGGCCAGACCGATTCGCCCCAACACACTCGGGAAGCGGATTTGCGAAAGAGGCTGTATCTTCAGACCGTTATTATAAATAATCCCTAAAATAACCAGGATTAATCCTCTTTTAATCACGCGAAATAAAACCTGTTGCCTGCTTTTTCCTTTTTCCAGTTCGCGCCCAACAGAATAAGGAGTTGCCACACCGGCAATAAAAAGGAAAAGCGGGAATATCAGATCGTAGAAATGAAAACCATTCCAGGCAGGATGCGTAAATTGATTGGAAAGGGTTCCCCAAAAAGTAGAACCTGTTGCCTTGGCCATCCCATGAAAAATCTCTTCGGCGCCCATGATCCAGAACATATCAAATCCGCGCAGCGCATCGAGGGAATAAAGGCGCTGCTTCGGTAAAGTCTCTGTCATTGTTATTGGTTTATATGAGTTAGTGATAATAAGTTTTGCGTGGATAAAAGCAATTACAAGTGTTAAAGATAAGTGATTAGAGAAATGAGTTGAAAAATTTTTATTGGGTGCTCAAAAAGATCATCCCACTTATATTTCCCTAAAACCTTTACTTTGCAAACTACCATGTCTGAAATTTTTTTTTAACTCCACAAGATTCATTTATGAAATTTCTTTCCTTTACATTTATTGCTGTTATATTTTCTTTCAATGCAATTGCACAGCAAACTGCTCCTTTAACTGCAAAGGACTATGACCATGCAGCAAGCTTTTTATCGTCTAACGTACAAAAATATATCGATCACGGAAGCGTAAGGCCTCACTGGATTTCAGGCGACCGCTTTTGGTATCGCGATTTGAATGCCAACGGAAGTGAATTTATTTTGGTGGATCCTGCAAAAGGAAAACGAGCCGCAGCTTTCGACCAGCAGAAACTGGCTGCTTCGCTTTCTGCTGCAACCGGAAAAACATATCAGCCGGCAATATTACCTTTTGAAAGATTTGCCTTTTCAGAAGATGAAAAGTCCATTTACTTTAATGCGGATAGAAACCAATGGAAATGCGATCTGCAAACTTATCAATGCACCCAAACTGTTGGCAGCCAGGAAAATAATTATCGTCCTGACAGAAGCCAAGAAGTTTCTCCGGATGGTACAAAATCGGCTTTTATCAAAGATTATAATTTGTGGGTAAAAGATTTGTCAACAGGAAAAGAAACGCAACTGACTACCGATGGTGTAAAAAACTTTGGATATGCTACAGACAATGCAGGCTGGACACACAGTGATGCACCAATCCTGCGCTGGTCGCCTGATTCAAAAAAGATTGCTACTTTCCAACAGGATGAACGCAAAGTTGGTGATATGTATTTGGTAACGACGAATGTGGGCCATCCAAAACTAAATGCCTGGAAATATCCTTTGCCCGGCGATTCGAATGTGATCATGATTGAAAGGGTAGTTATAAATGTAGATAATCCTAAAGTAATTCGCCTTCAGATTCCGCCTGATTTTCATAGAGGAACATTGAGCGATGATATTTCGAGCAGCGGAACTTTTGATGATGTGGACTGGAATCCAAACGACAATGAACTTGCTTTTGTTTCTACTTCCCGCGATCATAAGCAGGAGAAATTCAGAATAGCTGATGCCAACACCGGCGCTGTTCGTGAAGTGTTTGAAGAAACCGTTCCTACACAATATGAATCTGGCCAGGGAGCTATTAACTGGCGCTATTTGCCAAAAACCAGCGAGATCATCTGGTATTCAGAAAGGGATAACTGGGGCCATTTGTATTTATATGATGCAAAAACCGGCAAGCTGAAAAACCAAATTACCAAAGGCGATTTTGTGGTTACTAAACTGCTGAAGGTAGATGAAAAAAAACAGCAATTGTATTTTCTCGCCAATGGAAAAGAAGCCGCCAATCCTTATTTCACTCAATTTTATAGAGTAGACTTTAATGGAAAAAATCTAAAACTTCTTACTCCCGAAATTGGCAATCATTCCATTACTTTATCTCCTTCAGAAAAATATTTTATTGACAGTTATTCGCAGCCCGATGTGCCGGCTGTAATTGTACTGCGCGATCTGAATGGGAAACTGATCTCTACGTTAGAGAAAACGGATGTTTCAAGATTGGTAGCTTCTGGCTGGCAACCGGCAAAGCCAATCACCGTAAAAGCACATGACGGAACAACTGATCTGTATGGCTTGATGTTTACTCCAACTAACCTTGATCCGAATAAAAAATATCCTGTCATTGACTACATCTATCCCGGCCCACAGGGTGGAAGTGTAGGAAACTGGTCATTTGTAGCTTCCCGCGGTGATCATCAATCGCTGGCAGAACTGGGTTTTGTAGTAGTGCTGATCGAAGGAACCAGCAATCCTTTGCGTTCCAAAAGTTTCCACGATATGAACTATGGTCACATGTCTGAGAATACCTTACCCGACCAGGTTGGCGGTATCAGGCAACTGGCTGCAAAATATGGTTATCTTGATACAAGCCGTGTGGGCATCTGGGGGCATTCAGGTGGTGGTTTTGCAACAGCCGCTGCAATGTTTCGTTACCCTGATTTCTTTAAAGTCGGTATCTCCGAATCAGGAAATCATGATAACCGCAATTATGAAGATGACTGGGGTGAAAGATATATCGGCCTTTTAAAAACAGGCACTGATGGTGTTTCTAATTATGAAACACAGGCCAATGAAATTTATGCAAAGAACCTGAAAGGCAAGCTGCTGCTGGCTCATGGGTTGATGGATGATAATGTGCCACCATCCAACACCTTGCTTGTGGTAGAAGCCCTGGAAAAAGCCAATAAAGATTTTGACCTGATTGTTTTTCCCAACAGCCGCCATGGTTATGGCCCTTATTCATCTTATATGATGCGTCGTCGCTGGGATTATTTTGTAACGAACCTTCTCGGCTCTGGCCATCCAAAAGAATATGAAATTAGTTATTCCCCCGACCCAAGAAACCCGTAAGAAGGTGGGAAGATCAGATTTCTTTTCTATAAGCTGTGATAGCCAAACGACGTATTTTTTAAATGCGGGTATGCAGTTTAGCAGTTCGTCATTATCTCCTACCAGCCAATGTATGGTTTGCTACCTACTATCAATCCCATCGCAGTCAGCTATCAGATAGGGCGAAGGTGATTATGTGTCAATTGAACAGCGGATGGCAAACAGAAGCGGCCTGCGTTTCATGCGATCTGTTCCCAAACTCTGCCGTCAAAGGTCTCAGCTACTTTCGCAGTGGCTTTTGCATCATTCTCGGTTAAGGAATAAGTGTCCAATATAGTAAATTCGGGATCTTTGGGCGCATTGGAAGCTGCGCATTCAGCACAACAGATACATTTAACCGCTGCAAGAATATGATCTTTTACGCCATCATTAAAAGTGTGGTTGTGCCATAATCACCGGGTCAATGGAAGTTTGCGGCGATGAACCATTGCACCAGGGTCAAAGTTTTACTTTAACGTGAGTTCGATATAAGAAAAGTACAATTTTTACTATTAAATTACAGCATTATTACAATTATATTACACCGATTATCAGAAGAATGTGAGCATAATTTGGTATATTTATAGTGCAAACAAAAAACTAAAAATATGCTCACATCAGACCAAATTACAGAACTTTTTTTTCTTATTGACGAATATTGTATTCTTTTTGAAAAAAATATTAATCAAAGCTTTATTAAAG
>Ga0207652_10000611_pt1 | contig 35594 bp, 34 predicted proteins | sample KBSC63BmetaG_FD_184334 | JGI IMG/M metagenome (GOLD analysis project Ga0207652, IMG submission 184334) | Corn rhizosphere microbial communities from Kellogg Biological Station, Michigan, USA - KBS C6-3B metaG (SPAdes) (version 2) | ecosystem: Host-associated > Plants > Roots > Rhizosphere ...
CATTATCGCCGGGGACAACCACTTTTCAATAAAGTAAAACAATTATTAAAAGAAAAAATTATTGGCGATGTACGTTTTGCCCGCTTACAATTTTATAAAAAGCAACTTCCGTTAGAAGCGCTTAGTGTGCCGAAAGTAGCGTGGCGCATAAATCCCACAATATCAGGTGGTGGCTTATTTCACGACATTGCTCCCCATCAGCTCGACCTGATGTATTGGTTTTTTGGAGACATTGAAAAGGCTTCCGGTTATTCTGCAAATCAATCTAAATTCTATGATGCAGATGACATCGTAAGTGGTCATATTTTATTTAAATCCGGTGTAATTTTTAACGGCTTGTGGTGTTTCAATGTTGCGGAAGAAAATGTAAAAGATCTGTGTGAAATTCAGGGTTCTGAAGGAAAGATGCGCTTCCCAATTTTCGAACATAAAAAAATTGAGATCATCAAAAACGGAATTACTGAAGAAATTTTATTTGAACCACTGCAACATGTGCAACAGCCATTAATACAGAAAATTGTGGATTATTTTTTAGGAGAAGGACCTAATCCATGCACACCAGAAGATGGCGCAAAAGTGATGTGGATGATGGATGAATTTACGCGGAAATAAAAAGAAATTCTTTTTTGAAAGGAGTGTATCAAAAACAATTTGGTAATCACCTATTCCCTTATGTCATGATTCCACGAACAAGTAGGGTTTGATTTCAGAAGAAAATTTTTTGTATCAAAATGAAACATCCGACATCCCTTACACCGCTTCTTTATTATATCTCTCCCTGTATTCCGATGGTGACATTCCAGAGATCTTTTTAAACACTTCACGAAAAGCTTTTGGATCAGAATAACCTACTTCATACATCACTTCATTGATCGTTTTACGGGTAGTTTCAAATGCTTTTTTTGCAGACTCAATTTTTACGCGTTGAACATATTCAACTGGCGTATTTCCAGTGGCTTTTATAAATCTTCTGTCAAAGTTTCGCCGGCCCACAGCAAGCCGTGAAGATAAATCTTCAACGCAGATCTTTTCCTGGAACCGGGTTTCAATATACGTTTGCGCTTCTTTTACCATTTCATCACTGTGTATTTTCTGGCCGGTAAAAATGGCAAATGCCGATTGGCTTTGCCTGTCCATTTCAATTTGAAAAACTTTTGAACAAAAAATCGCAGTTTGGCGGTCGTAATATTTTTCTATAAGATAGATCATCAGGTTCAGAAAAGAATAAGCGCCGCCGTTGGTATAAATCCCATTTTCATCAGTGATGAGCTGGTCGGTTTGCAGGTTCACTTTCGGAAACATCGTTCTGAAAGTATCTGCGGCTGCCCAATGAGTAGAGCACGTTTTTCCATCAAGCAAACCAGATGACGCAAGCAAAAAAGCTCCTGTGCAGATGCTCGCTATTTCAGCGCCGATTTTGTATTGTTTTTCTAGCCATTCAATCAATGCCTGGTTTGGCTTCATAGCGTTTTGATAATTGTGATTCAATGAAGGAATGATGATAAGATCTGTTTTTGCTACCATAGAAATATCAGTGTGTGGTTTCACACAAAACAAACCATCATAAAAGTTCACTTCTTTTGAAATGCCTGCTAATTCAATCCTGAACAAAGGCTTTTTGTTTTTTTCTTTCCAAATCTCATTTGCCTTTGTAAAGATTTTATAAGGCCCCACAATGCTACTAAGGTTATTTCCAGTTCCTTCCGGAACTAATATCGTAAGATGTTTCATTAAATTTTTGTCCAAAGATAGAAATTAAATGTGTCCAAACTACCCCGCTATAAAGTCTCTTTTGCACCCCATTGAATCAACATTTGGACAATATTTTTGTCAAATAAAAAAGAAAGAAAATGGCACAGATGGTTGTAATTTATAAAACGCCGGAAGACAAAGAAGCTTTTGATAAACACTATTTTGACATACATGTTCCTCTTGCAAAAAAACTTCCCGGATTAATAAAATATGAAGTGAGCAAAGGGCCGGTTATTGCGATAACAGGGGAACAGCTTTATCTCATCGGCACCTTATATTTTGAAAGCCTGAAAGCAATTAAAACTGCATTTGCTTCAGAGGCAGGAAAAGCATGTGCTGCAGATAGAAAGCTTTTAGCTCCTGATACCAAAATTAAAATGTATTTGTTTGATACAAAAAACGTATAACAATTGATTTATTTCCATAAAAAAACAAAAATGTCCGCAACAAATTTTACAGCTACTTTTCTGGCAGATCAATCTGCAAAAGAAGTTTTTAATGCCATCAATAATGTTCCCGCCTGGTGGTCAGAAGATTTTAAAGGCGATTCAAAAAAATTAGATGATGAATTTGAAGTGCGTTTTAGCGACGTGCATTACTCAAAACATAAATTGATTGAGATGATTCCCAATCAAAAGATTGTTTGGCTTGTGACAGAAAGCCAATTGAATTTTCTTGCAAATAAAAAGGAATGGAATGGCACCAAAAACATTTTTGAAATCTCTTCCATTAATGGCAAAACGCAACTCCGTTTTACTCATTCTGGCCTCGTCCCTGAAATTGAATGTTACAAGGATTGTTCAAACGGATGGAATTATTATTTGCAAAGTTTGTTTGAATTCATAACGACAGGAAAAGGGAATCCGAACAAAAAATAAAAAAAGAAATTAATCCATAAAAAATAAAAAGATGAACAATCAACATTTCACAACCACTATTTTAGTTGACCAAAATCCGGAAGAAGTTTTTAAAGCCATCAATAATGTACGTGGCTGGTGGTCGCAGGAGATTGATGGAAATACCGCCAGCCTCAATGACGAATTTACCTATCGTTACCAGGATGTGCATCAGTGCAAAATGAGATTAGTAGAAGTAGACTACGGCAAAAAAGTGGTGTGGCTGATGGTTGACAACTATTTTAGTTTTACAAACGACAAAAGCGAATGGACAGGCGACAAAATTATTTTTGACATTTCTGAACAGGATAATAAAACGATGCTTTACCCATAAGGGTTTGGTTCCGGAATATGAATGTTATACAGCCTGCGTAAATGGATGGAGCCAGTATATTCAAAAAAGCCTCAAAAATCTGATTACTATAGGAAATGGCGAGCCAAACTCCCGGGAAAAAGCATATACGATTCATGAAGTGGCCGCACGATTCAATGAATTGCCACAAGCGGAAAAATGGTTTGAAATTCAGGATGAACTTTTCGCAGAAAATGTAAAAAGCATTGACCCTGCAAGCTCGCCGTACATCGGCTATGCAGAAGGGAAGGCAGCCGTTCGGAAAAAAGGAGAGGATTTTGTTAAGAAGATTACAGATTTTCATGGAGCGCATACAACAGTTCCGGTTATCGGTGGCAATCATTTTGCCGTAGGAAGAGAAATGGATATAACCGTGCAGGGTTTTGGAAGAATCCGGTTGAATGAGATAATGATGTATGAAGTGGAAGACGGCAAAATTACTTCGGAGCAGTTTTTTTATTGAGAAGCTTGAGTAAAAATGTTTGTGACATGAAGTTTTGTAATTGACACAATAAATAAAAATAAAAATCCTGGTTATTTCTTCGTTCACTGGAAACACCATTTTTGTTATCTATATTTTTGCGCAAAAAGGTTGTTCGCGCCTTTCTGCACAAAAATTCCAATCAGTATCTTCGCGGCCAAAATGTATCAATTACTTCGCAAAATATTATTTTGGTTTGATGCGGAAAAGGTTCATTATTTTTCAATGAACATGCTGCGTTTTTTCTGCGGATTTTCTTTTATAAAAAATATTTTAAAAAATAAATTTACTCCTTCAACTGATTTTTCAAAAGAAGTTTTTGGCATTACATTTTCAAATCCGGTGGGCCTTGCAGCAGGCTTTGATAAAAATGCAAAGTATCTGAATGAGGTGGAAACATTGGGTTTTGGTTTTGTAGAAATAGGAACTGTTACCCCATTACCACAGGAAGGAAATCCGAAACCAAGATTGTTTCGTTTGCCAAAAGACAAAGCGCTGATAAACAGGATGGGCTTTAATAATGACGGCGCAAAAGCAGCAGCACAGCGAATTAGAAGTTATCGCAAGAAAAATAAAAATTTACTAATCATCGGGGGAAATATTGGTAAAAATAAAGTCACTCCAAATGAAGATGCCTGGAAAGATTACGAAACTTGCTTCAATCAACTGCATGATGCGGTCGATTATTTTGTTGTAAATGTAAGCTCACCAAATACACCTGGATTAAGAGATTTACAACAAAAAGCTTCATTAAAAAAAATACTGACCACCCTTCAGCAAATCAATAAAACGAAAAAAAATCCAAAGCCTTTGCTCTTAAAAATTTCTCCGGATTTGAATCGAAATGATTTGGACGATATAATTGATTTGGCAATGGAAATTCAGTTAGATGGGTTGGTTGCAGCAAACACAACCATCAGCAGAAAAAATTTAATAACAGGAAGCAAAATGGTTGAAAGCATCGGCGCCGGTGGATTGAGTGGCAAGCCCTTGAATGGAAAATCGAATAGAATGACAGATTACATTTTTGCAAAAACAAACGGGACCATTCCGATTATCAGCAGTGGTGGTATTTTTTCGGCAAAAGATGCGGAAGAAAAACTTCAACTGGGTGCAAGCCTTGTGCAGGTTTGGACCGGTTTCATTTATGAAGGGCCGGGAATTGTTAGAAAGATTTTACAGGGAAAAATAAATCAGAAATGAGAAATTGAAAATGATTTACTAAGTATCCTTCAACTCCGGCTCATCCAATTGCACCACCCTTTTATTTTGCCTTTTTATCATGATCATATTCAGCACTTCGACAATAAAAGAAAAGGCCATTCCAAAGTAAATATAATTCTTCAGATGAAGCTCTTCGGCTTTATCTGCAGCCCAACCTTCCATCACCAGGCTTAAGCCAATCATCACCAAAAAGGAAAGCGCCAGCATTTTAAACGTAGGATGTTTGTGAATAAAAGCAGCAATATAAGGGCTGAAAGAAAACATGATAATCATTGCAATGATAACCGCAGCGATCATTATTTCCACGTGCTTTGCCGTGCCTCCGGCGGTAATCACACTGTCAAAAGAAAACACCATATCGATCAAAACAATTTGAGAAATTGCCTGTGAAAAACCGAGTGACTTCGCTTTTGGTTTCAATATATTTGGATCTTCTCCTTCTAATTTTTGATGAATCTCATGAACCGATTTGTAAATCAAAAATATGCCTCCCGCCAACATTACAATGCTTGCAAGGTCAAAGCCTTTGTCAAAAATGGTAAATACAGCTTTCCCTTTTTGTGCTAATAACCATCCGAGTCCGAGCAATAAAACGCTTCTAACAATAGAACCAAGAATCACCCATGCCAGCCTTGCTTTTTTATGCTTTTCTTTTGGGAGCCGGTTAATAATAATGCTGACAAAAATCACATTATCAACACCGAGAATAATTTCAAGAAGTACAAGAATAAAAAAACTGATAATGCTATCAGTTGTAAATAAATCGCTCATTTAAATAATTAAATTTGAAGAAAAAGTTTCAATATCCTTTGTCCGATCGCACTTCTACAATCCGATCTACAATGTATTTCGTATCTCCACGCCAAGGAAGCTTCGCCATTTTTTCTTTGTAATGAACACTGATTTCTTTTCCTTCCAGCTTCAACAAACTATCGGCTACAGACTGGTTGGTAACAGAAAAATCCCACATATAGTTCATCATCATGCTATTGTTTGCGGCATTAGTAACGCCGCCCAGATTCATTTCACCTTCATAAGTTTTAAACATAAAACCCTGTTTCGAAAACTTAATTAACCTGCCTGCCCGGTTTCCTTCACTATAGGTGTAACTATATCTTGCTACAAAAAAAATAATCAGAAACACAATAATGATTCCGATTATGGGCAAAACATACTTTTTCATAATGAAATTTTGCACAAACATAAACATTCCCGTAAAAAGATTGATTTACCACCAGTAAAAAAGCTGCCTTAAAGATGTCGTAAATTGCATCATTTTAATTTTAAATTATTGCGTTAAAGTAAAATTTATGAACATAGGAATTGTTTGTTACCCAACGTTCGGTGGAAGCGGAGTTTTAGCTACAGAATTGGGAAAAGCGCTGGCAGAAAAAGGGCATAATATTCATTTTATTACCTATCAGCAACCCGTAAGGCTTGGCGGTTTTCATACAAATATTTTTTATCACGAAGTGAGCGTGCCTACGTATCCATTGTTTGATTATCCGCCTTATGAAACTGCCCTTGCCAGTACTATGGTAGATGTAATCATCAATCAAAAAATAGATCTGCTCCATGTACATTATGCCATTCCTCATGCTTCTGCCGCTTATATGGCCCGACAAATTCTTCTTAAAGAAGGCATCAATATTCCGGTTATAACCACCTTGCATGGAACTGATATCACGCTCGTTGGAAGAGATAAAACGTATTCGCCGGTGGTTACCTTTTCCATGAATGAAAGTGCCGCCATTACTGCTGTTTCAAATAATTTGCGTGACGAAACCTATAAGAATTTTAAGATGGAAAAAGACATTGAAGTGATCTATAACTTTGTTGATGCAAAACGGTTTAATAAAAAACCCGTTACACCTTTCAAACAATTAATTGCACCAAATAATGAAAAGATTTTATTGCATGCTTCAAATTTTAGAAAAATAAAAAGAGTGCAGGATGTAGTATATATTTTTGAAAAAGTAAATAAAAAAATCCCCTCTAAGTTATTGTTTGTGGGTGATGGCCCGGAGCGTTCCTTCATCGAAGATCTTTGCAGAAAAACGTGTGTTCGCACAGATATACGGTTCCTGGGAAGGCAGGAAGAAATGGAAGAAATACTGGCGATTTCAGATCTTTTTCTATTGCCAAGTGAATACGAAAGTTTTGGCCTGGTTGCCCTGGAAGCCATGGCAGCATCGGTTCCGGTGATTTCTACCAATGTTGGAGGCTTGCCTGAGATAAATATTAACGGCGTTACCGGGTTCTTAAGCAAAGTTGGCGATGTAGAAGACATGAGTAATAATATCATTAAAATTTTATCGGATGAAAAGGCTTTTGAAAAGATGAAAGAAAATGCCCTGGCCCAGGCGATGAAATTCGACATTACTAATATTGTTCCTCAATATGAAGATTTGTATAGAAAGGTTTTGCAGTTTAAGACCGAGAACGTTTAGTTGTTTTGGTTTTAGAAAGTTTAGAGGATTTCGAGAGTTTGGAGGGTTTAGAATTACTATAGTTATCAAATAATATCGAGTAAATTTAAAAAAATCGTGTTTAAGCTTTTATCAGGTACATCTGATGCGAATTTCAGCTTTGAAGATTTAAGGACATTATTATTAACTTTAGGATTTAATGAAAGAACAACCAGCAGAAGCCATAGGATTTTCACCAAAAATGACGTTGCTGAAATCATTAATATTCAACCAAAAGGAGCAAAAGCAAAACCGTATCAAGTTAAACAGATTAGAGAAATAATTTTAAAATATAAATTAGCCGATAATGAAAAATAGCAAATATGAATTAATTGTTTATTGGAGCGATGAAGATGATTCTTTCATCTCGGAAGTTCCTGAACTATCAGGCTGTATGGCTGACGGAAATAGTTATTCTGATGTTGTAAAAAATGTTGAAATAGTGATCCAGGAATGGATAGAAACAGCTAAAGAATTAGGACGTGAAATTCCTCAACCAAAAGGAAAATTGATGTATGCTTGAAGAACAGTACTGAAATCAAAATGACTAATCGCCAGATATTTCTAAATCACATCGGGCAAACATCTCCTGATCCGCTTGCATTGGAAATCGTAAAAGCCAGGGGCAGCAAGCTTTTCGATATTAACGGAAAAGAATACATTGATCTCATTGGCGGCATCAGCGTTTGCAATGTAGGCCATGGAAATCAAAAGGTAATTGATGCCATAAAAAAGCAGGCAGAAAACTTTATGCATGTGATGGTAAATGGCGAACTGGTTTTATCGCCACAAACTGCGTATGCAAAATTTCTCACTGAAAATTTAGCGTCTTCTCTAAATTCTGTTTTTTTTACAGCTTCAGGAACAGAAGCAACAGAAGGCGCCATGAAACTGGCAAAACGTTTTACAGGAAGAACGCAAATTGCTGCTTTTAAAAATTCATATCATGGAAGTACACAGGGTTCGCTGAGCATCATTGGCGATGAATATTGGCGGAATGCATTTCGTCCTTTATTGTCGGATATCCTGCACCTGGATTACAATTCTTTTGACGCACTTCAATTCATTACAACAGATACCGCATGTGTGATTGCCGAAACGATACAGGCTGAAGCAGGCGTAATTGTTGCTGAAAAAAAATGGCTGCAGGCGCTTAGAAAAAAATGCACAGATACCGGAACTTTATTGGTGCTTGATGAAATTCAATGCGGCTTTGGAAGGAATGGAACGCTTTGGGCCTTTGAGCAATTTGATGTTGTTCCTGATGTATTATTATTGGGTAAGGCATTGGGCGGTGGATTGCCTTTAGGTGCTTTTATTGCCGATAAAAAAATTATGGACTCATTCACCAATAATCCTGTTTTGGGTCATATTAATACCTTTGGCGGCAATCCGGTTTGTTGTGCTGCAGGAAATGCTGCTATGCAGTTTTTATTAGAAGAAAATCTTATTGAAAAAGTTTTTGAAAAAGAAAAATTATTTATTGATAATCTTCATCATCCAAAAATAAAAAATATCAGAAGCCGCGGATTGATGATTGCGCTTGAATTTCAGAGCTTTGACCATAATAAAAAAGTGATTGATGCACTGTTGCAGGAAGGCGTTTTTTCTGATTGGTTTTTATTTGCATCGCAATGTTTGCGCATCGTACCACCATTAATTATTTCTGAAGATGAAATTTTGAAAGCGTGTGATTCAATAAAAAAAGTGGTTTCAGATTTGTAAAAAGATTTAAAAATTTCAAAATCATTTATGAGAGTGACCGAATCATTTCTAAATGCATTTCATGGGTTGAGAGATTGCATTCTTCATGAAAAAAATTTCAGGATACAATATGTCGTTGCAATTTTGATGATAATAGCAGGATTTTTTTTTAATTTAGATCAAACGGAATGGATCCTTATTTTGATTTGCTTTGCAATCGTTTTAAGTTTTGAAATTATCAACTCTGCTATCGAGAAACTCTGTGATTTGGTATGTCCTGATTTTAATCTAACGATAAAAAAAGTAAAAGATATGGCAGCTTCCGCCGTCTTATTATCTGCAATTATTTCTTTTATTATTGGTTGTATCATCTTTTTACCAAAAATAAAAATGCTTTTTTTTAAATAAAAAAAACAAATACTGTTTATTTGTTTCTTTGTCGCAACTGCTAATGTTATTCAAAAAACCTTCGTTTATTATCAGCATGTTCTCAAATTATTTATTCACAATATCGATTAACTGACCAATCGTATAATCAATTTCTTCTTCTGTAGTAAATCTTCCGAGGCCGAATCTTAAAGACGAACGCGCCATCTCGTCTGTCAATCCCATTGCTTTTAAAACATAGGATGGTTCATTGGTTCCTGAAGTACACGCAGAGCCAGAACTCAATGCAATATTTTTGTTTAGTTGAGAAATCAGATCAACACCATTTACATTTTCAAAACTCATGTTACTTACATTTGGCAACCTGTGTTCTGTATTTCCATTTATAAAAGCCCGCCCTGTTTTTAATAATTCTGCTTCCAGTTTATTTCGGAGTTTACACATTCTTTCTCCATCTTTTTTCATTTCAATTCGGGCTAATTCACAAGCTTTTCCAAAGCCAACAATTCCCGGAACATTCAATGTACCGCTTCGCATGCCTCTTTCATGGCCGCCGCCATCCATTTGTGCTGCAATTCTTACCCGTGGATTTTTGCGTCGCACATATAGTGCTCCAGTACCTTTCGGACCGTACATTTTGTGCGCGGAAAAAGACATTAAATCAATGCCATCTTTTATTACATCTACCGGTATTTTGCCCACAGCCTGTGTGGCATCTGAAAAAAATAAAACGCCCTTTTTTTTTGCAATAGCGGCAATTTCTTTTACTGGTTGTATAACTCCGGTTTCATTATTCGCATACATTACAGAGATCAAAATAGTCCGAGCATTGATTGCCTCTTCCAAAATTGCAATATCAATTAAGCCATCAGCTTCTACATCGAGATAAGTAATATCTGCACCCATTTTTTGCAGGTGCTTACAGGAATCTAAAACTGCCTTATGTTCACTTTTTACCGTAATGATGTGGTTGCCTTTTGACTGATACGTTTCAAAAATTCCTTTCAATGCAAGGTTGTCCGCTTCTGTAGCGCCTGACGTAAAAACTACTTCCTGAGGTTCTGCATTTATTAAATAAGCAACCTGTTCGCGGGCATATTCTACTGCTGCATCTGCTTCCCAACCAAATGAGTGCGTGCGGCTGGATGCGTTTCCAAAATATTTTGTAAAAAAAGGCAACATCGCTTCCAGCACTCGTGGCTCCATTGGGGTAGTTGCGTTATTATCCAGGTAAATAGGAAACTCAAGCATCGATTTTTTATCAAATTTACTGAAAGAAGGTTAGCGACGTTTAGAAGAGGTTATATCGTTTAGAGGTTTAGGTTATTTTTGTAAAAATTATTTTATGAAAAAGATTGAACACGTAGGGATTGCAGTAAAAAGATTATCCGTATCTATTCCTCTGTTTGAAAAATTATTAAATACACCGTGTTATAAAACGGAAGTATTAACAGGCGAATTGGTAAATACCGCTTTTTTTGAAACAGGAAAAAATAAAATAGAATTGTTAGAAGGCTATTCACCCGAAAGTGTCATTAGTAAATTCATTGAAAAAAGAGGTGAAGGCCTTCACCATATTGCTTTTGAGGTGGATGACATAGAAGCAGAAATGAAACGTCTATCAGATGAAGGTTTTACTTTATTAAATGAAAAACCAAAAGATGGTGCCGATAATAAATTGATTTGCTTTTTGCATCCTAAAGATACGAACGGTGTTTTGGTGGAATTAGTGACTTCTAAATAATGTTTTTGAGGATCACCAAAATCTAAAATTCAGCAACTGTTTGTGTAAATTATTTTACAATTTTTTCATAAAAAAACTTCTGAAATGGTAGCAAGGTTTACCATTTTTCTTCATGTTTTCCAGCGGATTTTAATTGCCTTAACAAGGTAAATTTGAATATTACCTAACGTTAAAATTCCTACATGTATTTAACGGAATAAGCCGTTTACCAATGATTTAAACTAAAGAAAAGATAAAATATTTAAAAATGCATTTCTCAAGCCATTCTCATATCATTATTGGCACTTTAAATGTCCTATAATTGATGATGAAAAAAGTAATTTTCTTTATCCTTTTGATCAGCCCTTGCATTCTTCATGCTCAATTATTTGTAAATCTGGGTGCGGGTGCAGCTACTTTTGAGCAAAAAATTCCCGTTAGTAATGAAGGAGCGCACGTATTACCTTCTCAGCTGCTTGTACCGGTGGTAAAAATGGCAGCTGGTTATCAAATCAGGCATATTGTGATGGAAGCAGAGCTTCGTCCAACTCTGACACGGCAAAGCAACTCACCAAATAACTTTGGTCTGAAAGCTGGCTATTGCATCCATCATTTCGTTCCGGCGATAGGATATTATTATAATTATTGCAACAGTGACAACCCTGCAAATAATACTTCCGGCTTTGGTTATTCGTTGGATACCTTCTTCCTGTCACACGAAACGGCGATTTGTACCTGGAGGCGGCTTATATGAATCATTCAATGCAATTAACCGGCGGATTTCATATTCCATTTTGAATTCAATACCAATACCGGGATGAGAGTAGCTGAAAATAAAAAGGGACTTTCGATGAAAGTCCCCTCAGGTGGAGCTGCAGGGATTCGAACCCTGGTCCAAACACATTCGCCGTAAGCCTTCTACATGTTTATTTTTGCATTATTTGTCGGGGAAAAGCCGGGGCAAAACGAACCAATTTTTTCCGTAGCTGAATTTTCTTAAGCAACCGTCACAGCCTTCGGTTGCAGCATCCCGTTTTATTTTGAGTCGGCGGAAGAGCGTGGCAACAGGACTAGCCAGCTCAACGGCCCTAATGGAAGCGAATCTATCGATTACGCAGCCATGGCAAATTGTGTATTGCCATTTAAGGTTTTCGTATTCAGATTTAAGCGCTAATTACGCAACGCGCTACATGCTTATACTTACAAAGAACTATGCTGTCAAAACCGGTCAGCCCCGTATTTTTGAATCTGCAAATTTACCGAAAATTGCCCGGATATTTTAAAATTAGTATGAATGAGAGCTTGTTAATTTTTCTGCTTTCTTTTCCACTTCTTCCTGCATTTCCTTTTTAAATGCAATTAATTTTTTACTCAAATCCTTATCAAAGACCGCCACAATTTCTGCAGCTAATATTCCGGCATTTTTTGCTGCATTCAGTGCAACTGTGGCAACAGGAACGCCATTTGGCATTTGCAGAATAGAAAGTACAGAATCCCAACCATCAATTGAATTGGAAGATTTTATGGGAACGCCAATAACAGGAATGATCGTTAAAGACGCAATCATGCCGGGCAAATGTGCTGCCCCGCCTGCACCTGCTATAATTATTTTTAACCCGCGTTCAATTGCAGATGATGCATACTCTACCATTCGCAAAGGAGTGCGGTGTGCAGAAACGATCGTAATTTCATAAGGTATTTCAAACTGTTTTAAAACTTCTGCAGCTGCTTCCATTATTTTTAAATCACTATCGCTGCCCATGATGATACCAACGATTGGGTTTTCCGCTTTTTCCATTTTTGTATTTTTAAAAAGGTTAAAGATAAAAATAGCAGCTACAGCAAACAAACAAATAATTGCATTTCCTGTTTTTATTCAATAAAAATTTTGATGCAGCGTTTTAATTACTTTAGAGGTCATAAAGAATGATAGAAAAATATTTTTTACTTTTCTTCTTTGACAAATCTTGCTTATGAAAATTATTCGCTTTCTATTAATAAGTACTATCTGTGTTTCATCTATCACTGCTGCAAATGCGCAATCGTTTTTTTCATTCTCTACCGGCATTTCGACAGATATAAATCGTAACCGTAAATCATTTTATCAGATTCCTGTTTCGGTTCAATGGAAACCGGAAAGCAGCACGCGTTTGCCCTTGATATTTGAATTTGATTATGGAATTCCTTTGATCACAACAGGATCTGGTGAAGCATATACATTAAACCGCAATTACCTGAAAAAGTAACTTTGACAGAAAGTATTCGCGCTTCTATTTTTACCATAAGTGTTGGATTTCAAATTAACTTGCTCAACAATGAAAAAAAAGGCAGGCTTTGCCTGGACCTTTTTCCATTGGCACTCAGCAGCCAACACTATAAGATCAATTACAAAAATTACGATAAAGAAAACTATGAAGTTTTAAACCCTGATCTGAACCGCAACACTGGTGGCCTTGCTATGGCAATGGCACTTATTTATAATTTTCATAAAAACCAGGATATGATGGCAATGATCCGCATTCAATCTCCTACGTTCACGAAGAAGGCCGATTATCCATTGTCATATAACTGCATTGCGCCACTCCAATTTACTATCGGATACAACTTTTATTATAAAAAATGAACATGAAATTAATAAAATCCTCAGCTTCCGTTTGCATGATTTTTCTTTTATTATCGTCATGTACCAAAAGAAATTTTTATCCCGATGCTGATGATCCCGGATTGAGTATTTTATCTTCTTATGGATTTAATATTGCTTCAGTTTACATCAACAATGTGCCTTACGTTAATCCCTATAAAAGAGGAATTATCGGTGGTATTGTAAATTATGCTCCTACACTGCGGAAAATCCAAACTGCAGCTGCACATGATACACTGAGCCTTTCGTGGCTGATTAATAAGAATGATAACAGCACGGGTTATAATTCTCCATACCAAAATATATCTTTATTAATTCCTGTTTCGAAATCTTTCTCTGTTAATGATTTTATTGCGTTGAGTGGAAAAAGATTGGCCGCCAATTCAAATGCAATTGCGGTAAATTCTTTTTACAATCCTGGGAATCCAGGAACGTCCAACCTTTATTTCATCAAAATACACATAGATACTTCTGCTCTTTATTTTTCCGGATTATTTGATGGGAAGATTGGTGATAGCATTGTCATAACTAAGGGAAGATTTGATTTTAAAATTGATAAGAATGCAATCAACTTTTAAACATCTGTCTTTCCAGATTCAGTAAAGCAATAAATAACCGCTATTCTGTTTCATTATCTTTACCCCTTTTTACCCCATGTGATGAGGTGGATAATCTACATTATCTGTCATGGATCTATCTGTTAAAAATCGTTTGTTTTTCAGCAACTTATTTTTTAAAGGAAGAAAATTTTCAAACGCCAACTGCCTGTAATGCGGTATAGTATTTGTTCCCATTGAGAACATAATCTTATTTCTTTTAAAAACTAACGATGAAAAAAATTTTACTTCTCTCTTTATTTATGGGAATATTTTTTTTGGGTTGTTCTCATGATGAAACGACTGTTCAAATTTTGCGCACGCCTTTATTGTCATTTAACTTCAATGGCTCTTCAACATGGAAAGCAGATAATTATTCATTTGCGCCCGTTTCGAAAGTTGTTGTTTATCCGGCAGACACTTCACAATCAGGACAACTTTTTAACCGTTACACGCTTCAGGGGACCGGGAAAGACAGCGCAGGAAACAGTTATCAATTGATTATCACTTTTGATAACGCAGATCCGAATGTATTGACCGGAATTTATAAGCCTCATTACACGAATCAAACGGGGCTCGGACAGGTTCAATTATTCAATCTTACCAACAGCAATGACCTTGCTGCATACAATATTTGCGTAGACGACACAGCTAATGCAATCCTACAGATCGAAAAACAAAAACCAGATGAAAGATTGATCACCGGTTCATTTCAAATGAAGCTTTGCAATTCCCGCGACTCATCGAAGAAAATAAATATTACCAACGGAGTTATTAAAGATATCAAATACTAAATTTTATATGAATAAATTTAATTTTCTTTTTCGTATAGCCATCAACGTTATCATGCTTAGCTGCACGACTGCTTATGCCCAAACCGATTCTCAAAAAGTTATATTACAAAAACCCATTCCTCAAAATGCCGGCTTTGATGTAATTGTAAAAACCAATGGTGATATTGTTTACGGCCTCGTAAAAGAAGTAGGGCCATATTTTATTTCATATCAGCGTACAGATATTCCGGACGGTCCAATTTATACAATTCCACGAAATGAAGTATATGTGATTAGTTATCGCAACCAGGTAAAAGATTACATCACTCCTGTAAATGATCAATTTCAGGAGCAGCCTTATTATTCACAGCGCTTCATCAATTATAAAAAAGATACCGGCTTGTTCAAACACGGTATTGTTCGCATTCAGTTTGGATTTATAAGAAGTTTTACCAAAGTAAAAGATGTAAAAACTTATTCTTCTTCCGGTTCTTTTCCCGTTGTTTCCGTCGGCTATGAAGTTCTTTTTAAACAGAATTTGAACCTAGGTGTACAAATTGGTTTCGGTACACACAACTTTTCCGGGCAACAATTCAGCGCTTATGACAGTACTCAAACAGACGTCACTTTGAAAGAAAATATTTTTGCATTGTATCTGTATGGCCGGTATTATCTTTTAAAGAATGCTTCGCCGCTTCAACCTTACATTGCAGCAGGAGTGGGCATCACAAGCTCCAACATTATTTCTAATAATAAAATCAGTTTTACAAACGACAACTCACAAGTAATTCTTGTAAAATCAGGCGAGCGATCAACCGGGCTGGGCCTGATGGCAAGAGCCGGTGCTGAATATTTTATCAGCAATCAATTGCAGCTTTCGCTTGATGCAGGCTACGGCTTATCTGTAATTAATGCCGGTATCGCTTTCACACTAAAATAATTTTACCCCCTCAAAAAATTACCATGAAAAAGATCACCATTTTTATAATCGCCGCTTTCATTTCTACGTGTACTGTCAATGCTCAAAATACCAGGAGGGATTATAATAATACTTACAAAAACGATAATTCAAGAAGCAGTGGCATTGCCGTTTCCATTGGTGCCGCCGCAAATTATTATTATGGTCCGGGGGATGAGAACTTCGGCAAATATGACAACGACCGTTTAAACTGGCAGGCAAATGCAATGCTTGGTTTGACGATTGCGAGAGACCGCAACGATCACCGTACGATGATTGCAGGATTTGGAAGTTTTGGAATGAATAATGCAAAAACAGTGGGACACATTTTAGATGATCAGGGCTATGTAACTACTGCAATTAATCAAAATTCTTCTAACAATGTTTACCAGCTGGAAGGTGGATTGTTGATAGCAGAAGTCTTCAGAATCAGTACAGGCGTAGGTCAGCAGGTGTTTAATAAACAAAATCTTGCTTCCATAGATAATGGAATAAAAACCGGCGCGACTTCATTAAAATATAATTCAACAACTGTTGGTTTTAATTTGAATGTTTCAGCAGTTGCCATTACCATCAATTGCAACTTTGAATATGGCCAGGACTTTAATAAAACAGTAATCGTTCCGTCTGCAGGACTGATGCTGCGCTTTTAAAAAACTATTTATAGTTTTTTAAAAGAAATAAGAAATACACTTATTTGTCCTTTTGCTGAAAGAATGAAATGGCTTTTATCTTTTCGAATCAAAAACAGAATCGATCTTTTCCTGAAAGATCGGAAAGCTCGTCACATTATTATGTGTTCCATTTTGTAATGTTATAAATTCATCTCCCTTTTTTAAAACCTTTTTCAGTTTTGCTGCATTCCGGTAGGGAATTACTTTGTCGGAAGTACCAGAAAAAATAAGGACAGGTTCTGTTACTTCTCCCAGATATTCACCTACAGGAAACTTAAAATGGGACATCCGGGATGTAGGATAAATCGGTGCATATGTGCTGAAGAGGCTTGGAATACTGTAAAAAGGCGTTTCTAAAATCAACGCCGCACATTTTTCTTTTGCAGCAATGTAAGAAGCAACTCCGGTTCCTAACGATTTGCCATATACGAAAATGCTATCTGAGGAAAACTTAGAATGAGCCAATTTGTAAACTTCTTTCGCCTGCAAATACATATTTTCTTCTGTTAATTCTCCTGTTGTTTTTCCATACGTGGGATAATCAGGAATCCACACTTCATAACCTTTTTTAGTAAAAATTTCCGCATTCTTTTCATAGCGTATTACATTATCACTATTGCCATGAAAATATAGTACAACGCCTTTTATCGCTGGGTCTGCCGGCAAAAACTGAATCATATTAACTGTGTCCGTCTTATTCATCGGAATATTCACTTCTTTGAATGGTACATCAAATTTGAACTGAAAGTTTTGCGGCAAAGTAACAGGATGAAATAAAAGCTTTTCCTGCAAATGATACAACGCAATTCCAACGGAGCAATAAATAAGCGTAATTACAATGATCACTCGGTATATTTTTCTTTTAGTAGAAACCCGACGTTTCTCCTGCACGATATGTTGCTGGTTGCTTTGCTCAGTGTTCATTTCTGGCTCATTCTCCTTTTTCTTCATCCAGAAATACGCGTTTTAATTTCAACTTTCGAACCGGTGCCACGATCAAAGGAAATTTCTCAATTATTACATTACTTTGATCCAAACCAAAACCCCTTTCCTCGCCCAGGCTAACCTTTTTTATCCAGAAATATAACTTCATAATCAGCTTTTCAAAAAACGGTAATTCATTATCCTGCGAAAGAAATTTCTCCATTACAATAAACTGAAAATCGCCCACCACGTTATTCTTCTGAAGGCTTTCATAACGGCTCGTAATATTCACTTCTTTATTGGCAACCATATCCTGAACTACTTTTTTAAACATCAGGTTGATGCGCGGTTCCATCCTGAAACCGAGGCGTAGTTCTACTCTAATGACTTCATTGGGAATGATGGTATCAACCGTATAATCGGCTGTGTACGGATCGTCCTGCGTATCCACATGCACAAACCAATAAATATCAGCACGTTTTGGTTTTCGGTTTAAGATTGAATAGACAATTTTATGTTCAATTTCTTTTGGATTATTCGCACTTGTCAGATACACCAAATGCGTTGCATATTTTGGAATACTAAGATCATTACTCAATTCCTGGATGGTAGGTAAATATTGATCCAGGCGGACAAATTCCACATAACGGTTTTTGATTTTGCGCGCCCTGAACCACACATACATTACCGTAAATAAACCGCCCCCAATAATGAGCGTTACAAATCCTCCGTGTGGGAATTTTTCCACCAGGTTGGCCACTAAAAAACTCATTTCGATTGTCAGGTAAACGGCCAGGTATAGATAAACAAGAATTTTGGGCGTGCGCCGGGAAACCAGGTAATTGGCAAAAAGAATAGAAGTAGCCAGCATGCACAAAGTGATGGCAAGGCCGTAAGCCCCTTCCATATTTGAAGATGTTTGGAAATAAATTACAACGCCCAGACAGCCAACCAATAAAAGTGTATTGATTCCCGGGATATACAATTGGCCGCGTTCTTCCGTAGGATAATTTATTTTCATCCGTGGCCAAAGATTCAGGCGGATGCTTTCACTGATCAACGTAAAAGAGCCACTTATCAAAGCCTGGCTTGCAATAATCGCCGCGATCGTTGCAATCGCAATTCCAATAATTTTAAAAGCATCCGGCATTATTCCATAAAAAGGATTGAAGCCATTATCCATGATCTCTTTTGTAAACACGCGACCTTTATAATTTGCAAGAAGCCACGCTCCCTGGCCGAGATAATTCATGATCAAAGAAATTTTTACATAGATCCATGACACACGAATATTTCCCCTTCCACAATGTCCGAGATCGCTGTAAAGCGCTTCCGCACCTGTTGTGCAAAGGAAGACAGCTCCAAGTATAAAAAAACCATTTGGATACAGCGTTAAAAGTTTGATGGCATAATAAGGATTCAGCGCTTTGAAAATGTTCAGATTATCAAAGAGATGCATCCCACCCAACACCAACAACATCAGGAACCAGAAAAACATAATTGGCCCGAAAAATTTTCCAATTTTCGCCGTTCCGAATTGTTGAGAAAAAAAAAGAGCAAATAAAATAATAATGACAATGTATATAATCGTGGTTCCGCTGATGTTGCTAAAAAAAGAGATTTGTTTTAAACCTTCTACGGCTGATGTGACCGTAATTGGTGGCGTGATCATGCCATCTGCCATGATGGAAGCGCCGCCAATCATCGCCGGAAAAACCAGCCATTTTTTTTGACGCCGGATTAAGGCATACAAAGAAAATATGCCACCTTCACCATTATTATCAGCTTGCAATGTGAGCGTAATATATTTTACCGTTGTTTGCAAAGTTAGCGTCCAGATAATGCAGGAAAGGCCGCCGAGTATGAGTTCCGGTGTAATTACTTTGTCTCTGATAATAGCGTTGAATACATAAAGCGGGGAAGTACCAAGATCGCCGTAAACAATTCCTAACGCAATGATCAAACCGATTGGCGTTGCTTTATTAAAATTTTTCTTCACTCTGTTACTTTAATAGTTTCTACAACACATGATCGTGTTAGCATGTTATGTTCGTGCGCAAATAATCTGCAAATGTAGAGTGAAAGTTATTATGCAGCAATGATTTTATTTTCCTATAGATTATTTTTTAATTCGATCAAAAATGATTTGATCTTTTCGAGAGATTCGATCATCTCATGTTTTTCTCCTGCCGCTTTGTTATTTTTAATAAATTCTTTTGCCCCTTCGATGGTATATTTTCTTTCGCGCAGCAAATGATAGATCATCTTCAGGTTTTTGATGTCTTCCGGGCGGAAAAAGCGATCACCTTTTTTATTTTTTTTGGGTTTTAAAATTGAAAATTCATTTTCCCAATAGCGGATCAAAGAAGTATTCTCTTTGAACATAGTCGCCACATCGCCAATCGAATAATACTGCTTCTGAAACAGTATTTCATCTTCCGGAATTGCCAGGTCATTTATTTCTGTATGAAATTCTTTTATACTTTTTCTGCCCCGATTAGATTTTGGCTTTATTTGTTGCTTTACTGCTTCCTTAATTTCATTTTTCTTTGGTGAATCTTCTTCAAACTCAAAGTTGATCTGTGAAAGTTCCATAAATTTTAATCGAGGCTTTTTGCGCTTCCGGTAGAAGCAATTTTTAAAATACGGTCAAATTGTTCCGGCGTCAGATCATTATAAAAAAAATAAACCGGATCTACAGGCTGGCCGTTTACATGCACTTCATAATGACAATGAGGGCCGGTACTTTTTCCGGAACTGCCCACCCAACCTATTATTTCACCGCGCTTTACACGTTCTCCTTCATGCACTTTCACTTTCAACATGTGGCCAAAAAGGGTTTCATATCCATAACCATTGTTGATAATTACATGATTGCCAAAACCACTTTCGTCAAAGCCAGCCATTTCTACCTTTCCATTTCCGGTCGCATAAATGGGCGTTCCCTGTGGTGCCGTAAAATCAAGTCCTTTATGCATTTTTAAAGTTCCATATACAGGATCAATTCTTACGCCAAATCCTGAAGCAATGCGGGTAAGGTCGCGATTGCTTACCGGTTGTATTGCAGGAATACTGGCTAATTTGTCACTCTGATTTCTAATCAATGTTTCTATTTCATCATAGCTTGCGTATTGATATTTGATACGTGCGCTGATATTATTTAAAGTATTCGCCAGCTCATTTCCTAGTTCTTCATCATTAATTACTGCAATTTTTTGAAATTCATTTTTCTTCTCGATCAATTTAGCTCGCGCAGAATCAGGAACAGGGTTGGCTTCAAAAATAGAGCGGTAAACCTGGTTGTCGCGCTTTTCCAACGAAGACATTTCTTCCTGTAAATTCCGGGTTTGCGATGCAAGCGTTTCATAATTCTGCCGCATTTTTTCATATTTTAATTCCGCCAGTTTTAACTGAGGTGAAGGAATAAAACGAAACACCAGGGAAATAATGATGAATGCAAAAACAAATACCGCGAGGATGAAACCAAAGAAACGCAACAGTTTGACGTGCAACGGCGTTACTAATTTTTCATAGCGTAAAGTTTGTGTATTATAATAAAATTTTAATTTTTTCATCCCTTGAAAAGAAGCAAAGGTTTTCTCGTTTTAAAAAACCGTTGTGTTTGTAAATGCATTCAAACCAAATACCTTTGCGGCATTAAAATATTTTTAAACGCAACAAAGATAACTTCTTCATACTCTAAATCATTCTTAAAAATTCCCGACCTCTATGAAGCAAAGCGCAGAAATCAGACAGCTTTTCCTAGATTTTTTTACCAACAAAGGCCATCATATTGTTCCTTCTGCACCGATCGTTATTAAAAACGATCCTACTTTGCTCTTCACGAACGCGGGAATGAACCAGTTTAAAGAATATTTTTTGGGGAACAGGCCTGCACCCTTCACCCGGATTGCCGATACGCAAAAATGTTTGCGCGTGAGCGGAAAACACAATGACCTGGAAGAAGTGGGCGTGGACACCTATCATCACACAATGTTTGAAATGCTTGGCAACTGGAGCTTTGGAAATGCTGTTGGTAACAAGCCTCCATATTTTAAAGAAGACGCGATCGCCTGGAGTTGGGAATTGCTTACTGGAATTTATGACATTCCAAAAGAAGATTTATATGTGACCGTTTTTGAAGGTGATGAAAGTGAAGGTTTGCCGGCTGATGAAGAATCTTTAAATATCTGGAAAAAACACATTGCAGAAAACCGGATTCTTTTTGGAAATAAAAAAGATAATTTTTGGGAAATGGGCGATACCGGCCCTTGTGGCCCCTGCACCGAAGTTCATGTGGATTGCAGAAGTGAAGAAGAAAAAAAATTAATTCCGGGGAAAGAACTGGTGAATAAAGACAATCCACAAGTCATTGAAATCTGGAATGTGGTGTTCATTCAATACAACCGAAAAAAAGATGGAACGCTCGAATTGCTGCCTGCAAAACATGTAGATACTGGAATGGGGTTTGAAAGATTGGTGCGTGTGTTACAAAATAAAAAAAGCAATTACGATACAGATATTTTTACAGGAACGATTTCAGAAATTGAAAATATTTCGGGAAAGAAATATACACATTCAGATTCCAAACAAGACATTTCATTTCGCGTTATTGCCGATCACATCCGCGCGATTGCCTTTCCCATTGCTGATGGACAATTGCCTTCAAACACGGGTGCAGGCTATGTTATACGCCGGATTCTGAGAAGGGCGGTTCGCTATTATTTTTCTTATCTCAATGTAAAACAACCTCTGCTTTATAAACTGGTACCACATCTTGCAACACAATTCGAAAATGTATTTCCGGATTTGTATTTGCAAAAAGATTTTATAGCAAAAGTGATTCATGAAGAGGAAAATAATTTTTTAAGAACATTGGATGCAGGATTAAAAAGGCTGGAATTGCTTTTGTCAGAAAAGAAAGATATTGATGGAAAAACAGCATTTGATTTATACGACACCTATGGGTTCCCGATCGATCTTACCAGGTTGATTGCAGCTGAAAATAATTTGTCTGTTGACGAAACCGGTTTTGAAAAAGAAATGCAGCAGCAAAAAAACCGTAGCCGCGCCGCGTCAGTGGTGGATACAGAAGATTGGATTATTGTAAATGAAAATGAAGGAAAAGGTTTTGTTGGTTATCAAAATTTAGAAACAGAAAGCAGGGTTATAAAATATAGGAAAACAAAAACGAAAGGCAAAGAAATTTTTCAAATCATTTTGAGGGAAACACCGTTTTATGCTGAAAGTGGCGGCCAGGTTGGAGATACAGGCATTTTAAGTTTTGGAGAAGAACAAATTCCTGTTTTAAATACGAAAAAAGAAAATGAGCTTATTCTTCATTTTACTGAAAAACTTCCTTCCAATGTGGAAGCAAAGGTTGTAGCGAAAGTCGATTTGCAAAAAAGAAGAAAAACTGCAGTTCATCACAGCGCTACTCATTTAATGCATGCTGCGCTACGAAAAGTTTTGGGAACGCATGTGCAACAAAAAGGGAGCCTGGTAAATGAAGATTACCTGCGTTTCGATTTTTCTCATTTTAGTAAAATGACCAGAGAAGAAATTGAAAAAGTAGAATCGATTGTGAATGAAAAAATAAGAGAAAATATCCCGGTCGTAATTCGGCAGATGCCTAAGGAAGAAGCGCTGAAAACGGGCGCTATGGCCCTTTTTGGAGAAAAATATGGGGATGTCGTACGTGTAGTAATGATGGATCCAAGTTATTCAATCGAATTATGCGGCGGCACTCATGTGGGAAATACCGGCGAATTGGGATTTTTCAAAATCACCAATGAAACCGCTGTTGGCGCTGGTTTGAGAAGAATAGAAGCAGTAAGCGGCAAAGCTGCAGAAGATTTTATTAATCACGAATTAGAGGAACTAAATGTTGTAAAAGACCAATTGAAAAATCCAAAAGATTTGCGTAAAGCAATGGAGTCTTTTACATCAGAAAAAGAAAAATTAAATAAGCAAATCGATCATTTGCAATCTCAAATATTGGATACGGTCAGCGAACAAATAGGCACGAAAGCTGTTTTGGTAAATGGAATAAATTTCATCGGGGAAAGGGTAAATATGTCGACTGCCGATGCTCTGAAAAAACTGGCGTTACTTTTAAAAGAAAAACTGGCGTCACGGTTCGTGTCATCACGAACCGGTTTGGAAAATGAAAAATCTTTCGTAATTGTGCTGGCTGCGGATATCGAAGGCAAAGCAAATGTTGTTGTTGCCATTGATGAAAAGATCATTTCTTCAAAAAATCTTGATGCAGTAAAAATCATTAAAGAAATGGTAGCACCGTTGATAAAAGGCGGCGGCGGCGGTCAAAAAACACTCGCTTCTGCCGGCGGCCAGGACGTTAGTAAGTTCGATGAAGTGATTGAGAAAATAAAAGGATTGCTGTAACTTTTTACTTTATCTATTGTAGCGTTTTCAGCATTTTATGTTAACGTTAAACTATATATTCTGGCAAAAATTTGTTTTGTAAAATGCCGTTTTTAATTTGGGGGAATTAAAATTTTCTTATTTCAAAAACATATTAAAATGAAAACAATTTTTTTATCAGCCGTGTTTACAGCATGCTGCGGATTATTCAGCAGCATTGGTTTTGCACAAAAAGAACCCTCAACAAACCGTAAAAATGAAGAGATCATTATCCGTAAAAATGACCAGGATCCGCAAAAAATGATCATTGAAATTGACAGTAATAAAATAACGGTAAATGGTAAACCGCTTGCAGATTTCAATGGTGATATCACTGTGATGAGAAGAAATTTAAATGATGGGAATGGAAACAATTTTTTTAGAATGACGCCTGGAAACCTAAACGTTTTCAGCACTTCCAATCAGGCTTTTCTCGGAGTCCTCACCGCTAAAACAGATAAAGGCGCCATTATTAAAAATGTAATTGACGAGAGCGCGGCAAAAAAAGCGGGATTAAAAAATGATGATATCATCACAAAATTTGGCGACAAACAAATCACCTCTCCGGATGATTTAAGAAATGCAGTTCAATCGTATAAACCAGGAGATAAGGTAACTGTAAGTTTTTTAAGAGACGGTAAAGACAAGTCAGCGACAGTAGAATTGGGAAAAAATGCCGGTACTTCCTTCAATTATAACCTGGATAGTTTAAGAGACATGATGAACGGTTTTAATCCCGGTAATAATTTTAATTTCAGAATGCCGCGCCAGAATTTTGATTTTAATTTCAACAGCAACCAGTCCAAACTGGGATTAGAAATTGAAGACACAGAAGCAGGAAATGGTGCGAAAGTTTTGGAAGTGGAGCAAGGTTCTGCAGCTGATAAAGCCGGACTGAAAAAAGGAGATGTTATTACAGAAATCAACGGACAAAAAGTAAACGATGTAAATGATATCAGATCAGAAATGAGGCAATCGCAAAATAAAAATGATTACAAAATCAAAGCAAAACGTGACAAGAATGAAATGAACTTTGAGGTAAAAATTCCAAAGGTTTTGAAAAGCATTCATATTTGATATCCTGAAAAAATATTTTTAAAAGACCCATTTTTAATTTTTAGAAATGGGTTTTTTTATGTGAGTGATTTTCTTCTTTTACTGATTAGAAAAGAATTACTCAAATGCCCTGTTGATAAATTTTACCAAAGGCATCAGGGCTTTCAAAGATTGAATGGTTTCATTCAATAAATTTTCAGAAAGAACATCAGCATCCGAAAGATTTTTTGTTGCCACAAAACTTTTCATCCTCAAAAAATCAACCGCCGGATTTTCTTTATCGTATCCTTTTGGCACATTTACGAGCATTTGCTTTTCATCTTTTTCTAATTCTTTATAGTGTTTTTTAAATTCCGGTGCGTTGACAATCTTTTTAAATTCAGGAAAGCAATAATCAATTTCCTGGCGAAGTTTTTTTAATTCAACAGCTTGCGGCATCCAAAGGCCACCACCTACAAAACTATTTCCCCCTGGTTGTATATGAATATAATATCCGGCATTCACCGATTTTTTTCCCCCTTTGTTAAAAGACGCGCTGCGACTCACTTTATAAGGTGTTTTATCTTTTGAAAAACGAACGTCACGATTGATTCTGAATATGCAATCTTTTGCTGATAGTTCATGTAAATCACTATCAAACAAAATCATTTGTTCTAACAGCAAAGCAACAAATTCTTCGAAATTTTCTTTTGCTTCATTATATTTTTCACGGTTTGCTTCAAACCATTCTTTGCTATTATTCCTTTTTAAGTTTTTCAAAAAGATTAATGTATGAGAAGAGATCAAACTAATAGATTTTTATTTTAAAAAATTAGAAAACGCAAAACTACAAACTTTGAATTTTCAACTAAATACTTCCCCAATTCTCTCCTCTTTTAATTCTATAAATAGTCATCGGCGTTATTTTAAATTTATCTGCTAATTGTTTATGCGTAAGTTTTCTTTTAGGATTTGCCAAAATGGTCTTAATCGTTTTTACCTGTGTTGCATTTAGTTTTAAACCTTTTGTCTTCTTCACCTGCAACTTTTTATAAGCCGTTTTATGTGGAATATTTTGCTGATGGTCATTCGCTTCTTTCTGCGTCGCCCACTTCAGATTATTAATGTCGTTGTCCGTTTTATTGTGATTAATATGAATTACATACTTCTGCTTTGCCGATTTTTTTTTATGAAAAAGTCTCGCTGCTTCGCGGTGTAAATAAATAGTGTTGCTTTGATCGCCCAACCGCAGGTTTAATGTTCTGTAACCTGAGGTGAGAGAGCCTTTCAACAGCTTTCCATCTTCGTAAATATCGTCTTTATAACTTGCAGCCCGTCCATGCGAAGATAAAGCATAGGTGTTTCGCATTGTTTCATGTCCTTCAAATTTTAACGACTTCCAGGTTTCCCCGTTAATTTTTTTAATCATGGATAAAAAATTTTGAAATGAAGTTAGTAAACTAACTGCCGATCAGATTTAAAAAATCTTCTTCACTGATTATTTTTATTGATTTTATTTTTTGCGCCTTTGCAAGCTTGCTTCCGGCAGATTCACCTGCTACCAGGTACGTCAAATTTGCACTAACTGAAGAAAGCAATTTTCCTCCATTGTCCTCGGCAAGCTTTTCTGCTGCACCTCTTTTTAATGTCGGCAATGTCCCGGTGAATAAAAATGTAGCGCCGGAAAGTTTTCCGGTTACCGGCTCTGTTTTATCACCTTTTACGTTTAATCCTTTTGCAGCAAGCGCTTCAAGCATTTTGATATTATCTTCATTATGAAAGAAATCAAAAACACTTTCGGCAACTTTTGTTCCGATATCTTTTAATTGCTGCAAATCTTCAACAGAAAAATTTGTCAAATCAAAAATCGTATCGACACTTTTAGACAAGGTTTTTGCCGTTGTTTCACCCACATACCGGATTCCCAAACCATAAATTAAGCGGTTTAAATTTTGCTTCTTTGAATTCTCAATTGCTGATCTGAGATTATCAATAGATTTTTGTTTGAAACCTTCCAGCGCTGCGACTTTTTCAAAATGAATCGCATAAATTGAAGGAATGTCACTGATGATTTTTTCATCATAAAATCTTCTAACATTTGCTGCACCAAAGGTTTTGATATCCATGGCGTCTTTGCTCACAAAATGCATAATCCGCTCTACAACCTGTGCCTCGCAATTAATATTTACACAGCGCCAAACTGCTTCGCCTTCCGGCTTTACAATTGGGTCGCCACACACCGGACAATGAGTCGGAAACAAAACTCTTTTTTCATCTCCTGTTCTTAATTCAGTTAAAGGTTTAACTATATTCGGAATCACATCTCCGGCTCTTTCAACTATAACGGTATCCCCTATACGTAAATCTTTTTCTTCAATAATTCCCTGGTTGAAAAGCGAAACATTCGTGACAGTAACACCCCCGATATGCACAGGAGTAATTATTGCAACCGGCGTTATTGCACCGGTACGGCCGACAGAAAACCACACATTTTCCAATTTGGATGTTGCCTGCCGCGCTTTAAATTTGTATGCGATTGCCCAGCGCGGATGATGTGTGGTGCTTCCAACCTGTTGCTGAATTTCTATTTCATTTACTTTCACTACAATTCCATCGATTTCGTATGGGAGCTGATCTCTTTGGTTTTCAAATTGCAAACAAAAATTTTCCACGTCCTCAATATTACTAAAAACCTTTTTTGTATCAGCCGGTGTACGAAAACCGCATTCCGCAAGCATTTGAAGAATTCCTGAATGTGTATTTAATAATTCAGGAAATTTTTTTAAGCCTTTTTCATTTAGTTCAATAAAACTGACGTGATATAAAATTGCTTCCAATTTTCGCTTTCTTACTGCTGCCGGATCTTTCATTCTTAATGAACCCGCTGCTGCATTCCTGGGATTTGCAAGAGGCGATAAACCTTCTTCAATCAGTGCTTCATTGTACTTTTTAAAATTTTCTTTATTTAATAAAACTTCTCCGCGGATTTCTATTTTTTTAATTCCATAATCAGAGAATTTAGCAGATAAAGGAATAGAGCCAATCTGGCGAATATTTGTAGTAATATCATCCCCTGCAGAACCGTCTCCACGGGTAGCGCCACGAACCAGGAAATCGTTTTCATAAATCAATGAAATGCTTGCTCCGTCATACTTTGGCTCTGCACTGTACGTTATTTTCTGATGATCAGCCAATGCTTTTAAACGGTTATCCCAGGCGATCAAATCGTCCGGGTTATAACTGTTTTCCAAACTTAACATTGATACCAAATGTGGAACTGTTACAAAATCACTATTCAAACTGCTTCCTACTCTCTGCGTCGGCGAATCGGGCGTGATGATTTCCGGATTTTCTTTTTCAAGTTTTTCTAATTGTTTATAAAGCTGGTCGTATTCTGCATCAGAAATAAGCGGGTCGCTTAATACATAATAACGGTATTCGTGGAAACGAAGAGCTTCTCTTAATTGTTCTGCGGAGCCGGAATTTTTGAGGAGCGTTTCGGTAAGCTTTTGTAAGTGCTGTATCTGTGACGTTGTGTTCATTAATGCTTGTTTTAGCGACGAATTTCACGAATTTACACGAATAATTTTAGCGACAAGATTACCAAAATTGAACAGATTTGCCAACGCACCTTCAGCATTTTCGGCAAAAATTACTGAAACCAGTAAACGCACAAATAATCTCAATTCATGTTTTATCTATCCGCGCAATTTTCTCTTTTAAAAAATATATTTTTCAAATAATTCTTTTTTCAAATAATGTGTTTAATTTACACAGTAATAAATAATCTGTTATGAAAAAATATCTACTCGTTTTCGTAATTGTGTTTTTTTCTTTTCAAAGTTTTTCGCAGTTACTATCGTGGTCGCCGCAATTTCCGACCGAAAGTTCAACGACGGTTACCATTACCGTTGATGCGAATTACGGAAATAAAGGATTGCTGAATTACACACCTGTTACAGATGTATATGTCCATATAGGAGTGATAACAAATTTAAGCGCTAACTCAGGCGATTGGAAATATGTAAAAACAACCTGGGGCACCACCAATCCCGCGTGGCAGGCAACTTCGTTAGGAAATAATAAATGGTCATTTACCATTACCGGAGGATTAAGAAATTATTTTGGCATCACCAATCCTTCTGAAACTATTCAAAAGATTGCGATTCTCTTTAGAAGCGGAAATGGAAATTCGAAACAGGCGAATGCAGATGGAGGCGATATGTATGTTCCTGTTTATACAAACGCTTTGTCTATCAGAATTAATACACCTTTCTTTCAACCGAAATATATTCCTGTTCCCGAGCCGATCAACAAAAACGTAAATGATACACTGCCAATCACAGCTGTAAGCAGCGCGAATACTACACTTTCCATTTTATTTAATGGCACTATAATACAAACCGCTACAAATGCACAAACAATTTCCGCATCGCCGACGATTGTGGCACCAGGAAACCAGCAAATAATCGTAAAAGCGGATAACGGAACCGCCGTTGCTTATGACACACTAAACTTTTTTGTAAACGGTTCTGTAAATGTAGCACCACTTCCTGCGGGTGTGCAAACTGGAATTAACTATGGGTCGGATAACAAATCAGTAACACTTGTTTTGTATGCGCCGGGCAAGTCAAGAGTGGCTGTAATTGGCGAATTTCCAGCAAGTAATTGGGCAGAGCAATCAGCGTATGAAATGAATAAAACACCGGATGGAAATTCGTGGTGGATCACGATAAACGGATTGACACCCGGGCAGGAATATGCTTACCAGTTTTTAGTGGATGGTAGCTTAAAAATCGCCGATCCATATACAGAAAAAATTCTTGATCCTACAAATGACGCATACATTTCATCAACAACTTATCCTGGCTTAAAATCTTATCCAACGGGACTTACATCCGGCATTGTAAGCGTTTTACAACCTGGCCAAGCCGCATACAACTGGCAGGTAAATAATTTTGCAAAGCCTGACAAAAAAGGACTTGTCATTTATGAATTATTGCTACGCGATTTTATTGCCAATCACGATTGGAAAACATTAAGCGACAGCATCAATTATTTTAAAAAGCTCGGGATCAATGCGATTGAAGTAATGCCTTTTAATGAATTTGAAGGAAATATCAGTTGGGGCTATAATCCAAGCTTTTATTTTGCCCCCGATAAATATTATGGCCCCGAAAATACTTTGAAAGCATTTATTGACAAATGCCATGAAAACGGCATTGCAGTAATTATGGACATTGTATTGAATCATTCTTTTGGTTCTTCACCGATGGTTCAGTTGTACTGGAATTCTGCTACCAATACTCCTGCAAGAAATAATCCATGGTATGATTCGGTAACTACACATCCTTTCAATGTTGGTTATCAATTTAACCATGATGCACCGGCCACACGTTATTTTGTAAGCCGTGTCGTAAATCATTGGTTGAATGATTATAAGATTGATGGTTTCCGTTTCGATTTGTCGAAAGGATTTACACAAACAGTTACAGTGAATTTGCCAGATGCTGTTACCGCCTGGGGACATTATGATACGGATCGCGTCGCTATTTGGAAACAATATTATGATACACTTCAATTAAAATCTGCCGGCTCTTATTGCATTCTGGAACACTTTGCTGATAATGATGAAGAAACGGTTTTGTCAAATTACGGAATGATGCTTTGGGGAAATGAGAATTACAATTACAACCAGGCAACGATGGGATATAGTGATGGCTGGGATTTCAGTTATGGACTTGCCTCTGTTCGTGGATGGAGCAATCCCTATCTCGTTACTTACGCGGAAAGTCATGATGAAGAAAGATTGATGTTTAAAAATATTCAGTATGGAAATTCTTCAGGAAGTTATAAGATAAAAGATACCGCAACTGCCCTGAAAAGAGAGGAATTAGCTGCTGCATTTCTTTTTACACAACCAGGACCAAAAATGATGTGGCAGTTTGGAGAATTGGGTTATGATTATTCGATAAATACCTGTGCCGACTTAACGGTAAACAATAATTGTCGCACTGATCCAAAACCAATTCGCTGGGATTATCTACAACAAGCCAATCGGAAAAACTTGCATGATGTTTATAGCGCTTTAATCAGATTACGGTTCGACCCAAATATGTCTGATCAGTTTGTTCAAAATACTTCAACCCAGGATTTTAGCGGAAAAGTAAAATGGATGTATTTAAGCAAACTCGTTGTTGTCGGCAACTTTGATGTAACCGCACAAGCCGCGTCCATTTATTTTCCATCAAATGGAACCTGGTACGATTATCTTAATGGGACGACGATAAGCGTAACAGGAAATTCTTACACATTTAGTAATTTAAGTCCGGGAGAATATCATGTGTACACGAAGACGGCAGTGGTTTTGCCCGTAACAATTGTAAGTTTTGCTGGTAAAAATGAAACCAATGGAAATGTATTAACGTGGCAGGCAGCCAACGAATTGCACGTCGATCATTATGAATTAGAAAAAAGCAATGACGGTCAAAATTTTTCTTTTGTTGCTGACATAAAAGCCAGCGGAGAAAAAAACTATTCTTATATAGATGCGGATATAAATAATTCTTCTCCGGTAGAATATTACCGTTTGAAAAGTGTAGATACAGACGGCAATTTTACTTACAGCACGATTGTAAAAATTAAAACAAACACGAACACATGGCTTGTACAGGTTTCTCCAAATCCTGTTTCAAATAAAACATATCTGAAAATACAATCGACGGTTGAGGCTAATGCAACGGTGATCATTACGGATATAGCTGGAAGAAAATTGTACAAAAAAAATATTTTAATAAGCGCCGGAGATAATGCTTATGCCATAAATAAAACTGCTGATTTTTCCAATGGGACTTATTTCATTTCTATTTTTTCTGCGACCGGAAAACAGACGATCAAAATTATTAAGAACAAATAGTTGAAAGATTAATTTTCAACATTTCAAATTCATTATTTAAAATAAAATAAGAGAAAAATGCCAATTCTAAAAACAGATGCGAATTCTAAAAATCCAAAAACGCTGAAAGGTTTACAGACAGAAGTCGAAAGTATAAACCGTGTAGCTATTTCTGTCGATTGCGTAATTTTTGGTTTTGATGAAAATAAATTGAAAGTGTTGCTTATTCGTTCAGACCTCAAAAAATACCAAAACAAATTTTCTCTTTTGGGCGATTTGATAAAGCCTGAAGAAGATTTGGATGCAAGTGCTTACCGGATTTTAAAACAACGAACTGGTTTGAATGATCTCTATCTTGAACAGGTGCATACATTCGGCGAAGTAGGAAGGCATCCTGCAGGCAGAGTCGTTTCTGTGGCTTATTGCTCTTTGATAAATGTGCAACATCATCGGTTAAAAATCCTGGAAAATGAATTGCATTGGCATGAGATTGATACAGTAACGGAGTTATTATTTGACCACAAAAAAATTTTAGATATCTGTTATGCGTGGCTGCAAAAAAGAGTACAGGAGCATCCGCTCGGCTTTAGTTTATTACCCAGCAAATTTTCCCTTCGGGAATTGCAAAATTTATATGAAGCGATTTTGAATAAAAAGCTAGATAGGAGAAATTTCAGGAAGAAATTTTTTGCGATGGATTTTTTGGTAGATATGGAAGAAGAGGAACAGAACGTACCACACCGCCCCGGAAGGCTTTATAAATTTGATTATGAGAAATATGAGAAGAATAAAAAAACGTGGAGTGGGATTGATTTTTAAGCAAAGAATTTCGCGGTATTAAACAATTTAAAATGCAACCGTTTGTGCGTGACCGAAAGTGTATCAATAGAGCAATAAATAACGCTGATTTCTATTTTCCATTTAGTAAATTACTCAGATCTGAAGTAACACGGTATTTTACTTACATGAAACTTTTAAACAAAATACCAAACGAAATTGCTGACAGCATTGGTGCTACACTTGAAAAGAACAATCGCCAGTAAAGCAACAAATATGGTGAAATCTTTTTTCGTATGGTTATTTATGTGTTTAAAATAACACATTCATTTTGCATAAAAAATTTTCATGCTTCCCCATGTCATACTAAAGCAACTTATTTTTCCAATGCAGCAGTTGCAGCCCTTTTGTTGTCTTCACAGTGATTGGATGATAATGATGCATTAAAAGATTCAAAAGGCCGCGTTTCTGCTCCTTTTTTTACAAATAAAATCGTTATTAAAAAAAATATATGGAAAAAGTATGAGAATTTAAAAATTTAGTATATAATTGTGTAATAATTACACATTATTTCCTGCTGTCCAAACAATAAATAAACAATCACATTTAAAATTTAAATTTTGCTCATGAGAAAATACATCTCAAAAAGCACAAAACCATTGAGCGTTTTGTTGGTTTTTATCCTCACGGCTTTTGTCACACAGGCACAAAATGTAGTTACCGGAAAAGTTTCTGATTTAAAAGGCGGTTATGGAATACAAGGAGTAACCGTAAATGTAAAAGGGACCAAAAGATCGACGCAAACGGATGCAAATGGAAATTTTTCCATTACCGCTTCCCCAACTTCCACGTTGGTCTTTACTTTCACCGGTTACGCTACAAAAGAAGTAGCGGTTGGTTCACAATCATATCTAAATATTTCTATGGAAATCTCAGCGGAAAAATTGAGTGATGTAGTAATTATTGGATATGGTACTGTGCAGAAAAAGGACCTTACCGGATCTATTTCTTCAGTAAGCGCCAAAGATTTTCAAAAAGGTTCTATTACTTCACCCGAGCAGTTAATTGCTGGTAAGGTAGCAGGTGTATCTATCACTTCGAACGGTGGACAACCCGGCGCAGGGAGTACAATTCGGATACGAGGCGGAGCTTCTTTAAGTGCCAGTAATGATCCATTGATTGTAATCGACGGAGTGCCTTTAAGTTCAGTTAATTTACAAGGAATTAATCCAGACGATATCGCCAGTTTTTCTATTTTAAAAGACGCTGCCGCTACCGCTATCTACGGCTCTCGTGCTTCTAACGGAGTAATCATGATAACGACAAAGCGCGGCAAGGCAGGCAGGCCGGTGCTTTCTTTCAGTACTCAACTTTCAGCATCTAAGATATCGAAAGAGTTCCCGGTATTATCGGGCGACCAATTCAGAAAACTGGTGAAATCGATCGGTACTCCCTCGCAAATAGCGGTAATGGGCAGTGCCAATACAGACTGGCAAAAAGAAATTTACCAGACTGCAATTACCTCTGATAATAATTTAAGTTACAGTGGAAGTATGAAAAATATGCCTTATCGTATTGGCGCTGAATATCTTTCACAAACCGGCGTTTTAAAAACAGATCATCTCGATCGTAAAGCCTTATCGATTTCGCTTACTCCCAATTTATTTGACGATCATTTAAAAATTGATATTAATCTTCATGGCTCCAGTACCGATTCGCGTAATGCGAATACCGGAGCAATTGGTAATGCCGTTTCATTTGACCCTACTCAACCGGTGCATTCCGGCAAAGCAAATTTTGGTGGTTATTATGAATGGCTGACAAATGATACCACTCCGAACTCATTATCAAACCGAAATCCTGTGGCACTTCTAAAACAGTACGATGCAGAAAATCACGCATTAAGAAGTTTTGGCAACATCCAGTTTGATTATAAATTTCACTTCTTGCCTGAATTGCACGCTAATCTCAATTTAGGATATGACGTGGCAAAATATAATGGAACCACCGTTGTACCGGTAGATGCTGCACAGTCTTATAACAGCGTTCCTAAATTAAGAGGTCAGAATAACCAATATTATAACAACTACAAAAATAAGGTCGGTGAATTTTATCTTAGTTATGTAAAGGACATCGAATCAATAAAGAGCAATGTGAATGCGGTGGCTGGTTATGGCTATTATGATAATTACAGTCACAACAAAAACTTTCCATCGTTAAGCTACTCAAGAGATACCATTCCTTCCGGTTACAATCCTTTACAGCCGACTTCCTTCAGCGAGGTCACTTTGATATCTTATTACGGCAGGTTGATTTACACGTTTAACAAAAAATATATTTTAATGGGATCAATCAGAACGGATGGTTCTTCCAGGTTTGGACCGCAATATCGTTGGGGTGTGTTCCCTTCAGGAGCATTTACCTGGAGAATAAACGAGGAGAATTTTCTCAAAAATTCCAGAGCTGTATCAGACCTTAAATTACGTTTAAGCTATGGTATCACCGGGAACCAGGCAGGAATTGGATATTACAACTATTTGAATTACTACTCATTGAGCGGAAGTACATCGGAGGTAAATTTTGGAAACAATTTCTATAATACATGGAGTCCTTCTATTTATGCAAAGGATTTGCAATGGGAAACAACAGCAACCTCTGATGTAGGCCTTGACTTTGGATTTTTAGACAACCGTATCTCAGGAAGCATTGATTATTATTACAAAAAGACCAGCAATCTTTTGGCAAATGTATATGTGCCTTCGCTTACAAACTTTGGTAATCAGCTGGTGAGAAACGTGGGTAACATGACGGACAAAGGAATAGATTTTACAATAAATGCTATTCCTATTCGCCAAAAGAATTTATCATGGGAAGTAGGATTCAATGTTTCTTATAATTATTTTAATATAAC
>Ga0207652_10000612_pt1 | contig 35524 bp, 56 predicted proteins | sample KBSC63BmetaG_FD_184334 | JGI IMG/M metagenome (GOLD analysis project Ga0207652, IMG submission 184334) | Corn rhizosphere microbial communities from Kellogg Biological Station, Michigan, USA - KBS C6-3B metaG (SPAdes) (version 2) | ecosystem: Host-associated > Plants > Roots > Rhizosphere ...
CGATGACGCCGAGTAGCCGTAGTTGGGTCGGCGAGTTCATGGTGATCGCGGCGTCGGCACCAGAGACGGCATCCGGGTAGACGGGAGTGGCGGCGTCGACGGTGGCGTAGGCCCAGAGGTAGATGCGCTTGTCTGAGCCGTTCGCTGCGCCGGTCTTGATCTGCAGCATCACGAGCGCGTCGAGCCACTCGTTCACGGTGTTGTCGACCGCGGCGGACTGGCGGGCCGAGCCGTCCGCGAGCGAGGCGAGTGTGCAGGTGATCGCCTGGGCTTCGCTGCCATAGGCCGTCTTGATCGCGGACGCCATCAGCTAGGCGCCCTTAGGCGATCGAGAACAGGCCGGAGGCGTTGAAGACGACGTTGACGTCGCCGCCGTTCGGGGTGAACGAGGTGACGTCAAAGATCGCGATCAGCGGCGACGTCGCGTCGGCGCCGGTGTCCTTGTAGAGGATGACGTGCGTGAACGCGGAGCCGGAGACGGCGGTCAGGGTGATGTCGTTGGCGTCGAAGACACCGTTCGTGACGGTCTTGCCGCTCAGGGCTCCTGAGCGGGCGATGATCGATGCGCCGGTGAGGTCGCTGACGAACTCGTGCGCGCCCGAGAAGGCGCCCGAGTAGAACAGGATCTTGATCGTGTCCGCGAGTAGGTCGACTTTGGTCGCGGCGCCGAGGATGTGGCCGGCACCTTTCGGGTACAGCTGGGAGGCCATCAGCGCCTCGCCTTCTGCTTGCGGGCTCGGCCGTGCTCATCGACGACATAGGTCGTCTCGTCTACGTGGACGAGGAGCGGGCCTGTCTCGCCCGGGTCGCGGCGCGTCACGGAGACGTCCTGGCCTGGGTTCTTGCTGATCAGGGTGTCGACGGCGTCGTGCTCGGCTGGCGTGAGCGGGAGGCGGCCTTCGTGGAGCATGGTCCGCCTATCGGGCGCTCACTCAGCTAGACGCGGCCCATGTAGACATCGGCGCCGGCCCCGTTCGGGACGATCGTGTAGCAGGTCGGGTTGCCGGAGACGTCGACAGCGGCGAACGTTTGCTTGCCGCCGTCCCAGTAGCCGGCGGGGAGGCTGAAGATGATCAGGCCGACTCCGCCGCCGGTCACGTTGATCTGGATCTCGACGCCGCCGCCAAGCAGCCACCGGAAACGGGTGAGCTGGTCGGCGGCGCTGGTGCCGTCGCCGTTGTTCACGAAGCCGCTCTGAAGTGGGGGCGAGTCGCTGGTCGTGTCGGGGTCGGTCGGGTAGGTGCCGACGGTGATCCAGCGGCCTGCGCCGCGACGTTTGAGCTCCCGGATGCTCCGTCGTGCGCCTGCGATGCGCGTGTCGTGCGTCTCTTCGTAGAGGGGCCGGCCGAGCGGCATCAGGCGCTCGCTCCGTCGGGGCTGACGATCAGCTCGCCGGGATCCTCGACTCCGTTGACGTCGACCTGAAGATCGAACCCGTAGATGCGTTGCATGGCGTCGCTGAGGGCGGGACCGACGCTGTCGCCGATGTTCGTGGCGACGCGGTCGCCAACGTTGTAGTGGGCGAACGGCTCGAACGCGGAGTTGCCTGCCGGGGTCAGGTAGAGGAGCTGGCGCGGATTGATTCGGAGTGTCGAGTCGGCCTTCCACAGGGCCCGGTAGAACGCCCGTGCGCTGTTCGCGTCGGAGTCGAAGACCGCGTAGATCGGGAGGGACCCGTATCGGGTTCGGCTGGCGGCTTCGGCGTCGCGGTAGGCGTTCGTGCCCCAGGCGGGGTCGACGGCTTCGAGGCTGCCGCGCCAGTGGTCGCTTCTGATCTTGGGGCCGAGCAGGTAGCGGAGCCAGTTCGTGACGGCGTCCATGTCGAAGCTGCGCCGGATCGCCTTGACGTTGTTGGCGCCGGCGTCGTAGTCGAAATGGACGGTGCCGGTGAGGTCGCTGCCCCAGGTGTCGAGGCAGTGGACGATCCCGTAGATGCCGGGATCACTGCCGGCGGCGGTGTCGGTGGGGACGAGCATCACGTCGCAGACGCCGGTATCGGTGAGCCGCGTGTAGACCATGTCGCCGAGCGGCATCGGCCCGTCCGAGAGCGCCTCGGCGACGTCCGTGGCGGCGGTGAACGCGCCGGTTGTGCAGTCGATCGGGAAGACGCGCGGCACACCGAAGGGGACGCCAGTGTCGTCATAGGTGACGCTGTTCTGGAAGAGCTCTTGGACGAGGGCGCCGGCGTCGATCGTGTCGGGGAAGATCCAGTCTGCGACGCGGCCGACGTCGTCGCGGGTGTTCCGCTTCGCGAGCCGGATCATCGAGTCGTAGCAGGTGATCTGGGCCTGCTGTGTGTTCTCGTCGCCGGTGTAGTCGAGCCGCCAGATCTCGGGGTTGGCGATCAGGACGCCGTTGCGCTTGGCCTTGACCGTGCGGATGCCTTCGGTGAGGTAGCGGTCGCCGTCGGTGTGGATCGTCTTCCAGACGTCCTGGTCGGAGGGTCCGTTGAGCACGAGCGAGAACGGCCGGTTGAGGCGTGGGCTGACGGTTGCGGTGACGTAGCCGGTGATGTCGGCCAGGACGGTGTCGACCTGGTCGCAGAGCTCGAACGTCCAGACGCCGTCGGCCACCTCGAGCTCCTCAGGCGATCGTGATGGTCGGGTCGATCGCGACGAGCCCGAACGAGTACTTCTTGTTGTATGCGGGCCCCGAGTAGGTCGGGAGGATGTCGCAGCGGACGGTGATCGAGTGGAGGGTCAGGCCGGTCGGCGTCCATTCGTAGGTGCCGGTGATCGCGGGGTCTCCGAAGATCGACTCGCATGCTGCGAGCAGGCTGGCCTCGAGCGTGCTCAGGTCAGCGATCGAATCGACGTCGATTAGGCCGCCGAAGGTGGGCTCGCGGGCGGCCTTGAAGAAGCGGTGCCAGATGCCGCCGTCGGAGACGGGCTTGTCGTCGATCGCGGCACGCGCTGGCGCGCCGTCGAGGCCGGAGCAGGAGTCAGGGTCGTGGAGGAACGTCGGCGTCGTGTCGGCGTTGAAGACGACCGTGCCGACGGGCGTGATCAGGCTGGCGGGGGCGCTGTACTCAGCCATCGAACGCGGCCCCCATCGCGGAGCGAGCCATCCGCGCCTGCCTGTGCTGGTCGACCGGCGGTGCCGGGAACGACTGGTTGATGACGACCGTGGGCTTGCCGTCGGGGTTCGGGAAGACGTTGCCGGCGTAGGTGAGATAGACGTCGCGCAGCTGCTGCAGGAACTGCGCCTCGGCCTGGTGGAGCGCGTCCTGCTTCTGCTTGGCGGCCTGGTCCTTGGCCTTCTTCAGCTTCTGGTTGACCTGCGCGCGGGCTTTCTCGGCGGCGATCGCGTCGGCGGCGTACTTGTCGCGCTGCTTGCGCGCGAGCTGCTGGTCGTGCGCCTCGGCCTTGTAGAACGAGATCTCGGCGGTCAGGTCCTTCCGTTCGGCGATCAGGGCCCGCTCGAGCGCCTTCTTGTTGTCGCCGGCCTTCGTCTCGGCGAGCTTGGCTCGGGCGAGGTTCAGCTTCAGGCGGCGCTCCTCGGCGTCGAGGCGCTTCTGGTAGTTCGCCTTCGCATGGTCGGCGCGCTTCTTGGCGCTGTTCGCGGACTGCGTGTCGAGCGAGTCGATCTGGCCCTGCACGGCGTCGAGGGCTTGGTAGACGGCGAGCCGCTGCTTCTGCGTTTTCGCGAGCTGCAGCTCGCGGAGCAGGAACTGCTTCTGCTCCTCCAGCGCCGTCTTTTGCGCCTTGACGTCGTTCTCGAACTGCGCCTTGGCGAGCTTCTCCTGGAGGCTGACCGGGATCGTCGTCGTGAACGTGGGCTTCGCCGGTCCGTCGTGGTGATGACGATGGCGGGCCCGGTTCGCGTAGTACGCCTTGAGCGCCTTGTCTGCCTGCAGGTGCTCGGCGGTGAGCGGGTCGGTGTGGAGGAGGAAGCTGCCGTTGATCGTCTCGTCGATCGTCAGCCGGATCGTCTTCGCGTTCGGGATCCGATGGATGTCCCGCGCGATCTGAATCAGGTTCTGGATCACCCGGGCCATCTGCGGGTTGCTCGACTTCATTGCGTCCGCGAGCTTCTGCATCCGCTCGAGGTAGGTCTGGAGATGCTCCGCGTCGGTCGTGTTGAACAGCTGTCGGCCGGCGATCTCGGCGTGGGTCGCGTCGATCGCGACCTGATTCAGCTTCGTCCCGAAGTCGCGGGTCGCCTGGGCGTCTTCGGCGACGAGCTTCGTGTGGGCGGTCTGGGCTTTGTTGAGCTGCTGCTGGTGGTAGAGGAGGTTGAGGTTCGCGACGCTGAGGTTTGCCTGGGCGGCCTGGAGCTGGTCGAGCGCGGCGGCATGAGCTTTGGTTCCCCTGGTCGCCTTCTCTTCGGCCTGGGCGGCCCGGACGGCCTGTTCTGCCTGATCGCGGGCGACGCGATCGTTCGCGATCTGGGCGTGAAGCTGGACGATGTCGTGGCCGGCGCGGGTGGCGGCGGCTCCGAACTGGCCGACACTGCGGCCCATCGCGGCGAGCTGCTCGTCGAAGGACGGCCCAGAATGAATGAGACTTGAGACGGCGCCGACGAGGCCTCCGATCGCCGCGCCCGCAGCGGTTCCGACGCCTGGCTCGATGAGGGTGCCGATGCCTGCTCCGACGCCGGCGAGGTCGAGCGCGCGGCTTGTCGCCTTGCCGGCGGTGCCGGGGATGACGCTGCCTGCGATGCTGCCGGCGAGGAGGCCGCCGCCGGCGAGCAGGCCGGCGGTGCCGAGCTTGCCGCCGATCCCGCCGAGCAGGCCGCCGGCGCCGGCCGCGCCGAGTGCGCCCTCGCTGGCGCCGAGCGCTGCCACTTGCTCCTCGGTCAGGGCGAGATTCGCGCGGAGCGCGGCGAGCTGCTCGTCCGTGAACGCGAGCGATTCGCCGGCCTGGACGCCGCTGCGCTGGAAGGCGGCGCCGATCGTCTGCACGGCGCGGACGACGCCGGCGACCGCGAGCAAGAGCGGGCCGCCGACGGCGAGCAGACCGACGATCACTCCGACCGCGACCTTGATCGGGCCGGGGAGATGGCCGAAGCCGTTGACGAGGGCGGTCACGACGCCGACGATGTCGACGAGGACGGGTGCGATCTTGGCGCCGGCCGAGGTCAGGTCGGACTCGATCGTGGCGAGGTCGTGGTGCAGCTCGTAGGCCTGCGAATGGAGATAGGCCTTCTGGTTGGCGGCGAACCGCTTCGACTGTGCGTCGACCTGGACGAGCTTCTGCTTGTAGCTGGAGACGGTCGAGTCGAGCGACTGAACGAGCGTCTGGATGCCGAGGCCGCTGCGGCCGCCGCCGAACCCGGCGAGCAGGTCGCGGTTGCCGCGGACGGCTCCGACCTTCTCCATCGCCGAATGCAGAAGCTCGAGCACCTTGAGCAGCCCGTTCGGCTCGCGCAGCATCTTGCCGAGGCTGTCCGCGTCGATGCCCATGTCGGCGAGCGCCTTCCGCGCCTTCTGGGATGGCGACTGGATCAGCGCCAACGACATCCGGATCCGCGTCGCGGCCTCGTCGGCGCTGAAGCCGCGGTCAGTCAGGGTTGCCATCGCGGCGCCGAGAGAGGTGAGGTCAACGCCGGCAGCCGCGGCCGCGGGCGCGACGTTGCCGATCGAGCCGGCGAGGTCTTCCATGCGGACGTTGCCGGCGCCGACGGTGCCGACGAGGAGGCCCATCGCGTGGTCGTAGTTTTCGGCGCCCTTGATCCCGGTGACGACGACGGCGCCGAGCGCGGTCGCGGTCGATTCGAGATCGGCGATCCCCATCCCGGCGGCGAACGCGGCGATCCGGAGCGTGTTCAGCGCCTTCGCGTCGCGCAGGCCGAGCGACTCAAGGTGATAGAGGCCCTGGGCGAGCTGCACCGGACCCTGCGGGGCGATCTTGGCGAGCTGGAGCACCTCGCCGTTGAGCTTGTGTACCTCGCCGGCGCTGGCGCCGGCCTGGGTCTCGATCAGCAGCATCTGCTGCTGGAAGTCGACGCCGAGCTTGACCGCGGCCGCGGTGAGCAGCGCGGTCGGCGCGGTCACGAACCGCGTCAGGGTCGAGCCGACGTTCTTGGCGGCGCTCGCGTAGGCGGCGAGCCGCTGCTCAGCGGCGCGCTTGCTCGCGGCCGCGGCCGCGAGCTCGCTCTTGGCGAGCCCGTCGACCTCCGCCCGGTAGGCGAGTGTGGCGCGGCCGGCCGCGTAGGACTCGGGCCCGGCCTGGACGATTGCGCGGTTGAGCTTCTCCTGGGCGACGGCGAGCCGGAGCGCGTCGTCTTCCATCGCGCCGACGGTCCGGCCGTAGACGGCCTGGATCTCGACCATGTCCCCCTTGAACTGGCCGGTGTTCGCCTTGAAGACGACGTCGCCGCCGGCGATCGGCGTGTCATTGAACGCCATCAGCTGACCTGCCGTTGCAGGGCGAGCTCAGCCTGTTCGCGGCGTCGGAGCGACCCGTCGACCGCTTCCTGGGCTTGTGCTTGCTCGGCCTCGAGTGCCTTCTGGAGCGCGTCGGCGAGCTCGAGGTGCTCGAGCAACGCCTCCTCGATCAGAAACTGGAGCACCTCGTCATCGACCTCTCCGCCGCATCCGCATTCACAAGGCCTCGCCGAGGAGAACCGAGGAAAGGCGCCCCCGGGCCGCGAGGCATGCCGGGCAACCCGGATCGCATCCGTGCTCGTCACAAAAGGTGGCCCAGGCGTCTAGAGGCTCGACGCCGATCCGAACACCCGCGGCGTCGAACGTCTGACGGCCGGTGACGATCCGCATCAGCATCTCGAGGTCCTCCTCGGGTACCTCGTCGAGGTCGTCGACGCTCAGCGCGGGCTCGACGAGCGCCTCGGCAACGAGGTGCTTCGTCAGCCGGCCGAAATCGGCGATGTACTGGTTCGCTTTTTCTGCCGCCTGCTCGTCGCCGTGGCCGGCCTTGCTGAGCTCGGCGCCGATCGCGGCCGGGAGGCCGCCGTGCTCGAGGTTGACGACGTGCATCACGACGGCGTCGGTGAGGTCGTCGGGCAGTCCCTCGAGCCGCGCGAGCTGGGAGAGGCCGAGCACGCGCGCGAGGACGCGCTGGCCGGAGGGGAGCGTGATGCGGTGCGGGCCGCCGCGCTTTTTCCAGCTGCCGGCGGTTCCGGCCCAGGCCTCGGTCTTAGGCGTGCGCGTGTGTTCTTTGGCGGTGGTCGCCATGCTGTGCCTCCTCAGGCTGTGCGGGTGGTCGCTGTGCCCTCTCGGGCTGTGCGTGGCGGCGGAGCGCCGCGAGTTCGTCGTCGACCTGGGCGATGAGTTGCAGCGCCGCGCGGGTCTCGGACTGGGCTGCGCTCAGCGCACGCCTGGCGGCGTGCGCTTTGCGCTGGAGCTGGTCGATCTCGGCGATCGCCGGCCGGCCGGTGATCACTGCTACCTCGCCGTGACCGGCGTCGCGTAGCTGTTCTTGACGATGCTCTGGACGACGTCGCTGACGGTGGCGCTGCGCTTCGACTTGAAGTCGAAGGTTGCGGTCGCCGGCGAGCCGTCGGTCTTGATCGCCGTCTTGAAGTTCTGGATCCGCATCGCGGCGAGCGCGAACTTGAGCTCGAGCCCGGCGCCGCGGGTGAGGTCGATCGCAAGGGCTTCCTCGAAGATCGTCGTGGTGAGGTCGGTGCCGGCGGTCGAGCCGGTGTTCGCGGCGCGCCAGAGCGTGTCGTCCTGGAAGGCGACCTCGAGGTTGCCGGAGACCGCGAGCAGGCCGTTCGGGACGTCGAGGCTACTGAGCCCGTTGTCGCCGGGGAAGCGGCCGGTGTTGCGGTTGATCGTGAGCTGGAACTGGTTGACGATTCCGGCGTGTACGCCGGCGAGCGAGACGGCGAGCTCGGCCCAGGTGAACGGCTCCTCATCGACCTGGAGGCCGGTGAGGTCGGGCGCGCTGCCTGCGTCGACGGCGATCGCCGAGATCGCCTGCAGCGTGTATTCGCTTTCGACGAGGCCTCCGGGCTGGGCGGTGTAGACCGCCTGGCCGAATCTCACCCCGGTGTATTTCCAGCAGGCGATTCCCGGCCAGATCTGCCACACGGTGACGTAGGGCGAGCCGAACGGCGCGGTCGGGTCGATGTTCGCGGTGTGCGTGTATGGGCCGGCGCCGGCGTCGACGGTCTTGCCGAGCAGCGCGTTGAGGAAGAAGTCGGCCTCGGAGGGGCGCGCGTAACACTTGAAGGTGCCGCTCGGCTGCGCTCCGACGACGTTGTCGTCGGGCTCGACGGCGTTCGCGTCGGTCTCTGCGGCGGTGACGTACTGGACGCCTGGATCGAGCTGGCAGTCCTCGAGCGCGATCGCGATCGTGGGGGCCGCGGCGGGGGTGGCTTTGTCGGTCTGGACGCCGAACGCGAGAACTTCGACGTTGCCGGGGATCAGGCTCACGGCTGCTGTACCTCCTCGAGCATCGGGTCAGCGGCCAGGCGGGCCGCGACTCGCTCGTCGCTCGTCGTGTAGATGTCGCCGGCGCCGATGTGGACGCCGTCGGCGAACGAGACGCCGACCACGGGCTCGTCGTCGACCTTCGCGTTTGCGCGGATTTGGAAGCTGTGCGCTTCCGGCTCTGACTTCTTGCGCTTCTTCGCCATGCCCGCGCCTATCGGCGCGGTCTAGAGGCGTTCGATCCGCTCGAGCAGCTTGCGGCGGCCCGCTGTCCGTGCCTTGCCGAAGAAGCGTTCCGGCTGGATTCCTTTGCCGGCGACGTCGCGGCGGTGCGCGGCGTAGGTCGTGCCGCCTCTGGTGCCGACCCAGGTCTCTTTCCGCGGCCGCTTCAGGCGGCGTTTGCGGTTCCCGAGGGTGCCGCGGTCGAAGAACCAGGCGATCGGGGTCGTGTTCTCCTCGGCGGTGCCGCCGCGGCGGCCGCGCGAGCTCGTGCGGCGTGACTTTATTCCGGCGGAATATCCGTTGACGTCGCTGTGGGCGGGCACGATCTCGATCTCGAGGTCGATCGACGCGCCCTCGTTCGCGACGACTGCCGCTTCGGCGGCAGCGGCTTCGACAGCTTCCTTGGCGGCTAGCTCCACGCGCTGCTTGACCTCAGGGAACCGCGCGAAGGCCTTCACGGATGACGTGATCACGGCGTCGCGACTGATGCGGGGTTGACCGTCCAGGCGAAGAGCGACGCCTCGATGCCCCATTCCTCGCGGTCGGGGACGATCGACGTGACGCGGAAGTAGTAGCGGCCGTCCGGGTCGAGAGTCGTGCAGACGGGCTTCAGCGCCCTCATGAGGTCCCAGGCGGCCTGCTCGAGCGGGCCGTCGTCGCGCGGTTCGTGCGTGAGCGGTGCCGTCTTCGGGTTCTTCACGAACCAGCGGACGGTCATGAGGGGGTTGGCGAAGTTGATGTCGCCGGCCTCGCCGATGCCGGGCCAGAACACGGTGATGCGGTCATTGTCTCGGCTCGGCGCGTCAGGCCGGCGGCCGCTTTCGACGATCGCGTCCGGGAACTGGGTTTTGAGGTAGGCGACGAGCTGCGTGCGCCAGTCGGTGATCAGGTTGCTCACGAGCTGATCGAGCTCCCGCCGACGCCGCGCAGGCGGAAGCGGTCACGGACGTCGAACGCGGCCTTCAGGCTGCCGGCGAGGTTGAGCTCGGCCCGGTCGGAGGCGTCCGCGAGCGCGGTCCCGACCGCGGCTGCGTCGTTCAGGTAGCGGGCCAGCACGAGCGTGGCTACAGCGCGCGTGACGGTCTTCGGGATCTCGGGGAAGCCCCAGGTGCCGGTGACCTCGCAGATGAGGCGCGGGTTCTCGTCGGGGACGTAGGGGCCCCACTGGACGGCCGGGAACGCGAAGAAGGCGGGGTCGTTGACGAGCGGCGGGAAGTAGAGGCTGGTGACGGGCTCCCAGTCCTCACGGATTCGTGGCAGCTCGACCCAGCCGCTCGAGTCGAGTGTCTGCAGGACGGTGCCGTCCTGACCTTTGAAGACGACGGCGGTCGTGTCGGCGGCGTCGCCGATCATGAGCTCGCGTTCCTCGGCGACGATCCAGTCGACATCGAAGACGCGGGTGATGTCGGGGCCGGGCGTGATCGGCGTGATCTCGCGCCTGGTCGCCTCGAGGAAGTCGCGGGACTCGATCGTGACGAAGTCCTGCAGGGTCGCGTCGACGTCGGTGTCCTGGCCGACGTCGTAGCCGGGGACGCGCTCGACGACGTCGGCGATCGTGCAGAGGTCGCGAGGGTCGGTCGGCATCGCTTTCGTTTATCGCGCTAGCGGGGCGCCGGCTGCGGCTTCCGGGCACCCCGCGCGCGTCTCGAGGCAGGAGAAGGGCCTCGAGGGTTACTCGTCGCCCTGGGCGTTCTTGGCGGCGACGATCGCGTCGACGACGGCCGCCTTGTTCTGCAGCGCCTCGGGCGCTTCGACTCCGAGCTCCTTCGCGGCGGCGTTGAGTTCGTCGCGGGAGTAGCCCTTGAGCTGGTCGGCGAGATCTCCGTCGCCATCGTCGTCGGCCTTCTTGGAGGGCCTGCGGCCGGCGACCTTGCCGTCGACCTCGAAGCAGCCGGGATGTGCTTCGGCGACCTGCTCGGCGACGTGCTCGGGAACCTCGATCTCGTCGTCGACGCCGAGGTTGAAGGTCTCGCCGCTCTCGGGGTCGTAGCCGTTGAAGACGTCGTCCTCGCCCTCGTGGTTCAGGACGTGGGCGCCGCCGCGGTAGCTGATCGTCGTTGGGCTCACGTTGTCTCTCCTAGTTGTGGAGGGCCTGCCGGGCCCCAGGGTCAGAGGGCCCGGCAGGTGCTGCCGTGGATCAGGTCTTGACGTTGTACTGGATCGCGACGATCTTCTCGGTCGCGGCCGGCTGCACCGGAGTGAAGGCGCGGCGGAGGCTGATCTTGACCGCGTCCTGGTCGAACTCGCTGTACAGCTCGCGCAGGATCTCGAGCGTGAGGCCGCGGCGGGTGCCGGTCCGGAAGCCGGGCCGGTAGACCGTGATCGCCTCGGTGCGGTTCGTCGTCACGTTGTCGTAGACGCCGGTCGCGTTGAGGTCGACGTGCATCTTCTCGGACACGATCAGCGGCACCGAGTCGACGCTGCCGAGCTCGCCCCTGAGGATCGTGGCCTGCGGCCCGTACTTCTCCAGGGTCAGGACGCTCGTGTCGTCGAGGATGTCGATGTATTCGTTGATCGAGAGGATGTGCGCGATGTCGGCGGGATTGACGCCGTACTTGCCCATCAGCTTCCGGTTCGCCCTTACGCCGGAGACCGTGAGCTTCGCGTTGGCGAAGTCGGCCTTGGCGCCGGTCAGGGCGAGCTTGCGGAGGCCGTCCCAGTTCTTGAGCGGGTCGTCGGCGGCGTAGAAGCCGGCGGCGGTGTCCTGGGCGGCGGCGGTGTCGCCGTTGATCGCGGTGTCCTCGAGGTCGAAGAGCAGGTAGCGGGTGAGCTCGTCCTCCATGATCGGGAGCATCGCGATGATCGCGTCCTCCTCGGCTTCCTTGGAGACGAGCGCCTCGCCCCAGAACTTGGCGGCGGTCATTGTGACCTTGCGGGTCGCGATCTGGATCTTCTTGACCGCGGTCTGGCCGGTGTCGGCGTCGTTCTGGACGCCCTTGCCGAGCTTCACGCGGCTGACGCTACGGCCCGGGAGGACGAACGGGTTGGAGGGCATCGGCTGCTCGGTGAAGAGCGCGAGCACCTTCAGCTGCAGCTCGACGCGATCGATCAGGTCGGGGCTGAGCATGGTCGGCACCCAGTCGGCGCCCTCGCTGGCGTTGTCGGTGTTCAGGGCGGCACCGATCATGGGCCGGTAGTTCTCCTCGTAGTAGCGCGTCTCGGATGGCTTGCAGTCCTTGATCGCGCTGATCATGAGGAGGTGGTCGCCAGCCTTCTGGAACCGCTCGATCTCCTCCTTCGACTCACGCACGAGCGGCGCGATCGCGCCGGCGGGCGTCGAGTGGAGGGCGGCGAGCCGATCGACGCCGGTCTTGCCGAGAGCCTCGGCGACCGTGTCGGAGGGAGCGACGCTGCGGCGCGGCGCCTTCTCGTCGGCCTGCGCCTGCTTCTCGAGCATGTCGGTGACGATGTTCTCGACCGTGGACCTGTCGACGGCGTCCTTCCGGTACCCGTCGACCGCCTCGGTCAGCGTCGCGACGGAGCCCTTCAGCTCGTCGAGCGCGGCGGTGTACTCGGTGCTTTCTGCCATCGGTGGTTCAAGTCCTTTCGGTCGTGGTGTCGTCGTCTGCTTGTCGGAGCCGGCCAGCCGCCGCGGCGATGCTGGCCGTGAGCTCAGCGAGCTCGCTGCTTGCTTCCTCGCTGACCTGGTCGTTCTCGGGCGGGTCTTCCGGGGTCTCAAGCTGGGCGTCGAACCAGCCGACTCCACTGCCATCGCCGAGGTCGTGCGTGTGGCCGCCTTCGTGGCCGGCGGCCTGGTCGCAGCGGATGATGCCGTCGTCCCATGTATCAGTGGCCTGGCAGCGCTCCCCGGCATCGGGGTGGACGACGGTCCCGGCGGCGCCCTCCAGGGTGTCCGGGCCCAGTTGGAGCGCCGCCGAGCTTCTGCCAACGCGGGCGCGTGAGGGCGCGTGCGCGAGCCGCGTGATGGTCTCGTCGAAGCTGCCGACGCGGTCGGCGAGGCCGAGGTCGACGGCCTGCTGGGCACCGAACATCAGGCCCTGGCCCCATTTCGCGTGGACCTGTGCGGCTGTGACGCCGCGACCCTTGGCGACGTCGGCGTCGAACATGCGCCCGAAGTCGTCGACGGAGGCCTGGATCTCGGCTTCGGCGGCGTCGCTGAGCGGCTCGTAGGGGTAGCCGTTCGCCTTGTTCTCGCCGTAGGTGATCATCGTGGTCGTGATGCCGGCGGCGTCGAGTGCGCGGCTGATGTCCTGGTGGACGGCGATGACGCCGATCGAGCCGACCTCGCCGGAGGGCGTGACGACGACTTCGTCGGCCTGCGCGGCGATGTAGTAGGCGGCGCTGGCGGCCATCGTGTCGGCGAGTGCGACGATCGGCTTGCCCTGGCCGCGGGCGTTGCGGATCATCGCCGCGGTCTCGGGTACGAGCGCGACGTTGCCGCCGGGGCTGTCGATGTCGAGGAGGATCGCGCTGACCGCGTTGTCGGCGAGCGCGGCCTGCAGCTGCGCCTGGAATGACGTGAGGCCGACGCCGCCCGAGATCTGACTGAAGAGCGTGGCGCGCGGCATGATCACGCCGTAGAGCGTGATCACGGCGACATCGCCGCCACTTCCGGGGACGGTCGCATAAGGCGGCCGTCCGTTGCCGGGTCTGGCGGCTTCGATCCGTTCGACGATCTCGGCGTCGTCGAGGCGGTGGCCTTCGGCGCGGAGCGCGAGCAGCTCGACGATGACGGCGAGCTTGGAGGGGAGGATCGCCCACGGCGTTTCGCAGACGGCCTGCAGGATGCGCCGGTAGCGGAGCTCGCTCGAGGAGGCGGGATCCATCGCGTTGTCTGTCGGCGGTCAGCCGGCGGTGCCGACCGATGGGTCCTTGCTGGGCGGGTTGTACGTCGGGTCGTCGACGCGGGAGTCGGGCGGCAGGTTCCGCTTCTTGCGGACCTCGGAGGGCAGCTCCCAGAAGCGGCCGCCGGTCGCGAGAGCGTCGAGCTTCGCCTCGGTGAGCGGGTCGACCGCGAGGAAGTCGGCGCGCTTGAACTTCGGGAAAAACTGCGGCTCGACGTCGCCGGCGCGCATCGGGAACAGGTCCTGGTCGCCGCCAAAGGTGAGCTCGATCAGCGCCCACTCGGGGTTCATGCTGAACATCAGGTGGCGGAGCGCTTCGCCCTCGAGATTCTTGTAGGTCATCGAGTCGCCGGAGGAGGCGCCGAGCATCGACGGCCAGAGGCCGAACCAGCGGGTGATCTGCTGCAGCGTGTGGTTGCCGCTGGCGACGAACTCAGCATCCGGCAGGGAGAGCGAGAGCGGTGTCGGCTTGACACCCTGCTCGAGGATGGCGGTGCGCCAGGCGTTGCGGAAGCCGCGTTGGACGCGGTCCCAGTCGCGACGCATCCGCTTGCGCGCGGTGTCGCTGATCGGGGTGTCGCTCGTGAGGACGAGCGGCGGGATGCCGCTGTTCTTCCAGAAGACGTTGAGGAAGTGGTCCATCGCGAGGCCGGCGCCGATCGACTCGCGGGCCATGCCGATCGGGGACAGGCCGACGAGGCCGTCGAGGCCGAAGCCCTGGAAGTGGATGATCTCGCCGCTCGTGAATGGCTCGGCGTATTCGCGGCCGCTGTCGGCGTCTCGAACGTAGAAGTGCTTCTCGCCGTCCTCGCGGATGACGCGGACGCAGTCGGCGGGGATCGGCCACAGCTCGGAGACGAGATCGTTGCCGTTCGCGTCGACGACGCCGGAGAAGCTCTTGCCGAGGTAGGCGTTGCCCTGCGCGTTGAGCTGGGTCGAGATATGGCCGAGCAGGTTGGCGCGGTTCATCTCGGGATTCGGGCGCGAGAAGAGCTTCGTGCCGCGGTGGTTGCGCGCGGGCTGGGAGTTGTCCTCGTCGAGGCGCTCGTAGATCCGGATCGGCGTCATCCAGGTATGCCAGGCGCGGAGCCGGATGCACTGCCAGACGGCGTCGAAGCGGAGTGCCCGCTCGACGGTGACGGTCTTGCCGGACTGGGTCGCCGAGCTCCAGAAGGGGTAGCGGTTGACCGACTGGTACGGGTTCGGTCCGATGGGCGACGCCGCGGCGGCGCGAATGCGGCGGGCGAGCGCCACGGTCAGTCGTCTCCGTCGTCGTCGGCGTACCAACGCTCGACGATCCTGGTGGCCGGCTCGTCTCCGTCCGGTCCGGCGAGCGTCAGTCCCAGCGCGAGAAGGAAGACGCCGCCGGTGAATGGAGCCGCCGGCGGAAAGATCCAGCCGCATGCCGCCGTGATCGAGGCGAGCCCGGCCAGCACGAGGACGTCCGCGGTGATATCCGTCGACGGCCGGCGCAGCCGTAGATGCGGTCGCGGGAGACGGAGCCGTGGTCGTGGTCGCCGCCTGAGCAGCTTCTGGAGCGAGTTTGGGATCACGTCGAGGGCGTCGTTCTCGCGCTCGAGCTGCTCTGGCGCCATCAGTCCCACTCGTCCTCCTCGTCGTCGCCGAGCTCGATCTCGGGCTCGTCCTCGCCGACGTCCAGGCCGAGCAGCTGGGCGAGCTCCTCGCTGTAGGGGATCGCTTCGCTCGTCCGTCCGTCTTCGGGCTCGGCGTCGCCGACAGGCTTCCGGGTCGGGCCCTCGAAGACCTCGATCCCGCGCTCCTCGTAGACGCTCACGGTTTGCCTATCGGGCTGCGCGCGCCCGTTGGCGATGATCTCCGCGGTGCCGCCGTCCATCGGCTCGGACTGGTTGCGCTTCTTGATCGCCCAATAGCCGTCGCTGGTTTTGTCGCCGACGATCGCCTCGACATGCTCGGTGGTGACGAGATCTCCGTCGGTGACGATGCGGCCGGCGTGGACGTCGCGGTAGAACCGCTGCACATAGTCGCGCATGTCGTTGCTCTGCGGGTAGACCGGGGCGGTGAGGAAGCGTTGGCCGAGACGCGCGAGCTCGCCGCCGAAATAGTTCGGGTCGCCGACGACCTCGCGGACCCGGAGGCCGTGCACGTCGGCGAGCTCATGGATGAACCGCTCGGCGACATGCTCGTTGCCGAGCGCGTCGTAGAAGTCGTCGACATAGACGTGCGCGGGCGCGGCCGCGCGCACGGAGAAGATGTGGCAGCGGATCACGACCTTCTGCAGCTCAGGGCTGAACCAGGCCCATGAGACAGCGGTCGTGTCGTAGCTGTGGGCGGCGTCGACGGCGACGAAGACGTCGCTGCCGCGCGGGATCTTTACGCGCGGGTCGGCGAGGGATCGGTAGGCGCCGGGGCGGAGCCAGCTGCCCTTTGCTGCGGTCCAGTAGTTGAGACAGAGCCGGAGCCACTCGAAGACGTCTTGGATGTCGTCGTCTTCGTCGACGTTGCCGTTCATGGCGCGCCGAAGTGATCGCAGCTGCAGCCGGTGGTCGACGCCGGAGCGCCAACTTGCGAGCCTCAATGCGCGCAGGACGGCCTCGTCGTCCTCGAGGTCGAGCTCGTATCCCTCCGGCATCCCGTACCACCACATGAGGAAGCCGGCATCGACGTCGCGGCCGATGGTCAGGAAGCCTTCGCGGCGCGTCTCGATCTTCGGGCAGGCGAGGCCGCGCCGGTATTTGCGGCCGAGCAGTGACCGCTTGCTGTAGCCGGCCGTCGAGATCGCGAGCAGGAACGACTCGGGATCCTTGTGCAGTGTCGATTCGAGCGCCACGTAGGCCTGCTCTTCCGCTGCGCTCTTGTACAACCAGAGCTCGTCCGGAATCGCGACGATGCGGCCATGCAGGCCGTGCGCGAGGCGACCGTCTGAGGAGACGACGGCGTAGGAGCCGCGACCGTCGCGGCGGACGACGCTGCTCGTGCGCGCCTCGAGCCACTTCGAGAGGAGGTCGTTGTCGTCGACCCAGTTGCTGGCATAGCCGGTACCGATCGCCGCCTGGAGCTTCGAGCCGGCTGCCTGCTTGACCGTGATGCGGACGTCGCTCGTGGCGAGCGACATCGTCCCGACGCCGGAGGCCGTCGGCGTCTTGCCGGCGCCGCGCGGCAGACCCAGCAGGATCTCCTGATAGACGCGCCGCCGCTGCCGATCGCGCTTATAGAGATCCTCGAGGAACGCGCGCTGTTCAGGCTCGATGTGCCAGTGAGAGCCGTCGTCCCAGACGTAGAACTCCTCGAAGAAGCGAACGGCGAACTTGCCGGTGCCGGGCTTGCCGAGCCGGCGGATCGTCGCCTGGAACTCGGTCGCGGCTTCCTCGGCGCGCTGAGGCGCCGTGCCCCGGGCGACACGCTCGAACTCGCGCGCGACGTCCTTCCGCTTGTGCTCGGTCTTGAGCCTCCGGTAGCGCTGCTGGAGCTTGCGGAGCTCGGGCTCTTCGACGAGCGAATCGTCGGCGAGGAGCAGCTCGTGCTTGCGGCGCTCGAAGGTGCCGTCGCGGACGTGCTGCTGGAGTGACTTCGCCGGCCGGCCGCGGCCGCGCGCCCGCTGCTCGCCGTCGACGAGCCGGAGGTGTCGACGGCCTGCCACTGCAATGCCGCCTATCGCCAGGCCGCTTTTCGTACAGCACCGGAAATATTCGCGGGGGCCTCACGCGGGGTGCGTGCGTGCCGCCGGTCCAAAAAAACCGTTCGCCTACTACGCGGGCCCTCCGTGGCCACCAGCGGGCTCCTCCCGGTCAGCCGTGACCCTGCGCGGCCTTCCGACCGCTGCAGGTCAGGCAGAGCGACTGGAGCTCCTCATCGAGGTAGGCCCTCTGCTCGTCGATGCCGTGCCGGTGGTCGGCCACGAGCCGTCTACCGGTTCGAGTTTGATCTCGCCATCCACAGCGTCGACACGTGAAGTCATCACGCTCGAGCACCCGCCGGCGCTGCGCCCGGTGCGCGGCCGAACCCCACACCTTCTGATTCCGTCGACGCCGCGGCGTCATCTTCTTGCCGCCTGGTCGGCAGCCTCGAGGGCAGGCCCCGACGACTATGCGGCCGCAGCCCGGGCAGATCCGGCCGAGCGGCACCGCCTCAGCACCCTCGCCACTCGCCGTGCTCGATGTAGCCGTGCCATTCGCCGCGGTGGTCCTTGACCAGGATCGAGTTGCTCGAGCCGTCGCCTGGTCGAACGCTGATCGTCCCGTCGTCTTCTTCTCGAACGGTGTGGAACACCAGGTGACCGAGCTGGCCGAACGGTGTGACGACGTACCACTCGCCGCCCGTCAGGTTCGACGGTGTGCCGACGATGTGGATCGGTGATCCGTCGTCGGCGGTGCAGCGCCAGTAGTCGCCGGCGCGCGCGTCAGCGGGGATCGAGCCATGCGGCTGGTCAGATAGACGGCGGCCTTTCATGCGAGCCGCCGGCGGACACGGGCTATTCGTGACCAGCGCCGGCGAGCGGCCCGGTTCCAGGCTGCTTGCCGGATCCCGTCGACGTCGACGCGCGGGCAGTAGCGACAGCGAGGGACGATCGTGAGCACGCCTCCGACTGGGATCTCGTGCAGCTCCCAGTCGTGGCGGCCCAGCCTGCAACGAATGCGGCGGATCAGGCGGATCAGGCGGCGCATCGCCGACGCGCTTCCTCGGCCTCGACGGTGCGCGCGAGCTCGTGGAGGCTGGTCGAGAGATCCTTCTGGCCGGCCGCCCAAGCGATGTCCGCGAGCGTCCGAAGCGTGCGGCCGTGTATTGGCACCGTCTTCTTATCCATCGGCTTCAGTGGCCGCCGTAATCGCCCCGTCGAGGTGGTCGAGCAATCGGCTCATCTCGTCCTCGTTCATGTCCTTGCTGCTGCCGATCGGACGTCGGAGCATCGAGGAGGCCTTCTCGAGCACCGCACGCTTGACGACGGTCGGCTGCTCGCCGGTCGCGCGTGCGATCGTCGAGCACTTCGCGTGGTAGGCGCGGTTCTGTCCGGGCGTCTGCTTGCCGGGCGCCGGCGCTGGGGCGTTGGCTCGTGCGCCCGGCGCGAGGAGGTTGACGCCGGCGACGATCGCGCGCTTGCGGCACTCGCTGCAGAGCTGTGCGCCGCGGGAGATCTTGCCGCCGCAGCCGGGGCAGCGCCGCTCGGTCACTTGATCAGTCCCAGTCTCAGAGCCTCGGCGATCGCGTGGTTCGTGTTCAGCGCGCAGAGCTTGGAGCGAACGACCTTCATGTGCTCCTTCACGCTCTCGATCGAGATGCCCATCTCCTTCGCGGTCTGCTCGTAGGTGAGGCCGTGGCTCATCAACTCAAGTGCTTCGCGCTGCCTCTGGCCTAGGAGCTTTCCCACCTCGGTCACGTCGACTTGACTCTTGATCCGTCCGAGCGCCCGATCATGCGGGCGACGTCGAGTCGTCTCGCGAGGTCGACCTGATGCCGAATCCGATCGCGTTCCTCGGACCGCAGAGTCATCGCTTTCTCCGAGCCGCCTTTGCAGCTGCGCGTCGCATGGCGCGGTTGCCGCCGCGGTTCTTGAACTCGATCAGCGTCTTCGCGGCGTCGGCGAGCTCGCGCGAGCGGATGACGAAGCCGAGCTCCTCCAGCCTGCCGGTGCGTTGGAGTGCCTCGAGCTCGTTCAACTCGCGCCGGCTTTCGCGAGACCGGGAGCTCGAGCGACGAGCCATTCGGCTTCCTGCTGCGTGAGGTCGAGGATCGTCGGGATGTCGCGGGCGAAGACCTCGCGTGCGGTCCGGAGCAGCTCGTCGATCGCTTCCTGCGTGGGGACGCCCATCTCCTGGCCGAGCTCGGCGGCGGCGATGGTGAGGTCGGAGAGGCGTGCGTCGTCGATCGCGGCCGCGTCGAGCAGCTGAACCTCGAGCTCGTAGAAGCCGGGCCGGCGCTCGGCGAGGCGGAAGGCGCGGCAGGAGACCCAGCGGCCGATCCATTGCTCCTCGAGGTCGATGGGGACGGCGACCTTGACGACCTTCTCGCGTGGCGGCTCGCTCGCGCCTGGCGCGCTCGAGCTTCGCGCTGGCCGCTGTCGGCCGTCCTGGCTGGTTCGAGTGTCCATTCTGGACAGTCGGCCTGCTTGCTCGAGCTCGCGACGCACGGTGCCGACGGTGGTCGGCGAGACGCCGACGAAGGCGGCGATCGCGCGGTCGGAACGGCTGCCGTCGCGGAGGAGCTCGGCCTTGACGATCCCGCGCCTGGAGCTCGCGCTCAGGTGGCGTCTCGCCAGGTTGAGCACGAGCCCCAGACTTCTCTGCTCTTCGGCGTCGCCTTCGACGTCGACGATCCACGGCTTGATCCCGAGGCGTGCGCAGACGCGCATGCGGTGGACGCCATCGACGATCTCGCCGGTCGCCGCATCGCGCAGGATCGGATGCTGCTGGCCGCGAGCGGCGATCGAGTCGGTGAGGGCCTCGAACTCTTCGTCGCTCAGCGGCGGTAGCTCGACGTGGCCGGAGAGCGCCATGATGCGCGCGGCGAGGTTCTCCCAGGCCCGCTCGAGCTCGCCGGCGTCGACGTCGAGGCGTTCGGCGATCTCGGTGATCGAGTAGCCGTCCTCGAGTAGCGGGACGACCTGTTTGAGCGTGTCGCGCTCGTCCTCGCTGAGCTGGGTCCAGTCGATGTCAGCGACCGATAGCCGCAATGGTCAGCACCTCCTCGAACTCGATCCGGTAGGCGGGCAGGTTGAGCTCGTCGACGAAGTCGAGGCGTGCGCCGGGTCCGTGCCGGTCCAGGAACGATCCGTCGGCGTCTTCGTCCTGGCGGCGGTCGGCGAGCGCCTCGAGCGACTCTTCGCGGCCGCGGCGCGACTCGTAGCGGCTGTCGCCGAACTCGGGGTCGCTGCGGTACCAGTCCCAGACGCGCTGGCTCAGGATGCGGCGCGAGTAGGTGGAGAAGGCGATGCCGAATGTCGGGTCGTAGGCGCCGCGTGGCCGGATGCGCTCGATCCTGGTGAAGCAGACCTTCCGTCGGCGCTTGAGCTCCTCGAGCACGAGCTCGGCGGTCTCGAGGCGCGGGATCTGCGGGAGCCGGATCGGCTCGAACTCGGCGCCGAGCCGGAGCGGGATCAGGAAGCCGCGGATCTCGTAGACGTGTCGGAGCGTCCTGCCGTCGCTCTCGAGGCCGGAGAGCTCCCAGCATTTCGCCAGGAGGAAGGCGAAGGCGCGTTCTTCTTGTGCTTGGCTCAGCCGTGCGCCGGCGCTCTTGAGAGTCGCCTTGAGAGTCGCGTGGACGTGCGCCTCGGCGTTGTCGACGTCCCAGAGGCGGAAGCCTCGATCGAGTCGTCTCAGCTGGCCCACGCAGCCGCCGCTTCGGGCGTGCGCTGCGCGTGCTCGAGGTGCCGCGGTGACGGCGGCAGGGTGGCCTGGGCGAGGCCTCGGCGGCGGGCGCAGTAGCAGCTCATCTCGTGTCGCACCTCGCCGCTACCGGCCTAATGAGGGCACGCGAAACGTAGTCACGGCCACGTCTGTCGTCTATAGGCCGAACGGCCCATTTCGGGCCGCCCGGCCTTCTACTAGCTGCTACGCGCCCGATCGCCCAGACCGGGCGTGTGTGTTGTTGCCCGCTCGAGGCTTCACGAATCGCTGCATCCGTTGGTACCGGCCGTCGGCGAATTGCAGCTGCAGCATCGTCTCGCCCTCGTCGATCTCCAGCCGCTTCGCCAGGTACTCGGAGAGCTTGGAGACCTGCTCCTCGTCGAGCAGCGCCGCGAGCGCACTGTTCACGCGATCGCTCCGCAGAGGCCGGCGGCCTCGGTGAAGAGCTCAACGGCGACGTCGCCGAGTGTCTCGCCTTCGCGCTTCACCTCGAAGACACCGTTGGCGAGCATGAAGAGCGTGCCGCCGGCGCCGGTGAACGGTGGGGCTCGGTGGAGGCGCCAGCCGCGTGCGAAGAGCGGCTGCAGGAGCGCCATGCCGAGCTCCGGGCCTTCTCCGAGAAGTCGGAGCGTGTCCTCGCGCGCTTCGAGGTCGTCGAGCTCGTCGTAGATGGTGAGCTGGCCGGCGAGCATGCGCACCTCCCATTCGTGGGCTGTGCGCGTCGCCGTTACCGGCCCCGATGCGCGGTCCGGAGGGTAGCGCCGTCCGCGGTCGAACGGCACAATTCCCGCAAGTGGAGCCGAACAAGCGCGATCTAGTGCAAGAGACGATGCCGCTCGATCTCGACGTCGTCGAGGAGCTCGAGCGGATCGTCCGCCGGCTCGGTCTCGGCGCCGGCGCCGGCCAAGTCACGCTCGAAGCTGTGTTCGCCGATGGCGCCTACATGCGCGGCTTCGTCAAGCGCGGCCCGCTCACGGCGAGCCAGATGCGCGAGCTCGGTGCCGCCTCATGACGAGCCAGGAGCGTCTCGTGGTCGCCGCGCTGGCAGGAGCGGCCGCCGCGGTTCGATTCACTGCTCGCTACATATCGGGCGAGGAATCCCTCGTGTGGAAGCGGCTCTCCGAGGAGCTGCGGCTCGAGTGCGAGACAGCTCTCCGCCCCGACCGCTCCTCATAGCGTCCGCACTTCGGCGACGGTGACGATGTAAGTCGTCGGAAGCGGGCCGCCGATTTCGATGCGGAACTCAGCGGCGCCGCCGCGGTCGTCGGTGGCGCGTTGACGTGGCTGATGCGTCACTCGCGGCGGCTCGACAACGACGTCATAGCCCTCATGCCACCGAGCGACGTCCTGCGCTCGGGCAGCGAGCGCTCGCGTGAGGAGTGCCAGCATCAACGCCGGGTGATGCCAGTGACGAGAACCGGCGTGTCGCGATTGAGGTGAAGCGACGCTTCCTCTCCTGTCGAGACGTCACGGACGCGGACGCTCAGCGGTTCCGCGGCAGGCTCGGTGTCGTAGCCGACGTCGACCACCTCGAGGAGTCGAAGCTCGGCGCCGTAGGTGCGCCCGGCGTTGCGCTGGCCGACAATAAGCGCGGATTGTACGAGGTCGCCGGCGGTCATCGGATAGATCACGTTGCGTGAGTCGAGCATGCCCCCATCTTCGCGATCGCGACGGACGTTCCCGCTCGCGTTACTCCTGGGTTACCCCTCGCGGCCGTTGTTGTCAGCGTGAAAACGGCGTCTTGGATTAGCCCTGCAATTAGGGTATTTCTCTGATTGCGCCCGGGAGGATTCGAACCTCCGACCCGCGGATTAGAAGTTGGCCGGTCGCGGTGCGCGCCAATGCGCGGGCGTCCGTTTCAAGCCTAATCCGCCTGGGCGACGCCAGTCTGAGTGCGCGGTGTTGCGGGGGCTTCCGTTACTCCCTTGTTACCCCCTCCGTCGATCAGGCGCAGCTGCGGTGCGGCCGCGAGCTCGACAGCAGGCGGCAGATCAGCCGGCAGAAGGTGCACGTAACGGTCGACCGTGAATGCGGCCGAGTGGTGGCCGAGCCAGAGCTGGACCTGTTTCGGGTTCCACTTGGCCTTCGTGAACAGCAGCGTCGCGCATGTGTGCCGGAACGTGTGGAATCCGACCCATTCGCCGACGCCGGCGGCGGCCGCGGCAGGCTTCAAGACGTCGCGCATCAGGTTCGAGGCATCGACGCGGCCGCCTGATGAGTTCGTCAGCACGAGCTCGTCGCCACCGGCGGCGGACTGCGCGTGCAGCAGCTCGAGCGCGAGCCGAGCCTGCTCGGTCAGTCGAAGCGTCCGCCGCCCGAATCTGGTCTTCGGCGGCCCGACACGGCCGCGGTAGAAGCCGCGGCGCACGCGGACGGTCCCGGTCTCGAGGTCGATGTCGCGCCAGCGCAGCTCGACGGCCTCGCCGATCCGCAGGCCGAGCTCGAGCAGTAGCACGAAGAACAGCCACCAGCGTCTCCACTTTGGCTTCGACGCGATTGCCTCGAGCACTGCCGAGGCCTCCGTCTCGGTCATCGCCTTCACAGGCCCCTGGTCGTCCTCGTCGAGGACGTCGACGGTTGCGCGGGGTGTCAGCATCCGGACGCCGGCGGCCGGGTTGACGCGGATTACGCCGTCCTCGAATGCCGTCGCCAGCACTAGCTTCAACGGGGCGAGCGCGAGACGCACCGTGTTCGCAGAGACGGTCCCCTCGCGCGTCCCTGTGCCGTCACAGGCCTTGCACGTCTCCCGCTTGCCCTGCTTGCCGCGACAGGTCAGGCACGCCGGCTTACGGCCCGCCACGTGCGCACAGAACGCCTTCACGTCGGACGGGTCGATCGATCCGAGCGTCCGTTCTCCGAAGTACGGGATAGCGTCCTGCTCGAGCCGCGCGAGATAGTCCGCGCGCGTGATCGGGTCGATCGCCTTCGACGTTCGCCCCTGGTACGACGCGAGACACGAGCGTGCATAGGTCGCGAAGCCGGTGCGCGCCTGCGGCCGGTACTCGCCGCGCGCGACGTCGGTCTCGATCGCCGCCTTCGCCCGGCGCGCCTCCGTGATCGTCCGCGCCTTCCCCCAGTGCTGCCGGCCCTGCCGATCCCGGTACGGGAACACGATCGACCGGCCCTGCTCGTAGAAGCCCGGATGCTTCTCAATCGGGATCCTCTGTGCAGCCATCCCCTTCCCTCCCTCGTTCGAAAAATCGACCCTACGCCGCCCGCGGCCGCGCGGACAGCTCGTCCTCGTCGACCACCAGGAGCTCGAGCTCCGACCGCAGCACGAGCGCGCGGCCGCCCTCGTTGAACCGACCCAGCCGGCCGCTCGAGCGCAAGTCGTAGATCCGCTTCGGCTTGCAGCGCAAGAACTCCGCCGCCTCCTCCACCGTCAAGTACGGCGATGGCGGATTCGCATCCAGCTCCAGTTGCCGCGCCAGCTGCGCCGCACGCTGCGCGATCGCCTCGACCAGCTCATCTGGGACGCGGAACTCGAGGTTCACCTCAGCGCAGACTCCTTGCCGCTCACGGTGCTGGCTCCCGGTTGACCTTCCAGAGTTGCCACCGGAGCCGCAGGCGGCGAAATAGTCCGGGCCGGTAGCCCACCGGCATCCCTAGCTCGGCCTGGATCAAGCCACGGCGAAAGGAGCGCGTGTCGGCCTTGATTGTGACGCGGACGCTCGCGGCAGGCTGTTCGTGGCCGGTCACCACGGACTCCCTAGACCGTCGAGTAGCGCCTGACGCCAAGCGAGCGCGTCCTCGTACAGGCTCGTGTCCCGCCCGCTCGGCCGAATCGTGGCGAGGTTCGTACACGCCTGCGCGAGCGCCCGGTCGAGCGCATCCACGACCTTCGTGCCGACCTTGTGAAGCTCGGCTGAGCAGTGGTTCTTGCTGGCGAGCAGGACTCGAAGCTCGCGCAACTCCGTATGCGCGGCAGAATGCCTGCGGTCTGTCTCTGGATCGCGCGGTCCGTCCGAGCAGACACAGAGCGCCGTAGCGAAGCCACACGACGTGCAGGTGTATTCAGGCATCCCGCCTCCATATGATGAGGCAGACCCCAAACGGCGGACGGTTGCCCTTCGGCTGCTTCGTGTAGTCGTGGTCAGGCGTGTCGAACCGGAGTCGGCCGCGCAGGAATCGCGTCCCGATCCGACCCGCTCGGCGTTCAGGCTCGATCCAGTCTTGCCACCAGCCCTGCTCCGTCCGGTTGGCAGGCAAGAGCATCACGACCGCCTCGCAGCGCAGCGCCCAGAACTCGACGGACGCCTTCTCAACCCACGGGCGAAGATCGGAGTAGGGCGGGTTGCACCATACGACGCCGTGCCAGGGGTTCTCGAGTCCGTTGTTCTCGAGCGTGTAGAACAGGCCTGGATCTGGAACCCCGAGCGCGGCCTGCTAGAGCGCGTCCGTATCCGGCTCGCGGTGACGAAACGTCGCTGCTCCGTCTTCGAGAAGTCGGAGAGGTCGAGCACGAGGCTTTGGCCGGTGTCGACGACGACGTCGGCAAGCAGCGCGCCCGCGGCGGCCTGCAGCGGCACGTCGCCGTGCGCCCCGCCGAGCACTGGTAGGGGTAGGCCGTCCTTCTTTCCGTCGGCGCTCGAGCGGAGTCCCCACCAGGCGCCGACCGGGTCGAGGACGATCGTCTGCACGTTCGCGCCGTGGAGCTCCTCGACGAGGACGCGGCCGGTGTTCGTCTTGCCGGCGCCGCGTTTCGCGAGGATCGCGATCGCCTCGCCGGCGACGTCGACGGGAAGAGCGAATCCGCGAGCGATGCGGAGTCCGCTCACGCGGCGCGTCTCCGCTGCTGCTCGAGGCGGCGGCCGCGCTTGCCGCGGCGGCGCCGGCGTTGCTGGTCGAGGTTGAAGAGGTCGTCCTGCTGGACCTCGGCGCGTGCCTTGTCGTTCCGCCAGGCGTTGCGGTTGCGGCGTGGCATCAGGCTTTCCCTCGCTTGGTGGCGATCGCGCCGGCGAGTTTCTCGATCCGTTTCCTGATCCCGCTGTCCTCGCGTGCGTAGTAGCCGCCGCCGAGCATGGCGATGTGGCCTCGGCGTTGTGAGGGCGGAACGGCGGTGTTGTCAGCGAGGCAGCCGGCCGCGAGCGCCTGCAGGAGGACGCCCATGATCTCCTCTGGTGTCTTGGCTTGGTCGAGGCGATCCTCGATCAGCTTGCGCGCCGCGCCGGGCTCGTCGACGTGGGCGATCCGGCTGACGGTTCCGTCCTTTCGAGTGACCACCGTCTGCGAGGCCTCGTCCGTGTAGCGGAAGCCGATCAGGCCAAGCTGCTCGCCGAAGACGTCGCCGAAGCGTTCATCGCCGAGGAGGACGTCGGCGATCAGGCGCATGTTGCGCGCGTCGATCTTCGTGGCGGCGAACTTCTTCTCGAGCTGGCGGCCGAGCTCGAGGTTGGCGTCGCGGGCCGCGAGCGCCTTGGCACGATCCCGTTCGCGTTCCTTGCGGGCGGCGGCCTTCTCGTCCGGCGTCGCGCTCGCCGCGCCGGTCGCGCCCTTGTGGTTCGCCGGCTTCGTGCAGAGGTAGACGATGTCGCCGTTGCGTGGCTGGATGGCGGCGGCGTGGCAGGGCTCTTTCGCGTGCGTCTTCGGATCGAGCTTGAGCTTGCTGTCGTCCCAGGCGTACCCGTTGCGGCCGACGAGCTCGGCGACGCCGCGGGGCAGCTGCGGCCCGTAGTAGGAGCGCTCGGTCTGCTGGTACTCGACGATCTTGACACCGGCCTGCGTGAGCTTCTGCCTGGCCGCTCCGACCTTCTCGGCGAGCTCGGCCGCGGCGACCTCCTCGCGGACTGCCCGCTCGAAACCGCCGTACCGCTTGCCCTCCCTCAGCGCGGCCTCGGCGCGCTTCGGCATCCCGCTCAACGCGGCGAAGTGCCGTGCGTCGTCGAGCGTGATTCCGCCGGAATCGAGCTCCGACTGCACCTTGGCCGGCAACTCGAGCAGCGAGACCCGCTTCGAGATATGCGACTGCGCCTTGCCGACGTCGCCGGCGATCTGCCGCTGCGTGAGTCCGAGCTCGACGAGCTTCCGGTAGGCGCGCGCCTCTTCGAGCGGGGTCAGGTCGGTGCGCTGGCAGTTCTCGATGAGCATCGCCTTGATCCGTTGCGGCTCGTCGAACTCGCGCACGATCGCCGGCACTGTGTCGAGCTTCGCCTTCTTTGCGGCCGCGTAGCGGCGATGGCCGCAGACCACCATGAACTTCCCCAGGCGTGGCGTGACCACGAGCGGCTGAAGCATCCCCAGCTCGACCATCGAGACGGCGAGCTCGTCGAGCCCATCGAGCTGCTTGCGCGGGTTGTCTAGCGCAGGGCCGATCACGTTGAGCTCGAGCTCCTCGATCGTCTGGCCGGTCTCGAGCGTTGGTTCGTCGACGGCGATCGCCATCACGTGCTCCTTTCTTTGACGAGGCGTGTCATGCGGCTTCTTGGTCGAGCTCGGGCTCCAGTGCGCGCCGCGCGTCGTAGGCGGCGATCGCGTCGAATTCGCCGGCCGGTAGGAGGTGGGGGGCTTGCTCGTTGACGAAGGCGCAGCCGCGGCAGAGTCGGCGCTGGCGGACGAAGCCGCCGTAGACGAAGACCTCCCCGCAGCCTTCGTCGCAGAGCGTGGGCCAGGTCGCGGCGAGACGTTCAAGGGCGTCATCGATCGAGATCTCGACATGCGTGAGCGTTCGCATCGTGGCCGCGGGCATGTGCCAGAGGTCGGGCTGGTCGATGCGGAGAATGACGGGCGCGCCGAGGTCGACCTTCACGTCAGCGGACTCCGCAGGCGAGACTGCTGTTCGGCCATTGGTTGCCGCCCCAGCGGTCGCCGTTGGCGTGCCAGATCCGCCAGGTGACGAGTAGCTGCTGCGCGCGCGACGCGCGGGCGGGGTCGCGTGTCCAGCGCCGCGGCGCATGGGCGGCCCAGGTGTCGACGTCGATCTGGAATCCGCCGCGCTGCCGTGAGGGGGCGTGGGTCGGCCAGATCCACCAGACGTGCCAGCCGGCGTTCCAGCCCGACCGCGTCTCCTGATGGTGGATGCAGTGTGCCTCGCGCATCCAGGAGTGCGTGTAGGCGTGCGCCGGAGCGACGGAGGCGAGCATGAGCAGGATGGCGGCGAGGATCGCTAGGCAACGGATGCCTCGGCGCCCCTCGTGGCTTGCGTGGCCTCGCGCCTGGCGGCGCGGCGTTCAGTGCGGAGCTCGCGCCAGATCTTCCAGCAGCGTGAGAACCGATCGTTGTCTTTGCAGAGGAACCCGAGACTGGTGCGGCGCAGTTCGGCGGTCGCCTGGACACGTTGGCAGCGGTGGCATTGCGGCATCAGCGCTCGAGCTCCTCGGGTGCGATCTGCTCGAGGTAGCTGCGGCCGTTGCAGATGCTGCGCGCGTAGTCGTGGTCGGCCTGGCATGGCGTGACCTCGGCTTCGGCTCGGCGGAGGAAGACGCCGAAGGCGATCGCCTCGACGGCGTCGGCTTCGTTGTGGCCGCGCGCGATGAGCTCGCTGAGCGTCTCGTGGGCGAGGATGATGTCTCTCGGCCCGTTGCCTCGTGCCGGCATCAGAGCGCCTCGATCTCGGCGAGTGTCTGGAGGATCGCGTCCTCGTTCCAGCCGTCGGCGACGGGGAACTCGAGCAGGTCGCCGCCGAACGAGCACGGGTGGGCGATCACCGGCCGGCGCGAGTACTCCCTGACGCGATCGGCGAGGACCTTGTCGGCGACGAACCTGCGGTGATCGAACCAGGACTCGTCGTTGCGGCGTGTCCGCTGCTCGATGAGGTAGGCGATCGCGATGCTGTCGACGCTGATCAGGGTGAGGACGGCGAGCGTCCAGGCTGCGAGGCTCATGCGGCGGCCGCCTCCTTAGTTTCGCGGCCGTAGACGCGCAGCGCGTCGTCGAGGTGCTCTTCTCCGAAGGCGTCTCTGACGACGTCGGCGACCGCGGGCCAGGGATGGCCGTGGGCGGCGAGCTGGCGGACGCTGAGCTCGAGCGCTTCATGCAGCGGGACACGCTCGATCGTCGGTTCCGTGGCCGGCGTTAGCGCTGCTATGGCCGCCTGGCTGTGCGCGGCGCGGATAGTGATCTGGAGGAGGCGGACGAGGAGACCGACCGGGTTCCTGGCGTCGCGCGCTTGCACGCGCTCGAGTGCGGCGAGGAACGTCTCCCGGCTGACGCTGTTCGCGAGCGGCTCGACGACGTCGAGGCTCCGCGGGTCGCTCCCATCAAGCGACTCGATCAGGCTTCTAAGCTCGACCTCGCCGATCGGTTTCCCAGCAGCAGCAGGCTCTCCCGACTCACGGGTTTGCTCTAGATCTTGGTTTTGGTCTTGATCTGCTGCTGGTCCGTGGTCCCTGTCACGGTCCCTGTCAGTGTCCCTGTCACTGTCGAGCGCGGGAATGTCCGGTGTTTTTTCGGCTCGTTTGCGGGACTTTCTCTCGGCTTCGATTCGTCTCGCTGATGCGTCCTGCCACTCTTTCCAGTGCGTCGCCGACACGTGCGAGACGTGTCCCGACCGCGTTCGGCGCGTCTGCTTCAACCGGCCCGTGAACGTCCAGAACTCGTCGAGCGAGAAGCCAGGACGATCGGCCGGGTCGAGGAGGCCGAGCTCGGCCCAGGCGCCTTCCTCGCTCGTGTAGGAGAAGGAGCCCTGGATCGGGCTGCGTTTGCAGGCGGCGAGGAACAGGATCCAGACGAGCAGCCCGTCGCGCCCGAACTCGGCCTGGATCCGGCGCGCCGTTTCGCCGTGCGGGTACAGCGCAGAAAGCGAGAACCAACGACGTCGGCGTCGGTCGATCACGCAGCGACTCCCACCGCGGTCCGGAGGGCGAGCCGCAGTTCGGCGACGTCCCGCACGAGACAGCGATCAGCCTCGTCGGCGATGTCGTGCATCTCGCAGACGACCGTGGCGGCCGCGGCGACCGAGCAATCGACCTCGTGATGACGGTCGAGCGTCGCCTCGATCGCGAGCTCGAGTTCCCACCGCTCGGCGCCGCTCAAAGCCATGTTCTCCTCCCACGCCGCGCATGCGCGCTGAGCAGCACGAGAACGACGAACACGGTCAGCGGCACGCCGAGGATCAGGTCGGCGAGCAGCTGCGAAGGCAGGCGCTGTAGGGCCTCTACGAGATCAGCAACACTCATGACAACCTCCGTTGTCCATAAGCACGGCTACGGTTTGAGCCGTGAAGACGTTGTGGAACGGGACGCTCGAGCTGGACGAGATCTCGATCCCGGTCGGGCTCGCGGCAAAGGTCAGCGACAAGGGCGAGCGGCTGCGGCGGATCCACGTCGGCTGTGGCAGCCGTGTCACGAACCGCGGCTACTGCGAGCGCCACGAGCAGCTCCTCGATCCCGGCGAGATCGTCGACGCCTGGGAGATCTCGCCCGGCGAGTACATCGCCGTCGGCCAGGACGCCAAGGCCGCCCTCGAGCCTGTCGAGACGCGCCGGATGCCGATCGGGGCCTTCGTGGCGGCCGAGGCGATCCCGCCGGCGCTCGTCCGGAAGCGCTACCAGCTGATCCCGTCCTCGACGGTCGGCGTGCACGCCTACTTCCTGTTCGCCGCGGCGATCGCCGAGCTCGACGTCGCCGGCCTCGTCCGCTTCACGGCCTGGCGCAGCGAACAGCTCGCCGCGCTGCACAGCCGCGACGGCGGACTCGAGCTGCACGCCCTCCACTTCGGCGAAGACCTCGTCGAGCCACTGGAGCTCGGCCCGCTCGTCGACCAGGCCGGGCCCGTCGACGACGGGCTGCTCGAGCTCGCCCGCGACCTCGTCGACCGTCACACCCGGCCGCTCCAGCCCGGCGATCTTGAGAGCCTCGAGCGGCCGCGGGTCCGAGCGATGCTCGAGCGGCTGCTCGCCGGCGAGGAGATCCTCCGCCCCGAACCCGCCCCCGTGCAGGAGGACAAGGGGCCGCCGGCAGATCTCGAGGGCGCCCTCCGGCGCAGCCTCAAGCAGGCGCCGCGGCGTCGTCGCCGCCCGGCGACAGCGGCGCGCTAGCTCGAGCAGGCCGAGCGCAAGCAGCGCCTGCTCGTCGGCATCGACGAGTCTCGAGCGGTCGTCACCGACCTGGGCCCGGAAGGCCTCGAATCCCCCCGCCGCCGACACGGCTCAGGCCGCCTCCTCGGCTTGCAGGCTTCGCAGAAGCCAGCCCGGCTCCTGGTCGGCGTTGAGGTCGGAGCCCGGATCGACCTCGGTGCCGTCTTCCTCGCGGCGGGTCTCGGCTCGGACGCTCTCGGCGCTCGCGTCGGCCCCACGCTGATTGGCGGTGGGCGCCGTCGCCGCATCGGCCTCCGGGTGCCGCGGCTCATCCCAGCCTCCGCGTGCCTCCAGCGTCGTCGCAGCTTCGACCCTCTGTGTGGGATAGGCGGAGCCACGCGGGCTCGAGGAGACGCCGCCGTCGAAGGGGGATGGCGGCGTCTCCTCCAGCTCGTTTCGCTCGTCCTTGACGCGCCAGAGGCGCTGCAGGTTTCCGTGCCCCTCGACGCGGCGGCTCTTGTCGAGCCGACCGGTGAACTCGATCCGTTGGCGCTTCTGCTGGGCGTTGATCCAGGCGCCAACCACGTTGTTGCGACCTTGGCCGACATCAGGGAGTCCGATGTCGGCGACGAGATCGTCAGCAGTGAACAGCCTGCCCTGATGCTGGCCGTCGAGCCAGCGCTCGGCATTCTGCTTCCAGACCTGCACGCGCTCGGCCCGGAGTGCCTGCTCCATGCCGGCGCCGGCTGCACTATCCGCCCGGTCGCTCATACGAGCGTGCGAAGGTCGAGTGTCCCGCCTCGCCGGCGGCCATGGCGTCGACGTCCTCCGTCCGCAAGCCGCCAGGCGAGATGGTCGACACCGAAGACAATCGCGATCCCTAGGGCGATCGCCGCGACGCTTGCGCCGCCGATGAGCGCGAGGTTCACGCGACGCTCCTGGCGCGCCGCAGCGCGCGTTCGATCCGGAGACGCAGGTCGGTCGGGAGCTGCTCGAGGTCGCGGAGCAGTTCGGCCTCCTCCTCGTCGGCGTCGTCGCCGTCCTGCTCGTAGAAGAAGTCGATGTCGTTGCCGGTCGCGGTCGCGATCGCAGAGATCGCGTCTGCGTTCGGGAGGTGCTTGCCCTGTGCCCAGCGCTTGATCGTCTGCTCGGTCGGCTTCAGCCGGCCGTCCGTCACTTGCCGGACTGCGAAGGCGAGATCGGCGCGCGACATATTGCTGCTGAGCCGTGCCTTCTCGATGCGGGCCGGGTTGAGAACCGGAGCTTCATTCATGACGCGGCACTATGTATATCCGGTCGGACGGAGCCGGTCAAATGTAACCGGATGATCCCGCCTTGCTTCTCGCGACCGGACGGTTCTAGCGTCGCGTTGTGGCTGACGATCCTCGGCTGAGAGCGGTGGTCGCGCTCGTGATGGAGAAGCTGGGCGCTGGGAACGCGCGCCAGCTCGCCGACGCGCTCGGCATGACCGACATCGACCGCGAGCGGCGTGTCTCACGCTGGATCAGCGGCGAGAGCACACCCAGGTTCGTCTACACGATGGACATGCTCAGCCGGGCGGGTCTACTCGTCCCGGCGGCGGATCGGGCTTGGCGTGGGGAAGGAGCAGTCCCTCCGGCGGGACAAGCTGCAGCCGAGGCGGCGGAGCACTCCCGTCGGGACGCGACTCGAGTAGGTCGCGCAGCGCGAGCTCCGCGAAAGCGAGGGACTGGCTGACCGTGGCAAGCACCTCAGCGATTTGCTCGACCGCCCCTCCGTCGATGTCCGTTCGCGTGCCCCCCTTCTTCGCTTGTCCTACCTAATCCGGTTGCCTGCAGTCAAGATCGATTCAGGTCATTTGTCGCAATGAGCGGCCCGGTCAAAGCTCTTCCGGAGGTGTGAGGAAATGATCGCAGTTCTTCTGGTTCTCGGTCTGTTCGTCATCGCGACGCCGGTCGGGATCTGGTTAGGGATTCGCTCCCTACGCGCTCCCGGGCGGTGGCGATGTCCGCACTGCTCCGGCGTCTTCGCGGCTGGCGTTGCGACATGTCCCCATTGCGGCCTCGGCCGCCGGCCGCGTTCTCGCTAAAGCAGGATCTCGCCGGCGAGCTCGGGGGCACAGCCGCGGGCGACGAGGTCGAGCGCCTGGTGCAGGTCGACGTCGGGTCGAGGCGCGATCGCCACGGCGAGCTCGACGGAGTAGCCGGCGGTGATCAGCTGCTTGAGCCGCCAGGCCTCGACCTGCTCGATGCGCGGCTCGAGGACGCCAGGCTCGAGCATGGGTCAGCTCTTGGAGGGCTTGCGGCCGTTGACGATCGCGCCGGCCCCGTTCCAGATGCGGCGGGCGGCGCCGCGGAGGCCGTCGCGGCCGATCCAGAGGACGAGGTAGGTGCAGGCGCCGGCGGCGACGAGGATCCGGTGCGGCGTGATCGCGACGAGGCCGAAGTGGGAGACGATGCTGCTGATCGTCCAGACGAAGAAGCTGGTGAGGGCGGCGGCGTGAGCGTTCGCGTTCTTCATCGACGTCGCCTATCGGCCGGTCAGGCGTTGGCGTAGCTGTTGCCGGCCGCCCTTGTGTAGTGGCCGGCGTCGAAGAGGACGAACTCGGCCTCGCGGCGGCGCTTCAGTCCGGCGAGCTCGACGCCGCCCGCGTGGTCGTAGGCGAGGAGCGTCGACTTGACGCGGCTCCGCCAGGCGGCGAGCCCGTTCTGGGTCGGCTGCGGATAGAGATAACGCGGCCGGCTGTTGATGACGATCGCGACGCCGGGGATGACGGCGGGGCCGCAGTTGTAGGCGAGCGAGACGAGCGCGTCGAACTGGCCCTGTTGCAGGGGGACGTGGATGTGCTCGCGGACGGCGGCGGCCGCGTTCTCGGCGTCAACCTGCAGGAGCTCGACCGCCTTGGCTCGTGTGATGGTTCCCCACTTGGCCCGGTCAGCGTTCGTGGTGCGGCCGGCGTGGACGAGGTGGCCGTAGCCGATCGTGCAGTTGCCGGCGGCGTCGTCGTAGCACTGGCCCCGGAACCCTTCGAAGGCCCCGATGAACGCTGCGCCCTTCGCCGAGAGGTTCACGCCCTAGAAGCGCACCTTGAGGTGGCGCGGGCTGCCTCCGTCGCGGGCGGGCGGGTGGTGCTGGAGCCAGCGCAGGATCTGCCGGTAGCGCCAGGTGGCGATGCGGCCGTGGCCGCGCCAAGGCTCGAACGTGACGGTGCGTCTCGCGGCGTTGCTGATGCGGACGTGGAAGTAGCGGGCGAACCAGAAGATCAGATGGGCGTGCCGCTTCTGGACGGTGATCGACTGCCACCACTGCTTCGCTCCCATGTAGCCGGGTTCGTCGCGAAGGTTGGCGATCCGGGCAGGATGGCCGGTCGAGTAGTACTCGATGAACTTGCCGTGGCCGACGTAGAGACCTTCGTGGCCTGGCGGTGGGCCGGCGTTGGCGCCACCTCGGAATCCTTGGAAGTAGACGACGTCGCCTGGCTGCTCGTGGCCTTTACGGACATCGAGACCCTGGACGCTCGTCCACTGGCCGCGACTATCGCGTGGGATTCGGATGCCTTGGCGGCCATGGACGTAGAAGACGTAGCCGGAGCAGTCGAAACCGCCGAAGGGACTGGCGCCGCCCCAGACGTAGACGAGCCCGGAACCCGGGCCATAGCGGAGCGCCGTCCGCACGATCGCGCGCTGGGTCGGCGTCTCGAGTGCAAGCCGCTGCGGCACGGCGACGCGCGCCGGCGGCGGCGAGCTCGCGGTCGTGATCGCGGCCGCGGCCCAGCCTGCGCCGAAAACCCCGGCGACGCGAAGGACCGTCCAGAGGAGATTGAGGCCGATCGCCTCGCCGGCGACCTCTTCGGCATGCCGGTGACGGCGAAAGAACGCGAGAGGACGGCGCAGCATCGCCGCCGCCTATCGGCGGGTCAGCGGAAGATCAGGTACGCGATCAGGTAGCCGAGGCTTGCGAACGCGACCACATGGGATGCGAGCCGGCCGGCGACCCGCCAGCGGTTCGAGGAGCGTCGCGCTGCGGTCTTGGTAACCGCCTTCTCGGCGGCGTTCTCGGCGATCGCCTCGAGCTGGCCGACGCCGGCGGCGACCTGCGTGCCGAGCGCGCGCGTCTGCTCGGCGAGGGTGCGGGTCGTCGCGACGAGCTCGCGGATCGCTGCCCGATCACCTTCCATGCGGTGTAGCCGGGTCCGTGTCCGTTCCTCCTCGACCTCGAGGTGGGCGATCTTGCGTTCGTGGCCGGCGAGCCGCTCGTCGTGGTCGTCGAGCTGCCGGCGGATGCGGTCGATCATGTCTGCCACGTCCCCGGCGATTAGTCGGTGTTGGGACGGGCTGCCATCCCCGACGCCTATCGGCGATTCCGGCGGAATCAGTAGGGTCAGGGTCGGTCTCGACGAAGGTAGGTGGAAGAAGGCGCGTTGAAAGAGTGATGATCCGACGAATGCCTCTCCGGCTGGGTCATGTCCGCGCGCTCGATGGTGTCCGGGGCATCGCGATCGCGCTTATTGTTGTCTTTCATCTCGGCTGGATCCACGCGGGCTTCGTGGGCGTGGATGTGTTCTTCGTGCTGTCCGGGTTTCTGATCACGACGCTTCTCCTCGAGGAGCGCGCGAGCGGCCGGCTCTCCCTGCGTCGCTTTTACGCGCGGAGGGCGCGTCGTCTTCTGCCGGCGGCGTTCGCCCTGGTCGTAGTGCTCGGCCTGCTGGCGGCGATGGCGGGGGTGCTGTCGACCTGGGCGCCCTATCTTGCGGCGTCGGTCTTCTACAGCGCGAATCTCTATCAGGTGTTCTGGCATCAGCTTCCTGGGCCGCTGCTTCAGCTTTGGTCGCTGGCTCAGGAGGAGCAGTTCTACTTTGTCTGGCCGCTTGTGCTGGTCTGGTGGCTTCGCCGTCAAGGTCGACGCGGAC
>Ga0207652_10000614_pt1 | contig 35439 bp, 30 predicted proteins | sample KBSC63BmetaG_FD_184334 | JGI IMG/M metagenome (GOLD analysis project Ga0207652, IMG submission 184334) | Corn rhizosphere microbial communities from Kellogg Biological Station, Michigan, USA - KBS C6-3B metaG (SPAdes) (version 2) | ecosystem: Host-associated > Plants > Roots > Rhizosphere ...
TGACCTATAGTCTTTTGAATAGTGCTAATACGATAGTGCCTGCTACGAATATTCCTGCAGGAGTATTTAATGTTATTGCTTCTGGTTCAGTCATTCAGCCATCAAACTATAACATTCAATATGTAAATGGGCTACTTACTGTGAATAAAAACGTGTTAACAGCGAAAGTTGCTGATACTTTTAAAACTTATGGAGATACCAATCCCGTATTCAGAATTATTTATGATGGTTTTGTAAATGGAGATGGGCCTGGAAGTATTATCCCTCCTGTTGCTTCGACCACAGCAGATGTAAGATCGTGTGTCGGTAATTATCCTGTTACATTATCCGGTGGCTCAGCTGATAATTACATTTTGACAACCATAGCTGGAAACATGGCAATAAAGCCTGCTTTACTTACCGTAAAAGCAGATGATAAAACCATTTCTGAAGATGACAATTTGCCGCGCTTTACCTCTACGATTACCGGATTTAAAAATGGCGATGATACCACAATTGTTTCCGGACCAGCCTACCAGGTAGCACCTAAATATTATGAAGAGGAGGGAAATTATACCATTACTCCATCAAAATTGGTTTTATCCCATCCTGCAAACTATACTATTCTATATGTATCCGGGATATTAACTGTAATCGAAGAGCAACACCATCATTATAATGACAGGCGTGATTCGATCCCGGGACTTACGCGTGCTTCGGCGATTATGAACGTAGGCAAAGTCAATCTAAAAAATATTGTGGGCGCAAATGAATTGACTAAAGGTCAAAAGCTGAAATTTGACAATGGAATGAATGGAAATATGAACATTCAAATGTCCAAAGCAGTTATTGCAGAGGACGCAGCTGTAACAACTTCTGTTTATCCAAATCCAACGTATGGAAAGGTTAGAATCAAAATAAGCGGTGCAAATATTTCTGCAAATGCTATTACAATAACAGATGTTTCTGGCCGTACTTATTCCTCTAAGGCAGTAAAAAAGATTGATTCAAACAGTGCTGAATTAGATATGTCCAACTTTACAAAAGGAGTTTATTTTATAAAAGTAAAAATGGATAAGATTTTTAAAATTTTCAAAGTAATAAAGTTGTAAAATAAAAAAAGTAATAAAGTTGTAAAATAAAAAAAGTAATAAAATTATAAAAACTATAATGTAGACCAGATTGACATTTTACGTGTCAATGTGGTTTACATTAATCGTGTACAAAGTTCAAATGTTTGTTATTCTTAAGTAAAATGAATTATAGTATCGATAAAAAGAAAACAGGTTATTTATTGCTTTATTGGGGGGAATAAAACAGGTAGGAGCGGAGAGAGAGGGATTCGAACCCCCGGAGGTGTAACCCTCAACGGTTTTCAAGACCGCCGCATTAGACCGCTCTGCCATCTCTCCGGCGCAAATGTAAGGGTTGGTGTTTATTCAAAAAACAAAAAGGGATATTTTTTTGAAAATAATTTTATAAGGAACAGCATTTTGATGTCTGATGCTCTATGTAATTAAGAAAGCGATTTTATTGAATCTCTTAATTCAGAAGGAGAATGTTTCTCAAGCTTAAGATTTTAAAAAATAAAAAAAACGGCTCCCAAATCAGGAGCCGCTTAACATGTACAAACCCACTATATTTTTAAAAAGGTAAATCGTCTGCTGGTTCTTCCATTTGTGAATAAGCCTGAGCTGGCTGATTAGGTGAGGAAGATGGTTGCGATGCTGTTTGATAAGAAGAGCTAGATTGGGTGTTTCCGCCCTGGTTATCATTTTTGCCTCCTAATAATTGAATTTGAAAAACCCGCATTTTTAAGGAAGCGGCATTTTGGTTGTCTTTATTAAGGTAACCTTCTGCTTCCGGAGTGCCTTCCGCATAAATTAATTGCCCTTTTTTTAGATATTGAGCAATCGAAGTTCTGTCTGTCCAGTATGCGCACTTTACCCAAGTGGTTTTATCTACTAAGTTGCCTTTAGCGTCTTTATATTTTTCGGAATGAGCTACGGGAAAATTGATCACAGTTTTTCCGTTTACTTCATTTGTAGTGCAGTCTGTTCCCAGGTGTCCGATGATCTGTAATTTAATCATAATTGTATTTTTGATGGTGAATGAATGTATTCTGTTATTTCTGGTGAAAAATAATGAGTTTGACGAAAAGGGCAATAAATTAATGCGGCAAAATTATCACCTTTCTAATTCATTTTCTTTTTCAAACTGCTCACCTGTTCCTGTAAATTACTAACAAGATTTACCAATGAATCTACATCCCATCTTTGCTGCTGACCTACTTTGTTAATGATCACTTGTGCCTGCCACATTTCCAACACGTCATCCGTTTGAACCTGGTACGGCTGAAATGAAGGATTGTCGCTTACAAGGGTTAATTTGTTTTTATTCTTATTATTTTTTACAATCCGTTTATAAACAATTCCTTCATTCTTGCTTACAACTATATAGGCTGCATTATTTTTTACACTATCCACATTTTCTACTTTTTCACCTACGATTACGCTGCCGCTTGGAGTAGGCATCATACTGTCGCCGATAATTTCAAAGGCGCGGTAAGTACCACCGGAAAGCATCGGCAAGGTAAAAGTATTCAGTTCGTCAAGGAATTCACTATCTGCGTAACCCGCCAGGTAACCTGCTGCAGCTTTTACGGGCACAAACTGAATAATATTTCTGTCGGCATTCATCATTTTTAATTGCCTTCTTTTTGCCAGATAGCTTGCTCCCTGGGTTTCGCTGAGATCCTTCAGTAAAAGCTCATCAAGAGACACTTTAAAAATCTGGCTGATGGTTTCCAAAACTTCTAATCGTGGATCTGCTCTTTCTTCTTCATAAGCTCCAATCAATGAACGTTTGATTCCTAATTTTGCTGCAAATTCTTCTTGTGTCCAACCGCGAAGTTTTCGCAGGTATTTTAAATTTTGTCCTGCTATAGACATAATGGCTAATTTATTTAGACCAAAAATACTAATTAATTTAGTCTTACCAAATTTTTTTATATTTTTTTGAAAAATATTTTTTTAAGGGAAGAATCCTTTTTCTGTGCTATGTTTCTGCAGTCGTTTTATTCTTCAACAAACAAACAAATACGAGTCATTCCTTTTCAAAAAAAGGTTTCACAAGCATGCTGAAAATTGTAAAATAAAAAAGCGGATTTGGGAATCCGCTGAAGTACTAAAAGTGACCCCGCTGAGGCTCGAACTCAGGACCCACAGATTAAGAGTCTGTTGCTCTACCAACTGAGCTACGGAGTCATTTTTATAAAGAAAATGATACCAGCAAAAGTATCATAAAATTTTGTTACCCGACCTGGATTCGAACCAAGACAAACAGAATCAGAATCTGTCGTACTACCATTATACTATCGGGCAATAAAAAACGCAAATGTAAGGTTTAAACGTTTTATTTTTTAATAAAAGGCTTTTAAAAATATATTTTTATTTTTAAAAAAATAAGTATAAAAAAAGCGGAAAATTTTTCAAAAAAACTAGCTGCATTTCAAAAGTACATCCGTAAAATATTTGTCGCTATCAAAAAAATGAGACATAACTTCAAAACCGCATTCCAGCAATATCTCATCAATTTCCTTTACTGAATATTTTTGGGATATCTCCATAAACACCGGTTCATTTTTTTCAAAATTAATTTCTGCTTCTTCAATTTTTACTGATTGTTGCTTGATAGAAATAAGATAACTTCTACAAGCTCCGGATATAGGATCGTAAGTAGCGTAATGTTGGAAATTATTTATCTTAAAATTCCCGTTCAATTCCTTATTGATCCGCTTCAATAGATTCAAATTAAATTCTTTTGTATAACCGGCTTTATCATTGTAAGCTGCTAATATTTTTGCCGGATCTTTTTTTAAATCAAAGCCAATTAAAACCATATCTCCTGCAGAAAGTAAACATCTTAAACGTTTGCAGAATCGCGGCATTTCATTGAATTTAAAATTGCCAATATTAGCACCGAGAAACAAAACCAGTTTTTGGTTTGATGAAATTTCATTTACCAGTGAAAGCATTTCAAAATACTCTCCGGCAAAGCCTTTCAAACGGAGGTGAGGAATTTGGACTGGTAAATGTTTACTTAAAACCTTGATGATATTTTCAGAAATATCAATCGGAAAATAATTTGATATCGAATGCCTTTGCATCAGTTCTTTTAGTAAATGAATGGATTTTACCGCATCTCCCGGCCCAAATTCAACCACATCTATTTGCTTTGCTTCCGTCAAAACTTTGTCAGCAATTTTTCCTGATTGTTTTGAAAAAATTTCCATCTCAGCATTTGTCAAATAATATTCATCACTTGCCATTATTTTCTGAAACAATTCGTCGCCTTTTTTATCGTAAAAATATTTGGAGTCTAAATATTTTGGAGAAGATTGGAGGCCCTGTAGCACATCCTTTAAAAACTTATTCATACTTGTATTTGATCTGATAATATTATTGTGCCAGTCTGATTCCTGTGTACTGCCAGCGAAGATTTGGTTGAAAAAAATTGCGATAAGTTTTTCTGCTATGGCGAGGAGAAGTGACGTCAGAAGCGCCACGCAGTACCATTTGGTTCACCATAAATTTTCCATTATATTCTCCAATTGCTCCCGCCGCTTTTTTAAAACCAGGATAGGGAAGATAAGCGCTTTCTGTCCATTCCCAGCGCCTGCCCCAATTGATTTTTTCTGAAGCTGCTTCCCATTCAAATTCAGTAGGCAAGCGCATTTGCTTCCATGAAGCAAACGCCGCGGCTTCATAATAACTGACATGACAAACTGGTTCAGCCATATCCAATAATTGCAGGCCTTCTAAAGTATAATAATGCCATTTTCCATCGATAAGATACCAATATAGCGGCGCTTCTACATGATTTGTTTTTACCCATTCCCAACCGTCAGCATGCCAGTAATTAAAATTTTTATAACCACCTGCATTCATAAACTCAAGATATTCTGCGTTGGCAATTAAATTTTTTTCAATTCGAAAATCGGCTAAAAAAACAGGATGCTTTTGTAATTCATTGTCAAAACAAAATCCAATTCCTTCATAACCAATATCATAAATACCTTCGTCAACTTTCATAAATTTTTTCTCAGAATCAGAATGAAAATTCTCCTTATTTCTTTGTTTGTTTGAGGTCGTTTTGTATGCAGGAAACAAAGGGTTATTCCCTAAAATATATTTGATATCTGTCATCAAAAGCTCCTGGTGCTGTTGCTCATGATTGAATCCGAGAGTGACAATTTCTTCAATTTCTTTTGAAATATTTCCATGTAAAAATTGATTCATCGCATGATCTACATATTTTCTGTACTTATAAATGTCTTCTACAGTCGGACGGCTTAAATTCCCACGGTCTGTGCGTACTACTCTTGCACCAACGGTTTCATAATAGCTGTTGAATACATAATTATATTGTGGATCAAATTCTTCATAACCTTCCAAATATGGTTTCAAAATAAATGTTTCAAAAAACCAGGTGGTATGTCCGATGTGCCATTTGGGAGGGCTTACATCTACCACTGGCTGCACCACGTAATCCTCTGTGTGCAAAGGTTTGCAGATTTCTTCTGTATAATTTCTCACCGCCTTATACTTTTCTGATAAGTTCATTTTATTTTTTTATTTTCATATTTTATGGGGGAAATGCTTTTAAAAATTCTTCTCATAGCAGATTGAAGCTTCACTTATTTGCTTTAAAAAAAAGGTTACTGATTAATAACTGCCGCAAAGTTTATTCCAAACGACAATTTCTGATTTTATTTTATTTCCAATAAAGCAACTTTTATTGACGATTTGCAATTTCTTTTGCTCGAAATATAAAAATTTTCGTTCAAAATGATCGATTTATAAAAGAATTACAATTCTCTCAAATACAAATCCGGATTATTAAAAAAGTTTTTGTAATGCGATAATGTTCTGTTTCTTCATAACGCATCTGGTTCATTCCGTCTTCTTTTATTTCATAAAGCATCGCACCCGGAATTCCCATTAAAATTGGTGAATGCGTAGAAATAATAAATTGTGTGTTATTGGTTTTTAAAACTGCGGAAATGAAGTAAATCAATGAAAGTTGCTTCAGTGGAGAAAGTGCTGCCTCAGGCTCATCAAGGAGGAAAATTCCTTTGTCGCCGATTCTGGTTTGCACGATTTTCAGGTAAGCTTCCCCATGCGAAAACGCCTGCATATTTTCTCCATAATCCCTGCGCATTTTGTAAAGATTGTAATTCATGTTATTACTCATCTCTTTAATGATCGAATCATCTACCACGCCTTTTAATTCGCTCAGCTCTTCTCTTATTTTGCGTTGTTCATTTTCTATAGAATTTACAAAATCACTGAAATCTTCGGCCCGGAAAAAAAATCCTTTATGCGTTTGCCTTTGCAATTCTATTTTAATGAAAGGCTGAAGTAAATGTGCTGCTTCAAATCCTGCCTCCGATTTTATAAGACCACTAATCAATGGAAGATTCAATTTAAGAGCTATTGTTTCCAATAAAGTTGATTTGCCACAACCATTGTCGCCAATGAAAATCGTAACCTGTTTGCTCAAAGGAACATGCCTTGCAAATTGAACAGCAGAAATATTAAAAGGAAATGGATTTATTTTGCTGCTATTAATTGAAAATGATTTTAAAAATGGCATATTCAGCAAATTAGCCAATTAGCCAATTAGCTAATTAAATATTTTATCTTTGTTACACCGTTTTACACTTTTCAATTGGTTTTATTATTCATAATTTTTAAATAATTCCTCAAATGAAAAAGAATTTCTTATTCCTGTTTCTGGTTTTGCCAGTAGCCGTTTTTTGTATTTTTTCCTTTACAAACATTTCTTCATCCGCTAATAAAAATGGCTATTCAGACAATGCCGGACTAACGCTGCCGGCCGGTTTTAGCGCGATGAAAGTTGCCGACAATCTTGGCGAAGCAAGGCATATTGCTGTAACAAAAGAAGGTGATATTTATGTAAAACTTGGACGTAAAAAAGATGGAAAAGGAATTTTGTTTTTGCAAAAAAATAATGATGGAAAACTGGAACAGAAATCCGGTTTTGGGGATTATAGTGGTACTGCAATGCGTATTAAAAACGGATATTTATATGCTTCGTCAAACACAGATGTTTATCGCTATAAATTGAATGATAAAGATGAAGTAACAAACCCTTCCAACCCCGAAAAAATTGTTACAGGATTATTGGATCGTGGCGAACATAATTCTAAATCAGTGACGTTTGATAATGGGGGAAATATGTACGTAAACATCGGCGCTTATAGTAATTCATGCCAGGAAAAAGATCGCATACCTGGTTCTATGGGAATAAAAGGTTGCCCAATTCTCGATTCTGCCGGAGGTATCTGGCAGTTTAAAGCAGATAAAGCAGATCAGACTTATGGCGATGGTGTTCATTATGCAATTGGATTAAGAAATGTAGTTGGTTTGGATTGGAACACTCAGGATAATGCTCTTTTTGTCATGCAGCATGGTCGCGATCAATTGCATGACCTTTTCCCACAATATTATGATGTCAAAGCTTCTTCTATACTGCCTGCTGAATGTATGTATGAAATTCACAAAGGTGATAATGCAGGCTGGCCCTATATTTATTACGACCAGGTTCAAAAAAAGCAAATCCTGATGCCCGAATATGGAGGTAACGGAAAGAAAACTGCTGATAAAAAATATCTCGATCCTGTCATGGCTTTTCCCGGACACCTGGCTCCCAACGATTTGTTGTTTTATACCGGCAACCAATTTCCTGAAAGATATAAGAACGGTGCTTTCATTGCTTTTCACGGCTCGTGGAACAGGAGCCCTGAAAAACAAGCCGGATATTTTGTAGTATTTGTTCCTTTTAAAGATGGAAAACCGACCGGAAAATGGGAAGTTTTTGCAGATGGTTTCGCAGGAACCAAGGATATAAAATCGCCCAGAAATGCAGAGCATCGTCCATGTGGATTGGCACAAGGGCCGGATGGTTCACTGTATGTTTCAGATGATGCAAAAGGAACCATTTATAAAATTATGTATCAGAAAAAATAAAGTAAATTGAACAAGATAATTGTGCTTGCCTTTTTGTTGATGCCTATTACTTTGGTATTCACAAATAGAAAGGATTCTACAAAAAGAATTCCTCTTCAATCATCATTTCAAAAATCAAAAGCGGCGGGAGAAAAAGTTTATAAAAAATTTTGTATTTCCTGCCACCAGGCGGATGCTGGCGGCGTTCCACATTTAACTCCGCCGTTAATCAATACTTCTTATGTTTTGGGAGATAAACAAGCTTTGATAAATATACTTTTAAACGGGCTGAAAAATGTTGATATCGATGAAGAAACTTATTCCAACCCGATGCCGCCGCTTGGAGGTATATTAAAAGATCAACAGATAGCCGATGTATTGACCTATGTAAGAAATAGTTTTGGTAACAAAGCTTCTGCCGTAACTGTTGCAGAAGTGAAAGAGGCAAGAAGTAAAGTAAAAAAATGATTAGCAGCAAAGAAACAGATAAGCCGAAATCATAGTTTCATCCCATTAAAAGTATGAGGCTAATTCCCGATTTTTTATTGTAAATTATTCATCTAAATCGTTCTTTTTTGCAAAAATAAATTCCGGTTTATCGAACACAATTGTTTGTTTTATAAGAAAAGTATTTTGCTCAAAAAAAAACTGCAATTTTTACTCGTGATACATTACCTTAGCTTCTAAAATTGGTATTATTTATTCGGGGTGGCGATATTTTAGACTTCACCTGTTATCCTATTTTTTGTAATGATTGTTTTTTTTAGAAAATTACCTCTCACCGTTAAGTTGTTATTGATAGGGCTGGTTCCCATTTTGTTTTTGATTTATTTCTCAGTGATGATTTATAATGATAAATCAAAAAACGTAGAATTGATCGATAATTACATACATCATGTAGATCAATCACAAAATATCAGTGAATTGATCAATGAACTTGCACGCGAAAGAAGATACAGTTATTTAAAACTGATTAAGGACACGAGTTTTGGTCAAATTCCAGAGCACCGGTTAAAAGTTGATTCTCTTGTGCAGATACTGCAAAAAAGCAATGATCTTGCATTGAAAGGTTTTTTAAAATATACTTTTTTAGATCATCTGCAAGATACGCGGGCGGAAATAGACAGTAAAAAGTTTACAGCCGATAAGGCGATGCAGTATTATACAGATGCCATATTCCGGCTAAATACTTTAAAAACATCTGTACCTGGAAATACTTTTCTCAAGCCCATTTACCGTGATCTGCTCACTCAAAAAATTCTTTCAGAAATGATCACTTACCTGGGCATCGCTCGCACCAATATTTTCAATGTTTTATACACAAGGAAATACGTTCCGGAAACTTTGTTCGGCACTTTGGGTGTATACAAAGTAGCTAAAACTTATGAAACAGAATTTTTATTAAAGGCATCGCCGGAATCTATTAAAGCATTTAGGGAAAAAGAAGATTCTCTGGATTATAGGACCATGATGAATTACATGGACAAAATTTTTGCAACTTTTAAAGTTGACAGCACTTATACGCCAAACGAATGGTGGGATGTTTCTTCAAAAGGTTTAATTGCTTTACGAAAACAACAGTTAGCCTTATGGGAGCATGTTGATGCCGGAATGAAACAATTATACCAGCAGCAAATAAAGACCAAAAGCATGGTTCTTTTATTTCTGTTATTTGCGATAATTTTTGTAACCGCTTTTGTGCTTTATCTCATAACGGACATTCACCGTTTACTAAACGAACTTAAAAACGCTTCGGCAAAACTTGCTAAAGGGGAAACCGGGTTGCGATTAAGAAATATGCCGAAAGGTGTAATCGGAAAACTGGCAAATTGTATCTTAGATATTGACAAGAATAACCTGGCTCTCGCCCAGGCAGCTAATCAGATTGGAAAAGGAAATTTCGAGGTAAAGGTGGTCCCCCGAAGTGAATACGACTTATTAGGTATTTCGGTAAAAAAAATGAAGCACAATTTGATCCAATTTGCTTCACAGAAAGATAAGGTTCAAAAGGAAACAGAAGACCTGGTATATCGCAGGGATGAGTTTTTTAGTATTGCCAGCCATGAATTAAAAACACCCGTTACTTCGCTTAAGGCCTATACCCAATTGTTGCTGATGGACGCAGGCGTAAACTGTGATGCCCAGCAAAAAAATATGTTGGAAAGAATGGAGGTGCAGATTAATAAATTAACGGCGCTCATCAACGATTTACTGGACACATCGAAAATCGAAAACGGACATCTTAATTATAACAAAGAAGCCTTTGAATTACAAAATGTTGTGTCACAGGCAATAGCGGGTATCCAGCCGATCTCTGCTGATCACGAAATTATTTTCAAAAATGATATGCAGGTAAAAGTGAATGGCGACCGTGAGAGGATAGCACAAGTAATAAATAATTTTTTGACGAATGCAATAAAATATGCACCGGATTCTAAAACAATAATTGTGGAGTTAAATATAAGGGACAGCAAAGCGATTTGTTCGGTTCAGGATTTTGGAAAAGGGATCGCGACTGAAGAACAACAAAAAATATTTGAACGCTTTTATCGTGTTTCTGGTAATAATTTACACACTTTTCCTGGCTTAGGACTCGGGCTTTTTATTTGCAAAGACATTATCGAAAAGCATGGAGGAAGGATTGGTGTTGATAGCGAAAAGGGAAAGGGAAGTACTTTTTATTTCGAATTACCAATAAGCTAAATGCTCAATAATTAAATTATCTGATTTTAATCTGCATGGTTAGAATCATTTTTAAGAATTTCCAGGTTTATGATAACTCGTAGTATTTTTAATCCCTTTTTGCTTTGTGCAAAAGTCATTTGAGTTATATTTGCAAAACTTTTTTTGAGATGATAAAAGAATAAAAAAATCTTTCGGATTTTTAATTCTTTAGCATATTTTTTATCAAAAGAGGCCCCGTAGCTCAGTGGATAGAGCAACAGCCTTCTAAGCTGTGGGTCACACGTTCGAATCGTGTCGGGGTCACTACCAAAAATTTTGCAAGAGGAGGTTTTTTTTAAAAGTTCTTTATCTCGCCGCTGCTCGAGCAATTGTTTTTATTTCAGTAAAAAAACAAATAACGGTAATTTCATTTTTCCCGATATTGATTACCATTTAAATTTAAATTTGCATCTTATCCCATTCATCTCTTATGGATATTCAAATCGAAGAAAGCTGGAAAGAAATTTTGAAAGATGAATTTGATAAAACATATTTTCAGCACGTGGTGGCTTTTTTGAAAGCTGAAAAAGCCTCTGGTAAGATAATTTACCCACCTGGTTCATTAATTTTTAATTCTTTTAAACAAACTCCTTTTTCGGATGTAAAAGTGGTGATCATAGGGCAGGATCCTTATCACAATCCCGGACAGGCTCATGGATTAAGTTTCTCTGTCCCTGATGGAATTGCTAAACCACCATCACTCTTAAATATTTTTAAAGAACTGAAAAATGATCTCGGAATTCCGATCCCGGAAAATGGAAATTTAACGAAATGGGCTTCACAGGGCGTCCTTCTTTTAAATGCTTCTTTGACGGTGCGGCAAAATGAACCGGGAAGTCATGCTCAAATTGGATGGTTGCAATTTACAGACCAGGTCATCAAAAAAATTTCTGACAAAAAGGAAGGCATTGTTTTTTTGTTGTGGGGTAAATTTGCACAGGAAAAGCAGGCACTGATAGATGAAACGAAACATTTTGTTTTGAAAGCAGCTCATCCATCTCCATTAAGCGCTAACAACGGGTTTTTTGGATGCCAACATTTTTCAAAAGCAAATGAATTGCTGATAAAGCAGCATAAAATTCCGGTTGACTGGAAAATATAATCGCAGGAAAAAAATACCATTTTGAAAAATCTCTTAGGAAAGATTTTCGCTGTCTGGGCACTGATTGTTTTTGTAATCACTTTGTTGCCCGTTGCACTGTTGATGTGGTTAATAGGAATCATAAACGAGCCGAAGCGAACCGCAATATTCCGGAAGATTTCAATAGTATGGATGCGTATATTTTTTTTCCTTACTGGTTGCAGGTTAAAGATTTTTGGCAAAAAAAATTTTAGGCAAGGTGAAAATTATATTGTTACCTGCAATCACAATTCTTTTATGGACGTGCCGGTAGCAACGCCGTTTATACCGCGGGCAAACAAAACGATTGCGAAAGCAGAGATGGCAAAAATTCCGTTATTTGGTTTGGTTTATAAACGCGGATCTGTTCTCGTTGACAGAAATGAACGGAAAAGCCGCGAAGACAGTTTTAAAAAAATGAAACAGGTTCTGCAACTGGGAATGGATATGTGTATCTATCCTGAAGGAACAAGAAATAAAACGACATTGCCTTTAAAAGACTTTCACAGCGGCGCATTCCGGTTGGCGATAGAAACCGGCACTGCGATCATTCCTGCTTTAATTTTTAATACAAAAAAAGTGCTTCCGGCAGGCAAGTTCTATTTCTGGCCTGCGAAAATGGAACTTCATTTTCTACCGGCAGTACAAGTGAATGGAGGAGAAGGTTATGAACTTTTGAAAGAAAAAATTCACCGCATAATGAGTGAATATTATGAATTACATCTTAAGAAGTAATATTGACAAAAGAACTGGAAAATAGTAAGCCGTTGATGCAGTAAATAAATAAATAATTACAATTTCTGTTTTGGCGATTGGGGAAGTTCTTCACAGCAGTGTTTTGTCACCAAAATAATTTCTGATTATTCAATCATTTTATTTCTCATTCCGTACATAATAAGGCCGCCAATGGTTTTGGCGCCTACTTTGCTTTTCATATTCTGCCTGATTGTTTCAATGGTTCGCGGGCTTAAAAAAATAATTTTCGAAATTTCTTCGGTGGTTTTATCTTCTCCGAGTAGTTGCAATATTTTTAATTCTTTTTCATTAAAAGTAACCGGAACCTGGTTTCCATAAAGCCTGCGTACATTTTTTTTCTGCATCAGCTTCCCCATTACAGCCTTATTTACCAGTTGATTAAAATAAAATTCCTCGTTCATACAAGTAAGAATTGCTTCGTAGATTTCGTCCGGATCAGTTGTTTTGGTGAGATAAGCATTAGCGCCCATTTCCATCATTTTGCTGATCATTTGCTGATCGTCGTACATGGAAAGCACGATTATTTTCAGGTTATCATATTCTTTACGAAGCATTTCAATGGCATTAATACCATCAATTTGGGGCATCCTGATATCCATTAATAACAGGTCCGGTTGTTTGATGGCCATTTTGTGCATCAAATCTTTTCCATCTTCAGCTTCCCAAATCATTTTTAGATCTTCCCTGGGATTGAGTGCCATCTTTATTCCATCCCGGAAAATCTTATGATCATCTGCAATTGCAATTTTGATAATGGTAGATAGTGACATTGAATTTTTAATGTTAGGACATTGTAAATATAGAAACTATAACGAATAATTATTCAATATATTACTTAAAAACGTTTTTTTACGATAAATAAAAAATATCTCCGAAAAAGTTACCAAGTACATCATACCGTGAGCCCGGTTCGTACTTTTTCTATTCCTGTTTGCGCTTTTGCATAAACTCATGTAATTACCGGTTACAAAAAATAAAGTAAACATGCTATTGCTAACCACAGTACCTTCTTTTATTTTTGAATCGTTAATATGATTACTGGAATTCTGAATTAAAACTGATTAGAATAAGCTATAGCCGCAGATTCTAAAAATCCCTACATCAAAAAAATTATGAATATTCTTTAAAAAGGGTTATTTGAAAAATATCTGCTCATATTAACTAAAATTTTCTCTCCCGCTTTAAAATCCAAAAATCCAGGCAGTCTCAGCCTGGTTTTTTATTGTGATTAATCCGCAGGTACGTGCTTTTACCTTCGTAATAAGACGAAGTATTTTGATAGTAAATTTACTATGTTTCCATCGTACAATTACCTTATTTTGTTTCGTTGATTTACCTTTTTATTCGCTGAAAACGTCGGCTCTTACTGCATTACAGCAAAAATAAGTGAATTAACATTTAAAATAGTCAATTGTGCAGGATTTATATTTTATGGAAGTTAGCGTTCTGATTAATCAGAAAAACACACTTTAAACAAAACAAAAATTTACAATCATGACTACAAACACACTCGAAACCAAAAGTCTCGCTGAAGTAGGCGAAGACATTGGATTAGCTGAAGGCATCCAATTAGTACAAAACTTTAGAACTTCAAATCCAGATGCTACTCCAGGTTTTTACATTGGACGTAACATTATCGATCAGATTTTAAACCAACCAGGATGTGTAGGAATTAATTTCCGTAAATGCCTCACAAATGAAAATGAAGAGCATTTAGTTTACACTGGAGTTGATGCTGATGGAAAAGATATTCTTTCTTATTCTGCAGTTACCAACACTGGCGATCTGGAAAAATATGATGGTATTGTTGCTGATAAAGTTATTATTGACTGGTCTATTCTGAATGGCAATAGCTAGAATCATTAATTTTTTTTGTAATTGTCGCAATAAAATTTAAAAAAGGTAGTTATATTTGAAAAAATTATAACTGCTATTTTTAAAACATTATTATATACCTATCTTTTTTTTACAGCACTACCCTTAGTGTTCTTTTTGCTTTTCAAAAGAAAGAGCAAACAGAAACCGCTAAGGGTAATTTTATTTTATGTTCTTTATTGTATTGTTAATGAGGGAGTAAGTTTTTATCTTCAAAGTCTTCGCTCTCAAACTTTCATTACATTATTGAATTTATTTACTATTGTTGAATATACTTTTTTCTGTTACTTTATTTATTTAATACTTCCAAAAGGAAGCATAAAAAAAACAGTTCCCTTTCTATGGATTGGGTTCATTCTTTTTGCGTTTATCGATTACTTTTTTTTCAGTATAACCCATGAATTTGATTCAATTGCTTCCGGAATAGAAGCGATAATTGTCTTAATTCTTTGCATGGCATATCTTTTTTCGCAAGTTAAAGGAAACAACAGTTTAGTTGTATATTCTACTTTTAATTTTTGGGCTGTTATCGCTTTTTTTATTTATTTTTCGGGTACGTTTTTCCTTTATCTCATGACTGATAAAATGAGGGTAAGTGTATCCTTTCAAAAAATGTATTTTGTCATCAATATCTCCTTCAATATTTTAAAAAATCTATTGCTTTGCGTAGCCATGGCGATGAAACTAAATGGCGTAGTAAAGGAACAAAAAAAGGTAATTCCTGATTTAGGGGACGACCTTTTTATTTATCAAAAAAATTAATTAACCCACCTCGATGTTTTTTCTACAGGATCAAACAGCATTTACTTTTTCAGGCGTACTGGTATTGGGTACTCTTGGAATGTTGTTCATGGCGGTAATGCTGGTTTCGATTGTAGTATTTCATCAAAGAAAAGTAATCAGGTTCAATAAAAAAATTCAAAAAATGGAAGAGGAGCGCCAGCAAATGTTGTTGCGTGCTTCTATACAATTTCAGGAAGAGGAAAGACAAAGGATTGCTGCAGATCTGCATGATGATGCCGGCCCGCTTTTGGCAACAGCAAGACTGTATTTGAATGAGAATTTAATTCACCAGGAACCTGCGACTCAACTTCAATCTATCTTTAGCGCCAAACAAATTATTGATGACAGCATTCAACTGATCAGAAATATTTCCCACAGCCTGATGCCCCCTACCTTAAAAAACTTTGGATTGGAAGCTGCGGTAAAAGATCTCTTCGAAAAAATAAATGGATCTGGTGTGATCAATGCCAGCGCAAGATTTCATGATAACCGGCAACGTTTGAATGACGAACAGGAATTGCTGGTATTTCGTATTGTGCAGGAACTGGTAACGAATATCATTAAGCACAGTAGCGCCGGATTTATTCATCTTACGCAAAATGCACAGGGGAATATTGTTTATTTTCGTATTCATCATGATGGCCGTGGAATTCTTCAGCGTGATTTTGATAAAATGGAACATAATTCAGCAGGCTTGGGTTTAAAAAATATTCAAAGCAGGATCAGGGTTTTAAAAGGGAAAATATTTTTTGAGATTGACAATACCCATACATATTATAAAGTAACCATTGAAGTTCCCCGGGAACCGATAAAATAAATTGTTGTTTTTTATATTATTTTCTTTTATCTTTTGCCTTTAAGCCCATTACATATGACCCCCGAAATCATTAATGTAGCCATAGCAGACGATCACAAAATTTTCAGAAGAGGTGTAATACTTTCTCTGAAAACCTATCATAATATCCGGTTTGTGCTGGAAGCAGAAAACGGTGAAGAACTGATAAAAGGTATTGAAAAAGAAGAGCCGGATATTGTATTGATGGATCTGAAAATGCCGGTTAAAGATGGAATTGAAACGACAAAATATCTTAATAAACATCATCCAAAAATCAGGATTCTCATCCTTACCATGTTTGAAGATGAACGGTTTGTTGGCCACCTAATGGATAGTGGCGCCAATGGTTATCTATTAAAAAGTACCGAGCCTGCGGAAATAAAGCAGGGTATCATGGATGTGATGACTAACGGTTTTTATCTAAATAATTTTGTAAACAGGGTTCTGATAAAAAAGAATTACGCAAAGCAAAAATTTAATCCAAATCTCAACAGCCAAATCACTATAAGCGAAAGGGAAAAGGAAGTGTTGTCGCTGGTTTGTATGGAATATACCGCCCAGGAAATCGCCCAAAAAATGGATATCAGCGCGCGCACGGTGGAAGCAATTAAAGACAGATTGATGGAGAGATTTGGTGTAAAAAATTCAGTAGGCCTTGTTTTCTTTGCAATGAAAAATTCTTTGATTGATTAGATAAAGCATTGCCGTTAGACAAGGTTCAGTTATTTCACCCTTTCCGGGTTTTTTACCAAAAAATCTTTCCAGCCATTAATTTTTTTCTCAGAATTATTTAATAAACCGTTTCCCTGGAAATGATGGCAAACTGCTACAGCAAGCGCGTCTGTTGCATCAAAATATTTTGGATTTTCTTCAAAAACAATCAATCGTTGCAGCATTTTTAAAACCTGTAATTTATCGGCGTTCCCATTTCCTGTAATTGATTGTTTTACTTTTCTCGGTGAATATTCTGTGACGGGAATGCCGGCCTGCATCGCTGCTGCGATCGCTACACCCTGTGCCCTGCCAAGCTTTAGCATGCTTTGTACATTTTTTCCAAAAAATGGCGCTTCAATGGCAAACTCGTTTGGCGAATGTGTTGAAAGTAAATCGCAAACTTTTTGATGAATCATTTGAAGCCGTTCGTAAGCATCTTTTTTGGGAGAAAGTTTTAGTACATCCATAATAATTAAAGACATTCCTGAAGAAGAAATTTTAATAATTCCAAAACCCATAAATAAGGTTCCCGGGTCAATGCCCAAAATGATTTTTGAATTTGTATTCAATTGAAGTTTATTTTTACCGCCTTTAAACGAGGTTGTAAATTAATAGAAATAATCGGTACCACGAGTTCATGATTGGCAACAAAAATATCAAAAGAATCTTTAAATATGTTCTTGCGCCCTTGCTGGCAGGCTGGTTATTTTATTCTCTTTATCAACAAATAAAATCTCAACCAAATCTGTATCAGTCCATTCAGTTGATGAAAGAAGCGCCTTTTGGTGCAATGGCCTGGAAGTTTTGGGCGGTGATTTTCCTTGCGTTTGTAAACTGGGGATTAGAAGCAAGAAAATGGCAGGTGCTTGTCAAGCCGGTTCAGGATATGAATTTTTTGCGGGCGTACAAATCCGTGTTGAGCGGTTTAACCTTATCCTTAAATACGCCAAACCGAATGGGAGAATACGGCGGTCGTATTTTATATATTAAAGAAGGCGGCAGGCTAAAGGCAATATCTTTATCCATTGCAGGTAGTATCAGCCAACTCATCATTACCTTGGTTTTAGGATGCGGCGGATTGATTTACCTCTTGTATTTTCAAAAAACGCATTCCGGTCCGATTATGGGGCTTTCGGTCTTTTGGATCAAAGTTTTATTACTGATATCTGCAATGATAACAGCCATTCTCATTTTGTTTTTCTTTCGTTTGGCCTGGCTGATCAGGTTGATCGAAAGAATTCCAGCATCAAAAAGATTCATTCAATACGTAAAAGTTTTGGAAGAGTTCACTCCTAAATTATTGTTAAGGCTGCTGTCACTTTCTTTCTTTCGGTATCTTGTTTTCGTCCTACAATATATTTTACTTTTACACGTGCTGAATGTGGCAATATTTTGGGTAGATAGTTTTTGGATCATCAGTATTTTATTCCTTGTACTTGCAGTAGTGCCGTCATTTGCAATAGCAGATTTAGGAATTCGAGGCAAATTTAGTACTGAATTATTCAGTGTTTACAGTTTGAATACCGTAGGCATATTAGGCACTACTTTTGGTATCTGGATAATCAATTTGTTTGTGCCGGCAGTAGTAGGAAGCATTTTAATTTTAGGCATTAGATTCTTTAAAGACAAATAATATAATTTGAAAGCACTTATCTTTTTTTTTCTTTTACTTTTTTCAACACCGCATCAGGATTTTGAAGAATTTTGTGGTGTGAGGAATACTGCGTTTAAAGACGGTGAAGAAGTTACCATGATCGTTTATTACACAACGCTAGGAATGTACGTGGGTGCAGGAGAAGCGAAATTTACAACAACGATGGAAAGATATAACGGCGTACCCGTTTACCATTGCGTCGGTACCGGCAATAGTTATTCTTTCTTTGATAATTTTTACAAAGTACGCGATCGTTACGAAACGTATATTGATACTGCCACCATGCTGCCCATGAAATTCATCAGGAATGTTTATGAAGGTGGCTCCAAGATATATAACAACATTACTTTTAATCATAAAGCTGGTACTGCAGTTTCTACCAATGGTGTTTTTAAAGTAACGCCATGCATTCAGGATGTAATTAGTTCTGTTTATTATGCACGCAATATCAATTTCAGTAAATACAAGCCCGGCGATAAAATTCCTTTTGATATGTTCCTGGATGACCAGATCTATCACCTGTATTTACGCTACGAAGGAAAGGAAAATGTGAAAACAAAATATGGCAAATTCAGGGCGATAAAATTTAAACCGTTACTGATCAAAGGAACCATTTTCCAGGGAGGCGAAAATATGAACGTGTGGGTAAGTGATGATGCCAACCATTTATTGCTCCGTGCTGAAAGCCCAATTTCAGTGGGTTCTATCAAGGTTGATATGATGGGATACAGAAATTTGCGTTACCCGCTTACTTCATTAATTAGCTTCCGTTAAAATAACTTTTTATAGGAAATTTACTTGCGCTGGTTTTCCTCCTGCTTATTTTCCAGATGTTTGAGCCTGAATAAAATTAAAAGAGAAATTCCCACAACCAGGTAAGTTATGGACAAAATAATATTTTCTGTTGACGAAAGAGTAATACCTCTCAATTGTTCCTGAATAAAAAAATAAGCGATGATGATGATGCTGATTATTAAAAAAATAAAACTTACTCTTTTCATTTCTTCTACTTTGATTAAGAACAAAACTTTGTACTAATTCCTAAAAATAAGAATCCACATTATTTGTTTATTTACTGTTTGATGATGAACGAAACTTTGAGGCTTGAACTTTCAACTTTGAACTAAATGTTTTCAAGCTTAAAAGTTTCTTTACTGCGAATTCCTTTGATCGTTTGCTGCAGATTACAACATTCTATTTCACGATCGTGTTCAAAAAATAAAATAAAATCTTTTTCCAAAGCTTCTGCAAGAAAAGATTTCTTTTCTACTAAAGTTTCCAAAGGCCTTGTGTCATAAGCCATCACATAAGGAATGGGAATGTGAGCCACAGAAGGCAAAAGATCCGCCATATAGACAATCGTTTTGTCTTTGTATTTTATTTGTGGAAGCATCATACTTTCGGTATGGCCATTTACAAAACGAAGATTGAAATTTTTGGCAAATTCAACTCCTTCTTTGGTTTCGATGAATTTTAGCCTTCCGCTTTCTTTTATCGGTAAAATATTTTCTTTGAGAAAGCTTGCTTTTTCCCTGTCATTAGGATTTGTAGCCCACGCCCAGTGGTTTTCATTACTCCAGTATGTTGCGTTTTTAAAAGCCGGAACCAATTTGTCCTCTGCTTTTTCGATCGAGCCGCCACAATGGTCAAAATGAAGGTGCGTCAAAAAAACGTCGGTAATATCCTCTTTTGAAAATCCATATTTTGACAACGATTTTTCAAGAGTATCATCACCGTTCAAATAATAATAACCAAAGAATTTTTCATCCTGTTTATTACCCATTCCATTGTCAACCAAAATCAATCTGCCTTCATCTTCAATCAACAAACATCTCATCGCCCAGTTGCACATATTGTTTTCGTCAGCGGGATTTAATTTTTGCCACATACTTTTTGGAACAACGCCGAACATTGCTCCGCCATCTAATTTGAAATGTCCTGCATTTATGGAATATAATTTCATGAACTTTAATTTTAAAAAACTTTATTGCGCTATTTGCAATTTTGGTTGCTTAGCCAAAGTATATAAAAAGATAACAAACGAAATGATAAAATAAGTCATCAAAAATAATACGGCATTTCTCATTCCTCCTAAACCTTCCGTTACCATTCCAAAAGTCATCATGCCGATAACCGTACTTACTTTATCACAAACATCATAGAAACTAAAGTACGAAGCCGTATCTTTTGTCGGTGGCATAAATTTGGAATAAGTGGATCTGGAAAGTGATTGAATGCCACCCATTACAAGACCAACTGTTCCGGCAAGGCAATAAAAAGCAAATTCAGAATATACAAAAAAAGCCCATGCACAAATGCCTGCCCAAATAAGTACTCCAACAGATAACACTTTTAAGTTTCCAATCTTCTTAGAAAAAAAAGAAAACAAATAAGAACCTGCGATCGCAACAATTTGAATGATCAAAATAGTGAGGATCAGCTTTCCGCTGTTAGCAGCATCTCGCTCTTTATTTCCGGTATTTGGAAAAATTTGTTGTTTCGCAAACAATGCCGCTGAATACATGACGGTTTCGACGCCCATTCCTAAAAAAAAGAACGCAACTAAAAAACGTTTTAAGATCGCCTGTGTTTTTAATTCGTTCCATACTTTTCTTAATTCAGCATAACCTTTTGTAAAAACATTATGGCTTTTGGAAACCGGATTGGCAACGCCTTTTGGTAAAACAGCAAATGTTATTTGTGCAAAAGCCATCCACCAAATGCCGGTCAGAAGAAAAGATATTTGTGATCCTTTTGCGGTGTCAGCAATACCAAATAAGCCAGGGTTGCTAACGATGATCAAACAGATAATTAATAAAATAACGCTTCCTACATATCCCAGGGCAAAGCCTTTGGCGCTCACGCGGTCCTGATCCTTTTCACCAGCAATCTCTGGCAGATAAGCGTTGTAAAAAACAAGGCTGGCGCCAAAGCCAATAGATGCTATTATGAAAAGTACGATTCCCAATTGAGGATTATCAGGCTTGAACCAATACATCGCGCAGCAGCTTAACGAACCAAGATAACAAAAGAACTGCATGAACCTTTTTTTATTTCCAAAAGCATCTGCAATGGAAGAAAGTAAAGGCGAAAAAATGGCAACCGTTAAAAAAGAAAATGCAACGGCATAAGCATATAAAGCGGAAGGCTGATTAAAAACTCGGCCAAGAAAAACGATTTTTTTTCCGGAGGTAACCGCTTCATAATATGCTGGAAAAATGGAAGAAGTAATTACAAGACTATAAACTGAATTGGCCCAATCGTACATGGCCCAACCCGTAATCACTTTTTTCGAAGCAGTTTGCATTTAAAAAAATAAATGGTTGAAGTGATAGATTTTTTTAGAGGAGAAAAGTAATTCTTTTTTGGAAGAAAGGAAATAAAAAATTTTAAACCAAAACAAAAACCGGCATTATTTGTTGGCTGACTGAAAATAAATTATGGATACCGTTTAGCCCATAAGAATGAAATTAGAAACACAAAAGGCAATTATTTATTGCTTTACTAAGAAAGCAATTTTTTTTCGTTTATCCTTTGCAGTTATATTGTAATTCCTGCGAAATTTACTTTTCGAAAGCGCAGACCGTGTTTTTATTTCTGGATATATCCTGTATAAAGAAGCACTAATAAAACGATTCCTAAAATCACCCTGTAAATTCCCCATAGACGGAACCCGTGTTTTTTCAAAAACTCAATAAAAAATTTAATGGCGATCATTGCAACAACAAATGCAATGATATTTCCAATGGCAAGTAGTTTTATTTCTTCGCCTGAAAAGCCACCGTTTTCTTTATAAAATTTTAAAAGTTTATATCCTGTAGCAGCCAGCATCGTTGGCACTGCAAGAAAAAATGAAAATTCGGCAGCAGCGCTCCTGGTTAGTTTTTGTTGCATTCCTCCAATGATAGAAGCGGCACTACGACTCACTCCGGGAATCATGGCAATGCACTGCCAAATTCCAATAGTAAATGAATTTAGGTAAGACACTTGTTTCTCAGATTGTATGCGTGGCTTTGTAAAAAATTTATCAACAAAGATCAAAACAATGCCGCCGGCAAGAAGTGTGATGGCAACCGTGGTAGTGCTTTCTAATAACGCATCAATTTGTTTTGAAAAAAGTAGTCCTAAAATAATCGCCGGAATTACCCCCACAATTAGTTTTATGTAAAAATGCCAGTTATTAAAATCAAAAAATTTTTTCCAGTATAAAACAACAACAGCGAGGATTGCTCCCAACTGAATAGCGATGGTAAATACTTTTACAAATTCTGTTTCACTTACTCCCAGCAATTTCTCAGCAATGATCATGTGGCCTGTAGAGGAAATTGGAATAAATTCTGTAAGGCCTTCAACGATACCGATTATAATTGATTGAACAATATCCATTTTCTGTTCTCCATTTAGAATAAAAACCAACATAAAAAAAGCGATGAATAATCACCGCTTTTCGACCTTTGTCAAATTATTTTTGTTTTTTTATGATGGCAAATATTTCTACTATCAATCCTCCAACGATCAATATAGGCGCTAAAGTAATTCTTCGGAAACTGTAAATTTGAGCATCATTAAATACATTTGGATCACTGCTTTTACCCCCGGCCATTAAAAAAAATCCGATCGCCATTATTACCGCTCCAATCAGCATCCATTTATAATTTTCTTTTGTAAATAAAATATTTTCTTCAGGAGTTGTATGCACAACCGGTCGGGGAGGAGTAACTTTTTTGGCGGTACCCATATTTTTAATTTTTTGCAATGTTAGAAATAATTTTTTACATCAATACAATTCGTCCAGTTTCATTCTTAAGTATTTCAAGGCCGACCGATGGGTACTTAAAAGCGTAATGCATATTCCAAGTATGATAATGCCGGCAAAAATGAACAACATATTGGTGGTGTCATGCAATAATTTAAGATAAGGGACAAATTTTTCAGCTAAGCCGATGAATCCTACCAAAAGGGCTATCGCAATTGCTGAAGCGATAATCCCATTTATAATCGCCCGGCCATCCAGCGGTCGTGTTATAAACCATCGCGTAGCGCCCACCATTTGCATCGTCTTTATGATAAAACGATTGCTATACATTGCGAGACGAATTGTATTATCGATGGATACGATTACCAAAATGGACAATATGATGGCTACGACCAGCAAGACGAGTGTCGTGGTTTTTACAAACTGGCTTACGCCCGCAACTGTCGCTTTGGGAGTTTGAAATTCCGACACAGTATGTGGAAAGTTGGTCATCAGCGAATCTTCAAGGTTTGCCAGGCTGTCTTTGTCCACATAATTTGCTTTTACATAAAAATCAATGCTTTCCGGTAAAGGGTTACTGATAGCCAGTTTTTTCCAAAGCGTATCGTTTTCCTGGTTGTATTTTTCTATCGCTTTTTCACGCGTAATGTATTCCACTTTTACAGCATAAGGCAGCGCTTCAATATAACCTTTTAAAGAATCAATTTGCTTGTCAGAAGCAGTTCTGTAGATGTATGCATGCAATTGGATATTTTCTTTAAAATAATCACCTGTTTTTTTAATGTTCAAAAAAATCCAGCCTACAATTCCAAAAAGAAATAACACCAAAGACACACCAATGATTGCATATACATAAGAAGGTTTTCCACGCTTAGTTGATGCTTTACCGAATTGAGCCATAATGATTGGATAATTATTTTTACCTCATTTTTGTGCGCGGCAAAAATAAATGATTTTAAACTGGTTTAGTATTTTTGCGCCTTTGCAAATGATTGCTAATGTAATTTACATCTTCAATTCAAACAATTGAATATGAATCAATAACAATTCTTTCACAAAAAAATGGTAAAAGGCATTCATGATTTGATATTTTGCAGAACGACTTTTGGCGGATATTTATTTTCATGTTCGCGTTAAATTTTTCAGATAAACTTTTATAAAAAGAATGGAATATAACTTTAGGGAAATAGAGAAAAAATGGCAGGAGCAATGGAAAGAATCCGCGGTTTACGAAGTAAGTAATTCATCCGAAAAACCTAAATGCTATGTGTTGGATATGTTTCCATATCCGAGTGGTGCCGGTTTGCATGTCGGTCATCCTCTTGGTTACATTGCCAGCGATATTTATGCCCGTTATAAAAGATTGAAAGGCTTTAATGTTTTGCATCCTATGGGCTTTGACAGTTTTGGTCTGCCAGCCGAACAGTATGCCATCGAAACGGGTCAGCATCCGGCAACAACCACTGAAAAAAATATCGCCAACTTCAAAAATCAAATGGATAAAATTGGTTTTTGTTATGATTGGAGCCGCGAAATAAAAACGAGCGATCCCGAATATTATCGCTGGACGCAATGGATTTTTCTGCAACTTTTTAAAAGCTGGTACAATCACAAAAACAAGAAAGCGGAATCGATTGAAACATTGATAAACGAATTCGAGGAAAACGGAACATCCAAATTACAAAATGATAGTATTTATTCGTTTACTGCTGACGAATGGAAAAGTTTTGATGAAAAAAGACAGCAGGAAATTTTAATGGATTTCCGGCTTGCATTTTCTTCTTTCGGAGAAGTAAATTGGTGCGAAGCTTTGGGAACCGTATTGGCAAATGATGAAGTAGTAAACGGCGTAAGTGAGCGTGGTGGATTTCCTGTAGAGAAAAAGAAAATGCGCCAATGGTATTTGAGGATTACTGATTACGCAGAAAGATTGCTGGAAGGCCTGGAAACAGTGAACTTCACCGATGCGATGAAAGAAATGCAAAGAAACTGGATTGGTAAAAGTGAAGGAGCAGAAATGGAGTTTGAAGTTGAAAGTTCAAAGTTGAAAGTTAAAGTTTACACAACACGGCCAGATACCATTTTCGGCGTTGATTTTTTAGTGCTTGCACCGGAACATGAACTGGTAAATGAAATAACAACAGAAACACAACGGTCATCTATAGACCAATATCTCACTTATGTAAAAAGCCGCAGTGATCGGGAAAGGCTGGCTGAAGTAAAACAAATTACAGGTTGTTTCACCGGTTCTTATGCCATCAATCCGTTTGATGGAAAACAAATTCCGATCTGGATTGCGGAATATGTTTTAGCCGGATATGGAACCGGCGCAATCATGGCAGTGCCGTGCGGCGATCAAAGGGATTTTGATTTTGCCACACATTTTAATATTCCGATTACAAACATCATCGGCAAAGATTTTAATGGAAAAGAAGCGAATCCAACCAAAGATGCTGTTTTGGAAAATTCTGGTTTTTTAACCGGAATGGTGATGAAAGATGGGTTGCCGGTTGCGATCAATAAAATTGAAGAATTAGGCATCGGCAAACGCAAAGTCAATTACAGAATGCGCGATGCGGGTTTCAGCCGTCAAAGATATTGGGGAGAACCTTTTCCGATCATTTGGAGCGACGGAATTGCCATTCCTTTAGATGAAAAAGAACTTCCGTTAGAATTGCCTTTTGTAGAAAAATATGGCCCGGGAAAAAATGGCGAAGGCCCTTTATCTAATTTAACCGATTGGGTAAATACCAAAGAAGGAAAACGCGAAACCTCAACAATGCCGGGCTATGCAGGAAGCAGTTGGTATTTTCTTCGTTATATGGATCCGCACAATAATGAAACTTTTGCCGATAGAAAAGCTACCGATTATTGGAACCAGGTAGATGTTTATGTTGGTGGAACTGAACACGCGGTTGGACATTTATTGTACAGCCGTTTGTGGACAAAAGTCTTGCATGATTTGGGCTTGATCAGTTTTGATGAGCCTTATAAAAAATTGGTGAACCAGGGAATGATAACTGGAAAATCTTATTTCTTTAAAATAGTAAAATTTCACAGTAATGAATCATTAAAAGAGAGAACTTATATTATTTCAGAAAACAAAGAATGGGAAGATTTACAATTAAGACCTAAAAATACTTTGTTCGCTGAAACTTATTTACGTTTTAAGTATGGGCATCAGTTTGTTGATTCAAATGGTCGATTAACTAAAAAGGCTTTTGAAAAATATTGCCTAGAAAATCCTGAAGAATATTCGTTATATACATTTACCTGGGATAAAGATAATAATGAGGAGTTTATTTACGTGAAAGAAGAGTCCGAAAAAATGTCAAAATCTAAATTCAACGTTGATAATCCTGATGATCTTGTAAGCAAATACGGCGCTGATACTTTTCGCATGTACGAAATGTTTCTCGGGCCGGTAGAACAAAGCAAACCGTGGGACACGAAAGGAATTGAAGGCGTTCATCGGTTTTTAAAAAAATTATGGCGTTTGTTTTTCAATGAAGAAAAAGGAAAAATATGGAACGAAGAAAAAGCGACTCCCGCAGAATTAAAAGTGCTCCATAAAACTATCAAAAAAATTGAAGATGATACAGAGCGTTTTTCTTTCAACACCGCTGTCAGCGCATTTATGGTTTGTGTGAATGAATTAACAGATTTAAAATGCAATAAGAAAGAAATCCTGGAACCGTTGTTGATTTTATTAACTCCTTATGCGCCGCACGTTGCTGAAGAATTGTATCACGCTTTGGGAAATGGTGATTCCATTTTAAATGCTTCTTATCCAAAATTAGAAACGAAGTATTTGACGGAATCGGAAAAAGAATACCCGATTTCTATCAATGGAAAGATGCGTACAACAATGGTTATTTCTTTGGATGCAACGCAGCAGGAAGTGGAGAAAATTGTGCTAAACAATGATGTTGTACAAAAATGGATCGATGGAAAAACGCCAAAGAAGATCATTTATGTAAAAAACAAAATGGTGAATGTGGTGATATAAACAGTAAACAAAGGAATAAAGTCAATTCTTATTTTCCCCATGCAAGAAAATGACCATCACATTTTTAAATTGATAAAACCAAAATGAAAAATTGCTCATTTCTATTCGTTTTGATTTTTTGTACAATAAATTCATTTGGCCAGGCAAAAAATTATCCTTTAGAGATTACCCACCTGAAGGACGCTTTTTATGTTTATGTGAGTTATGGAACCTATAACAGCGAGCGTTATCCGGCTAACGCAATGTATCTGGTTACTCACAAAGGCGTTATTTTGTTCGATACTCCGTGGGATGAGCAATATTATCAGCCTTTGCTGGACAGCATTTGGAAAAAACATCATCAAAAGGTCATTATGTGTATTTCAACTCATTTTCATAAAGACAGAACCGGGGGATTGAAATATTACCGTTCAAAAGGAATTAAAACTTATACCACGAAGAAGACGGATTCTTTAGCAATTATTCATCACGATAACCGCGGGCCTTTTTTACTTAACGACGACACAACATTTAATGTCGGTGGTTATACTTTTCAAATCTATTATGCAGGTCCGGGACATACGATAGACAATGTCCAGGTATTATTTCCGCGGGAAAAAATATTGTATGGTGGTTGTTTTATCAAAAGTGTGGAGGATAAAAATTTAGGAAATCTGGATGATGCGGATGTAAAAGAATGGGGGAATTCGATAAAAAATCTTCAGGAAAAATTTCCGGATCCGGAATATGTAATTCCTGGTCATAACAATTGGAAAAATAAAAATTCACTTCAGCATACATTAGATATGGTTCAAGATTATAACAGAGTACATCAGTAATTTTTTCATTTAATAAAGTACCAAAAAGCAACAACATGCAAACAATTCTCGGGTCGGGTGGGGCAGTAGCTATCGAACTAGCGAAAGAGTTAAAAAAATATACCAACAAAGTAAGATTAGTAGCACGCAATCCTAAAAATGTCAATGCCGATGATGAAATTGTTGCTGCCAATCTTTTAGATAAGAAATTAATTAACCATGCAGTTGCTGGTTCTGATGTTGTGTATCTCACTGCCGGTTTGGAATACAACATAAAAGTATGGAGGCGGGATTGGCCGGTGATCATGCAAAATGTAATTGACGCGTGTATTGCTCATAATGTAAAACTTGTTTTCTTCGACAATGTATATATGTATGCTCCGGAAGAAATTCCACACATGACGGAAGAAAGTCGCATAGCGCCTGCAGCGCAGAAAGGAAAAGTAAGAGCAGAATTAATAAGAATGATCTTTGATGCCATCAAAAATAAAAATCTAACGGCCCTGGTAGCACGTAGCGCTGATTTTTATGGAAAAAATGTAAAAACAGGATTTTTGAACATTGGTGTTTTTGATAATTTTAAGAAAAACAAAAAAGCATTCTGGCAATCGGATGCTAATAAAATTCATTCATTTACTTATGTACCAGATGCAGCTAAAGCGGTGGCACTGCTCGGAAATACACCTGATGCTTACAACCAGGTTTGGCATTTGCCTACTTCTTCTGAAAGATGGTCTGGCAAAGACTTTATTAATCATATAGCCACGCAAATGAATGTAAAGCCACGATATTACATCCTCTCTAAATTCATGATTTCTTTATTCGGGATATTCTCTCCCACGCTCAAAGAATTGAAAGAAATGCAGTATCAGAATGACCGGGATTATTTTTTTAATAGTAGCAAATTCCAGAAGAAGTTTCTGCTTCAACCGACCACTTATGAAAAAGGTATTGCTGGCTCGATAGAATAGTTTTCAAATTTTCCTCTACTTGCAGCCCTCTTATTCTCTACGTTTTTCTATGTGATCCTGTCGTAATTGCAACAAGGATTATTACTATGATTATATTGAAAATGCGGTGAATTTACTGATTGTAAATCAGGTCTTTTTACTCTTGATTGACGATTAATCCGGTATTAATTTTATCCCTGTAAAAGCTTTGTTTTCATTATTGAGAACAATAAAATTTATGACTTAATCTACGCCTATGAAAAAATTATTTTACATAATATTGCTTTTTTGCAATTCAAACATTTCTGGCCAGATTATTACACCTGCTATAAAAGCAAACTTTGGCGTGGATGGGGACCTGAGGGCAAATTTCTTTAATAGCGCCGTTTCATCCACAGGAGATGATTGGTTTAATTATGATAATTCAACGACTGGAGCTCAGATTATTGATACCACCGGAGCATCCGCTATTGTAGCACGGTATGCAACTGATGTTAATTTTCGGCAAACTTCTTTTTCAACTGCAATGAGTTTTCCTCCTTTCACGGTTGTAAATAATAAATTATTATTGGGAGCGGCATTCATCCGGGATTATCACGGCACCGATTCCACCGCTTTTTCAGGAAGCAAAAATGGGGATAGTCCCGGCAACTGGTATTCGCCGCCTTCTACTCCGGTGCCAAATAAAAATGACATTCTGGACGTGATGGCACATATGAGGAGAGATGGGCCGGGCGATACAGATTCACTTTGGTTATTTGCTGGTGTATCTATTGAAGGCACAACCGGCGACCGTTATTTTGATTTTGAAATGTACCAGACGGATCTTAGTTATAATAAAACGTCAGGAACTTTCTCGGGCTATGGTCCAGATGCAGGACACACAACCTGGCAATTTGATGCAGCCGGAAATATAACAAAGCCAGGTGATATTATTTTTTCTGCAGATTATGGAAACTCCACACTGTCTGCTATCGAAGCAAGAATATGGATTAATAAATCTTCCATGTCAATAACTCCCGCCGGTTTTAGCTGGAGCGGTTCTTTTGATGGCGCATCAAACGGTGCTCAATTTGGATATGCAGGCATTCAGCCAAAAACCACCGGTAGTTTTTATACCGGGATTGAGAACAGCAGCACCGCCTGGGCAGGCCCTTTTTCGTTGATCCGGGTAGATAACAGCGTAATTACCAATTATATTCCAAGCCAGTTTATGGAGTTTTCAGTAAACCTTACAAAGCTGGGATTAGACCCGGCGACCATGATTGGGAAAAATAATTGTGATATGCCTTTCAGAAGAATTTTAGTTAAATCCCGTTCCTCGACATCATTCACGTCGCAGTTAAAGGACTTTGTTGCCCCAGTTAATTTTTTTCAGTCTTTAAGAGTAAAAGCAGTATCAGACGTTTCTTCGTGCGGATTATCCGGTGCAGTTACTTTAAGAGTTTCTGCCCCTGTTCAAAATTCACTTTATACATGGCAGACTTCAAACGGTCACATACTTACCAATCCGCTGAATGATTCGGTTTTGGTAGATTCTGCAGGTACTTATATTGTTTCCCAGCAATTACAGGCGTCTTGTCCGGCTTATGCCACTGACACAGTTGTGGTAGCGCCATTGAATAGAACCTGCTTTGTATTAGAAGCCAATATCACCAATTTTTCAGGAACGGTATTAAATAAAAAGGCTGAATTGAACTGGTCGGTAACAAATAATAATGTAATTGATTATTTTAAAATTGAAAGCAGTTACGATGGGGCTCATTTTTCAACATTGCAAAAAATATCTTCAAGCTCGCCTGAACTTTCAGCACTGGATTATAAATTTACAGATGACCTTCTGCAAAATAAATCCGGAAATGTATATTACCGTTTAAAAATGGTTGATAACCACAACAAGGTTTCTTTCAGTAAAACAATCAGGCTATCAGTAAATGAAAATTGGAAAGTAAGCATTTTTCCGAACCCGGTAACTGATAATATGCAAATCAGTGTTTACGCACCTTCGAATGAAAATGTAGATGTCGCAATTTATGATGCGTCGGGACGACTGATGCGACAAATGAATACGAATGTTTCAAAAGGAAATTCAAAAATAAATCTGGTTCATTTTCAAAACTGGCCAACCGGAATTTATTCTGTGAAGGTCATTTCCGGTAAAAATGTTTTTGTAGATAAATTCGTGATTCAGAAATAGAGAAGGAAGCTTTGATCGTTCCGAAAGCCGAATGCAATTTATAGTTTGAGTAAAAATTGACACGATTATAGAGTACACGTTCTGAATTCTGATACAGAAAGTCTGTTTATATTTTTTCACCTCGAGCTTTACCACTTTTTGCATAAGTGTCTATTTGTCCATCCATATTCTATTGGCTTTAGTTACAGTGCAAACAGTCCTTTCCGTCGGAAATAAACTACGTGGACAATACCCGGAGGTCTTTTCTGTTTCAAAATGATCAACTCTTCGAAGACAGCATAGCTTTTCAGCAAACGAATAAATAATAAAGATTTCCATTTTTACCTTTTCTTTTAAAAGGCATTGTTTAAAATTTCTTTTTTAGCATTGCATTTTATCATTGCATTTATTATTCCGTTACTTTTATCCCTCACAAAAAATTTTAAATGAAACGTTTTACTTCTTTATGCTTTTATTTTCTGGCAGTAATGATTTTATCGCAAAATACTTTTGCACAGGATACTTCAATTTACGATAAGAACCAGGTTTTCGATCCGTTATTTATGACACATGACGGCACTGAATTTCGTAGTGCAAATGGAGCTCCAGGGCCTAAGTATTGGCAAAATAGTGTGAACTACAATATCCATGCAACCCTGGATGAAAAAGACACTTTGATTAATGGAAATGTTACCATCAATTACACAAATAACAGTCCCGATGAATTAAAATATTTATGGCTTCAGCTTGATCAGAATCTCTTTAATCCTGATTCGCGGGGAGCAGCAACAACACTGGTTACAGGCGATCGCTTTGATGTAAAAGGTTATAAAAAAGGTGGGTATCATATTCAATCAGCGACGGTAATTTATAAAGGGAAAACTTATAAAATTGATCCGGTTATAACAGACACCAGGATGCAATTGCGTTTGCCGTTCACCGTTAAGCCGAATGGCGATAAGATTGATGTAAAGGTGCAATATTCTTTTTCCATTCCGGAATATGGTGCAGACAGAATGGGACGATTATATACCAAAAATGGAGTGGTTTATCAACTGGCGCAATGGTATCCACGTATGTGTGTTTATGACGCGGTGAAAGGCTGGAACACGCTTCCTTACATGGGTTTGGGAGAATTTTATTGTGATTACGGAGACTTTGATTATTATGTTACAGTGCCTGCAGATATGATTGTTGCCGGTTCAGGTGATTTGCAAAATCCCGAACAGGTTTTAACCGCAACAGAAATCAAAAGATTGACTGAAGCGCGCAAAAGCGATAGTACCGTTTTTATTGTAAAAGAAAATGAGATCGGCGATAAGTCAACAAGACCTGCTGAAAAAGGAATGTTAACCTGGCATTTCAAAATGCACAATTCCCGGGATGTTTCATGGACAGCATCCAAAGCGTTTATTTGGGATGCAGCAAGAATCAATTTTCCGTCAGGAAGAAAAGGAATTTCAATGGCGGTTTATCCGGTAGAAAGTAAATGTTATGATGCTTATGGAAGAGCAACGCAATATTTAAAGCAAAGCATTGAATTCTATTCGAAAACTTATTTTGAATATCCGTGGAATTCAGCTGTAGCGGTGGCTGGAGTTGCTTTGGGAATGGAATATCCGGGAATTATTTTTTGCAGTTATAGAATAGGAAAGGCAAATTTATGGCATGATATCACCCATGAAATAGGTCACAATTGGTTTCCGATGATCGTAGGAAGCAACGAACGCCGTTACATGTGGATGGACGAAGGGATGAATACTTTTATCAATGGCTATGCATCCAATGCTTTCAATCATGGAGAATATGGAGACACCACAAACAGAAGTATTCTTGGAATGGCAAGAACCATGATGCGCGCGAAAGATCCATTAATGACTCCGCCGGAGTCAATGAGTTTGCGTGATTATGGTCAATATTATTCAAAGACCGCAGTCGGATTAAATATTCTAAGAAATTCTGTCATCGGCCCTGATCGTTTTGATTATGCTTTTAAAACTTATATAGACCGTTGGGCTTTTAAACATCCGCAACCCAATGATTTTTTCCGCACAATGAATGACGCTGCCGGCGAAGATTTGAACTGGTTTTGGAAAGAATGGTTTTATGAAACCTGGAAGTTGGATCAGTCTGTAAAAAGTGTAAAATATGTAGATGATAATGCTGCAAACGGTGCATTGATCACGATAGAAAACTTGCAACAAATGGCTTTGCCGGTTACGTTGCAAATTACTGAGGAGAACGGGAACAGAAATGAACTGAAATTGCCGGTGGAAGTTTGGCAACGCGATAGCGAATGGACTTTTAAATATAATTCAACCTCTCCGATAACCTCTGTAGTATTGGATCCGCATGACGAATTACCAGACATCAACCGGAAGAATAATACCTGGAAGTCAAAATAAAATTGTCAGTTACAACAATAAAAAATGGAGCAGCGAGTGTTGCTCCATTTTTATAAACTGTTTTAAAATATTTCAGTAAACCAACAAATACTTCGAATTCCTGTTTTGAATTATTACCGTTGAATAAATTGTTATTTTCTTTTTAAGCCGGTATCGCAATGATCGGAACACTGCTGTGATACGCTAATTTCTTTGTATGGCTTGTTTTGAAAAGCTGGCTCAAAAAACTATGTTTGCGGGGAACGGTAATGATTGCATCGATATTCCTGGTTTCTACAAAACTGCTGATTCCTTCAAGAAAATCATACGCCCGAAGGAAAGAAAACTCAGGATTATACATTCCCAGTTTATCTTCCATTGCGCCTCTTTCAATTTTAAATTCTGGAGTCAGTTCTACATAATGTTCACTGTCCACATTTAATATTTCTAATTTTGGTTTGAATGTATCGAGGATATTTTTTAAAGCAACAAAAGGAGTAGTGCGTGCCACATCTTTAAAATCAGAAGTGAAAACTACTTTATTTAATCCATGAAATTTTGCCTCTGCCGGAATGATCATCACCGGGCAATTGACATGCCTGATCACATTCAAGGTGTTCGTTCCCATAAAAACCTGCGTGATTCTTGAACTTCCGGTAATACCCATTATAACCATGTCAACAAAATTTCCCATTACAAAATCACTCAAGTTTTCTACAAAAGAACCTTCCTCAGCGACACAGGAAATATTATCTTTTCCTTCACTGATTTTTGATTTTACTTCGTTTAGTTCTGATTCAGAAACTTTTTGCCGTGAACCTTCTTCTTTGGAAGTTAAAGTTGCCAGGCTGATGCGGCTGTATACATGATAAAGAATGATTTCCACTTCCGGAAAATCTTTTGTTAATGCAACTGCATACTTTGCAGCATTTATTGACGCATCGGAAAAATCAATGGGAACTAAAAATTTTTTCATTTGATTTTTTTTGGTTTAATTTTTTAAAATGGGTTTTCAAAAATATCAGCAAATGTATATAATCATATTTGTAATAAAAACCAACTAAAAGAATTTGAAAATCCATGCTTTGAGTTTACTGTGAAAAAGCTGTGTATAATTATAAAATCTAATGGCCTTTTCCGGATTTTTCTTAATAACAGAACCAATATATTTGCCTGCCTGCGTTAACAGTCCGTTGGGAAAACCTGTTTAAAATAAATATGAACACGTGAGATTAAAGAGTTTAGAAATAAAAGGATTTAAAAGTTTTGCAGATAAAACCATTGTCAATTTTGACCAGGGAATTACCGGGGTTATAGGCCCGAATGGTTGTGGTAAAAGTAATATCGTCGATTCTATTCGTTGGGTGATTGGAGAACAAAAGATCAGCCAGCTGAGGAGTGAAAACCTCGAAAGCCTTGTATTTAATGGTTCCAAAAACCGCAGCGCCAGCGGCCTTGCAGAAGTAAGCCTTACATTTGAGAATACAAGAAACCTTCTTCCAACAGAATTCCAGACAGTAACCGTTACCCGGAAATATTATAAGAACGGCGAGAGTGAATATCGGCTCAATGATGTTAATTGCCGCCTGAAAGATATTCATAATCTTTTTATGGATACCGGCATCAGCACTGATAGTTACGCGATCATTGAGCTCGGAATGGTAGATGATATTATTAAAGATAAAGAGAACAGCCGCCGCAGAATGCTGGAACAGGCAGCCGGAATTTCCATTTATAAAACCAGGAAGCGCGAAGCGAAATTAAAACTTGATGGTACCGAACAGGATCTGGCGCGCATTGAAGACCTGCTTTTTGAAATCAACAATCAGGTAAAAAGTTTAGAAAGCCAGGCAAAAAAAGCAGAGAAATATTTTGAGATAAAAAAAGATTATCG
>Ga0207652_10000616_pt1 | contig 35409 bp, 29 predicted proteins | sample KBSC63BmetaG_FD_184334 | JGI IMG/M metagenome (GOLD analysis project Ga0207652, IMG submission 184334) | Corn rhizosphere microbial communities from Kellogg Biological Station, Michigan, USA - KBS C6-3B metaG (SPAdes) (version 2) | ecosystem: Host-associated > Plants > Roots > Rhizosphere ...
CCCGCCATGATTATGAGATCCAGAACGAAGAAGGCGAAACAATTGGACGGGTTACGAGCGGAACACAATCGCCGTCGCTTCAAAAAGCCATAGCCATGGGATACGTGAATGTAAGCTATTCGAAAATTGACACGAAAGTTTTTATTAAAATAAGAGAAAAGCTGATTCCTGCAAAAGTGGTAAAAATGCCTTTTGAATAAATAAAAAGCAAGTAATTTTTTAACTAAATGACCTCAAAAAAAAGTAAAGTTCCTTCCCTGAATACGGTTTTGTCACCGTCGCTTTTAAAGTTGTACGACATCAGTAACAGCACTGTTGTGATCATTGATATTCTTCGCGCTACTTCTACCATTGCCGCTGCTTTATATAACGGAGCCAAAGCTGTAATTCCGGTTGATAGCGTCGCGGATTGCATCAAGTTGGGAAAACAGATGGAAGTAATAACTGCCGGCGAAAGAGACGGAAAAATTGCTGAGGGATTGCAATATGGAAACACGCCTTTACAATATACTGCGGACTTTATAAAAGGAAAAACGCTGGTGCTCACTACTACTAATGGAACAAAACTTTTGCATGTTGCGCTGGCTGCAAATGCAAAAGGAATTTTCACAGGCTCGTTTTGTAACATTTCATCTGTTTGTGATTATCTTGTTGACCAAAAAACCAATGTTATTCTCGCCTGTGCAGCATGGAAAAACCGGATAAATATAGAAGACACACTTTTTGCCGGCGCGGTAATGAATAGAATAAAAGAAAATTTTGACATTAATTGTGATGCTTCACAAATCGCTGAAACGCTGTACCTGCAGGCCAAAGGGGATTTATTAGGATTTATGCAGGAAAAAAATGCCTCTCATTATCACCGTCTCATGAATTTTGGCCTCGAAAAAGATATTGAATTTTGTCTGACAGAAGATAATGCAAATATCCTGACTTTATATTCCGGCGGCAGGTTGATTGCTGGATAAGCCTGTAAATGCGCACAGTAAATTGAGATTTATAATTGTTAACTTTACTGTATGAAATGGCAAAATTATATCGTATCAGATCACAATGTTCTTTAGGAAAACCTACAATAAAAGGAACCCGGTTATCTGTTGATCATATTGTAGGGTTATTGGCTCAAGGTTGGAGCGACGAGCAGATTTTGGAGAATTATCCCCGCTTAAATTAAGACCATCTAAAAGCAATCTTTTCCTTTTTGTATGAATGCATGCAAGATGGAATGTTAATTGGTTCATTCACAAAAACGGTATAATGAGCTTATTGGCGAATGAAAACTTCCCAAAAGCGAGCGTTTTATTATTACTTAACATGAACTATGACGTTCTATCAATTCGAGAAGACAATCCAAGTATTAGCGATACAGGCATAATGGAAATTGCAGAAAAAGAACAACGGATTATTGTAACATTCGACCGGGATTATGGCGACTTAATATTCAGATACAATTTTAAACCTTCGAAAGGAGTAATTTATTTAAGAATTGAGACCTTTTGGCGAAAAGAGCCGGCGATACATGTTCATTATTTACTTAACATTATGAAGGTAGAAACAGACAGAAGACTTACTGTTTTTAACGAAACTTCTGTTAGACAAAGAAAGTATTAACCGCAATTCTTTTATCCTATAAAACTGGCTCGCAAACTTTTCTTACCAGTTTCAACGCAAAATCCAATTGCTGTTTTTCAGTAAGGTGTGTGTTATCCAGTTCTATTGCATCATCTGCTTTGCGCAGCGGGCTTACTTTCCGGTTAGAGTCAATATAATCGCGCATGGCGATATTCGTTTTTATTTCATCCAAAGAGATGTTTGGATTTTTATCAAACATTTCTGCAAACCTTCTTTCTACTCTCACCGCTTCATCCGCAACCATAAATATTTTTACCTCCGCATCCGGGAAAACTACAGTTCCGATATCGCGGCCATCCATGACGATACCTTTATCAATACCCATTTTTTGCTGGGCAGCAACTGCAAATGTCCGTACATCTTTCAAGGCAGCCACTTCACTTACTTTTTCTGCTACTACCAAATCGCGGATGATGTATTCGACATTCTCTCCGTTCAGATAAATTTCAGAATTTCCGGAATGTTTATTCAGAATAAACTCAAGTGAAATATCCTGCAGCGCACGCCGTATTTCTTTTTCATTGGAACGATCAATATTATTTCTCAGAAAATATAACGTGATTGCGCGATACATCGCGCCACTGTCAATATAAGTATAATGTAACTTTTGTGCCAGCTGCTTTGCCAGTGTACTTTTGCCGCAGGAAGAAAAGCCATCAATCGTTATAATTATTTTTGGAAACATGAGTACAAAAATGGCAAAAAAAAAAGAAAGGACAAAAATTAAAAAAACAGCAAAGACATTCTATTTCAAATAAATGAATCCGCGATATTCCTTTGTTTACTGAATTCGTTATTAAAAGTTTATTAGACCTATTTTTTTTATTCTTATACTGAAATACAGGAAGATTTATGTCAAAAAAAAATGCCACCGTTTCCGGTGGCATTTTAAAATTTATCAAAATGAAAAATTACACTTCAGATTTCTTTTTTTGAACAGGGCTTTCCTTTACCTGGAAAGTGATTTTTGAATTTTCCTGGTCAAGCGAAGCAACCAGCACATCGCCGCTTTTCACATGCATATTCAATATTTCTTCTGCCAAAGGATCTTCCAGGTATTTCTGAATCGCTCTGTGCAAAGGCCTTGCACCAAATTGCGAATCATATCCTTTCTCTGAAATAAACTTCTTGGCTTCTTCTGTCAACTCTAATTTTAATCCAAGGTTGTCCAGTCTTTTTGTAACTCCTTTCATCAGAATATCTATGATAGAGAAGATGTTTTCTTCTGAAAGCGAATTAAAGATAACCACATCATCGATCCTGTTTAAGAACTCAGGGCTGAAAGTCCGCTTCAATGCCTTTTCAATTACCGCTTTGTTATTTTCCTCTGCATTTTGAATTCTTGATGCGGTAGTAAAACCAACACCTGCACCAAAATCTTTCAATTGTCTTGCACCGATGTTGGAAGTCATGATGATCATGGTGTTTTTAAAATCGATCTTTCTTCCCAATCCATCAGTAAGGACACCATCATCCAAAACCTGCAACAAAATATTGTAAATATCAGGATGCGCTTTTTCAATTTCATCCAACAGAATTACAGAATACGGTTTGCGTCTCACCTTCTCTGTCAACTGGCCGCCTTCTTCATAACCCACATATCCCGGAGGCGCTCCTATCAACCTTGAAACGGTAAATTTCTCCATGTACTCACTCATATCGATCCGGATGAGTGCATCTTCGCTATCAAACATATATCTTGCTAGAGCACGCGCCAATTCTGTCTTTCCGACACCGGTAGGGCCAAGGAATATAAACGTTCCTATTGGTTTTTTTGGATCTTTCAATCCTACCCTGTTTCTCTGGATCGCCTTTACCACTTTGGAAATTGCTTCATCCTGTCCAACGACCGCGCCTTTCAGATCATCTCCCATCTTCCGCAGTTTGTCAGTTTCTTCCTGTACCATTCTCTTCACCGGAATGCCGGTCATCATGCTCACAACTTCTGCGATTGCTTCTTCGTTAATTGGATACCTTTTATTCCTGCTCTCTTCTTCCCAATCTGACTTTGCTTTTTCCAATTCTTCCTGCAACCGTTTTTCGGTATCACGAAGTGAAGCCGCTTCTTCAAAACGTTGGCTTTTTACAACTTTATTTTTTTCGTGTTTGATGTCATCGATTTTTTTCTCCAGCTCGATCACTTCCTGCGGAACATTGATGTTTTTCAAATGAACCCTTGCACCTACTTCATCCAACACGTCAATCGCTTTATCCGGCAACAGACGATCGGTCATATAACGATCGCTTAGTTTTACGCAAGCATCAATCGCCTCATCGTCATAAATGACATTGTGATAATCTTCATATTTGCTTTTGATGTTGTTCAATATTTCGATGGTTTCATCAACGCTTGGTTGTTCTACCATTACCTTTTGAAAACGACGGTCTAAGGCTCCATCTTTCTCAATGTACATGCGGTATTCATCCAGGGTAGATGCACCAATGCATTGCAGTTCACCACGGGCCAATGCTGGTTTGAAAATATTCGAAGCATCGAGCGAGCCACTTGCTCCGCCTGCACCAACAATGGTATGAATTTCATCAATAAACAGAATGACATCGCGGTTTTTTTCGAGTTCGTTCATGATCGCTTTCATCCTTTCTTCAAACTGGCCACGATACTTAGTACCCGCAACCAAAGCGGCAAGGTCAAGCGAAACAACTCTTTTATCAAACAAAACCCGGCTTACTTTTCTTTGAATGATTCTTAATGCCAAACCTTCTACGATGGCAGTTTTACCAACGCCCGGTTCACCAATCAAAATCGGGTTATTCTTTTTACGCCTGCTCAGTATTTGTGAAACTCTCTCAATTTCTGTTTCACGCCCTACGATCGGATCAAGTGTTCCCATTTCTGCAAGACGCGTAATGTCTCTTCCGAAATTATCCAATACCGGTGTCTTCGTTTTTGTTTGTGCGGCAGTGCTTTTCGTAGGTCTTTGTTGCTGTGAATATGATTTTCTTTCCTCTTCAAATTCTTCACTTTCTTCATCCTGGAAATCAGCTTTTGGGTCGGTCTTTACATAGCCCAATTCGCTTTTGAACATATCATAATCGACGTCAAACTGGTTTAATATCTGCGTAGCGATATTTTCTTTATTTTTCAAGATAGAAAGCATCAGGTGTTCACTTTCCACCAACGGGCTTTTGTTTGTTTTAGCTTCCAGAACGGTAATTCTGATTACTTTTTCTGCCTGTTTTGTAAGTGGTAGTGAGTTGATATTCGCTATATTTTTACCTGTTTTATCTTTTACGGCGAGTTCTATTTCTTTTCGTAATTCATACAAATCCACGTTCAGCGATTTCAGGATTTTCATCGCAGTGTTTTCGCCATCCCTTATCAGGCCCAAAACCAGGTGCTCTGTGCCGATAAAGTCATTTCCCAACCGCAAAGCTTCTTCGCGGCTATAAGAAATAATTTCTTTTACTTGTGTAGAAAAATTGTTGTCCATTTATAAACAATTTAATTTGAGCTCTTTTGATTTAATGCTTGTACAATAATAATAAATAAATTCAATTAATAAACGTTTAAAAGAATCCACAGGTTGTTAAAAAGTAGCTAAGGAATAAGTGAAAGATACAAAAACGGATTTGTAATAAACTATTAAGAATTATGTTCTTATTTATACTTTGCAAACCTCTTGTTCTAAAAAAACTTTTTAAAGAGCAAACTTTTCCTTTAATATCTTTGAAAAAATCTTGCGTTACTCTTCTAAACTGAGAACATGAAAGTCAAAATTGATACCAAAGAAAAAATGCACGTCATAACGGTAGAAGAAGAGGTTTTACATGCTAATATGACAGAAGAAATTAAAAATGTGTTGCTGAATGTCTTGTCTACTCCTGTTAAAAACGCGATAGTGAATTTAAAGAATGTCAAGCAAATTGATCTTCCTGTCGCTGAAGCGTTTGTAGCGGCACAACAATCTTTCACGGAAGCCGCGCATTCATTGGTATTTTGTAATATACAAGCCGCCGTTTTTGATGTTTTGGATAAGAATGATTTGATAGAAGTAATGAATGTAACTCCGACAGAAAGCGAAGCATCAGACATCGTACAGATGGAAGAAATAGAAAGGGAATTATTGTAATTTGAAGTTCAAACTTTAAAGTTTGCAGGTGTGTAAAAATAACCCCAACAGAAAAATTAAATTTGAGTGATTGCCGTAACCATTTTAGGAAACAATTCCGCCGTACCCTCGCACAACCGGCATCCCAGCGCCCAGGTTTTACAATCCGGCGAACATCATTTTCTCATTGATTGCGGTGAAGGAACGCAAATGCAGATGAACTTGTATAAAATGAAAAAAAGCCGCATCAGCCACATTTTTATTTCGCATTTGCATGGCGATCATTATTTTGGTTTGATCGGGTTACTCAATAGCCTAGCATTAAACAATCGTTTAAACGACCTTCATATTTATGCTCCTGAAAAATTGAGATCAATTATTCAAATACAAATGGATATTGCAGGATCAGCTTTGCCTTTTCAACTTTATTTTCATCCATTGGAGAAAGAAGAAATTCTTTTTGAAGATAAAAAGTTTTCGGTTGAATGCTTCCCAGTAAATCACCGCATCGAATGCTGGGGATTTCTTTTTCGCGAAAAGAAAAATCTAAGAAAGATCATTGTGGATGAAGTAAAAAAGTTTAAAGTTCCTAAATCGTTTTATGAAAATCTGCATCATGGTGAAGATTTTGTCAATGAAGAAAACCAGGTAATCAAAAATGAACTGTTGACAATTCCTTCCGAGCCGCCTAAATCGTATGCATATTGCGCCGACACTGCTTTCTACGAGCCAATTGCGGAAAAAATAAAAGGAGTTGATTTAGTTTATCACGAAAGCACGTATTTGTCTGATCTGGAAAAAAAAGCGTCAGACAGGTTTCATTCTACTGCCAAACAAGCTGCAACCATTGCAAAAAAAGCGGGAGTAAAAAAACTTTTATTGGGACATTTTTCTTCCATGTACAATACACTGGAAAAATTTAAAGAAGAAGCTTGTGAAATTTTCCCCAATACAGAAATAGCAGAAGAAGGAACTTGTTATTTAGCGTGAAGCTTCATGGATTAAAATACAGTGAATGCAGAAATAAAGCAGATTCTTACTTTCAATAGGAGGAAAACATAAGCGGTAATTTATTTATCAATTTAGATTTCTTTTATGCCTGGTACACTTCATTTTTGTGCTGATGTTCATCTCGGAAAACTGGCGCGGCTGCTGAGAATGCTCGGTTTTGATACCGTTTATAAAAATAATTTCTCCAAAGATGAATTGCTTAAAATTGCCCGTGACGAAAGCCGTTGTGTTCTGTCAAAATCACCTTATTTTCTAAAATTCCCGGATATTACTTTTTATCAAATAAAAAGTTCAGACTCGTATCAGCAGCTTGAAGAAGTAATCAATCATTTCCATCTGCAGCAGCCTTCATTTAATCCGTTTTCCCGATGTCTTTATTGCAATGCAATCCTGGAAAAAAAAGAAAAAACAGAAGTGGATATTTGCCTTTTGCCACAAACAAAAAAGCATTTTACTGAGTTTTGGCAATGCCCTGCATGCAAAAAAATTTACTGGAAAGGATCACAGTATGAAAGAATGATGAAAGAAATTGAAAAGTTGATAAATAATATGTGAGAAAGCAATATGAATTGATTCACCATTCACCATTCACCATTCACCATTCACAACTCACTACTCACCATTCACAACTCACCATTACAACTCACCACTCACATTCACTACTCCACCGTCCACTCATAAAAATCCGGAAAATATTTTCTCCACGCCGCTTCATTGTGATGGGCATTCTCGTCGATTTTTTCCTGCATCGGAGAAGAGGAACGTTCTTTTATTTCTTTTTCAACCCGCTTCATATCCGGCACCATAGAATCTCCTTCTTTGCCTCCGGCATAAAAAAATAATTTGGTGTGTACTTTTTTAGCATCTGCAATTACCGCGCTGTCAATCCGGAAAGCCGTCCAGAACGCAGGAGAAAAAATTCCGGCGGCGCCATAGACCTCCGGATATTTTAAAACCGCATACAGGGAAATAAGGCCGCCCATTGAGCTTCCCGCGATAAAGGTGTTTGGTTTATCTTTCAAAGTGCGGTAATGTTTGTCGATATACGGCTTCAACGTTTTTACTAAAAAATCAACATATCGATCTCCCTCGCCTCTTCCAAAATTTTGAAATTCCCAGGGATTGTATTCGCTCATTCTTTTTGTAAGGCCGTTGTCAATTCCTACAACGATCACTTCCTTTTTTCCTTTTTTGAAAATGGAATCCAAATATTCATCCACACCCCATTCGCCGGAATAAGATGTTGCGTTGTCAAACAGATTTTGTCCATCGTGCATGTATAACACCCCGTATCTCTTTTTTGAAGTTGCATAATCCGGCGGAAGATAAAGCCAGATTCTTCTGCTTCTTTTTAACTGAGGAATAAAAAAAGCAGTGTCCATGATCTTTACATTCTTGGACGCTGAATGATTTTTTTCAGCAGCAACCTGATTCGATTTAAAATCGTCTGCCCATCCCAAAATATCAATGTGGATCGTCGTGTCTGAACTTACCTGCAGGCTGCGGTTTGCAGTGCCTTTGCCTGCTGTATCCGTTTCACCCTTTTGCCAGTTCCCCCTCGTGAATTTGTATTCATAATTTCCGGCAGGCAATGACAAGGTAATTTTTGAGATCCCGCTTTCATCCGGCTTTAATTGATAACTGCTATCGGCCGGATTCCACATATTAAAATTGCCTGCAACAAATAGATGATCCATAGAATGAAGCAGTGACGGCTGTTTCATCAGGAAGGTAACCTTATATTGTGCAAAAGAAACCGTAGAAATAAAAAGCAGTAAAGCAACAAATAAATGCTTTTTTAATTTTTGCATAATTGATATTTCTTAAGAAACCAAAGCAATAAAATCCTTTATTTTTTGATGAAAAGGGGCGCTTAAAGGAACCAGGGGAAGGCGCAATTCATTTTCTATTAAATTTAATTCCGTACAAAATGCTTTCACTCCTGCGGGATTATTTTCTGCAAACAAAAGATCGTAAGCAGGCAATAATCTGAGATGAAGTTGGGCCGCTTTTCCAAATTCATTTTTCAATGATAAGCGGATCAGCTCTGAAAAATCTTTTGGAAAGCAATTGGCTACAACACTTATCACGCCTTTGGCCCCGCACGCGATCAAGGGAAGTGAAATGTGGTCGTCGCCACTAACAAATAGAAAGTTTTTTGGCATGTTTTTCAAAATATGCATGCATTGGATCATATTGCCGCTCGCCTCTTTGATTCCTTTTATATTTTCACATTCTGAAGCGAGCCGTAAGGTCGTTTCTGCAGTGATATTACTGGATGTTCTCCCCGGCACATTGTACAGGATGATCGGCAAAGATGATGCATCAGAGATCGCCTTGTAATGCTGAAAAATTCCTTCCTGTGAAGGTTTGTTATAGTTTGGACTGGAGCTTAAAATGGCAGTAATATTCTCTAAAGAAAAATCAGAAAAATGATCGATCACTTCTTTGGTATTGTTGCCGCCAATTCCCAAAACCAATGGCACACGGCCATCGATTTTTTTTGCGGTGAAGTCCACAATTTCTCTTTGTTCTTTCTTGGTAAGAGTAGGCGTTTCACCGGTAGTACCAAGGGTTACGATGTATTCCACACCACCATCAATAACAAAGTCAATCATTTTTTCAAGCGCATCAAAATCAACATCGTGATTTTTTTTGAAAGGAGTAATGATCGCAACTCCGGTTCCTGTTAGTTTATTTATTAAAGAGTTCATAGTAATGTTCAATATTCAATGTCAAGCCTGGATGTAAAATATTCAATAATCAATTTTCAATGTTGATTGGTCAGGTTTTTGAACCTTCAACCTATTCATTCGTCCCAGAATCCCATTTTATTAAATTTTTCTATCCGTTGATTGATTCTTTCCTGCGGATCTATTTGTTCTAATTCCTTCAGCACAGGCTTTATATAGGTTTTTAAATTATCAGCCGCTTCATCATAGTTCCAGTGCGCGCCGCCAAGCGGCTCCCGGATAATTCCATCCACCAAACCAAATTTCAGCATGTCTTCTGAAGTAAGCTTTAACTGCTCAGCTGCCACTTCTTTTTGCGCCCAGCTACGCCAAAGAATCGAGCTGCAATTTTCCGGAGAAATAACGGTGTACCATGAATTTTCCAACATCAAAACCCTATCTCCTACTCCAATTCCCAATGCACCGCCGCTGGCCCCTTCACCAATGATCACACAAATGACCGGAACTTTCAACCGGATCATTTCATATATATTTCTGGCAATTGCCTCTCCTTGTCCACGTTCTTCTGCTTCCAGGCCCGGGAACGCTCCGGGAGTGTCAATTAATGTAATGATCGGTTTATTAAATTTTTCGGCAAGCTTCATCAGTCGCAAGGCCTTTCGATAACCTTCAGGATTCGCCATTCCAAAATTGCGCATCTGCCGCATCTTTGTATTCGTTCCTTTCTGCTGGCCAATCACCATAACAGTTTCTCCATCCAATTGTGCAAAGCCGCCGATCATGGCTTTATCATCCCTCACATTTCTGTCGCCATGCAATTCCAAGAAATTCGTGAACATTTTTAAAATATATTCCAGCGTATAAGGTCTGTCAGGATGCCTGCTTAACTGTACTTTTTGCCACGGGGTCAGGTTTTCGGTAATTTCTTTTCTTTTATTCAGAATGTTTTCTTCCAATTCATTGATGATCGATTCGTAATTGCCATTGGGGTTTTTTGAGGCAAGTTTTTTATTCTCTTCAATCTGATCGTAGAGCTCTTTTATAGGTTGCTCAAAATCCAGGAACTGTCTGATATGTGATGCCATGTATAATCAATTATTTTAAAGAATAAAGGGCAAAAAAATTATTTTTTTGGGCGCTAAAGTTAAGACGTGAAAATCAAATAAAGCCGAAAAGCTTTGATTTAAAAGCAAAACAACGTAGCCGGCGAAATAAAAATGAAGAAAGAATGAGAAAACGACTCTAAATAAAAAAGATTTGGAAATGCATTCACCATATTGCATTCCCAAATATTTAAAAAAAATTACAAAAATTATTTCAGTTTCGCTACCTGGTCATTATAAAACTTCACAGTTTCTATTACGTCAGGCACACTGTGATACCAGTTGGATTCATGTTCTATAGAAAACATTCCTTTAAAATGCTGGCGTTTCAGCTCCTGGAAAATAGGAGGAAAATCAATAACTCCTTTGCCGACAACTGTATCATGAGCTTGTGTGTCGCCAAACTTGGTAATGTCTTTCAAATGCACGCCAAACACATGGCCGGCAAGTTTTTTTAGCGCATCAACCGGGTTAACGCCATTGCGTGCCCAGTGGCCTAAATCGGCACATGATCCGATATTCGGATGGCCAACGGTTGCAGCCAATACAGAATCAGGGCTCCAGTAAGCATTTGGCTTTGGATGATCATGTATCGCTACTTTAATGCCATACGCACCGGCCATACTATCCACCATATCCCACTGATTTTTCAGTGGCTCGGCAGTAACATAGCTAAGGCCAAATTCCTTTGCAAGATCAAAAGCCTTCTTCCATTCTTCTTTTGTTTTTGGAACGATCACTCCCATCGCAACAATGCTGATGCCTTTTGCTTTGAGAAGGTCTTTCAATTTGGTCTTGCTGGCATCAGACATTCTTATCCCAAAACTATCTTTCATCCCTGCGCCCAAAGGTTGACCCCAAAAAGCTTCAATGTATTTTACACCGGCGCTATCCACTTTATCCAATGCTTCAGCAAAGGTGAATACTCTGAACGTCCACATTTGCACACCAATTTTCCAGTCCGCGGTAACATTAGAAGTGTCTGCCGTGGTTGAAGTTGAAGTAGAATCAGTTGCAGAATTACTTTTCGTAGAATTGGAGTTACATCTTATGAGCGCTACGATGCAAAGAAAACTTAAAAGGGTAAAAGCAATTTTTTTCATTTTATAGTTTTTTTAATTTTATTGAAGATGAGTTATTTACTTATTTATTCAAAAAAAATTTTAACAAACCGGTCAAAACATATAAAAAGGACGGCCTTCATTTTATCAATTTGTCACGTCTTCATGCTTTTTGTAATTCCTGTAAAAATCTCTGACAGTAATCCGACAAAAAAGACGCTTTTTTGTTTTTCGTTTACAGGTAAGCGTTACATCAAAAGAATCTTTTTGATCTCACTCTCTCTTGATGATAAAAAAAATTTTATTTTTTTTTAGAAAAATAATTTTTTTTAAAAGTGATTACCCTACCTTCGCGGTAGACTATTCAAAAAATTAATACAAGATGTCAACGTATTTTTTATTCTACACATGCAACACCTGTTATTCGATGCGTTGTTGTTGCCCTCAATTCTAAATTACAATCACTTTTAAAATGTTTTAATCCCTTAAAAAATATGTTTGGCAAAGCGCTGAACGGCAAAAACAATATGCGCTGAACAAGAGATTATAAGCTACAGCAGACTCTTAATTTTTTTAAATCTTTACCCTACTAATTCAGTAGACTACACATGAAAAGAACAATGAAATCACAAAAAGTAATTCTTGCAGGCGCCGGACCGGGCGATCCGGAATTGCTTACGATGAAAGCCGCACGTTATCTGCAAAATGCAGATGTCGTTTTGGTTGATCGGTTAGTAAGCAAAGAAATATTGACAAATTATGTTTCGCCGAGAGCCGAAATTATTTATGTGGGCAAACAATGCCGCCGTGGAATTTCAACGCCACAAAAAACCATCAATGAACTGATGGTAGAACATGCACTTTTAGGAAAATTGGTTGTGCGTTTAAAAGGCGGCGATGTATCAATTTTCTCCAATATCTTAGATGAATTAGAGACGCTGGCTGCCCATAATATTCCTTATGAAATCATTCCGGGAGTGACCGCTGCCCTTGGAGCAGCGGCCTTCGCCGGAATTCCACTGACAGCCCGGGGACACGCCACTTCAGTTCGCTTTCTTACTTATTATAAATCCGATGTTGTTACCAATGAGTATTGGAAAGAACTGGCAAATACCGAAGACACTTTGGTGTTTTATATGTCTTCAGAAACACTATTAAATGTAGTGGAAAAATTAACCACGCATCATATTCATGAAAATAAGTTGCTTGCTATTATTGAGCAGGCAACCACCCCTTTTCAAAATGTGCAGGTTTACAATTTGTACGATTTTAAAAGAACCATTTCAGCAACCAATTTTGTTTCTCCAACCCTGATGATCATTGGACGGGTCGTTGCTCTTCATGAAAATTTCAAATGGCTTGAAAATAGCGGCAGTAAAGAATTCTATTTCAAACCATTGAACCAATTAATCCCGAACCTTCAACCCGAAAAAATTTCAAATGTTAGTTGAGCAAAAATTAAACAGGTTACTGGAACTCATCAACACCTCCAGCAAAGACGAACTTATCTGGATCAACGGATATCTGAATGGCGTTCTTTCAAATCAAAAACCGGAAGTAAAAGTTGCAGCTAAAAATGCTACGCAAAAAATTACGATCGTTTACGGAACGGAAACAGGGAATTCAAAAAGACTGGCCACAGATTTTGCTGCCAAAGCAAAAAAACTGGGCCATCATGCAAAGATCCAGGGCCTTGATCAGTATCGTCTCACTGATCTTTCAAAGGAAGAATATTTGTTGACCATTATGAGTACTCATGGTGACGGCGAACCTCCTGTTGCCGCACAAAAATTTTATGATTTTGTGCATCAAAACGAAATGAAACTTTCTAAATTAAAATACAGCGTTCTCGCTTTGGGCGATTCTGCTTATCCTCTTTTTTGCAAAGCCGGTGAAGATGTCGATGAACAATTGAACAAGTTGGGAGCCAACAGAATCGCGCCTTTACAGAAATGTGATGTAGATTATGACACAGAAGCAGAAGAATGGTTTTCAAAAATAATCAGCGCTTTGAACGAAAATTCAGGAGGCGAATCTTCACAAATTTCAGCACCGGTTATCAAAAAAACTTTTGGTAAAAAGATATACAATGGCAAAATAATTTCACATGTGAATCTGAATGACATAGGAAGCAATAAAGAAACGTTTCACATCGAAATTGAAGCAGAAGATGTACAATATTTACCCGGCGATTCGATCGGTATTATTCCGGAAAATAAAAAAGAAATTGTTGAAAAGATTATTGAGATAACAGCAATTGATCCCACCACCAATCTTGATCATAAAGACGAATTAATTTCCGTCTATGATCTTTTAAAGAAAAAATTAAACATTCTCAATTTACCGGAACGTGTTGTAAAAAAATATGCCGCGGTGGTTCAGCAGGAAATTCCTCCAACAAAAATTGATTTGCTGGATCTGCTGAAAATTTATTCTGTAAAAGATGCAAATCAGTTTATAGAAGTACTGAAGATATTGGAACCAATTGCACCAAGGTTGTATTCCATTTCTTCTTCGCCGGAAGCACATCCAGGCGAAGTTCATATCACGGTTGCCAAAAATTGTTTTAGAATAAATGATGAATTGAAACATGGGCTTGCCTCTGAATTTTTATCACTTCTCAATGAAGAAAATGAACTGCAGTTTTATATTTCCCCCAACAACAATTTCCGTTTGCCTGAAGAAGATAAAAGTCTGATTATGATTGGGCCTGGTACTGGCATTGCGCCGTTTCGTTCTTTCTTATGGGAAAGAGATTCTACCGGCGCTTCCGGGAAAAACTGGTTGTTCTTTGGTGAACAACATTTCATTACTGATTTCCTGTATCAAACCGAAATTCAAAGTTTTGTTGAAACGAATTTGCTCACAAAAATTGATATCGCTTTTTCAAGAGATCAGCAGGAAAAAATTTATGTACAACATAAGATTCAAAAAAATGGCGCTGAATTTTTTGAATGGCTGGAGGCAGGAAGTTATGTGTATCTGTGCGGTGCAAAAGAACCAATGAGCCTTGATGTGGAGAAAACAATTTTACAGGTGATCGAACAATTTGGCGAAAGATCTAAAGACGAAGCAAAACAATATTTAGAAAATTTAAAAGAAACAGGAAGGTATCTTACTGATGCCTATTGAGTGAGTTGTCAGTCAGTTGAGAGTCACCGCCATTCACAACTCACCATTCACAACCCACCGATTCACAACTCACCATTCACAACTCACACATGTCAGAAAAATTACCACTATTAGAAAGAGTAAAAGTTGAAGGAAATGCCCTTCGCGGAACGATTGCAGAAAGCATTAAAGACGAACTTACAGGTTCAATGCGTGAAGAAGACACATTGCTTATGAAATTTCATGGGATGTATCAGCAGGATGATCGCGACCGCAGGGAAGAAAGAGCGAAAAAGAAACTGGAACGTTTGTACAGTTTCATGATCCGTTTGCGTATGCCGGGCGGCATATTAACCTCAGAACAATGGATCGCTTTGAATAATATTGCAGGAAAAGATTCTACCAATGAATTGAAAGTTACGACGCGCCAAACCATTCAATTGCACGGCGTTTTAAAATCGAGATTGAAACCGACTCACCGGGTTTTTAATAGTGTTCATCTCGATACCATTGCTGCATGCGGCGATGACAACAGGAATGTAACATGTAGCCCAAATCCTGTACAATCACCACTTCATGAAGAAATTTTTTCTTATGCAGGAAAGATCAGTAAGATGTTGAAACCCAAAACCAGGGCCTATTATGAGATATTTTTAGATGAAGAAAAACTCGTCGATAAAAAACTGGAAGAAGATCCTTTGTACCGTGATTCCTATCTTCCACGCAAATTCAAAATAGGAATTTGCATTCCTCCCAATAATGACATAGATGTTTTGGGAAATGATTTGGGATTAATTGCCATTGTTGAAAATAATCAATTGCTTGGTTTCAATTTCGCGATCGGAGGAGGTCTTGCATTTACTTTTGGCAATCCGGATACTTATGCAAGATTGGCCACAGAAATAGGTTTTGTTCCGGCGGGTGAAAAAACTTTTAAGGCGATTTATGAAGTGGTAACGGTTCAAAGAGATCACGGAGATCGGGTTGACAGAAAGCAGGCCCGCTTAAAATATACTGTTGATAAAATGGGAATCGAAAATTTTAAAGCAGCAGTTGAAAAGCGCATGGGCTTTGCGTTTGAAGAATCAAAGCCTTTCGTTTTTACCGAACGTGAAGATTATTACGGCTGGCAACAGGATTTTAAAGGCAACTGGTTTTATACAGTCTTTGCAGAAAACGGTAGAGTGATGGACACAGAACAGGTTTCTTTAAAAACCGCTTTGCAGAAAATCGCCGAAACCGGAAAAGTAAATTTTCGCTGCACGGTCAATCAAAAAGTAATCATCAGCGATGTAAAGCCTGCAGATAAAAAAGAGATCACTGATATTTTAGAAGAATTTAAAATTATCGAACATACTGACAACGCTTCGTTGCTTCGTAAAAATGCAATGGCGTGTGTTGCCCTGCCCACCTGCCCTTTAGCGCTTGCGGAATCGCAACGTTACCTTCCTTCTCTGTTGACAAAAATTGAATCGTTGCTTTCAAAACATGCGCTTGAAAATGAAAAGATCATAACAAGAATGACCGGTTGCCCGAACGGTTGCGGTCGGTCTTCTGTTTCAGAAATTGGATTTATCGGAACCGGTTTAGGGAAATACAATTTGAATCTAGGTGGCGATCACGAAGGTTATCGTTTGAATAAATTATACAAGGAGAGTTTGAACGAAGCAGAAATTCTGAATGAGCTCGACGCATTATTTTCTGAATTCAAAAAGGATCGTATTAATAAGGAATCATTCGGCGATTTTACTTTCCGCAAACTTTTTAATAACAACAAAGATTGACACTAAAACCTTACAAATATTTTGTGTTCCTATTGCTGCCTCTTACATCAAAAGCGCAACACAAAACGACGCATACTAATATGCTTTGGGAAGGATATTACAACACCATCAGCTTCAACAAACACTGGTCTTTGCTGAGTGATGCGCAGGTAAGGACAAAAGACTGGACCCGGCAATGGTCTCAAATGCTCGTTCGTTCCGGCGTAAATTATAAAATCAACGATCACATCTCTTTTACCGGCGGTTTTGCTTTTTTTAAGAATGCACAATATGCCAATAAAGAATTGCTTTTAAAAAACGAATGGCGTCCGTGGCAGGAACTTTGTTACCAGGTTAAATCGGGTAAGATCAATTTTCTCCAGCGACTAAGAACAGAACAACGGTTTCTGCAACAGGTTGCTAACAATCACAAAACCCCCGATTACCAATATATTTTCCGCCTGCGCTACCGCCTGGAATTTCAAATACCTTTTCAGGAAAACAAATTCGTTTTTCTTGCCGGCAATGAAGTGTTGGTGAACCCAGCTTACTTAAACAACAGCTTGTTTTTCGATCAGAACAGAACATTTGCAGGAATGAATTTGAAATTGGATCGAAATACCGCGTTACAGTTTCAATATCTAAAAATATTACAATGGCATAGCAATACTTCTGTTTTAGATGATCAGAATGTGGCCAGGATAAACCTTTTACAGCAATTTAATTTCAGAAAACGCCATGATTCAAAATAACATTGCTGAAATAGCAGAAGAAAAAACAGGTAAGCTACCAGCCGAAGGAAACACGCTTTTCCCGGTGTTTTTGAAACTGGAAGAGCTTTCGCTTTTAGTTATTGGCGGCGGAAATGTGGCATTTGAAAAACTAAATGCGGTCTTGAATAATTCCCCAAAAACACAGATCCGGATCGTTTCCATTCATATAAATGAATCAATAAAGCAAATTGCAGAAGGAAAAAGTAACATTAAATTGATTGAACGTCCTTACAAGATCGTGGATATTGAGGAAGCGGATTTGATCATCGCCGCAGTGAATGATTACGAAACCAGTGTACGTATAAAAGCAGATGCAGCATCAAAAGGCAAACTGGCAAATGTGGCAGACAAGCCTTCCCTCTGTGATTTTTATTTGGGTTCCATTGTGAAAAAAGGCAGTGTGAAGATCGGCATTTCAACCAATGGCAAATCGCCCACAATTGCTAAGCGGCTGAAAGAAGTGATCAACGATTTTATTCCGGATGAGATGGAAGATGTTTTGCAAAATATGCAATCCATCCGAAAAGGAATGAATGGGGATTTTGATGAAAAAGTAAAACACCTGAACGACATTACGAAAGTACTGGTTGCCAAACAGATCACGCTTAATAAAAGTTCCAAGCATGAAGCCAAAAAGTGGCAGAAGATTGTGAAATGGAGTCTGCTTGCTTTTTTATTTATGATCCTGGGGCATGCCATTCTCTCGATTATTCCGCTCGAAAACGTGGTGTCAGGGGTAAAAGACGTTGTCTCGGTTGTAGATAAAAGATCCTTTCTGATGATGATGCTTTGTGGTTTTCTTGCGCAGATGACAGACGGCTCGCTCGGAATGGGATATGGGACGATATCAACCACTTTTTTGCTGGCAAATGGTGTGAATCCTGCCATCGTAAGCAGCCGGGTCCATTCTGCGAGGGTATTTTCCAGCGGCGTTTCCGGTTATAGTCATCACCGTTTTGGAAACATCAATAAAAAATTATTTAAGGCTCTGGTAATTCCGGGAGTCGTTGGCGCTGTAATTGGTGCAATGCTTGCTTTCTATGCCCAAAAATATTCTACGTGGGTTCGCGTCCCTGTTTCTGTTTATACCATTTATCTTGGCTATTTTATCATCAGAAAAGCGTTTAAAAAAAGAGATCCGCAGGATAAAGTAAAAAGAGCCGGCTGGCTCGCTTCTGTCGGCGGCTTCACCGATGCATTTGCCGGGGGCGGCTGGGGTTCATTGGTGACCAGCACGCTTATTTCAAAAAGAAAAAGCCCGCGTTATGTAGTAGGCTCTGTTTGCCTGGCCGAGTTTTTTGTTGTGTTTGCCAGCTCCATTACTTTCTTTATTTTCTTAAAAAGCATCCCCTTTTTAGATATTGCCGGCCTGATTGCCGGTGGCCTCATAGCCGCTCCCATTGCAGCACGCCTCGTGGGCAAACTACCTTTAAAAACCATGTTTATCCTCGTGGGCTCTTTGGTAATTCTCACCAGTCTTTCAACGCTGTGGCGGGTGTTATCAATGTTGTTTTGATGGAAAGGTTTTATACCAAAGTAAGAAACTGCGTAGCCGTTAAGGATGTAAGGATCCCAGATATTTATTCCTTTCCTGTACATTCAGAACTGCATTGGCTTATTAATGCACTTCGTTCTGCCGCGTTTTCAATGTAAGACAAGTTAAGAGAGTCGAAGCTTTCACCACTCTAATCCATCCTTTATCCATTCTTTATCCATGCTGTATGAGCGCAGGATGATGCAGTACTGGTATAGCCTAACCGTATTTGTCTCGTCGTAAACGGGCAACCCTTGTCTTCGCCGGAAAAACCATACATCCAGGTTTACAGAAAATGATCATTACCATCTTCTACGAAAAAGTAATGGAATTAACGAGCGAATTTACAGAACAGGTAATAAGAGAAAAATGAAGTTAGGAATTACGATTTTAAACTCTACTTTTAAATGAAAAGACTCATATGACTACTGGCTGTCGGCATTATCGCCATTTCTTTTACTCCCCGAAAAATTACCTGGGTGACTATTGGTGATTCTATTACCTATTTGAATGAACATCGTGATGAAACCGCCAACAGGATCACCAAAGGATATATGAGCAGGGTGGTTGAAAAATTACCTCATGTCCGTTACATCAACCAGGGGCATAATGACTGGACCTCTGGCGGCATTGCCGAAGCAATCGACAGTCTCGGTATTATAAAAGCAGATGTGTACTCTGTTTTTTTGGGAACCAATGATTGGTGGGCAGGGAGGCCCGTTGGTCAGTTTACCGATTACCTTAACAATACCGGCAACACAACAGTGTATGGATCTTTCCGCATTATCATCAACAAACTTCGTAGTCTTAATAAAGATGCCCACATCATATTGATCACGCCCATGCAACGGACAGATTTTGTATATATCAATGATATGAAAAATAATGCCTGGGGATCTTATAAAAGTAAAAACGGGCAATCACTGGAAGCATTTGCAGGAGCCATTAAGGCCATCGCAAAATATGGCACTTTGATTGCATAGACCTTTATCATAAAAAAGGCATGGCCCTTAAAAATCTCGTAAATTATAAACGTTTGAAAGACCGGGCAACCGGTCAGTATAAAAATTACCCATATTCTGAATTTTTATCGGTATTCCTTTTAACGCAGCAACCGATGAATATCATTATCCTGTTGGTGCGATGAATGTTACTTTTGATGGCCTTCACCCTTCTGATAAAGGCTTTGCGATGATTGCAGATATGCTGGTGCCTTTATTAAAAAGATCTTGATGATCACTTTTTCCCATTCGTATACGCTATCCTGAAAATGGCTCCCTGCAGATCATCAGAAACATATAAGGAACCATCAGGACCTTGCGCCAACCCAACAGGACGAAACTCAAGCGGCCCTGTAGGATTCTTCAAATCTTCACCGGCAAAATTATCAGCAAAAATTTCCCAATTCCCGGAAGGCTTGCCTTCTTTAAAAGGCACAAAAGCCACAAAATATCCTTCCTTCAGTGCCGGTGACTGGCCGTGAAAAGCAATGAAAGCACCGTCCTTATATTTTTCAGGAAAGGCATTGCCTGTGTAAAACAAGAGGTCATCGGGCGCAAGGTGTGCCGGGAAAGCTGCGATAGGATCCTGGTATTTTTTAGAAGCAGTTTTCTTGCCGTCGCCGCCATATTCAGGCGCTAGTATTAGTTTCTTCTGAAAAGGGTCATAATAAACAAATGGCCAACCGGCATCCGATCCCTTATGTAATTCATATAAAGTTTCTGCCGGCAATTCCTGGCTTTGTTTGGAAGTATAATATTGAGGGAACTTATCATCAAACTGCCCCCGTCCGTGCTGTGTTGCAAACAAAGAATGGGTATGGTCATTCCATGCAAGGCCCACTGCATTTTTTATTCCTGTGGCATAATGAACTGCATCGCCATAGCTTTGATGAAGCTTATCCGCTTTAAACTGCCACACCCCGCCAACGGAATCTAAAAGAGGGCATCCCGGAATTCCTTTTCCTGAAGCTTTCTCTCTGCAGGCGTCATTGTAAGAACCTACCGTTACATACAAATTATTTTGATCGTCAAGGACAATGGATTTTGAATTATCTGCTCCGTGATCCACCAGTCCCTGCACGATTTCTTCAGCTTTACCTGTATCAATTACTTCGCCCTTATCGTCCAATTTATACCTGAAAACGCCGGTGTTGGAAGCAGAATATAGATAGCCGTTATGGATGGTGATACCGGTGCCCGGATAACCGGCAAAAGCTGTTATTTTATCAAGGAGCCCGTCCCTGTCGGTATCCTTCAACATATAAATTCCTTTTCCATCCTGCAGCGAACTAAAATTCACATAAACATCCCCGTTAGCATTGATCGCCATGTGCCTCAAATGTCCCAATGAGTTAGCAACGATGGTGGCTGAAAACCCATCAGGTAGCTTAAGATCCGCTTTAGGCGCAGACGTACCTTGGGTGTCAGCAGGTATCTTTTTATCGCTATTATTACTATTACAGGCAGATAAACCTGCTGCGAGGATTAAGGCTGACATGCAGGCCAACCGGATTTTTGTATTCATGAATTTGTAAATGATTTTTACAACAGTTAATGATCGTTCAAAGGCTCAGCAATCGCGTTGTGCTACAAATACAGCAGGCGAAGCTAATTAAAAAATTGCGTTGCAATAAGACCGGGAAAATACGAATCCAACAAATCTCTTGGTTTACCGGACAACATAATTAGTCTTCGCCTTAATCTCTACTTTCACGAAAATAAAGTAACGAATCGCGTTTTTAGACTCTATTTTCGGTAAAACGAAGTAAGAATTTGCGTTTTTAGATTTTACTTCTTCTACTGTTTTCTTTTGTTTTCTTTTGTTTTCCAGCCATTGCCCGGCACTATCCGGAAGAAGGTATAACCATAAAATATTGCAGAAATTTTTTCATAAAAATTATAATGGTTTTTCACCATAAGAAGCACGCTTTTCCTTGATTAATAGCTATAGAAGACGCAATAATTTGGGGATGATAATGATTACTATGGTTTGCATCGGCATGAATCACGGTTGAGTGGATTGATAATTTCTTTTGGAAAAGAAAGATTGCTGTTTTTTCAACCTTCCCCCTTCGTAAGATTTTTCGTATTCACTTTAAGGACATACAATACACGATGAGACAAAAAGCTGCATTAATGACAGCTACCGTTATTTATTGTAAATCCCTTTTAATTTATTTATCGTGAATAATTAAACCCCATATTTTACTCCCATTAAAATTACTCTACTATGGCTGCTCAATCCCCAGTGGCATGTGCTTCGCTTCAGATGAATGTACAGGCCTTAACCAACCAGATAAATGACCTCCAGGATGAATTAAAAGATGGTCCCGCTCAGGCAAAACCGAAAATTATCGCAAGGATAAATGCGTTAAGACCAAAACTGCAAAAAGCAGAACAGGACCTGAAGGCTTGTATTGCCAACAATACCTATCCGCCCTTTGCGCCGCCACCTCAACCTACAAAGCCGGATACCAGCTCAGACACCACGCCAGTTATTAAAACGAAGGTTATTTCACTTTCTTTTTTGCAAAAGAAGTTTGATGAGATCTTCAATAAAAGAACCGATCCACCCATTTTCAAGCTGCGCTTACATCACCACGATCATATTAGCAATGGAAGCGTAGATAACGACCCGCCCGCCAGCGATTATACCTTTTATTTTATTGACGCTTTTGCTTTGCTTGGCTATCAAAGCCCCAGGTTTTACCAGGGATATAAAAACATCAGTTATTCCGATTTAGGACAGTTAGACTATGAATATTACTTCAACGACATCAATAGCAATTTCTTCAATGTAAATATTGACACAACGCAACCGGCTCCGCTGGAAGTAAAAATAACCTTTGAAACAGACGGCCCGACAGAGATGCCTTCCACAGGCCATTTATACCCTGATATGAAGTTTAAAGAGTTTTATATTTCTCTGAAATTTACTTTAGGTTTTGATCAGCAAAATCACAAAGTGGATTTATTAAGCTGGATCACAGATTTGGATGATCTAAAGGTAACGCCAAAAATAGTCGATCTTGTTCCATGGGTAAATCTCAGTGGGATGTTTTTGGGTAAGCAAGTCAGCCAGGATTTTTTACTATCGACGTATCAGGATAAAAGCTATAAATACTTTTTTGCAGAGCAAATTGTGCACGTACATATTGTTACGACAGATGCTATTGATCCCGGAGGAGCGGCTCAGAAAAGTATGCGTCAAAAAATCTTCGATAAGTTGATCCACACAGACGCAAGCGGAAACTACGATAACAGGGATGCCATAAACGCAGAAGTAAACAGGTGGATATTGGGAGAAGACGGCAAGTTTCCGGTTACCTATTTTAAGAACGATGGGCAGCAAATTACCATCAGCTATTCTGTTCCTAAAAACATGCTCGATCCATTTCCGTTTATTCCTTCCAACTGGCCCGCCGCCAATAGTCCTAACTCTAATCCCAATATGGATTTTTCGCCCGGCGCTCTTGCCAATATCGATCATATTGTTGTGCTTACCAAAGAGAACCGTTCATTTGATCATATTCTGGGTTATCTGAGCCTGCCTGCAAATAAAGGTGGTATGGGAAGAAAAGAAGTGGATGGATTAAAGGGTGGAGAAACGAACCCCTATGATGGCGTCAATTATCCTTCGTTCCCGTTTGAACCCGGGCAGACACTTTTTGCGCCGAATGCCAATCAAAACGCAGGCCCATCATTTCACCAGGTAGACGGCGGCAAAATGGATTGGTTTGTACGCAGTTATGCAGAGGAAGCCTCTAATCCGGCAGACGGCGAAAACACCGGTAATGGTTCCACCGTTATGGGCTATCACAACGGAGCAAATGTGCCAATATATGATGCACTGGCTCGCGACTTCGCCATTTGCCACCGGTGGTTTGCAGCACACCCTGGCCCCACCTTTCCTAACCGGTATTACGAAGTAACAGGACGCCTCAATTTAAACAGCGGACTTAGCGACAGCACTCAAAAAGGTTTTTGGGAAATTGACAATACCTCCACGCTAACATCTGTATTAACCAAAACCATATTTGATTATTTGAATGATTACAGTCATATTGCCAATGTATCATGGAATTATTTTGAATACTTTTATTGCTTCCTCCGCTTTTTTGCCGACTACACTTTTGATAATGTGAATGTAGTAGATGCAGAAGACCCGTTGAACGGCTTTTTTGTAAAGGCGCGAACAGGCACTTTACCTTCTGTTTCTTTTATAGACCCACACTTTATTGACTTTCCGCCTCATGCTAATTGTGATGAGCCTCCCTCAGATATAAAAGACGGGCAGGCGCTTGTCCAAACAATAGTGGAAGCAGTAATAGCCAGCCCAAAGTGGAACAAAACCTTACTGATTATTATTTACGACGAGCACGGTGGCTTTTATGATCATGTGCCGCCACCACCGCTTAAACCATTCCCGGACGATCCGACAAATTATAATCTTCCGGTAAGTACTTACGGGCTGCGGATACCTGTGTTTTTTATCTCTCCCTGGGTGGGCGCAGGACAGGTATTTGGTCATGATGCCAGCAATGGTTCAGATGCTCTTTTCTTTGACAACAATTCCATTTTAAAAACCATTGCCAAAAGATTTATGAGTGATTATCCGCCCTATATGGGCCCGCATTATGCCATGGCCAAAGACTTATCTGTAGTAATTGGTAACACATTGCGGCAACCGCAGTTTTTACCATTCATCCGCTACAACTTTATGTACAATGCTTCCCAAAAAATGTTGGATGTACAAAACGCTAACACCGCACCCGGCACCATGCTGTGGCAATGGGATAAAAACGGCACTATTGCCCAGAACTTTTCTTTTGAAGACGCGGGCAGTGGCTTTGTTTACATCAGAACGCATACCGGCAATTTGTATGTTACCGTCCATGTACCACCATTGGTAGCTAATGTAGGAGAGGAAGCGCCGGTAGCAAGCCAGAACCATCAAATTAAACAAGATTATAAGTATAAAGAAGCAATTGTTGTTAATACGGTTAATGCAAATAATCCGGCTTATCAAAAATGGAAATTGTCCCCCGCCGGAATTACTGTTCTGAACCGGGATCTATTTGTTATATCCAACGCTTTCTTCCCCAACAAAGTATTAAAAGCTTTGGACAATCAAACCGGAGGTGCTGTAGTCCTGGGTGATCCCGATCCGGGTAGCCAACCCTTTATGAGCAAGAATACCTGGACAGTAACCAGTCCATTAATCAGCCATAAGATAGTAGTAGCCTAAGTAAGAATCAAAAGACGCAGGTAAAATATGAAGTGATTTATTAACCCCATTATTGCTATGTACTACCATCTTTTGGGTAGTTACTTCTTTCATCATTTCAGCCACTTCTTTTTCACCTAAAAGGACTCTTTCTGTTATCCGAAAGACAAATAAGCAAGCAAAACCGTCACCACACAATTGATCCACTCAATTATTTTTCTCCTCTTCAAAAAATTGTTGCACAGTCCCCAGCCTCGCATGTTCCTGCAGTTCATCGATAATTTTGGAGGCTTTCTTTCCCTGGCGGTTTATGATGTCAAGGTTGCTCATCAGATCGTGAGCCGATTCTTTTTTGTCTTCTTCATTACCGGAAGAAACAATTTCCTCCACCAGGTCTTTGGAAACCTCTGAAAAGTTGTTGACAAAATTCAAGGGATTTTGAATTTCATGCGCCATCCGCTTAGCCATCACACCAAAAGCAGCCATCTTTTCCGACTGCACCAATTGTTCCTGCGTGTTCTTCAGGTGATCGTAGGCGGTTGTGAGTTGCTCATTCGCCTTTTGTTTGTAGCGATAGCGGTTGATCAACGCGATCAGCAACAACAGCAATATCGCGGCGCCCGCGATAAACGAATTGCGGATGTTGCGCTGACGGATATCTTTCTTTTCCTGCGCTGCCTTGGCTGTGGCCTCTTTTTTGTCAAACGCGTATTGCATGGCAGTCTCCGTCAGCTTTTTATCTTTTTCCATATTAAACACTGAATCTTTAAAGAGCGCATAATTTTTATAACTCTGCAATGCACCTTTATGATCGCCGAGGAGCATCTGAATGTCGCTAAGCCGCTCATAGTTTGCAGACAAGCTCGTGAGGTCACCGATTTCTTTAAAGATGGTCAATGCGCTGTCGGTATACACTTTTGCTTTTTGCAATAAAATGGTTTTTCCTGCAGCGCCGGTAGTATCCTTTGCCATGGAGAGGAACGCTGCTCCGATATTACCAAGATTTGTTGCCACGCCGATCTGCAAGCCGAGCTCTTTGCTCAGTTGCAGCGCAGGAAGTAAAGAAGCTAGCGCTTTGTTATAAGCTTTTTGTTCACTGTAAAGAGCGCCCATGTTTCCAAGGTTTCGGGCGATGCCGTTTTTATCGCCCAGTTCCTGGTAAAGTTGCAGCGACTTCGATTCGTACTCAAGTGCTTTTTGCTCGTCCGACAAATTGTGATACAGCTCGCCGATATCGCCGAGGTTGGCAGCTATCCCGCTTTTATTGCCCACTGACTCGTCGATCTTATTTGCTTTGGTAATGTACTCAAGCGCTTTCTGATAATCGCGCTGACTGTTGTATACGATGCCGATATTGCACAGCGTAGCGGCCATATCTGCTTTGTTGCCGAGTTCTTCATTGATTCGCAGCGCATCAAAATAATTTTTCAAAGCTTCCGGATAATTTGATTGATACCAATAAAGCACGCCCATATCACCAAGTATTCTTGCTGTGCCGGTTTTGTCGCCCGTTTCCGTGAACAATTCGAGCGCCTTTGTATCATATTCCAGCGCCTTCGGATAATCGGATTTGCCATAGCCATAATTGCCGGCAATGGTTCTGCAGGCATTTGCCATTCCTTTCTTCCAGTCCCGTTTTTCGGCGAGCGCCAATGCCTTGTTCCCATAATTTAAACCTTCGTCAGGATTAATGGAATAAAAAGAATGACTAAGGTCGATCAGCAGCTTTACTTTGTTGGTATCTTCCTTTGTTTGCGGTAATTGGCGAAGCAAAGAATCAATGCGTTGCTGACCTTGGAGTTGCGCAGGAGATTGCTTTAGTGCAAACGCTGATATAATGAAAAGCAGGAGTAGTTTTTTCATTTTCAGATGCCGTTTTATTTAATTGTAAATTAATAAATAGTTGATAAATTTTAATTTTTTTAAAGAGAAAATACCTTCGGGAAAGGAGTTATTATCTCATCTCTGAAAATGGTTTTAAGACAATTTCTGATAGCTACTAAGATTTCGAAAAAAGATTATCGCAAAAGCGTATTTGGAACCGCCGTTTCTTAATACCGGCTACCGGAATCCCCCAGTGAATAGATCTGCCCATTGCTGTCGATTACGCAAGGTGTAGATGTAACAATTCCTTCTGAGCCAACAGGAAATTTCCATCTTTCAGTTCCTGTTACTGCATCAAAGGCGTAAATGAAGCCGGTGCCGCCCCCGCCAACATACACAATACCATCAGCAACAGCAGCGCCTGCACTATTGGGTAAAATAGGTTTGCTCCACAACACGGCGCCTGTCGAAGAATTCAACGCATAGAAATTTCCGTCGTCTGCTGAAATATAAAGCCGCCCAGCCGACAGGTAGGGGCTGGAAGAGAAGCCTAATGCATTCAGCGATTGCCAAACCAATGAACCCGTTGATTGATCAATTGCATAGACGCTTCCGGCTATAGAAAAAGACCCAATATTATACCAGCCTGCGATATAAACAAGGCCATCAACAACAGATGGGGTCGACTCTTCAAGGGAAATTCCATTGGTACTATACTTCCATTTTAGATTTCCTGAAACAGCATCCACCGCATACAGGCTGCCATCCCTGCTCCCGACGAATAGAACGCCCTTTGAGACGACGACACCTGATTGATTGATCATTGCTCCCGCAGTGAATTTCCATTTAAGACTTCCGCTGCTAACATCAAGTGCGTAAATATTCGAATCAGAACTTCCGAAATAAACTACTCCATTTAAAACAGATGCTTTTGAACTTACATTCTCACCTGTTCTGAATTTCCATTTCATTTCACCGGTCAGTGCATTCAATGCATACAGGTAATCGTCAACACTACCCGCGTAAACGACACCATCTACAACTGACAGGCTCGCTTCAATGGCACCACCGGTACCAAATTTCCAGATTACCGCCCCGGTTCCCGCATTAAAGGCATAAACTGTATCATCCGTGCAGCCGGCATAAACAATTCCATTAATGGCGACAGGACTGGCATATGAAAACCAACCTCCTCCTGTATATTTCCATATCAGTTTCCCTGAAAGTGCGTCAAGCGCATAAAAGTTGTGGTCACTGCTTCCTGCAAATACGATGTTCCGCAAAGGTTGAAAGCCAACGGTTACATAGTAATTGGCCGAACTCCCGTCCTGGGCCGTTACTGTATAAGTAACCGGCTTGCTGAAGTCTTGCGGAACACCGGATGAAGGGGATATAGATACGCCGGTTATTTTTATATCCGGAATTAATCCGTTAAGATCGGTTCCTGGGGGAAGCAGGATCGTTATAGAATCGCTGCTGATGCTTACTTCAATTTTTGAAGTATCTATTGGCATTCCGTTAGAATGTCTTACTGCAAATGCAATAATATTTTTTGCGGCAGACTTGTCAACTGTTTTCTCACAAGAAGTGAAAATAACAATTACAAAAAGAATCGAAACCGGCAGGAACCGTTTTACAGCAGTAAGTTTTGGCAAAGGCATTTCTAATTTTTTTTCTAAAAATACACGTTTTTATATCATTCCAAAATAGTAACGCGGTTTTTGTTGTTATAACCTTTAGGGTTGCCAACCTTTTAAAGGTCAGCCCCCCCGGAATTTTTAAAATGAAATAATGAATTTGAAACTTATGGTTTAATCACGGGCAGGCATGTTAGGAAACCTGCGGCAACGCCTTTCTTATTTGCTCTTATTAATGATTTCGATGGCTCTTTCCAAAACCTCATCCTTACCATCCTTTATTCCTTCAATCGTTGGTTTCACTACCTCATCAGGAACAATTCCTATCCTTTGTGTTCCCTTGCCATCCGGATAAAAAACACCAATGCCACTGATCATGGTGCGTATTCCGCCGACAAGATAAAACGGCGAAACATTTCCATCGGCGCCGGCTGTCGTTGAACCAATTACTGTTACATCGGGCGCGGCCCTGAATGCCATCGTAGTATATTCAGCCTGGCTTTGGGTAGTTTCATTTACCAGGATGACAACTTTACCTTTATAATAATCAGGATTTTCTTCACCGACATTGAGAGGAGCGCCTGTTTCAAAGAGTCCGGGCGTCGAAATGCTTCCAACTGAGAATTTTACAAAAGGCGTACTCTTCGGCATTAGATATTTTCCAAAAGTAAATACCATAAATTCTTTTGGATAACATCTCATGTCAATAATTAAACCCTTCGTGTTTTTTAGCGCACTTACAATATTTGGTAAATAAGCATTTTTAAAAGTTCCCGGATATAAGTACGCAATGTCGTTATGAAGCATTTTAAAACAGGTATCTGTACTGCTGTAATATTTAGCCAGGTTCAACTCTTCTGCTGGGTACGTTTTAAGATCCAGGGATGCGATTTTATTGTTTCTCCTGTACTCAACTTCTATCGTTGAATCATTGCTTCTCAACAAAGTCATATTTCTTAACTGCGTTGGATAATTGGAGGCAGGCGTGTATTTTAATCGTTCTTTAATAATTTCTGATACTGGCTTTTTATTGACAGAGATAATTTCATCGCCTACAAGCAATCCCGATGCCTTACCCGCTGCATCATTGTAGTATGCTGTTACGACTGGCTTATTTTCAACGAAAGTGATTTTAACCGGAGGATAATAGATACCTGAAAATTCATTTAACGCCTCATTATTGTTCCAAATGTTGGCATGAGTATCATGTATGCGTGCAATTAATTGTAAAGCAGCAAGTGTATATTCACGCTGATTAGAAGCGTTGATGAATGTGGGAATAAATTCTTTTAAAACATTCTTCCAGTCTTCTCCGATTAAATTTTTATACGGAAAATAATACTCGATTTTATTCCAGTAGCTGAATAAAGACAGCAATCTGAAACCGGCATCCGGATACTTCATGTTTCCATAAGAATTTTCGTGTGTAAAGTCGGGATTTCCAACATTTGGTTGCAGGCCAATATAATAATTATCAGAAGTGCGTTTGGCATTCCGGACAGCGTTTAATTCACTTTTCAATTCATTTGAAAAATCTGATTGACTGATCCAATCCAGGTCCGGCTTCATATCCATGCCGCCTTCTTTGATTTCTTTGGTATCGCCCGGTTCTATTTTACCAAGACTCTCAATCCATTCCGATAGCAGGGCATCTCTTTCGTTAGCATTTTTTACATTCAAATATTTTGGCAGGATTCTGAATAACGCATAATCCCAATTATAATCTCCTTTGGCAATATTGGGATGATAATACTTTAAAAAACCCCAAATCAAACCCAGTTTTTCAAGGTCATTTACCCGGTTGTCAGTCAAGTCAATTGTATTAATATGTGAACCTTTGTCAAACTCATGATCTGTTTCTGCCGGTAGCATTTTCTTCAACTCAGCATTTGATAAAGTTTTGCCATCAATAGTAATCTCAAGATGATCAACCCATACTTTACCTGTTCCTGAAAGTAACGCTCCAAACACGATCTGCTGCGCTTTATCCGGATTCAAATCAAGTGTGATCTCATATTTGTTCCAGCCTGTTGTGCCTTTGATGCCATTCTGTTGCATATTGTCAAATGCTACTCCGGGATCGATCCGCAACCAAAGACCCGCCCATCCTCCTGTTACATTCTCGGTTTTTAAATACCCGGTCAATTTTATTTTTTCTCCTGCAAATTTTTCCGGAATGGTATAAGAACAGGCTTTATAATCCGGGGCAGCGCCATCATATTGTATCAGTGCAGAATTTTTCCCATCCTGCGCAACTGTCGAATCTACAGTAAATAAGTAGTCGGTGCTTCCGAAAGTCTGCCAATCGACTGGCTGGTTATTTGCCTTCTTTTCAAAGCTTAGATTGTAATTTGTCTGACGGTTAGTTGACTGGCAGGATGTTGTTGTTGTGATCAACAGAATTGACAAAACAAAAAGGGAGAATTTCATCATTATAAGGATTTAAAAGATTTTGAAAATCAGTCAGAACATCGGCATTCCTGCAATACAGCAGGAAAGGGCGGAATTTCTCATTCGCAACTAAAAGCGTAATTTATGTCCCGTACAGATATTAAAAATACAGTAAAGCAATAAATGTACGGGATTTTTATTTTGTTGTTGAAGGATGACGAGGAGGTTGGAATAATTTTCTCTCGCATCGGTCTTACTACCACTCGATATTTTAATTTCAAAAAATCGTTACCAATAATGTTTGACGTTGTCTATTTTCAGCAATTGAAGTCTTTACTTTGCAAAGATAAAAATAAGAGCCCTGTGCCGAAATTAGTATACCAGGTCTACGTCATTGAACTATCCAAAAAAGTGTTTACTGAAAACGTAAAATTCCGGACCGCCAATCCGCAGTTTAATGGAGTGCTTGAGTGTCTTTATGTGGGTATGACAAGTAAGACTCCGGCGGAACGGTTCAGGCAACATAAGACCGGTTATACAAATAAGAAAGGTTATAAGATATCTGCCAATATCGTCGAAAAGTACGGCATCTATTTGCGTCCCAGCCTTTACAATCACATAAATTTAAAACAAATGACCAGGGAAGAAGCGCTAAAGATGGAGGCAAAACTTGCGTGGGACCTGAGAAGAAAAGGTTATGCGGTTTGGTTTAATTAATTTCCCCTGCTGCTGTTCTCGTCCCTGCCAACAGAGTACTTCCTTATCTTTTGAATTCCTCCAGCTCAACAGCGGCAGTTTGTGGCGCAGATTACCGTTTTGACTGGAGGTTTTACTTTCGAACAACGTTTGTGCACTTAAGCCGATCAATATTTTTCCAGATACTCAACAATTAGAAAATTGATTCTGTTACAAATAGTCGTAAATTGATCCTTTAAAATTTCTTCACTCTTTAACACACGCAGTTATGATAAAATTAAGGCTCGCTTTTCTGTTCCTGGTTAACTGCTGTGCGTTATCCGCATTTTGCCAGACTTATATTTCGAACGTAACGATTGTAGATGTGGTAAATCAGAAACTGGTTCCTGCACAAACGGTGGAGATCAATAACGGCATTATCTCAAACATTCAATCTTCAGGAAAAATAAAAATTCCTGCCGGCACTATCGTTATTGATGGTAAAGGAAAATACCTGATGCCCGGATTCACAGACGCACATGTACATTTTTTTCAAAGTGGGGGTTTATATACAAGACCCGATGCAATCGATCTTCGGAAATATCATCCTTATCAAGAGGAAATAGACTGGGTTCATAATCATATGGAAGATTTTTTGCGGCGTTATGTAAAAGCCGGTATTACTTCCGTGATAGATGTAGGAAGCAATTTTCATTTTTTGCAACAAAGAGATTCATTTGAAAATAAAGCGTATGCGCCGGAAATTTTTATGACAGGACCGCTGCTTACTTCTTATGAACCGACGGTTTTTAAGAATCTGAAAAATGAAGAACCTTTTCTTTTGGTAAAAACACCGGAAGATGGTATAAAAGGTGTGCAGTCAGAATTGCCGTATCATCCGGATTTTATAAAGATTTGGTATATCGTTAGTCCAAATAAAGATAGTGTTGAAGCAAGTGCAAAAGAATTTCAACCCGCTGTTAAAGCGATTATTGAGGAAGCCCATAAACATGACTTGAAAGTGGCTGTTCATGCGACACAAAGAGTTACTGCCCAGCTTGCCGTTGAAAGCGGCTGTGATTATTTGGTTCATGGAGTAGATGATGAAATTGTATCTGATGATTTTATCAAACTATTAAAATCAAAAAACGTAATTGATTGCCCGACATTGATTGTTGAAGATGGTTATTTTAAAACATTTGGACAAAACATGAATTATTCTCCTTATGATGTAACCATTTCAAATCCACAACAACTGGCTTCCGTACAAGATCTGAAACACCTGCCTGACTCTGCTTTGACAAGTTCATATAAAAAGAGATTCAACATGCCGGTAGTTCTTAATAGGTTAGCTCACGAGGATTCGGTAAGAATGGTGAATCTTAAAAAAATGATTGACGGCGGCATTACCATTGTAGCAGGAACAGACGCAGGAAACATAGGAACGCAGCACGCTTCCTCGTTATTTGATGAATTAAAAGCGATGAAGCAAAGCGGGTTAAGTAACTGGCAAATTATTCAATCAGCTACCATCAACCCAACAAAAATATTAGATAAACAGAAGAGCATGGGCAGTGTTGCTGTTGGTAAAAAAGCTGATCTTGTTTTATTGAATGCCAACCCGGTTGAGAATCTTGACAATATTACGCATATAGACCTGGTCATAAATAAAGGAAAGCTAATTGACCCAGGTAAAATCGTTCAATAGGTGAGATTGGGGCTGCTTTCAAAATATGATTTCGTCTGCATTCGCATCCTCTAATAATATTTGTATCAAAAGGATTTTTATCATTCTAAAGCCATTTTCTTCCATCATCATTTTTTACTTCCTCATGCCATTGGCGTTTCCGCCACAGCAATGAAGAAAGCATGACCCACAGTGAAAAACCATTATTTTATATTCGTTGAATAAATCTTTTTCCTTAGCCTTGTTCGTTCAGTAAGTTTTGTAAAGTTTATTATTAAGGCTTCAGCAGCTTGTCTTTGCAATACTAAATAAGCCTCGCCTAACTTTCTCATCCATTTTCTTCCATTAATAAATTTATCTACTTTCGCAGCATGCCGCCACGGAAAAAAACTGCTTTGATAAAAAACATCTTGATAAGCTGAAAGCCTTTCCGATCAGCACTTTCACTGAACCTGTAACATATTCTTTTCAATGTGAACATTTAAGCAAGCAGATTAAAAAAGTCACCGGCATTTATTTAAGTCCACAGACATTAAGGCGTTTTTTTGGCTTTATCCAACGCGATTTTTCTCCTTCTGTAAAAACGTTGAATGCATTGGCTACTTACAATGGTTTTCCAGGCGGGCATTCTTTCACTGAACAATTTAATAACACCAATTATCAACCACTTACCTTCAGGAAGCAAATTTATTTTTGAATTTTTATGATATAGAAGTAAAAGAAGAAGCTGATATGAATTATCACAATGCTTCTAAAAATTTTGCTCTTAGAATATTGTTCAATCCGGCATTGCTTTCAAAACTATCTTCTTCTTTAGCGAGCAATCCCGTTTCTCAGATCTATTTTTTTGAACGCTTCCCTTATATCGATGGACCGGGTTTGCCGGAGTATAAAAGAGCGATTCAACAATACCTGCAGAAGAAAACACCAGAAGCGCAGATTTTCGGAAACACCCTTCTTTTCCTGTCGGATTTTCTTTGTAATAAATCCCAGAATTTAAAAAAATATCATTCCCGGATGATGAAGTTCGACGTTAATGAATCCATGCATCCTTTTGCCATTGCCCGGTTTTGTTGGCACTAATAAATTGAATGCACATTTGAATAATGAAAACCTGGAATACTGGATTTCAGAAGCAAAAAGATGGAACGACTTCTTTCTAAAAAAACGGAAATTAAAATTTTGGTCTTACCCCTATTTTCAACACATGATTGCTGATTACATGACCTTTGCTGTCTTTTCGAGGAAAGTTATTCTATTGCAAAAACAATAAATTATTTTGATGAAGATTATGAAATTGAAAGCGTTTATGCAGAAGCGCTACAAGTGATTTCCGCAATAGCACGCCATTCCGTTTCTTCATTCGATTATGAAAGTTGGTTCATAAATAAATCAGAAAAATACTTCGAATCGATAAATCCCTTGTTTAAGAAATATTACCAGTTGCAGGCGATTTGTATTTACCGTTCTTTGACTAAGGGTAAAAAAAGGGAAAAAGCCGATGAAAGAATCAGCAAGGTGATAACCCAAACCGGCTTCGTTTATTTTACCACGTTCCCGGAATAAACTAAAAGCAGCTGGGATATTAAATAAATGAAGTTGCTTTTAAGCTTCCAAATAAGGAATGCAGAAATCCGTAATTCATGCTCCTTACGGCGACGTTTGTCCTGTCTCCGCTTCCTTACGTACGAACCGGATCAACGCACTGCTATTTTCAGTGCTTGCCAACCTTGCTTCATAACGCCTGCCATTTACCATCGCAATCATCAGTGAAGTATTCGGAGGAATGGAGCCGAGGTTTTCCGCGACCATCACCAGGTCGTTGGTTTGCTGCAGCATGGTGACAGGCAGTTTGATAATAAAAGCAGTATCTGAAAGGCGGATATGCTCCGCCAGCATTTTATCGTTCAAAAAAACAGCGATGGAATCACCATCAATTTCCGCATTATCATAAAACCTCAGTTCAAGCGTATCGCCTGTAAGCGGAATTTCCTGCACCAGCTGACGGCTACGAGTCTTCAATCTTTGCTCATCACTACCCTTTTTGGAAGTAATGTTCATTTCACGAACAGCACCTATAAAGGACATCAGGCAACGATTGATGGTAACATAGTGGACCTGGGCAGTTACAATTATAACTCTTTTTGTGACCTCGCGAATGACATTGCTATTTCCAGGGTTTACGGCGGCATTCATACCCGCCATGCGGTAGAAGA
>Ga0207652_10000617_pt1 | contig 35399 bp, 29 predicted proteins | sample KBSC63BmetaG_FD_184334 | JGI IMG/M metagenome (GOLD analysis project Ga0207652, IMG submission 184334) | Corn rhizosphere microbial communities from Kellogg Biological Station, Michigan, USA - KBS C6-3B metaG (SPAdes) (version 2) | ecosystem: Host-associated > Plants > Roots > Rhizosphere ...
CCCCGGCCGCCGTCCATGCGCAGAAGACGGCTTGGCCCCCCCGCCGATCGACGCGGTAGGCCTCTCAAGCCCAGGGGGCGAGCCGCCTTCGCCCCGCCGCCTGAGTTTGGCTGGCCGCAAGGCCCGATACGACCCTGGCGGGCGTGAGGCTCACCCCATCGTCGGGATGACGAAGGCGCTATCCTCGACCATCCCTTCGGGCCAGCGCGCGGTGACGGTCTTCAGCTTGGTGTAGAAGCGCACACCTTCCATGCCGTGCTGGTTGGTGTCGCCGAAGGCGCTGCGCTTCCAGCCGCCGAAGGTGTGGTAGGCGACCGGCACCGGGATCGGCACGTTGATGCCGACCATGCCGACGTTGACCCGGGCGGCGAACTCGCGCCCTGCGCGGCCGTTGCGGGTGAAGATCGCCACGCCGTTGCCGTACTGGTGCTGCGACGGCAGGGCGACGGCTTCGTCGAAGCTGTCCGCGCGGACGATCTGCAGGACGGGCCCGAAGATCTCGTCGCGGTAGGTGCGCATGCCGGGCTTCACGTGGTCGAACATCGAGGGGCCGATGAAGAAGCCCTTGTCGTAGCCCTGCAGGCTGAAGCCCCGCCCGTCGACGACCAGCTCGGCGCCCTCGTCCTTGCCCATCTGGATGTAGTCCGAGATCTTCTGGCGGTGCGCGGCGGTGACCACCGGGCCGTATTGCGCGGCGGCGTCCGTCGAGACGCCGACCTTCAGCGTTTCGATCTCGGCCAGCATCTTCTCGCGGAACGCCTCGGCGGTCTTCTGCCCCACCGGCACGACCACGGGCAGCGCCATGCAGCGCTCGCCCGCCGAGCCGAAGGCTGCGCCGGAGATGTCCTTCACCGCCTGGTCCAGGTCGGCGTCGGGCATGACGATGCCGTGGTTCTTGGCCCCGCCCATGGCCTGCACGCGCTTGCCGTTCGCCGTGCCGCGCGAATAGACGTAACTGGCGATGTCGGAGGAGCCCACGAAGCTCACCGCCTTGATGTCGGGATGCTCGAGAATGGCGTCCACCGCCACCTTGTCGCCCTGGACCACGTTCAGCACGCCCTTGGGCGCGCCGGCCTCCATCATCAGCTCCCCCAGGCGAAGCGGCACCGAGGGATCCTTCTCCGACGGCTTCAGGATGAAGCTGTTGCCGACCGCGATGGCCACCCCGAACATCCACATCGGGATCATCGCCGGGAAGTTGAACGGCGTGATGCCGGCCACGACCCCCAGCGGCTGGCGCATGGAATAGACGTCGATGCCGGGGCCGGCGCCCTCGGTGTATTCGCCCTTCAGCGCATGCGGGATGCCGCAGGCGAACTCGATCACCTCCAGGCCGCGCTGCACGTCGCCCCGGCTGTCGGCGATGACCTTGCCGTGCTCCGACGAGAGCATCTCGGCAAGCTCGTTGATGTTGGCTTCGACCAGGCGCTTGAAGTCGAACATGACCCGGGCGCGGCGTTGCGGATTGACCAGCGCCCAGACCTGCTGGGCGCGGGCGGCCGAGGCCACGGCGGCGTCCATCTCCTGGGCCGTGGCCAGCGCCACGCGCGCCTGCACCTCGCCGGTGTTGGGGTTGAAGATGTCGCCGTAGCGGCCGGAGGTTCCTTGGACGGCCGCGCCGTCGATGAAGTGGGTGATGTCTCGCATGCGCAACGCGCTCCATTCTGGGGTTTCGTCGATCAGGGGGCGCTGCAGCCAGGCGCCCTCATGGCCATGGGCTCAGCTGGCGAGTCCGCCCAGCAGCACGTACTTGAGCTCGGTGAATTCCTCGAGCCCGTGGCGGGAGCCCTCGCGTCCGAGACCGGATTGCTTCACGCCGCCGAATGGCGCGACGTCGGCGCCGAGCTTGGCGGCGTTCACCCCGACCATGCCGGTCTCGAGTCCCTCGGCCATCCGGACCACGCGCCCGAGATCGCGCGCATAGACATAGGCCGCCAGGCCATAGGGCGTGGCGTTGGCCTGCGCGAGCGCATCCGCCTCGTCCCGAACCCGGTAGACGGCGGCCACCGGGCCGAAGGTCTCCTCGCGGCTGATGGCCATGTCCGCGGTCATGTCCGAAAGCACCGTGGGGCTGAAGAAGCGGCCGCCGAGGGCATGTCGCCCGCCCCCCAGGCGGACCTGCGCCCCCTTGGCGACCGCGTCGGCGATGTGGCGCTCGACCTTCGCCACGGCGGCCTCGGAGATCAGCGGGCCGATCTGCACGCCGGGCTCGAGCCCGCGCCCGACCTTGAGCGCCGCCGTGCGCGCGAGCAGCCGGGCCAGGAACGGCGCGTAGACCGGCTCGTGCACGTAGATCCGGTTGGCGCAGACGCAGGTCTGACCGGCGTTGCGGAACTTGGACTCCAGGCAGCCGTCAGCTGCAGCCTCCAGGTCCGCATCGTCAAAAACTATGAATGGGGCGTTGCCGCCGAGCTCGAGGGCCAGCTTCTTCACCGTCGAGGCGGCTTGCCGCATGAGCAGCTTGCCCACCTCCGTCGAGCCCGTGAAGCTCACGGTGCGCACGGCGGGATGTTCGGTGAGGACCCGCCCGATAGCTCCGGCGTCGCCGGTCACGACATTGAACACGCCGGGCGGGACGCCCGCGCGTTCCGCCAGGGCCGCGAGCGCAAGCGCGGTCAGCGGCGTCTCTGGGGCGGGCTTGAGCACCACCGCGCATCCGACCGCCATCGCGGGCGCGACCTTGCGGGTCACCATGGCGGCCGGGAAGTTCCAAGGCGTGATGGCCGCGGCGACCCCGACCGGTTGGCGAAGGACCAGGATGCGCGCGTCGGCCCGCGGGGCGGGGATGGTCTCGCCATAAAGCCGTCGGCCTTCCTCGGCGTAGAAGCCCACGAAGCTGGCCGCGTACTCGACCTCCGCCAGGGCTTCGGCGAGAGGCTTTCCCTGCTCGCGGGTGAGGATCTGCGCCAGATCCGCCTTGTGGGTCGAGATCGCCTGCTGCCAGCGGCGGAGCACGGCGGCGCGGGTCTCCGCCGTCAGCCCCGACCAGGCGGGGAAGGCCGAGCGAGCGGCCTCCACGGCGGCTTGCGCTTCGACGGCGCCGAGGTCCGGGACCGCACCGATCGCGACCCCGCTGGCGGGATCGCGGACCGAGAGCCGGGGGACGCCGGTCCAGGCGCCTCCGATCAGGCAGCGGTCGCGAAGCAACGTCGGATCGGCGAGCCGCAAACCGGTCGCGTGCGGGTCGTCCGGCGCCATCCGCGTCATCCTTGCCTTTCCCGGCTCCGTCGCTGTCATCCTCGATCCTCAAAACGGCCAAATGCCGGCATCTGCCAGGCGCGGCGCGAACTTGTGCGACGCTAGGCCAAGGCGGGAGGCGGAGATTGCGCCTGGGCGTCAGCGCCTTGATCCTGGGAGACAGATGGTGGCCGCGGGATCGCCGGCGTTCGCCGGCGCGGGTTTGTCACCTTGCGCCAACGACTTGGTTTCCGGCGACAAACCGCGGGCGCTGGCGGCGGCGTCGCGATCCATCAAGTCGCGTGGGCGGGTGCGCCTTAGGCTCGAGCCATCGCCGCGAAGGCGCCTGGATCCGGAGAGCCTCCATGACACCCGACCTCGAGACCCTCGGTTACGAGCTCTCCGAAGGCATCGCCACGATCACCCTGAGCCGCCCCGATCGCCTGAACGCCTTCACGCCGAGGATGATGCTGGATCTGATCGCGGCCTTTGATCGAACCGACGCCGACAATGATGTCCGCGCGGTGATTGTCACCGGCGCGGGCCGCGGCTTCTGCGCGGGCGCGGACCTGGCGGGCGGCGGACAGACCTTCGCCGAGGGGGCGCGCGAGGCGGAACGGCGGGCGCTGGGCGATCGGGAGGACCCGACGCGCGATGGCGGCGGCCGGGTCGCGTTGCGGATTTTCGAGAGCCTCAAACCGGTGATCGCCGCGGTGAACGGCCCGGCGGTCGGGGTCGGGGCCACCATGACCCTTCCGATGGACATACGGCTGGCCTCCGAGGCGGCGCGGTTCGGCTTTGTGTTCTCGCGTCGCGGCTTGGCGCTGGAGGCGTGCTCCTCCTGGTTCCTGCCGCGCATCGTCGGCCCCTCGGCCGCGCTCGACTGGGCCTACTCCGGCCGGATCTTTCCGGCGGCGGAGGCCTTGGCGCGCGGCCTGGTCAGCGAGGTCCTCGCGCCCGAGGCGTTGCTGCCGGCCGCCCGCACCCTGGCCCGGTCGTTCGTGGAGAACGCCGCGCCCGTCTCGATGGCGGTGACGCGGAGGCTGATCTGGCGCGGCCTGGTCGCGGATCATCCGATGACATCCCATCGGGCGGACAGCAGGGCCATGCGATCGCGTGGCGCGTCGGCCGACGCTAAGGAGGGGATCGCCGCCTTCCTGGAAAAGCGGCCGGCGCGGTTCCAGGACCGGGTCTCGGGCGACCTGCCGGACCTTTGGCCGGACTGGGACCCCCCGGCCTACGCCTAGGCGGGAGGGAAGGGGAGGTCACCTTGGGTTCGCGTCTCGCCTCCGGCGACGGGATCCGTCCCGAATGGGACGCGGCGGCGGGCGCGGTGGCGGCTCACCGGTCCCCGCGAGCCCAACGGCTCGGCGCAACGCCGTGCCAGCGCTCGAAGGCGTGGTTGAACGCGCTTTGCTCGGCGTAGCCGAGAAAGCCTGCGACATTGCCGAGCGGCAGGTTGCCTTCCCGCAGCAGCCGCTCCGCCATCGCCTTGCGCTGCTCCTCAAGCAGCCGCGAGAAGCTCAGGCCGTGTTCCGTGAGGCGCCGCTGAAGCGTTCGCGGATGCAGCGCCAGGCGCTCCGCCACCGTCTCGACCTTCGCCCGGCCGCTGGGGATCAGCGCCTCGATGAGGTTGCGGGTCGCGGACACCACCTCATGCTCGGCGGGCACGAACCGCTCGTCGAGGTAGTCCATCACGAACTTCTGCAGGTTGGGGTCGCGGTTGGGAATGCGGCGCGCGGCGAGGTCGCGGTCGAACACGGCGCCGTCGAGATCCTGTTCGAAGCGGATCGGAACGCCGAGCTCGGCCGTGTAGCGCTCCAGGGGCCTCAGCGGCGCATGGCGCACCGAGTACCACAGAACCGGCGCGTCCTCGCCGATCAGGTGCGAGACCAGGCGCTGGGTGGAGACCAGCGACGCCTCGATAAACTGGTCGCCGAGCCGACGCAGGTCGCGCGGCATCTCGAAGCTGCGGATGCAGGTCTGCGGCCCGATGTCGAAGGCGGTCCTGTGGCTGGTGTTCTGGAAGCCGATATAGCGGCTGATATTGTGCAGCGCCGAGCCCACATCCTCGGAATGCTGGGCCATGAGCAGCAGCGGGCCGAGGTAGGCGAGGTCGCGGCCGCGCGCCAGGGCGACCCCGAATGCGGGCTCGTCGAGCCCGCGGCTGGCGAGATCCAGGAGCCGGAGGAAGCCCTTCAGCGTGATCCAGCGGCTTGGGTCCTGCAGGTCCGCCGCGCGGAGTCCGACGCGGGCTAAGAAGGGCGCCGGATCGCCGCCGAGCCGCCGGACGGTGGCTTCGAACCCATTCAGGGCTCGGATGCGGATCAGGGCCGGCACGGTCGGGCTCCCGGTCACGGCGTGACAATCGGGAAATTTGCGACCAGCGGCTGGATCAGCTCGATGAGCGCGAGGAACAGAGACGCATCCCCGGCAATCCGTGCGCCCGACGCCTCGGCGCGCTGGACGGCCTCGCCGGGTCCGAACAGGCTCGCCACGAGGGCAGACCGCGCGATGTGGACGGTGGCCTCGGCGGCCGGATCGACGACGGCCGCCTCATGGACCAGCACGCCGTCGTCGATGCAGACCAGGTGACGTTCGTCGGGGTCGCTCAGCTCCAGGTTGAGCCGGAACGCCCTGGCGGCGGCCCTTTCGGGGTCCACCCTGACCGCGGCGAAGTCCAGCAGCATCGAGGTCGTGGTCGCCGCCAGCACGTCCGGGCTGAAGCCCGCCGGCGGCAGCCGCGTGGGGCCCTGTGTCAGCTCCTGGGCGCCGGTGAGATAGATGTTGCGCCAGGTCCCGGCTTCGGTCGCGAAGGCCATGCGCGTGTAGACGTCCGCGAGCCGCGCCCGCCCCACGGCCTGGGCGTCGTCGGCGAAGACGAGGTGGTTGAGCAGGGTGGCCGCCCATCGGAGGTCGTCCTGGGCGACGGCCGCCTCCGCCAGCTGCAGGACCGCCTCGGGGCCGCCCATGGCCGCGACATAGCGCTGCGCGGCGGGCTGCGGCGGCAAAGGGTTCAGGTTCGCGGGATTTCCGTCGTACCAGCCGAGGTAGCGCTGGTAGACCGCCTTCGCATTGTGGCTCATCGTGCCGTAGTAGCCGCGGTTGAACCACTGCCGCGCCAGCGGCTCCGGAAGCTGAATTTCTTCGGCGATCTCGCCCGGCGTGAGCCCGGCGTTCATCAGCCGCACCGTCTGGTCGTGCAGATACTTGTAGGCGTTGCGGTGGCTCGTCAGGAACGCGACGATCTCCGCCTGGCCAAACCGCGGGATCCCGTGGGCGGCGAACAGGACGTCGCTGTCGCTTCCGAACAGCCGGATCGCCTCGGTGAGGTAGTCGGCCCAGGCCTTGGCGTCGCGGACCAGGGCCCCGCGCGCCGGAAGCAGGTTGTGCATGGTGAGGTTGGCGTTTTCGGCCATGAACACCGCCCGCAGCTGCGGCAGGTGGAAGTTCATTTCGGCCGGCGCTTCGGCGCCCGGCGTCAGCTGGAAGACCAGCTGGAGGTCTCCGATCCCGAGCCGTTGACCGGTCTGGGTGATCAGCTCGTTCGGTGCGATCAGCGAGAGCGACCCGGCTGACGGACAGGGCCCCAGGCCGGAGGTGACCTCGCCTTCCGCCGAGCGGGAGAGGGTGTGCCCGAACTGGTAGCGCGCCCGACGGAGCATCGCGGGGCCGGCAATGATGTTCTCGGAAACGGCTTCCTCGAGGAAGCCTTGCGGCGCGATGATCCGCACCCGCCCGGCCGCGGCGGCCGCATGGCTGGTGATCCCGGCGGCGCCGCCGTAGTGGTCGACGTGACTGTGCGAATAGATCACCGCCAGGATCGGCTTTTCGCCGGCGTGCTCGAAGAGGAGTTCAAGGGCGGCGCGCGCCACCTCCACGGTTGTGAGCGGGTCGACGACGATCCAGCCATCGCCCGCATCGATGAACGACACCGTCGAAATGTCGAACCCACGCACCTGGTAGACCCGGTCGCAGACCTTGAAGAGCCCGTGCCGGGTCAGGATCTGGGCTTGCCGCCAGAGGCTGGGGTTGCAGGTGCCGGGGGCTGACCCCTGCAGGAAACCATAGGAGTCGAGATCGAAGGCGACCCGGCCGTTCGCGCGGCGGATCACCGGGTCGGCGCGGGTCGCGATGAAGCCGCGCTCGGCGAACTCGAAGTCCTTCCGGTCGTCCTCTGCGACGCGGCGCGCTGCGTCGAACTCGTCCGCCATGCCTCCCCCTCAGCGCCGATCCTCTGCGCCTGGCGCAGGGCGCTTGTGGCCTTGCTAGCAAGGGAGATGGCCGATGCCTAACGCCGGTCTTTGGCGAACTCCATGCCCTGCGGCTATCGAACCCAGGTCAGCCGATGGCGGCCGCATGATCGAGCGCGCTGTCGCCCGGCGGGACGGGGGGCGCAGCCGGCGCGGTGAGCCGAGCGCCGATCTCCTGGGCGTAGCCGACGATCCGTTTGAGCAGGGGAGAGTGGGCGGCCGCGGCGGTCATGGCCGCCACCGTGTGGAATTCATAGGCGAAATCCACGGCAAGGCGGACGAGGCGGCCGCTCTCGAGCGGCGCCCGCAGCAGGTGGCCCGAGCCCACGTAGGTGCAGAACCCCTGCTGGGCGAGGGAAATGGCGGTGCGGATGTCGTTGCCGACCACGGCGGGCCGGAAGTCCCCCGGCGCCGACAGGTGGGGCAGCGGAAAGATCGCCGGGGGCGCCGAGGCGCCCCGCGCGGACGCCGCGATGGGATGCTGCAGGAACTCCTCGAGGCTGATCCGCTCCCGCCCGGCGAGCGGATGCGCCGGGCCCGCCACCGCCACCGCCGGGTCGCGCATCACATCGAAGCTCAGCAGGCTGCGTTCGGCGAGATCCGCGCCTTCCGCCACGAACAGCAAATCGAACTGGCCCGCGGCGAGGCCCTGCAGGAGGCCGGTCCGGCCGTCGGACAGCAGCGTGGGTTGCAGGCGGGGATGGCGCCGGACGATCTCCGCCGCGAGGCGCGGCATGAATTCCTCGCGGAGCACCGGCCCGAGGCCGATCCGGACCTCGCCGAACTCCCCGAGGGCGAAGAGGTCGACCTCCCGCTCGAAGCGCTGACTCTGCGCGACCAGGCGCTCGGCGCGCTCGACGACGAACGCGCCGAGCGGCGTGAGCTGGGCGCGCCAGCCCGACCGATCGAACAGCTTGAACCGCAACTCATCCTCGAGTCGGGCGATGCTCTTGGAAAGGGTCGGCTGCGAAATCCCGAGTTCGGCGGCCGCCTTGCCGAAGCTTCCGTGCTGCGCGATCGCAACCACCTGGCTCATCTGGCGAATGTCCACGTCGCGCTCCCCTCCATAGTGACAGGCTATGGAGAGACTGAAGCAGTTTCACTTTCAGGCAACAACCTTGGTCAGTAGCGTCCTTGCCGGGATCGTGGGGAGGGCGGGGAATGCGCCATCAGGTACTGGTGCTCTTGACGGCGGTCGCCGTGGCGGGCTGCACGGCGCGGTCGGAGGAGATCGCCCGGCCGCACAGGCCCGACCGCCCGGCCGTCTCCGACCCGGAACTCCGCCGCCCGTTGTTCGGCGAACTCCACCTGCACACCGCCTACTCCTTCGACGCCTGGGCCAACTTCGCGGCCACGGTGACGCCGGACCAGGCCTATAAATTCGCCCGCGGCGAGACGGTCGTCGTCGGAGGCAAGCCGGTCCGTCGCGCCTGGCCCCTCGATTTCACGGCGGTGACCGACCACTCGGAGAACATGGGTGTCCTGAACCAGCTGGACGACCGCAGGTCGCCGCTGGCCTTGTCCGCCCTCGGCCAGAAGATCCTGGCCAACCCGATCGCGGCGTTTCACCTGCTCAAGGAGGGGACGTTCGACAAGACGGCGCTCAACGCCGCCGGCGCCATGAAGGACGCCTGGCAGCGAGAAGTCCGGGCCGCCAACGGCAACTACGAGCCCGGACGGTTCACGACCTTCGTGGCCTACGAATGGTCCTCGATGAAGCAGGGCAAGTACAACCTGCATCGCAACGTGATCTTCCGGAACGACACGGCGCCGCAGCCCTTCACCTCAGCCGATTCCGATCGCCCCGAGGACCTGTGGACCTATCTTGAGGCCGCGCGCGCCCGGGGCTTCGACGTGATCGCCATCCCGCACAACGCGAACGCCAGCAATGGCCTGATGTTCGACTGGAACGACAGCGACGGCCGGCCGATCGACCAGGTCTACGCCCAGCGGCGGGCGCTCAACGAGCCGCTGACGGAGATCGCGCAGAACAAGGGCCAGTCGGAGACCATGCCGCTGCTGTCGCCCAGCGACGAGTTCGCCAACTTCGAGGTGTTCGACCGGCTGATCGCGCGGCCCGCCAGCAAGAGCCAGCCGCACGGCGGCTACGTCCGCGAGGCGTACGGCCGCGGGCTGGTGATCGCCTCGAAGGTCGGGGTCAACCCCTTCAAGCTCGGCGTGGTTGGGGGCACCGACTTTCACAACGGCCTGACGACGTCCGACGAGAACGCGTTTGGCGGCGGGAGCGTCTTCGGGATCGATCCGAAGGCCACCTTGCCCAGCAAGGCCACCACCGAGAAGCAGCTGGGCCTCGTCCCCTACCGCGTCCCCATCGACGAGGATGCGGAGTTGGCGCACCGGCCGCACGCGTTCGCCGACCAGGCGATCCAGAGCTCCGGCGGGCTCACCGGGGTCTGGGCCGAACAGAACACCCGCGACTCCATCTTCGCCGCCCTCAAGCGCAAGGAGACCTTCGCCACCTCCGGACCGCGCATGCGGGTGAGGTTCTTCGGCGGATGGAGCTATCCCGCGGACCTGTTGCGCCGGCCGCACTGGCTGAGGACCGCCTATTCCGACGGCGTGCCGATGGGCGGGGATCTCCCGGCGGCGCCGAGGGGGGCGCTGGCGCCTGCGTTCGTGATCCAGGCGGCCAAGGCCCCCGAGAGCGGCAACCTCGACCGCCTGCAGGTGATCAAGGTCTGGCTCGACGGAGACAGCTATCGGGAGCGGGTCTACGACGTGGCGCTTTCGCCGGGGCGGCGTGTGGATCCGCGAACGAAGCTGGCGCCGCCGGTGGGCGACACCGTCGACCTGAAGAACGCCACCTACAGGAACTCCATTGGCGCGGCCTCGCTCGAGACCGTGTGGCGCGACCCCGATTTCGACGCCAAGCGGCCAGCCGTCTACTACGCCCGCGTGCTCGAAATCCCGACGCCGCGATGGACCACAATCCTCGCCGCGCACTACCATCTCCCGCTTCCGAAAAACCGTCCGGCGACGATCCAGGAACGCGCCTGGTCCTCGCCGGTCTGGTACACGCCGTCACCGGCCCTGGCCGCGGGCCGGCGGCCCGCTGCGCGGGGCTGACCGGCGATGCGGATCGCGGGATCGATCGTGGCCATCACCGGCGCCGCCAGCGGCATCGGGGCGGCGCTGGCCCGCGAGTTGGCGGCGGCGGGCGCGCGGGGCCTCGTGCTCGGCGACGTCAGGGAGGATGATGTCCGCAGCGTCGCCGAAGCGCTTGGGGGCGCCGCGGCCGGGGTCGTCGCGGTCCGCTGCGATGTGACCCGCGAGGCGGACCTTCAGGCCCTGGTGAAGCTGGCGGAGGCCCGGTTCGGCCGAATCGACCTCTTCTGCTCCAATGCGGGCTTGGTCATCGACGGCGACGAGCACACCCCGGACGAGGTCTGGCGCCTCAACTGGGACATCCATGTCATGGCCAACGTCTGGGCGGCCCGCGCCGCGGCGCCGGGAATGCTGGCGCGCGGCGGCGGGACGTTCCTGGTGACCGCCTCGGCCGCCGGTCTTCTTTCGTCCATGCCGTCCGCGTCCTACGCCGTGACCAAGCATGCGGCGATCGCCTTCGCCGAGAAGCTCGCGATCGATCACGGGGACGCCGGGCTGCGGGTGTCGGTGCTCTGCCCGCAGGCGGTCGACACGCCGCTGATGAAGGGGCGGCTCGGAAAGGGCGCGGCCGTGGACGGGGTGGCGACGCCGCAGGCGGTGGCGGCGTGCGTCCTGGAGGGGCTCGAAGCCGAGCGCTTCCTGATCCTGCCGCACCCGAAGGTGCTCGATTACTTCCGAGCCAAGGCTGCGGACTACGACCGCTGGCTCGCGGGAATGCGCCGGGGGCTGGCGAAGCTTCGGGCGCTTGATCTGGCCGGCGAGAGCTCGGCCGCCGGCCGGAGCTAGCCTGCGGCATGTCGGAGCGCGCGGACCTGCTCAGCCCCCCCCGCGGACGGAAGACCCAGCCAAGCGCGCCGCGGCTCGCGCCCGAGACGCCGCGACCGAAGGCCTGGGAGCGAACGCTTTCCCCCGCGGCGAGGCGCGTCCTGCGCGAACCGTTGTTCCACTTCATCGTCATCGGTTTGGTGATCTTTGCGGCGGGGCTCGCGTATCGGCGGGAGACGAGCCTCTACCGAATCGAGATCACGCCGGCGCGCACCGCCGAGGTCGCTCGCGCCTATGCGCTTCAGTTCGGCGCCCCGCCAGACGCCCCAACGCTGCGGGGCCTTCTGCAACGCGACCTGCAGGACGAGATGCTCTACCGGCAGGGCATCGCCCTCAAGCTGGACAAGGACGATCAGATCGTCCGCCGCCGGGTGATCCAGAAGATGCAGTTCCTGATGCAGGACCTGGCGCCGCCGGCCGAGCCGACGCCCGCGGCCCTGCAGGCCTATTATGAGGCGCACGCAGCCCGCTACGTCACACCGGCGCGCGCCACGTTCACCCACATCTATTTCTCGCCGGATCGGGGCGGCGATGCGGCGGCCAGGCGGCGGGCGCAGGCGGTCCTCCGCACCTTGTCCGACGGGGTGACCCGGGCGCAGCAACGGGGCGACTCGTTTCCGGACCTCTACGACTACTCGGCGTTCGAGCCGGAGCAAGCGGTCCGTCTCTTTGGGGACACGCCCTTCAGCCACGCAGTCTTCACCGCGCCGGTCGGCCACTGGTCGGGCCCTTACCGCTCCGGCTATGGCTGGCATCTCCTCTACGTCGAGGCCCGCCAGCCGCCGGCGACGCCGGCCCTCTCCGAGATGGCGGTCCGTGTCCGCTCCGACTACCTCCAGGACGAGCAGGGGGCGCAGAACGGCCAGGCGCTTCAGGCGCTCGCCCGGAGGTTCACGGTCGTGCAGGGCAACCGGGGGCGCGCGCCGTGATCCGGATCCTCGTGCTGCTCGCAACGATCCTGGGCGCGGCCGCGACCTGGGCGCCCCCCGCGGCCGCCCACGAGGTCCGGCCGGCTTACCTGGAGATCGACCAGGTTTCGGCGACCGGGTACCGCATCATCTGGAAGCGGCCGACCATGGGCGATGTCGCGGTCCATCTGGCGCCGCATCTTTCCAACGGCTGGCTCGAAGGGCCGCCGGCCGATCAATATGCCGCCGCGGGGTTTCTGATCCGCGTGTGGTCCGTCCAGGCCAAGGGGCCTCGGCCGCTGGAAGGTCAGGTTCTGTCGATCGAGGGGCTTCGCGACACCATCACCGACGTCTTCGTCCGCATCCAGCCGCTACGCGGAGACCGCGTCGACGCCATCGTCAGGCCGCAGGCCCCCAGCCTGAGGCTTTCCTTGGCGCGCGGCATGGGCATGGGTCCGCGCTCGTTCCTGCTTCTCGGCATACAGCACATCCTCACCGGACCCGACCACCTGCTGTTCGTGCTCGGCCTGATCCTGATCGTTCGCGACCGCGTCTCGCTCCTGAAGACCGCCAGCGCCTTCACCCTCGCCCATAGCGTGACGCTCGCGGCCGCCAGCTTCGGGCTGATCGCGCTGCCGCCGGAGCTGCTCAACACCCTGATCGCCCTGTCGATCCTGTTTGTGGCGCCGGAGGCGCTGCGCGCGCGGGCCGGCGGGACGAGCCTCACGATCCGCTATCCCTGGGTTGTCGCCTTCGCCTTCGGCCTGCTGCATGGGATGGGGTTTGCGAGCGGCCTCACCTCCCTGGGCCTCGAGCGCGGCGCGCTGCTGGTCGCGCTGGTTCTGTTCAATTGCGGTGTCGAGATCGGCCAGATCGCCTTCATCGCGCTGGTCCTTGCCCTGCGCCGCGGGTTCCGCCTGATGGAGATCCGGTGGCCGCAGCCCATCGCCCTCGCGCCCGCCTACGCGATCGGAGCGTTCGGGGCTTCGTGGGTGTTCCAGTACGGCTTGGCTGTCTTCGCGCCATGACAAGATCCGCCAGGACCGCCCTCCTGTTCGGGCTCGCGCCGCTCGCGTTCGCCACGCCGGCCGCCGCCCACATCATGAAGGGGGAGGCGATCGGGTTCGTCAGCGGATTCGAGCATCCGATCTCCGGGCTCGATCACGTCCTGGCGATGGTGGCGGTGGGTCTGTGGGGCGCGCAACTCGGGCGTCCGGCGATCTGGCTTCTGCCGGTGACCTTTCCGATGGTCATGGCGGTCGGCGGATTCCTCGGCCTGATCGGCGCGGGGCTTCCCGGCGGCGAGATCGCGATCGCGCTTTCGGGGGTTGCGCTCGGCGCGGCGGTGTTGTTGCAAGCCCGGCCGCCGCTGCCGGTCGCTGCGGCGGTTGTGGGCCTGTTCGGCCTGTTTCATGGTTATGCGCATGGCGCGGAGCTGCCGCCGGGCCAAAATGCGCTCCTCTATAGCCTCGGTTTCGTTCTTGCGACGGGGCTGCTGCATGGCTGTGGCGTCGCGATCGGGCTTGTCCATCGCTGGCCGTGGGGCCGCATCGCGCTGCGCGGCGCGGGCCTGGCGGTGTTGAGCGGCGGCGTCTACTTCCTACGGTCGGCGCTCACATGAAGCCGCCTCGGCTCACCAGGGTGGCGGCGGCGCTGACGATCTGGGCGGCCATGGCGCGAGCGGCTGAGGCCCACCTTGTCGCCACCGGGATGGGGCCGATCTACGATGGGGTCTCCCACTTCGCCCTTAGCCCCGAGGAGATCCTTCCGGTCGTCGCCTTCGCGCTGTTCGCGGGGTTGCGGGGCCCCGACCACGCCAGGCGAACAGCCGTCGCGCTCGCGGCCGGCTGGTTTGTGGGCGGCTTGGGCGGCGCCTTGGGCCTGAGCTTGCCCGCAGCGGTTCCGCAGGTCGCCTCCGCCGTGTTCCTTTTCGCCGCTGGCGGCGCCCTGGCCGCCAACGCCAAGGTCCCGCCTTGGGCCTGCGCGGTGGTGGCGGCGGTCTACGGGGCGCTGGCGGGGGCCTCCGATTTCGGGAACGGCTCGGGCGGGCTCGTGGCCCTGCTCAACCTGGTGGGCGTCTGCGCGGCCGTTGCGGCGGGATTTGTGCTGGTCGCATCGCTCACTCTGCCCCTCCGCCGCGACTGGTTGGTCATGGCGGCGCGGGTGGCTGGAAGCTGGCTCCTGGCTCTCGGCGTGCTCCTCGCGGGCTGGATTGTGCGCCAGGTCTGACCTGCTGGCGGGGTGTCATCTTGATGCGGTTGTTGGTCTTGGGATTGATCGGGTTGAAGTCGACGTCCCCGCCCGAGTTCGTCGCTGCGTAGAGCGCGACTGGACAGGTGACCAGGGAACAACGCCGCGCGGCGCCCTTCGCAGCCCGAGCGGACCGTGTAGCCGGTTACACAGGGGATCGCCTGCCGAGACCCCGCAGCCGTCTTCCAACCTGGGCATCCTTCACCGGTCTCCCGAAGGCGCCCCGCTTCGGCATATGGTCCGCTCGGGCGTTGGGACGCGGCGACGCCATCGAGGCCGCGGCGAGATGGGCTGATCGAGGAGGCAATTCCCATGAAGGCGATCGTGGTGACGGACCAGGCTGCGGGAACGGGCGGGATGAAGCTGGTGGAGCGACCTGAACCGCGGCCATCGATAGGCGATGTCGTCGTCCAAGTTCATGCGTCCGGATTCGTCGGAACCGAGCTGGGTTGGCCATCGACCTGGACCGATCGCCTCGAACGCGACCGAACCCCGTCGATCCCCGGCCACGAGCTGGCCGGAGTGGTCACCGCCCTCGGCTATGGCGCGACCGGGCTGTCGGTCGGGCAGCGGGTGTTCGGCCTCACCGACTGGTTTCGCGACGGCGCCCTGGCGGAATACGTGGCCGTCGAGGCGCGCAACCTCGCCCCGCTGCCGGGCGACGTCGACTTCACGGTTGGGGCAAGCCTGCCGATCTCGGGGCTGACCGCGTGGCAGGGACTGATCGTGCATGGCCGTCTTCAGGCGGGGCAAAGCGTGGTCGCGCACGGCGCGGCCGGCGCCGTCGGGGCGATGGTGACGCAACTCGCGCGTGAGCTCGGCGCCTACGTGGTCGGGACAGGACGCGCCGCCGACCGTCAGGCGGCGCTCGACTTCGGCGCGAACGCGTTCATCGACCTCGACAACGAATCCCTGGAGGACGTCGGCCAGGTCGATCTGGTGTTCGATCTCATCGGCGGCGATATCGGGAAGCGGTCCGCGCGCCTGGTCCGAGCCGGAGGAACACTGGTGTCCATTGTCGGACCGGTCGCAGCGCGGCCCGTCGATGGCCTGGCCATCGACTTCGTCGTCGAGTCCGATCGGGCCCAGCTGGGTGAGATCGTCCAGCGGGTGCGGGACGGACGGCTGCGTACGAACATCGGCGCCGTCTCGACTCTCGACGACGCCGTCGCCGCCTTCAACCCGACCGAGCGACGCCGGGGGAAGACGATCATCCACGTCGGTCGGTGAGGACTTCGGGAGGGCGCTGCGCTGCGACAGACGCAGCCCAAGGACGACGAAGGACGCGAAGGGGCGTCACGAATGTCCGGGACGGCTCGGGTGTGCGCTCTAACGTCGATCCGGGAAACCGGACAATCGCGCGCCCGTCCGGATAGCCGCCCAGCGCGACGTACGGACCCGTCGGAAGCCATCGTAAGACGTGCTTATCTGACGCCGACGCCGCGGCCACGCGATGTTCGCGCCGCTTAGGGGCGCTTTCGGGCCTGCGGCGCCACGTCCGGCGTGTCGTTCGCGCGACGGGCGTGGATGGTCGGCCGGATCTTCGCCCCGGAATTCACATTGACGCTGCGGTCGAAACTCAGGGCGTCGCCGCTGAACCGCAGGACCACGCGGTCGCGAAATGAGCTCTCGACGAACTGCCAGGTCATTTCAAAGCAATCGGGATCGAGCCAGCGGCCCGCGGCGACGACGCGCAGGCTCTCGGGTTCGTAGCCGTGGTGCAGCGGCGCGCCGGAGATGGTCGTGTCTCCCTCCAGCCAGTCGGCGAGGCCAACTTCGAGGGTGTGCGCACCGCGCCCGTCCTGCAGATGGAAGACGCATCGCCCGGAAGCGAACTCGAGCCGCATGGCGGAGACACCTTCCTCGTTCGGCTCCGCCGCGAAGGTTTTGCCCGACACCCGTGCGGCGGTCGGCGACCCGGCCGGCTGAAGCGGCGGAAGCAGGCGAAGCCTGGCCCATCGCTTCGGCAGCGCGGCGTCCTTCGGTGTTGCCGTCGGAACCTGACGCGAGGCCTCGAAGATCGCCGGGAAATGCCGCCAGATGAGCGAACGGAGGGTCTCCTCGCCGGGCGGCGTTGCGGCCGTGACGGCCAGCACGGCGTCATGCTCGGGAAGCACGACCGCGAACTGGCCGAAGATGCCGTAGGCGTAGTAGCTGCCGCCGGGCCCCATCCACCAGTGATAGCCGTGCGGGTTGCCGCGCTGGGGGGTTGTCGCCTGGCGCACCCAGTCGGCCGGCAGCAGCTGGCGCCCGTCCCAGACGCCCTGCTGGAGATGGACGACGGCGAGCTTCAGGAGGTCGGCCGTGCGGCAACTGATCCCGTTGCCGCCGGGATTGAGATTTCCGGGACCGAGGTCCCAGGTCAGGCCGCTGACGCCCAAGGGCCGCAGGAACCGAGGTTCGAGATAGTCATGGGCGGTCTGGCCGGTCGTGCGGCTGAGAATGGCCGATAACATGAAGCTGTTGGCGCTGGTGTATTTGAACGTCGAACCGGGGGCGTAGACCACGGGGATCTTGAAGAACTCGGCGATCCAGCTGGTGGCGATGCCGCGCCAGATGGAGCCTGACGCCCCCTGGGCGTGGCCGCTGGTCTGGGTGAGCAGGTCTTCCACGGTCATCCTGGCGAGGTTCGCGCTCACGGCGGTGGGACGTTCGTCGGGGAAGAAGGAGACGACGCGGTCCTCAAGCGCGAACCGGCCCTCCGACAGGGCCAGCCCCACCCCCGCCGACAGGAAGCTCTTGGTCGCCGAGTGCATCATGTGACGCCGCGCGGGGCCATAGGGCCACCACGAGCCCTCGGCGATCACCGCGCCCCCGCGCCAGATCATGAAGCTGTTCAGCTCGACGCCCAGCCGCGCGGCGTCGTCGAGGAAGGCCTGGATCGCCGCCGGCGTCACGCCGCGTGTCTCGGGCGCCGCGCGGGCCAGCCCATCGTCGAAGGGCGGAACCTCCACACCGGAGGCGCTCGGCGGAGTCTGGGTCTGCACTGTTGTTGTTCCTTCCACGGACGGAGATCGATTCGGCGCACCGCCGCGCCCGACTAGATCTCCTCGAGCGCCAGGCCCCGCGTCCGCGGGCCGAAGAGGCCGATGGTGAGCGCCACGATGAGCATGGCCGCGGAGATCAGCACAAAGACCCCGCCGCTGCCGGCCTTCTCGAGCGTGAAGCCGACGATGTAGCCGGAGAAGATCGCCGACAGGCGGCTGAACGAATAGACCAGCCCCACGCCGCGCGCGCGCATGGCGGTCGGGAAGATCTCGCTCTGGTAGGTGTGATAGGAGAGCGACATCAGCGAGTTGCCGATGGCGACTCCCGCGCCGATCGCCGTGAAAATGAGGAAATTCGAGTTCTCGGTCATCTGCGAGAGCAGCAGGCCCGACGCGGCGGCCAGCAAGGCGCCGGCCACCACCAGCCACTTGCGTTCGGCCTTGTCGGCGAACCGGCTGAACACCAGCGGGGCGATCGGCGGGACGAGCGCCAGGACGGCGGTGTAGGCCAAGGATTTGCTGATCGTGATCCCCTGGGCGACGAGCAGTGTCGGCAGCCAGTTGCTGAAGCCGAAGTAGCCCACGACCTGGAACAGGTGGAACACGATGAGAGTGAGGGTGCGCTTGCGATAGGGCGGCCGCCACAGGGACAGCGAACTGCCTGGAGGCGCGGCGGCGAGGTTTGCCACTGGCTGCGGGGCGGGCAGGGGCGCGCCGGATTCCCGCGCGAGCCGAGTCTCGATCTTCGACATCACCCGGTCGGCCTCGGCGCCGCGTCCGTGGGCTTCCAGCCAGCGCGGGGATTCCGGCAATGCGCGGCGAACCCACCAGACCAGCACCGCCCCCACCGCCGGCAGGAAGGCGAGCCAGCGCCACCCGGCGATCCCCATGTGTTCTCCTGGGATCAGCCGCCACGCCAGAAGGCCGACCAGGGGCGTGGACAGGAACTGGATCGAGGCGCTGACCGCGAAGGCCCTTCCGCGGATCGCCTTCGGCATCAATTCGGCGAGATAGCAGTCGATGGCCACCAGTTCGAGCCCGACGCCAATGCTGGCGACGAAGCGCCAGAACACAATGGCGAGCGCGGTGTCCTGGAACCCCATGACCACGGTCGCGAGCGCATACCAGATCAGCGCGAAGGTGAAGATCGGCCGGCGGCCAAACCGATCGGCCGCCGTCGAAAACCCCAGCGTGCCCGCGTAGAGGCCGGCGAAGGTGACCGCCACGAAGGTCGCCTGGTCGCTGAGCCCGAAGAGGCCGGCCGAGCCGCCATGGAAGACGCCGGCGGCGAGCAGCCCCAGGCTGAGCGGCGCCGACAGCGCCATGTCGTAGATCTCGAAGAACGCCCCGAACGACACCAGGGTGACCAGCAGCCAGATGTAGCGGGTCGCGGGCAGGCGATCGATGCGCGCGGCGATGTCGGGCGCCTCCGCCAGCGCGCTGACTTGCGACAGGGCCATGGCGCTCAGGGAACCGCCGCGTCGAGCAGGGCCACGAAATACTGGCCGGCGTGCGAGTCCGCGTCCCGCGCCGAGCCTTGCGGCTGAACGCGCGGGAAGGAGATCTTGAGAACGTTCAGCGCCGTGACCTCGAACACCTTCACAGCCCCGGGCTCGACGCCGTAGACCCGCGCCACCGCCTCGGCCGACAGGGCGGGCGCCTTGCGGATGCGCTCATACGCCGCCTGATCGCCGCAGAAGATGTCGATGGTCACCCAGAACGGCCCCGCCGCCTTCGAGCGCACATATTGCGCAACCTCCCTAAGCGACGGCAAGGCGCTCTCCCCGGTCGATGGTGAAATAGCGGGTGCGGACGAGTTCGAGCGGATCGTCCAGCGCCACCACGTGTTGCAGCTTGAATTCGTAGAGCCGCCCAAGTTCGACCTCGGCTGGCGAGAACGGGAAGGCGAAGCTGGGTAAGGGATCGTCGGCGTTCAACGGAAAATGCAGCAGCAAGGGGTTGCTGAACTTGGCGATCTCGTTGGCCATCTCCTGGGTGGGCGCCGAGACCAGCGCCATCAGCCCGACCTCGCGTGGGGTGGGCCTCGGCCCGGTTTCTCCCGGCTGCCCGAGCGCGCCGGCGCCATAGGGCCTGATGTCGAAATCGTAGTCGCCCGGCTCATACCCCAGCACGGTGCTGATCCCCTCGGCCAACCGGCTGTGGAGACGCTGCAGAAAGAGGTCCAGGTTGGCCATGATCTTCGGGTCGGAGATGGCGGAAAACACCATGGTCCGAAAGCCGATCGACCCAGACCCCTCCAGCTTCTGCGTATAGGGCATCGCCACGTGCGCCGAGCCGGTGACCCGCACCGACCGCGCGTCGATCGCGGTGTAGACCGCGTCCCGGGCGTTCAACATCACCCCCGGCTCGCGCAGCTCATAGGGGTCGGAGTTCTCGTAGAGCATGTGAGCCGAAACCGACCACGGCGTGCAGCTGTTGTCCGCCGCCAGCGGCTCCACGTCGAAGCCGCCCGCGTCGATGGAGAGCATCACGCCGCCGTTCCGCGACTGGGTCGTGCAGATCCCGCCGCATTCGGCGGTCTTGCCGGCGTGCCAGGACGCGCCGACCGGCAGGCCGCGCATCAGGGGTACGGCGGCCAGCACTGCGGTGTCGGTGGTGCGGCCAGCCAGGACGATGTCCGCGCCGTTGCGGATCGCCGCGGCGAACGGCTCATAGCCCATCAGGGCGACGATATGGTCGCACTGCGCCAGCCGCTCGGCGGTGAGCGGCCCGGCCGGCGGCAGGGGCGAGATCGCGCCGCGGGCCAGGTAGTCGGCCAGGCGGGCGGGCTCCTGCTCGGAATAGAGCAGCGCGACCTTGACCGACTGCCCCTCCTCGGCGGCGATCTCGGCGCAGATCTCGGCCATCCAGTCTACGCCGGCGTCCGTGCCGCTGGTGCCGCAGGACCCGATCAACAGCGGGACGCCGCGTTGGGCGCGGCCGACCATCAGCTGGCGCAGGTCGCGCTTCACGGCCTTGCGGGTCATCTTCGAGACGCTAGCGCCCAGGTAATAGGGGCCCGAGTCGGTCGAGCCGGCGTCCACGGCGATGACGTGCGGCTTGAGCGACAGCCCGCGATCGAACGCCGCCTGCGGACAGCCCGAGCCGAGCACGCCGGACGGTACGAGGACGCGACAGGCCTCGGAAGTGGAATGGGACATATGCGGCGCCTTGACGGTGAGGAGAGAAGAAGACGGCGGCGCAAGCGCCGCCGTCAGGCTGTGGGAGGAGGTCAGAACCTCGCCTTCAGGCCAAGCGTGAAGCGCCGGCCGATCACGTCGTAGGTGGCGAGGTCCGTGGAGCCGACCGCCGGATAGACCGGCGGCTGCTTGTCGGCGAGGTTGGCGACCACGCCCCAGAGTTCGAGCCGCTCGTTCAGCCGGTAGCGGACGCTCAGGTCGAAATAGCTCACCGAGGGGACCCCCGCCGCCGTCGCCACGGTCGCCCCGACGTTGGCGGCGTTCGACATCTTGCCGATGTACCGCCAGGTGACGCCGACGGTGGCCGGGCCGCGGGTGTAGTCCGCCTCGAGATTGGACTTCCAGCGCGGGCGGCTGATGGCGACCGGGTCGATCTGGCCGTTGCCGATCGTGCCGGCATATTCCAGGAAGGGGTCGCCGGGCAGCGACTTGATCTTGAAGCTGTCGAGGTAGCTGGTCAGCAGGTTGACCGAGACCTGGCCGCCGTCCTGAAGGCCCAGAGCGCTAGTGTCGAAGCGCCAGTCGGCCTGCAGGTCCACGCCGGAGGTCTTGTAGCCTCCGAGGTTCAGGCTCTGGGCGGTGATGAGGTTGATCGTCCCGTCGGCGTTGCGGCTGGTCAGTTGGCAGAAGGGGTTCGCCGGGTCGTAGCTCGGGTTGGTCGTGCCCGCGGCGTTGAAACAGCGTGAGAGGGTCAAGGGCGCGGTGATCGAACCAACGGCGTCGCGCACATCGATGTTGAAGTAGTCCAGCGAGATCGAAAGGTTCTGGACCAGCGCCCACGGCAGGTCAGGCCGCCAGACCGCGCCGACCGAGAAGGTGTCGGCGGTCTCCTGCTTCAGGTCCGGGTTGCCGCCGGTGGTGGTACCCGCCGACTGCTGGTTGAAGGTGAAGGTGTCGATCTGGCTGGCCGGAACGCCCGTCGCCAGGCACAGCGCGCGCACCTGGGCGGCGTTGGGACCCGTGCGGTAGGCGCCATGGATGTCGCAGGGGTCCCCGCTGCCCAGGCTTCCGGCCAGGCCGATGATGCTGACGCTGTTGATCACCGGGGAGTACAGCTCGCCGATGTTGGGCGCGCGGATCGCGCGTTCGTAGCCGCCCCGGAAGGTCAGGGAATCGACCATCTTCCAGCTGACGTCGGCCTTGTAGGTCCCGACGGAGCCGATGGTGTTGTAGTCGGAAATCCGCCCGCCGATGTCGGCGCTCAGGTCCTTGACCAGCGGAAGATCCTTGAGGATCGGGATCAGCAGTTCGCCATAGGCTTCCTTTGCCTCGGTGCGGCCCTCGAAGAAGGAGCCGGCGTTGGCGATGATATCGCCCCGCGCGGTCAGCGGGTCGGGGTCGTTGCGAAAATAGTCCTCGCGATATTCCGCGCCGGCTGCGAAGCGCAGCTCACCAGCCGGGAGCTGAAGGAGGCCGCCCTGGAAGTTGGCCTCGACGATACGCTGGTCGATGTCGACCACGGTCCTCAGGCGGGGGTTGATGTAGGCGTTGCAGGCCGCCGAGATCGGCCGGTCGCCGAACGGGTTGAAGCCGCCGTCGCAGATCGAGGCGCCGCCGTCGGCCGCCGACAGCAGGGACTGCAGGGCCGAACGACTCTGGTAGTTGGTCCTTATGGTGTCGATCTTGTTCCGGCCGTAGGTCGCCGAGACGTCCCACGTCCAGTCCATGACCGGCAGCTTGCCGTCGAGCCCGCCCACGATCTGCAGGGTGTTGTTGGTGTTCTCCCACAGGCGGGCGCCGGATGCGTCGAAGCGCTTGGAAAGCGCGAACGGCGCGGTGGGCGCGGCGCGCGACGCCAGAAGCGTCCGCAGGTCGGCCGGGATGAACGGGTTGGTCACCGGGACCGGCGGAATGGCGCTGCTCGCGTTCGATGGCGCGGGCAGGGGGTTGAGCTGCGTCGCGCCCTTGCCGTAGGTGTAGAGGACCTGGGCGAAAGCGTGGGTGTCCGCGGTCAGGTCGTAGGTCGAACGGCTGTAGACCGAGTAGGTCTCCAGCGGGAGCTGCAGGAAGCGGAACGGACGGCCATCGACCTGCACGGCCTTCGGACTCACGAAGAACAGCGACGGGTTGGCCGGGGTCCTGAAGTTCTGGACCGTCTGACCTGTGGTGAAGAGCGTCCCGTCGGCGTTGAAGCCGAACTGATTGGTGGCCTTCACGACGCCGGGCGCAACGCCGTAGCGGCCGAAGACCTGGTCGATCGCCGCCTGGCTGGGCGCGCCGGTCGCGAACGACACCAGTCCTGTGGGCAGGACCGAATCGCGCGAGGCGCCGAGCGTGAAGTCGCGGTCCGAGAGCAGGATCGACTTGCGGTTCGCATACTCCACCGAAAACACGCTGGAGCCGCGGTCGTTGGCGAAGTCGCCGCCGCCCGCCACGCTGAGTTTGTAGTCGTCGGCGTCACCATGCTCGGCCAGCCCGTACTGGGCGTCGATCTCCAGGCCGTCGAAATGATGCTTCATGCGGATATTGACCACGCCTGCGACGGCGTCTGATCCGTAAACCGCCGAGGCGCCGCCGGTGATGATCTCGACGTTCTCGATCAGCGCCGTGGGAACGGCGTTGATGTCGACCGACCCGTCGGAATTGGCCGGCGGCAGGCGACGGCCGTCCATCAGCACCAGGGTGCGCTGACGCCCGAGCCCGCGGAGCTGGATGTTGGCCTGGCCGCCGTTGCCGCTGCTGTTGGTGGTCGAGCCGGTCGACCCGACGAATTGCGGCTGCTGCTTCAGAGCCGTGTCGAGGGTCACCGCTCCGGTCTTCTGCAGCGTGCTCGGGCCAAGGGTCACCACCGGGGTGCTGGCGCTGTAGTCCTGGCGTGAAATTCGCGAACCGGTGACGACCACCTCCTCGACGGAGGCCGAGGCCGGCGCGGCGGAGGGCGAGCCTTCGGCGAAGGCGGTCGCCGGGGCCATCGCGGCCAGCGCGCACACTGCGTAGGTAACCTGGTAATCCCTCATGGTCGCTCCCCTCATATTGATTATTATTGTACACGCGAACTTGTCGTGTGAAGATAAGCGCAACCCTCGCGATTGCTGTCAATCTTGACAAGAATTCTCAATGTGAAGGAATACCGGCGTGAACAGCGACCTGTACATGACGGTCGACCAGGTCGCCGAGGCCCTGGAGATCAACGTCACCACGGTCTACGCCTACGTCAGCCGCGGCCTGATCCGCTCACAGCGGGTGCCCGGCGACAAGCGCCGGCTCTACTGGCGCGTGGATGTCGCGAAGCTGGCGCGGGGCGGGAAGGACGAAGCGCCGGTTCCGTCGCTTCAGCGCCATCTCGTCGAGACCAGCGCGATCACCCTGATAACCGAGCAGGGGCACTATTACCGCGGCCGCTCGGCGCTTGAGATGGCCAAGACCGAGACCCTGGAATCAACCGCCGCGCTGCTGTGGCAGGGCCCGCAGGACGAGATCTTTGCAGGCCAGCTGCCCAGGATGCCCAAGGGCGGCCCGACGGCCCGGCTGCGTGGCGACCTCAATGTCCTGCAACGCGCGATCGCGATGCTCTTCGAGGTCGAACACGCCAACCCGCGAGCCTATGATCTGTCGCCGCAGGGCTATCGCCGTTCCGGGGCCGACGTCTTGCGCTGCGTGGCCGCCGCCTGCGTCAATGCCGCACGGCCCAGCGCAGCGCCAATCCATGCCTTCGTCATCGAATCGCTGGGCGCCGACGAACGCTATGCGGACCTGGTCCGCCACCTGTTCGTCTTGGCGGCCGACCATGAACTCGACCCCACGACCTACACAGTGCGGGCCGCCGCCAACACGGGTGTCACGCCCTATGCGGCGGCCATTGCGGGCCTGGTGTCGTCCCAGGGGCGTCGGCTGATCTTCGGCCAGAGCTCCAGTGTCGCGCGCCTGCTCGATGAGATCGAAGTCGCCGTAGATCCCCGCGATCCGGTCATCGGCCGGATCCGCGAAGGTGAGCCGCTGCCCGGCTTCGCCTCGAAGAACTATCCGAAGGGCGATCCCCGCGCGAAATCCCTGATCGCGGTGCTCACGCAGGCCTGCGGCGATGACGCCGACGTCCGCCGCCTGAAGCTGGCGACCGACGCCGTCCAGGAAGCCACCGGCGCGCAACCCGATTTTGTGCTGCCGGCTCAGATTCTCGCCCGCAAGGTCGGGCTGCGGCATGACCAGAGCGCCCTGATCCGCATGCCCCGTGTGGTTGGATGGATCGCCCACGCCATGGAGCAGTACCATGAACGTGACCTCGTCCGGCCCCATGCCGCCTACGCTGGAGTCCTGCCCCGGTAAGGGATGCGGGCCCATGGCGCCTTGCCACCGCAGGGGCCGGCCTTGCCTCAGCCGCGACTTGGCGAGCCTTTCAGACCCGGTGAGAAAGCGGTCCTCGGCCATCGACGACTGGAAATGTCCGGTCTCGGCTGGAAACCAAGGACTGCCTGTGGCGCAGGGCGGACGCGCCCCGCCCGCTGGAACGCCGCAGCCACGCAATTTGTGAAGCCGGGCTCATCGTGGCCGCCCGGCGCTCTTGCTCTCAAGGTGGTTCGCTAGGATCATGCCGCGATGGGCGCACCAATTCCGGCACCCGCGCTTCTCGCCGCGTTAGCGGCTGCGCTGACATTCGTAGCCATCGGACCGGCGGCAGGCGCGCCCGCCGATTTGGACGCGGAGCGCGCGCCCGCCCGCACGGAGATCCTCTTCCTCGGCACCGCCGGGGGACCGCCGCTGCGCCTCGAGCGATCAGAGCCCTCCACGCTGCTTATTGTCGATGGCCGAGCCTACTTGATCGACTGCGGCATCGGGACGATCCGTCGGCTGCTGCAGGCCGGCGTCAAATCTGAGCAGATCAGGACCATCTTCTTCACGCACCTTCATGCCGACCACGCTCTTGGCCTGGCCGATGTGCTGGCCAATGACTTCTTCGTGCAAACCCTGAGCGGCCGCGCAGAGCCCATCAATATCTATGGGCCGCCCCAGACAAAGGAACTCGTAGACGCAGCCTTCCGCTTCATAACGGTCGGGTTCCGGCCGCTGGAAAATGTGCCGCGCTCGGCGAGCGGGGCCTTCACGAGCCCCTTCACAGCGCACGAGTTCAGCCGGGACGGAGTCATCTTCCAAGACGACAGGATCCGGGTCACTGCGGCGGAAAATTCGCACTACGCCCTGATGCCGAAGACGTGGCGCGCACAACTGAAGTCCTATTCGTATCGCATCGAGACTCCACATGGCGTGGTGGTGTTTACCGGCGACACCGGCCCCAGCGACGCCGTGACGGGGTTGGCGCAGGGCGCCGATGTGCTGGTCGCGGAGGCGAATACGCGCGATCGCGAGGCGATTGACCAGACCGTCGCCTCGATGTCCCGAAGGAACCACTGGCCGTATGCGCGAACAAAAGCCTTCCGGGCGCACTTCGAAATGGAACACCTGGAGACCGGCGAGATCGGACGCCTCGCCGCGAAAGCCAAGGTGAAGGCCGTCGTACTCTACCACTACGTGCCGGAGAACAGGGCAGACCAAGCGGCCTACGTGACCGGGGTCCAGAAATGGTTTTCGAACCCGGTCTACGCGCCGGACGACCTGGAACGCTACTGCCTGGAGGCCGCCGGCCTCCGGCGCTGCGGCAAGTGATCTCGTCAGAGGCCCCAGATCCCGCGCGGCGGTCCGGCGAGCGCGCGGTGTTCGCTCTTCTGAGGCGTCAGGTCCGGCTTTGTTCAGCTTCGCGCTCGAAGGTGTCGAGGCTCGTCCCGAAAGCGCGCCAGGCGCCGACCTTGGTCACGCGGGCCGGCTCGCCCGGGGATTCGGCCGTGAGGGTCTGGCCACTGACGGTGTGCCAGAGCGTCTCCAACTTCCCGTCCCGCAGAATGCCGGTGTAGCTCACGGCCGCGGGCCCGATCTTGCCGTCCGCGGCGGCGGTGAAGCCGATGACGTCGCCCCAGGCGGCGCCGAAGATGGGAACATTCTGGCCATAGAAGCTGCTGTCCTTCAGCGCGGTTCGAAAGGTTCCGCGGATCACGCCATCCGCGTCCTCGACGATGTCGACGGTCGATCCGAACTGATTGCGCCACCGTCCTATCCATTGCGCCATGTCGCGGCTCCGGCTTTGGCGTCCCGCGCACGGCCGCGCAGCCCGCAATCGGATTTGCCGATAAATCGTAAGAGGCCCGCCCGTTCCCGCGAGTTCCACGCCCTCGCGACACTCGACTTTCCGGCGGGGTCCGCCAGGACAGGGGTGGAGACGCTTCGTCTTGCTGACGGCGGAGCCGTCAGGTCGGCGCCAGCTCGGCCCGTCGCGACCCTGACGGTTGTGCGGTCGCCTGGGCGAGGCGCGCGAAGCGCGCCAGGTCAGCGGCGGAGTCCCGGCTGATCTCCGGGCAAGCGATCGAGAAGATCTCCGTGCCATGGATCGTGCCCATGATCTGCCGGCAACGCGCGGGCACGCCGGCGCCCAACAGCAGGCGGTAGAAGTTGACGCCTTCGTCCCGCAGAGGATCGCACTCATTGACGCTGATCACGGTCGGCGGCAGGCCCTTCACATCTGCCTCTGTCGCGAACCCCGGCCAGGCCAGCGGGTCGCGGCGCTCGAGGGCTTCGATCCCGTAAGCCATGGCGCCGCGGTTGTTGTGCAACTCCAGAAGGAGGCCGTTGTTCTCGGTCGACGAGGGACTGTCGGGGTGCGGCCAGACGCCCGCGATGTAAGGACAAAAGGCATATAGGCCCCGGATCAGATCGATATCCCCGTCGCGCAGTAGCTTGAGACCCGTCGCCAGGGTGAGGTTTCCGCCGCCGCTTTCGCCGGCCACGACGATGCGCGCCGGATCGACGCCAAGAGCGGCCGCGTTCGCGGCCGTCCATTTTACGCCCGAGACGCAGTCGTTCAGGCCTGCCGGGAAGGGTGCGACCTGCGGGGCGGAGGAGGGGCGGAGGGCGTTACGGAAGTCGACCATCACGACGGCCACGCCCTGAGCCGCGATGATCCGGCCCCACGCCTGGTACATGCCGTTGAAGCAGGACATGGTCTGCATGCCCCCGCCGTGGATGTAATAGACACACGGCAGCACCTCGCCGCCCTCGGGGCGAATGATCGCGACGTCGATGTCGTTGCCGTCCGGGGCCGAGACAAACCGGTCCCTGCGGATGGCGAGGCCGGCCGAGGGGGCGTTCGCCTCGGTGTCGCAGGCGTCGAACAGACCGCTCATCGCAGCCTCCGCCGCCAGAGCTTCCGGCGTGTTCGCCGCAATGATCAAAGCCTCGCGGCTTCCGATATCGCCCACTGGCGGCTGGTCGGGCCACCCACCGAACACGGCTTTCAGCCGGGGATCTATGCGCGGGTCGGCGGCAAGCTTGGACGTCATGGCGGCGGGCTCCCCTGGCAGATCCGGACGGTGGCATGGCGCCGCCGAAGACGCCAGCGGCGACCCGCCGCCGATCGGCGCTCGATCTGCCGTCGCCGGCATGCGAATCTTGAACCAATATCCAATATATGCCTTCGACTTCTGACGGGCTGGCTGGGGCGACGCCAAACGCCCTGGCCGACCGCGCCAGAGACGCGACGTTAAGACGAAGGCGAAACTCTAGGGATTTGGCGTGCCGCGTGCGGCAGCAAGGCGACCATGCGACTGACCGTCTACACCGACTATTCGCTGCGAGTGCTCATGTACGTCGCGCTGCATCCGCAACGCCGCCCGACGATCGGCGAGATCGCCTCCACCTACGGCATTTCGAAGAACCACGTGATGAAGGTGGTCCATCAGCTCGGGGTGGCGGGCTATGTCGAGACGCTGCGTGGCCAGAGCGGGGGGATGCGCCTGGCGCGGTCGCCTGAGACGATCATCCTGGGAGAAGTGGTGCGGCGCACCGAGCCGGACCTGGCGCTCATGCCGTGTTTCGGCGACGCGAACGGCGCCTGCGTCCTGACGCCCGCGTGCAAGCTGCGCCGGGCGTTGCAGGAGGCGCTCGCCGCCTTCCTGGCGGTGCTCGATCAATACAGCCTTGCCGATCTCGTCGATAATCCGCAGGTCCTGCAGGGCCTTCTGACCCAACAGCCGCCAGTGGCCGTCGTCAGTTGATCGCCGGCTCGCGGCGGGGTCGGGTGGAGACATGAGCAGCATGCAGATCAGTCCCTTGGCGGGCAAACCGCTGGAATCCTCCCAGCTGATCGACGCGCCCCGTTTGATCGGCGCCTATTTCAATGCGACGCCGGACGTCTCCGATCCCACTCAGCGCGTTCACTTCGGCACCTCCGGGCACCGGGGCTCGGCGTTTCGCAACGCCTTCAACGAGCCGCACGTCCTGGCGATGACGCAGGCGATCTGCCTCTACCGCAGGCACGCCGGGATTAACGGGCCGCTGTTCCTGGGGATCGACACCCACGCGCTCTCACGGCCCGCCTTCGAGACGGCGCTGGAGGTGTTCGCCGCCAACGGCGTGACCACGATGATCGACGCGCGCGACGGCTACACGCCGACGCCGGCGATTTCCCATGCGATCCTCACCCACAACCGCGCAGGCGCGGCCGGACTCGCCGACGGCGTCGTGCTGACGCCTTCGCACAACCCGCCTGAGGACGGCGGCTTCAAATACAACGCGACCACCGGCGGGCCGGCGGACGTGGCGGCGACCAACTGGATCGAGCAGGCGGCCAACGGATTGCTGACCGCCGGACTGGCCGATGTCCGGCGGATGCCGTACGAGCGCGCGCGCCGGGCGCCTTGCGTGCACCGCCACGACTACCTCTCCAAATTCGTCGCAGACCTCGTGAACGTGATCGACCTTGAGCGGGTGCGCGCCTCCGGCGTCACCTTCGGGGTCGATCCGCTGGGCGGCGCCAGCGTCCACTACTGGGCGGAGATCATCGAGCGCTACGGGCTGGCGGGGACTGTCGTGGACGGCCGGGTCGACCCGGCGTTCGGGTTCATGACGGCCGACTGGGACGGCAAGATCCGCATGGACTGCTCGTCACCCTACGCCATGGCGCGGCTGATCGGGATGCGGGACCGTTTCGACCTCGCCATCGGCAACGACACCGACGCGGACCGGCATGGCGTGGTCACCCGCGCGGGCGGCCTGATGAAGCCCAACCACTATCTCTCCGCGGCGGTCTCGTACCTGTTCGGGCATCGCGAAGACTGGAACGCGCGCTGCGGCATCGGGAAGACGATCGTCAGCAGCAGCATGATCGATCGGGTCGCCTCGCAACTGGGCCGCCCGCTTGTCGAGACCCCGGTCGGGTTCAAATGGTTCGTGGACGGGCTGTTGGACGGCTCGCTCGGCTTCGCCGGGGAAGAGAGCGCCGGCGCCTCCCTGCTGCGGCGCGACGGCACGCCCTGGACGACCGACAAGGACGGCGTGGCGCTGGGCCTGCTGGCCGTGGAGATCACCGCGCGAGCCGGCTGCGATCCGGGCCAACTCTATGAGCGGCTGACGGACCAGTTGGGACGCTCGTTTTATGAACGGACGGACGCGACCGCCACGCGCGAGCAGATGGCGGTGCTCCGGCGGCTCTCGGCCGATCAGATCGGCGCCGCCGAGCTTGCCGGCGAAACCATAGAGACCAAGCTGACCGCGGCCCCGGGGAACGGGGCCTCGATTGGCGGGATCAAGGTGACGGCGAAGAATGGCTGGTTCGCCGCGCGTCCGTCGGGGACGGAAGACGTCTACAAGATCTACGCCGAAAGCTTCCTAAGCGAGGAGCACCTGCGAAGGATACAGCAGGAGGCGCAGGGGGCGATCGGCGCCCTGTTCGGCGGCAAGGTCGAAGCCCCAGGGGCCTGAACGCCGCGTTGGATTTCGTGGCGCGGCAACGCCGATGATCGGATTGACTGGCCGGGCGCCGCTTCGCGCTCAGGCCACTGGCTTTAACAGGCATCGTACATACATGTAACCATGGCGGAGCTAGGAGGTCGGGGGGTGAGGACGCCATCGCTATTCAGGCCGCTGCAGCGAGATCGGCCATGGCAAGGCCTCGCCGCAGGCGCCGCGCTATTTGCAATCGCCGCGCTTGCGCGGTGGCGCTTCGGGGGCTGGACGGCGGGCTTCGGCCCGATGTTGCTTCTTCCCGCGATCCTGCTGGCGGGCCTGCTCGGCGGTATCCGGGTGGCCTTGGCGGTGGCGGCCGCGGGCCTGCTGGCCGCCTGGGTCTGGTTCTTCCCGCCGTACGGGACCTTCATCCTTAATCCTGAAAACGCCGTGACGATCAGCGCCTTCGTCGCCACGGCAGGTCTGCAGATCTACGTCATCCGCGCGCTCAAGCTCGCGGTCGACACCTGTTCGGTTTCGGAGGAGCGCTCACGCACGATGTTTCGCGAACTGCAGCATCGCGTGGCGAACAACCTGCAGGTCGCGTCCGGGGTCTTGCACAAGGAGCGCAAAGGGCTTGAGCCGGATAGCCCAGCTGACCGGGCGCTGCGGAACGTGCATGAGCGGCTGGACCTGATGGTGGGCGTCCACCGGAGCCTCTACAGCCCTGGCATCGTGGACCTCCCGATCGGGGTTTATCTGCAGACCCTGGCTGAAGGGCTCATCCGCGCCAGCAACCGCCCGGAGGTTGGCGTGAAAGTCGCCGCCGCCAAGGTGCAGCTTGATCTCGACCGGCTGATGTCGCTGTCGATGATCGCCGCGGAGGCGATAACCAACGCCCTGAAGTACGCCTTCCAGGATCGCGACACCGGCAAGATTACGATCGATCTGGGAACCGAAGGGGGACTCTATCTGCTGACGGTGAGTGACGACGGGCCCGGGTTCCCAGAGGCGGCCTCCAGCCCGACAGGGCATGGGCTGGGCCGGGGCATCATCGAAAGCCTGGTGTCGCAGCTCCACGGAAGGGTGTCGTTCGAAGGCGGACCCGGCGCGACGGTCCGCGTGGCCTTCCCAAGGTGAGGTCACGTCTGCAGTTGGCGGGCCGCGGCGTCGTGCGTGGGTTGAGCTGGCGGCCAAGGATCGCTTCATGCAGTTTGAGCGGATGGCTCGCGATGTGACCCGGCGCCTTATCCGGACCCAACCCTCGACGCCGTCCGGGGCGGGCAGGATCGGCGGGATCGCCCTCTTGATCGCCGACGTAGACGGGACCTTGGTGACGCCCGAGAAGGTCCTGACGCCGGCCGCGATCGCCGCGGCGGGCCGCCTCGACAGGAGCGGGATCGGCTTCTCCATAATTTCAAGCCGTCCGCCTCGGGGCATGCAGCAGATCGTGGACGGCCTGGGTGTCCGCTTGCCGTTCGCCGCCTTCAACGGCGGGAGCCTCGTGGACCCTCCCTCGACCATCGTCGAAGCCCATCGCCTGGCGCCGGCGGCCGCGCGCGCGACGCTGTCGCTGCTGGCGGCGCGGGACATCGACGCCTGGGTCTATGCCGACGGTGACTGGCGCCTGCGCAACCCGAAGGGTTTCCGCGTCGAGCTGGAGCAACGCACGCTCGGGTTCGGCCCAATGTGCGTCGGCGCCTTCGAGGACGTCATCGAGCGCATCGACAAGATCGTGGGCGTTTCGCAGGACCACGCACGGCTGGCGCGGGTGGAGGCCGAAGCTCGCGACCGGCTCGGGGACACAGCGATGATCCAGCGTTCGCAGCCCTATTATCTCGACGTCACCCATCCGCAGGCGAACAAGGGGGACGCGGTCGCAGCGCTGTGCGCGAGGATCGGTGTGGAGCTTGGCCAGACCGCGGTGATCGGCGACATGTTCAACGACGTCGCGATGTTCGACCGGGCCGGGTTCGCGATCGCGATGGGCCAGGCGCCGGACGAGGTGAAGCGCCGTGCGGAGGCGGTGGCCCTGTCCAACCTCGACGACGGGTTTGCGCGCGCTGTCGAGGACCTGGTCCTTCCACGGGCGGCGGGAGCGCGCGCTCGTTGATCCGTCCCGTCGTGACCGTGCTGGTGATGATGGGCGTCTCCGGCTCAGGGAAGACGACCGTCGGTGAGCGGCTGGCGCATCGTCTCGGCTGGCCCTTCAAGGAAGGAGACCAACTCCATCCGCGGGAAAACGTCGCCAGCATGAAGGCCGGCCGGCCGCTCACCGACGAAGACCGCGCGCCGTGGCTGGCGGCCGTGGCCGCGTGGATCGACGCCTGGCGCCATGCGGGCGTGTCAGGCGTGATCACTTGCTCGGCCCTGAAACGCGACTATCGGCGGGTATTGAGCGAGGGCCGGCCGGAGGTCCGCTTCATCTATCTGAAGGGCGAGGCGGCCTTGCTGTCGCAGCGATTGGCCGAGCGCCGCGGGCACTTCATGCCAGCCTCCTTGCTCGCCAGCCAGTTCCACGATCTCGAGCCCCCCGCGGCGGACGAAGGCGCCATCGTCGTCGAGGTCGATCAGCCGGTTGAGGCGCAGGTAAAGTCCATCATCCGCTCGCTTCAGGCTTAGCGCTTGGGGCCGGCGCGGCCCGGCGGCTCGCGCCCCGCATTATTTCAAAGAGGCATGAACTATACTGCTTCTGGCGCGCTGTGTTCATGAAGGTGCGCCGGCCGCGGGTCGAAATCGCCTGACGGGAGGCAAGGATGCCGACGGCAAACTCCACCGATGACCGCCCCGGACCCGGCCCTTCGGGGACGCCGGGCGTTCGCATCCGGAGAGCCTATGAGCCCCGCCAACCCGACGACGGGCGCCGCGTGCTGGTGGATCGGCTGTGGCCGAGAGGCTTGAGCAAGCACGATCTCGAAGACGTCATCTGGATCCGGGAAGTGGCTCCGAGCGCCGAGCTGCGAAAATGGTTCGGGCACCAGCCGGAGCGCTGGGCGGAGTTCCGCAGGCGGTATTTCGCCGAACTGCGCGTCAATCCGGCGGTGGCGGTTCTCCGGGAGCTCATCGCCGCAGGCCCGGTCACGCTGATCTACGGGGCACATGACGAACTCCATAACCAGGCCGTCGCCCTGGCGGAATATCTGAGGCCGGCTCCGCCGGCCAAGGCGAAGAACCGATGAGCGGCATGACGACGGCCGTCGAGGATCACCGTTCAACGGCGGATGCGCCGGGGCCGAGGCTCGAAGGGCCTCCGGATCACCGGTTCCCGCGAAAGGAAGGCCGCCGTGAGCTCCGATATCGTTGAACCCGAGGTTCCCGACCTCACGCGCGGCGTGCCGCTGAGCCGCCTGGCGGACGGTGCGATGCTCGCCGGGCGGGTCGGCGACGAACCGGTGCTGCTGGCCAGGCGAGGGGAGGAGATCTTCGCCGTCGGCGCGACCTGCACGCACTACGGCGCGCCGCTGGCCGATGGCCTGCTGGTGGGCGACACGGTGCGTTGCCCGTGGCACCACGCCTGTTTCAGCCTTCGCACCGGTCAGGCGCTGCGCGCGCCGGCGTTGACGCCGATCCCCTGCTTCGAGGTCGAACAGGCCGATGGGCTGGTGCGCGTCCGGGCGCGGCGGGAGCCCGCCCCGAAGCCTCCCTCGCCCGCCAGGACCGGCCTGCCGCAGTCCATCGTCATCGTGGGCGGCGGCGCCGCAGGCCACGCGGCGGCCACGACCTTGCGCGCAGAGGGCTATGCCGGACGGCTCATCATGCTGAGCGCCGACGCCTCGGCGCCCTACGACCGGCCCAACCTGTCGAAGGGGTATCTTGCCGGCGCGGCGCCCGACAGTTCCAATCCCTTGCGCTCGCCCGAATTCTACCGCGTCGAGAACATCGAACTGAAGCTGGCTGCGCAGGTCGGCTCCATCGATATCGCAGGCCGGCAAGTCGAACTCACCGACGGGACCCGCTACGGATACGACGCCCTGCTGCTGGCCACCGGTGCTGAACCTGTCCGCCTGGGCGCGGCTGAGGACCCGCCCCACGTCCATTACCTGCGGACGCTCGCCGACGGTCATGCCCTGGCGGAGGCGGCCGTCGCGTCGCGCCGGGCCGTGGTGATCGGCGCCAGCTTCATCGGCCTGGAGGTCGCCGCCTCATTGCGGGCCCGCGGGGTCGAGGTGGACGTGATCGCCCCGCAGAGGGTTCCGATGGAGCGGATCCTGGGACGAGAGCTGGGCGAACGCATCCGCGCGCTGCACGAGCGCCACGGAGTCACCTTCCATCTTGGCGCGACGGCGGTCTCCGTCGAGGCGCGGGGCGTCGTTCTGGAAAGCGGGGAAGTCGTTCCGGCCGATTTCGTCGTGGCGGGAATCGGCGTCCGTCCGAGCCTGGCGCTGGCCGAGGCGGCGGGGCTGGAGCTCGACCGCGGCGTTAAGGTGGATGCCTATCTGCAGACCAGCGCCCCCGGCGTCTTCGCGGCCGGCGACATCGCGCGCTGGCCGGACCGGATCACCGGAGACGCCATTCGCGTCGAACACTGGGTCGTGGCGGAGCGGCAGGGCCAGACCGCCGCGCGGAACATGCTGGGCCAGCGCGAGCGGTTCGATTGCGTGCCCTTCTTCTGGACCGAACAGTACGATTTCAGCCTGGCCTATGTCGGGCACGCCGAACAGTGGGACGAGGCGGAGGTGGACGGGGATCTCGCGGACGGGGACTGCACTGTCACCTATCGGCGCGCGGGGCGGAAGCTGGCGGCCGCGTTCGTCCACCGGGACCTGGCGGGGCTCAGGGCCGAACTTGAATTCGAGCGCGCGATGTCGGCGGCCAGCGGCTGAGCGGGCGATCTACGCAGATGCTCGCCGCACAGCGCAGAGAGGTCCGCGGGGCGTGCAGCAAGCATCGAACGTCGCCGCTGAGGGCGTCATTGAAACTGGATCGGGGAGACGGAACGGCGTACCTCGTTCACGTTGGAGACCGTCG